>Ga0105044_10008217_pt1 | contig 14343 bp, 7 predicted proteins | sample MAT01_FD_78092 | JGI IMG/M metagenome (GOLD analysis project Ga0105044, IMG submission 78092) | Freshwater microbial communities from Lake Fryxell liftoff mats and glacier meltwater in Antarctica - MAT-01 | ecosystem: Environmental > Aquatic > Freshwater > Ice > Liftoff microbial mat | place...
AATCATTTTTTTTTAACCACCAATACCATCCATCAACTGGCGTACTCCACACAGAAGCCTGATACTTTTTATTGAATCTAATTGGCCGGGCTTACAGGTGCATTGTACTAATTTTCTACTTTCTTGTGTAATAAGAAAATGATTTTTCTATATTTCCAATGTTTTTCTGGTACACTTCCAATTCAAAACCGATGTTGCAGTATAAATTGACTTGCATTTTTAAACGATCTGTTAAAGTCGGCTTTTATTTGAACTCATTTTCCACTTTTTCCGTTGATATCTGTCATAACAACCAGTTCACACTTCAATCTCAAATATATCGAACAATAAAATAATTTATGTTTCGTTTCTAAATTGAAAATTTTAAACAAATGCCCATGAAACCTAATAATAGCAATACACATCCCATTGTTCAGTTAGTAAAAAATTGGTTCAACCGTTTTTTTCAAAACCCTGAAATGTACCCGATTAAGTATTACAAAAAAGGTAAACGCTTTCGCCGTAGCATTCCGATATTTTAAACAATTAAATTTGTAACTCCCCATAATTGACAGTCTTGCTTTATTGCGGGACTTTTTTGTGCCTGCCTGAGTTTAAATCAACCAAACTTTTATCAACAAAGTTCTATAGTTAGCTTCGAACATTTGATGTACTGCCATAGTTATAACGATTGAATTTTATGACTGGCTTTATACAAACTTTCAATCAATTTTATGGATCAGCAAATCATCAATTTATACGACGAGTACACTCACCGGCCATTGAGCCGTCAGGAATTTATAAGCCGACTTGCTAAGATGCTGGGAGGCGTTACTGCGGCCATGGCCATACTACCAATGCTGGAATTAAATACCGCCAATGCAGCCACTGTTCCCGCAGATGAATTGTTTACCGAACGCATTAGCTATCCTGGCATCAATGGCGATATGCTGGCATATGTAGCAAGACCAAAGGCAGAAGCAAAATACCCAACCGTAATTGTAATTCATGAAAACCGTGGTTTGAATGCCCATATTGAAGATGTTGCCAGACGGACTGCAAGCGCCGGCTTTTTGGCCATTGCACCCAATCCTTTGTCTTCGTTGGGTGGCACCCCCGACGATGAAGATGAAGCAAGAAAATTGTTTCAACAATTAAAGGCAGAGGATAGCCTGCGGAATTTTATAAAAGTATTTGATTATTTGTCCGGCCGCAAAGATTGCAATGGCAGCATTGGTTGTGTAGGTTTTTGCTGGGGCGGCAGCATGAGTAATAAACTGGCTGTAAATGTACCCTCATTAAAAGCTGCAGTAGCTTTCTATGGCGGACAACCGGATGCAGCAGATGTACCCAAAATCAAAGCAGCCGTTCAGTTACAATATGGCGGATTAGATGAGCGGATCAACGTCGGTATTCCTGCATATGAAGCTGCTTTAAAAAGTGCTGGCACCCAATATGAATTGTACCTCTACGCAGGTGTTAACCATGCCTTTCACAACGATACCGCCCCCACCCGTTTTAATGAAGCTGCCGCCAAATTGGCCTGGCAACGTACCATTGACTTTTTTGGGAAACACTTGAAATAGATACCAACAATATTTATTACTACTAAAAAGATACGGGGAAAGTTGAGTGCCATTGACTTTCCCCGTGTCTTTATTTACTGCTAATACCTCTGCCGTGAATGGACTGGAGTAAACAGCAACTAATCTGTATAACAAGAACCTGCTAAGCCAAACCCCACCAGCCTAAATCAATACCCGCTTTTTTGAATTGAATAAAATATCGTTGACATCAACTTTACCAAAGAGAACAGAATTGCGGGCAAGAGCAATTGCGACAATTTATTGAGGTGTCATTTCTCCAATACTCCGCTGGCGACTGCCCCATAAATTATTGTACCATACAAATATATTTGCGATATTCATTTAGAACAGCAGACATTTTTTCCTTCCTTGTAATTCTCAAACAGTTGTTGTTACTAATATGCTGTAACCCGTCCGGACAATTGTGAACATTTAATTTTAAATAAAAATAATTTTTTAAAGAAGCGCAACGATAAATGGATGAAATTGCTGCCGGAATTAATTGCAAAGGAATCTCAATTTATTGTAGTTGGCACTTTACACCTTGCAGGCCCACATGGACTATTGAAACAATTAAGGCAACTGGGTTTTACACTTACGCCGATAAAATTATAACACTTGAGTGAAGCAAAATTTTTAGATCAGGTACGACAAAACCAGGGAATTATTTTTAAACTAGTAGGCCTCTATGCCAATGATGCAGAAGAAAAAAAAGACCTGTACCAGGAGGTACTGTTACAGGCATGGAAGAGCTGGCCATCATTCCGGCAGGAGGCAAAGTTCAGCACCTGGCTGTACCGCATTTGTTTAAATACCATTTTTACGCAAAAGCGCAAACCGCAACGGGTTGAGTATCCCGCATCACTGGAAACTATCAGTCCTTCTGTACAAAACGGCTTTGTACAGCAGGAAGAAGTAGCAAGGTTAAGGCTGGCCATAAGGCAATTGCCTGAAACAGACCGGGCAATTATATCAATGAATTTAGATGGCTATGAAAATTCGGAAGTAGCGGAGATGTTGGGCATATCCAACAATCATGTGGCAGTAAAACTGCATCGCATTAAACAACAATTGGGTAATCTTTTAACAGCATAAAGATGAATATCAAAAAAACATGGGGTGAAATTAATGATCCTGCAGATCAGGATTTGTCAGCGTTACTGCAGACAACGACACTTTCAAAGTTCTCCTCGCACAGTCCCCTTGAAAAGATAAAGAAGAACTTATTGATAAATATGATCTGGACTTTATTAATATGCCTGATTTACGTAGCAATCATCTTTTATTTCCAGATATGGCAGGTTCAAATTTGTATTGGTTTGGTATTACTTTTTTCACTTTGGGCGCTCTACTCGGCTTATCAACAATACAAACATATCAACAGCGGTATTCCAGAAGGCAACACGGTTTTGGATGAACTAAAAAGGCACTATCAATCTATAACCGACTGGATATATATACAACAACGTGTTGCATTATTGGTTTATCCGCTAAGCGCAGCCGGCGGTTTTATGCTGGGCGGTGTTTTGGGCTCTGGTAAACCGGTTGAAGTCTTTATGCACAAACCCGATATGCTGGCAGCTATGCTAATTTCCATCCTGATATTGATACCGCTGTGCTGGTTCCTGGCCAAATGGATGTCTAACCATAGTTTTTGCAAACACCTGAAAACATTGAAAAATAATATTGATGCATTGGAGGAGGAAAAATAATTTTCAGCTCTTATAATTCGGATAAATAAAAGAATACAGTTGTAATATTAACCCAATAATGGCTCAAAGCGAAGACTCGAATTTGCGGGCTGAATAATGAATCAAGTTCCATGCTAATTTGTGTAATTCGTGTCTTATAATTCGTGTAATTCGTGTTTTATAATTCGTGTTTTATAATTCGTGTCTTATAATTCGTGCTTAATAATTCGTGTTATAAAATATCAAAACCTCGCATGGAAAAACAAACAGCAATAAAACCAACCGTTTATAATTTCAATAAGCCGGCTTATGTAATTTTTCTTTTCGCCGGTATTTATTTTTTAACACAAAAGGATTTTTCGCAGGCAGTAATTTTTTTGGGATTAGCGTTGGTATTTGATCCGTTTCAAACAACTATTTCATTTAACAAGCGGCCGGTGTACCAGCAAATTTGGTTGGTTGTTCATTTATGTTTTACGCTTGTTTTATTTGTGGTGATGATTTTTGGAAAATAAATGGTACGCTTTTTAAACAAAAACTTGTCGTCTTCTACCCAATGTCATTCCCGAAAGCTTTCTCTGGTATCTCTTGCTACAACCAATCCTTGCTTTTATCAATCCAACTCAAAACAAAAAGCTCCGGCTTTGATCCTATATGATCAAATCAACCACTATACGATTCAAACCAGCGCCATCGCTATACACTTAGCTTAACAATCACCACATGCTCCAATCCATCATTCAGCAATAAAATGCTTTCACCTGGCTGCTCCAATCCATCCAATACCAACGTAGTGGAAACGGGCGCTCCGTTTAGTGATTGCTGATATTCTATATTGTAAACCGATGTTTCAAAAGCATACCTGATTTTTAAAGAAGGCCATGTTTCTGGAATGCAGGGAGTAAAATGTAAATGATTCCCTTCCTTTTTTAATCCAATAAACGATTCTAAGATAAGCTGGTACATCCAGCCTGCAGAACCGGTGTACCAGGTCCAGCCACCACGCCCTTTGTTCAATGCCTCGCCATATACATCGGCTGCAACTACATAGGGTTCCACCTTGTATTCATTCATCAGTTGAGCATCCTTTGCATGGTTGAGGGGATTGATGAGTTGCAACAATTCCCATGTTTTTTGCTTGTTGCCCATAGCGGCAAAAGCCATTACGAGCCATACAGCCGCATGGGTATATTGCCCGCCGTTTTCCCTTACACCCGGCACATAGCCTTTAATGTAACCGGGGTTTAAAGTTGATTTGTCAAATGGCGGATTAAAAAGCTGGATGATCTTAGTGTCTCTCTGCACCAGGTGTTCATCAGCCGACTGCATGGCAATGGCGGTGCGATCGCCCTGGCCGGCTTTTGACAATACCGACCAACTTTGCGCAATGGAGTCAATTTTACATTCTACATTTTGTGATGACCCAAGTGGTGTGCCATCATCAAAATAGGCACGCCGGTACCAGGCCCCATCCCAGGCATTTTTTTCAATATTGGTCCTCAATATTTCGGCCTGTGCTGTACAGGTTATGATAAAGGCTTCGTCCATTTTTAAACTGGCTATTGCTGTAAAGCGTTTCAATACGTCGTATAAAAAAAAGGCCAGCCAAACGCTTTCACCTTTTCCATGCATCCCTACTTTATCCATTCCATCATTCCAATCGCCGGATCCCATCAGCGGCAATCCGTTAACGCCAAACTTTAAAGCATGTACGATGGCTGTTTTGCAATGTTCATATAATCCCGCAGTTTCATGCGATATGACCGGCAGATCATAAAACGATTCTTCGCCTGCATTTAACAAACGGCCTTCAATAAAGTGAATTGGCACATCCAATATGGAGTGATCGCCGGTGGTAGCTACATAGCGGCAGGTTGCGAAAGGCAGCCATAAATAGTCATCCGAGCAAGTAGTTCTCACACCCCTGTTTACGGGTGGATGCCACCAATGCTGCACATCACCTTCCCGGAATTGCCGGGAAGCACACAATAAAATCTGCTCTTTAACCAATGCCGGACTTGAATGCATCAGCGATAAACTATCCTGCAACTGGTCTCTAAAACCAAATGCGCCGCCAGATTGGTAAAAACCGCTGCGTGCCCACATGCGGCAGGCAATAGTTTGATAGGTTAGCCATCCGTTGGTTAATATATTGATGGCAGGGTCGGGTGTTTCAATCTGCACACTACCGAGGGTGGCGTTCCAAAATTGATTCACTGCCTTCAGGGCATTGCGTGCAGCCGTACCTCCTGCAAACTGCTGTATCAAGGCATTGGCATCGTGTAAATTTTTTCCCGCCCCAAGGCGGAAAACAATTTCCTTTTCTTCTTCTTCACCCATTTCAAACACCACCTGCAATGCGGCACAAGGATCTAGGTTAGCGCCCTGCCGTCCGGATAGCTTTGACTTTTTCATGGCTTCCGGATTACCGAGTGTGCCATTGCGACCAATAAATTCTGAACGGTCGGTCGTAAAAGATTTGTTGATATCGTCCACATCAAAAAATGCAACCCGTTCTCCAAATTCAGTGTTATAGGTATTGGTGGCCAGGATAGCACCGGAACGTGTTTCCAGTTCGGTCGTGATGTGCATCTGTGTTTTTGACCGCAGATCTCCCAATACCCATTCTACATATCCGGTTGCTGAAACCCGGCGCATACGGCCGGAATTATTCCGTAGTTTTAAAACAATGAATTTTACCGGTGCTGACACATCAATGAACATGGTCATGGTAGATTCGATACCATCTTCACTGTGTTCAAAAATGCTATACCCAAAGCCATGCCTTGTTACATAAGGCGATTTGCCACGGCAGGGTAATGGTGCCGGAGACCAAAAGCGGCCACTCTCTTCATCTCTTAAATAAAACGCTTCGCCTTTAAGATCATTGATCGGATCGTTGTTCCAGGGCGTTAGTCTAAATTCATGGGCATTTTCCGTCCAGGTATAAGATTGCCCGCATTCGGAAACGATGGTTCCAAAATAAGGGTTGGCAATTACGTTGATCCAGGGCGCCGGTGTTGATTTTCCGGGAGCTGTTGTGATCACATATTCCTTTCCATCCGGTGAAAAACCACCCAGTCCATTGTTGAACAAAAGCCCCGTTGGTGCTTCCACCTGTGTAAATACTGAGGAATGAAATTTTGTAGGATTGAAATAAGGAATGGAGGATTTTATTTTAGCACGGCGGTTGATCTGTTCTTCCAGTGTACCCAACTGATCGGACAATACGATGTGGGCAACCGACTGAAACAGGATCCGGTCTTCATACGAAATCTGGTCTGCTGTGCGGATGAATATACCACCGGGCTGGTCCTTTACATCGTTGTTCCTGGAGGGTGTAATCAAACCAAGTATCTGGTTGTGCAGATCCTGGCGGTAACCGCCCCTGTCTTCATTCCATATTACAAGATCAACGCTAATTCCTTTGATGCGCCAGTAAGCGTGTGCCTGTATCAACTGTTTTACCAAATTGATATTGGCCGCCTCTTCTATCATTAAAAGCACAATGGGCAAATCGCCGGAGATAGAATATCCCCAAAGACCAGATTGCCCCCTTCTATTTTTTATTATCACTGATGAATCTGCTCTCAGGGATGCATTTACATAAATAACGGAAGCTGCCAGCCGGGAGTATAACTGTGCATCGGCTTCCGATACATTGATCTGGCGAAGTATTAGTAAACTATGCGTCCAGGCCAGTTCCAGTACCCTTTTGGTTAGCTGTCGATCCTGGTATTTTTCTACCAGGCTATTGCAGATTTCTTTGGTATCAGCAATGCCAATGATCATATCTACCGTAGCAGTTTCACCGGCTTCAATAATGATGCGGTATTGGATGGCCACCACCGGATCAAGCACGGAGCCTGCTGTATTTGACAAAGGTTCGGGTTGGTTCATTGCGGCGGGCTGGTGAATGCTGTTACCTCTTCCAATAAATTTAGCCCTGCTGGTTTCATAAGAAATCTGGGTTATCTCCGCATCATGCACTTTCATTAAATGAAACATCCAGGGGTTGCGCTCATCCAACGAACGCGGCCTGCGGGTACATATAATTGCATGCCGCTGCTGGTTGATTTCTGTTTGCACAAAAAGATTACTGAAAGCAGGGTGTATTTCATCCGCAATGGGCGAAGCCATTACCACTTCTGCATAACTGGTTAGTTCAATAATTCTTCTTTTTTTGGAGCGGTTGGTAATATGCACCCTTCTTAATTCAATATCATCTTCCGGAGAAACTACAATTTCGGTATGGGTATCCAACGACAAATCCCGGCGCCTGAACTCTGCTCGTCCCTGTGTAAACACGGCTTCATAATTTTGCGACTGCTGCTGTGCCGGCTGAAAAGCTGTGGACCAGAAAGCATTGGTTTCAAGGTCGCGGATATAGCAGAAAGTACCCCAGTTGTCGCAGGTACTATCTTCCCGCCAACGGGTAATGGCAATGTTTTTCCAACGGCTGTACCCGCCGCCTGCATTGGTAACCATGGCATGGTAGCGTCCGTTGGATAGCAATTCCACTTCGGGTATGGCGGTATTGGGTGTATTGATCACCCGCATAGATGTATCGGTAAACGGCACTGCACTGATATCCTCAGCATGCACCACTGGCGAGTAAAAGGTGGACACTCTTGGTACTTTTTCCTGTAACAACAGTAGCGTAGCTTTAATTTCCACATCCATTTCAAACCGCTGTTGCATGGGTTTATCCAGCAAGAGGTAAGAGAGCGCTAGAAAACTCATTCCCTGGTGATGCGCCATAAAGGATTTTACAATGGCATGCGTTTGCTTGCGGGGCAAGCGGGATGGGGTGTAATCGATGGCTTCGTAAAACCCATATTTACTTTCGAAGCCGGCTTCTCTCAATTGCTCCAGGTTGCTTAATGCGTCTTCCGGTGCCACCATCAATGCCATCATGGTTGAATAAGGTGAGATAACAAGGTCTTCGCTTAAACCTCTTTTTAATCCAAGTCCGGGAACACCAAATGCCCGGTATTGGTAGTTGAGGCTGGTATCTACCAAATTATAACCCGACTCCGAAATACCCCAGGGAATACCCCGCTTTTTACCATATTCTATTTGCTTTTCTACAACGGTTCTGTTGGTTTGGTCTAATAAAGTATTGTCGTAGGTAGGCATTACCAGTAGCGGCATCAGGTATTCAAACATGGAACCGCTCCAGGATAACAGGATGGGCGTAGTACCCATTTTTGTAAGTTGCCTACCCAATGCAAACCAGCTTTCCTGTGGTAATTTGCCTTGGGCAATGGCCACAAATGTGGTCAATCTTGCTTCTGAGGCCAGCAGGTCGTAAAAACTATTGTCTCTTCGCTGGTCATCTACATTGTATCCAATCGATAACAAATGTTGTGAACGATCGTATAAGAAATCATATTCTATTTCGGCCAGCTCAGAACATTTTACAGCCAGATACTCTACTGTAAGCAGCAGCTCTTTCGCCCGCCGTCCCGAATCCGCAATGTTGTTTCGGAAATTCTGGAGCCATTCATTGTCGCTTACGCTGTTTTCAATCGAATAACTGCTTACAATATCATGCAGCAACGTTTCTTCAATTTTTGCCAGCTCTCTTATTGTAGGAATAGGCGGTAACATAGGTAATAGATGCCCGAATTTTTCCGGGGCGGCAGGTAATAGTATCCAGGGCACCAGTACTACCAATTCGTATTTTGCCAGTTTTATCTGTGAAATGATTTTCTGCGACCATAGTTCACCATCCGAGAAACTGGCTGGCCGCAATGCATCCTGCACTTTGGCAAACAACAATTCCAGTCTGTCCAATTCTTCTTTTACATGTATCAAGTTGTCTGGCTCTATCTCAACCAGTCGCTTCACTTCTACCTGAAACAGCATTAACAATTCAGCATCCGTATAAATTTCTTTTAATAAACCAACTGTATCTGCCAGGCCTTCAAATACAGAGCGGGTAATAATTTTTTTATCAGGAATGGCCAGCAACCCTTGTTTCAGCGTGATGAGGTGACCGGCTAAATTACCGCTATCCACTGTGGAAACATACCTTGGTGCAAGTGGTACCAGGCTTCGGGTATCGTACCAGTTGTATAAATGGCCCCGGAAGCGCTCCATTCTAAGAAGGGTATTGAGGGTATTTCCGGTACGCTCAATCAATTGCCTTGCGCCAATATAACCAAAGTCGAATGCGGTTAAATTACACAACAGCGCCATGCCAATATTGGTGGGAGACGTACGATGGGCAATTCGATCAATGGGTTCTTCCTGATAATTATCAGGAGGCAGCCAATTGTCTTCATCGCCCACAAATGTTTCAAAAAATGTCCAAATCTTTCTGGCCAGTCTTCGCAGGTATAAGTTATCATTCAGCGACAATTTGGGTTGCCGGTTTACGCCGGGTTTGCTTATCCGCCATACGATCAGTGGCGCAAAAGTCCACAAGATCAAAATTGGAAGGGCTACCATTAAAGTAATGATAGATTTTTCTACAATCAGGAAAACAAATAATCCCAGTGCAAAAAATGGCGCAAAGCCCATCTTGTAAGAGGTTGCATCTATGCTTTCCCTGTTTTGAGCATGGTGAGTAAAAGGATTCCACTGAAGCAGGTTTGTTTTAGTAATGAAAATTCTGCCAAGCGTGCGAAGGATGGCATCGATATTTGAAAATACTTCAAACGGAAGACAGATCAAATCTAACAGGTGTTGTAAAAAATGATTGCTGGCCGCTTTAATGGAGTAAATCAGGTGCTGCTCAAAAATAACATCCTCCGGTTTCCAGATCAATTCCCACACAAAGTTTACCACCGAAGGTATCACGATGATGAGCGTTACCGCCAATGTCCAAAACCAGGGTACCGGCGAGAATAACCAGCCAAAGATGAACAGGAACAATAATGATACTGGCACCAAACTGCGACGGATATTATCAAATATTTTCCACCGGCTAAAAAGAGAAATTGGGTTTCGGGTCAATCCTTTGGGCACGGCCGGCACAAAGGGTAAAATCCAGATGGCAATCTGCCAGTCGCCCCTGATCCAGCGATGTCTTCGCTTCATATCGGTGAGGTATTTGGAAGGATATTCCTCGTATAACTGCACATCTGAAATTAAAGCGGATCTACCATAACAGCCTTCCAGCAAATCATGACTCAGAATGCGATTCACAGGTAACTTGTTTTCCAGTGCAAGTTCAAATGCTGCAACATCATAAATACCTTTTCCAATAAAGGAACCTTCCTTAAACAAATCCTGGTACACATCGGAAGTAGCCCTTGTGTAAGGATCGGTGCCCGGTTCATTGCCATGTATGCGGGCATAGATTGAGCTATCGCTAACCGGCAAACTGTTGGAAACCCTTGGTTGCAAAATGGCGTAGCCTTCTGTAACCCGGCCTTTTTTTGCGTTGTACACTGCATGGTTCAATGGATGTGCCATGGTTGCCACCATTTTCCAGGCGGTATCTCTTGGCAATTGCGTATCGGTATCCAGCGTTATTACATAATTTATTCCGGAATAAGTTGCCTCATCTCCTACAATCAGCGAAAAATATTCTTTTCCGTTACCCTTGAGCAGCTTATTGAGTTCGGCCAGTTTACCTCTTTTTCTTTCATACCCCATCCAGATCTTGTCATGCGGATTCCATTTTCGTGGCCTGTGAAAAAAGAAAAAGGTATCACAATTAAGCCGGTCGTATTTTTTATTTAAGTCGATGATTTTTTGTTTGGCTGTTTGCAGCAGCAGTTCATCTTCGGGCATTGTTTCCGAACCGGCATCATTAAAATCAGTTAACAGGGCATAATACAAGTTTACATCCCGGTTGGCTAAAAACCTTACTTCCAAACCTTCCATTAAATCGTCGATGGCTGCTAAACTGCCGATGATGGTGGGGGTTACCACAAGGGTGCGGTATTCGTGGGGAATACCTTTTGAAAAATCCATACGTGGCAAAAGATTTGGCTTTGCCAGAATGGTAACCAACCAGTTCACGATAGAGAGGGCAAGGCGGCTGGTAGCAAATAAAATTAAAAGGCTTAGCAATACCAATGCTGTTTTTCCCAATCCATCGGCAAATGCTTTCGCAATAAGCCCCCATGAAAAAAGAGCCGTCAATATTGCAATAATTCCCAGGTAGGAAAACAAGGGGAATTTATTCGTTGCCTTTTTGCAGTGATCCAGTTTGGAATTTTTTACTTTTGCCCGCTTTTCCAGTTGTTTCAGACCTTTGCAGGTAAGGTAATAGCCCACATGAGTTAGCCGTTCTTTTCCTCCATTTCCCTTGTTTTCTCTTGCCAACCGGATGGCCATTTGTGCTATTTCATTTTCGGCTAAATCACTATTTTTGGCAACCTTTTCCACCACATGGCGATAGCTATCTCTTGTATTAAAATCCATTCCGGCATAGATACCATCAATATCATTTCGCAGCGTATGTTCTACAATACTGGTATTTTCCACAAAATCACGCCAGTCGGTTGTACTTAAAAAGCGCAGACCACTGATGCTGTTGCTAATGGACACCTGGTCGGCCGCCTGCTTTTGATTTTCTTCCTGTATCATTTCACTTACGGAAGTGCCACTTTCGGATAAAGTTTGCTCAATCCAGTTGAGGGGTAAGCTCACCGAACTTCCTTTTTCCTGCAACCGTCTTGTCAATTCCGATATAAAGGAACTGTCCATCGGTGGTTCCGATCTTGCCATATCGGCTATTTCAAGCACCAGATCCTTGGGTGCTTTTTCCACTGCTTCCAGCATTTTATCGGCCCACTGTCCGGCCAGCACTTTGTTATTGAAACTTATGGCAATCTGAATAGAAAGTCTTCTTAAGTTTTCTATCAGTGCCAGCCTAAGCATAATGGGAATTGCCCATAATTCGCCCAGTTTTAAATAAGTTGTCTCCTGGTAGGCTTTTACAAAACTTACCAGGCTACTCATATCCACATGACCATCACTATGGGAAATAATTTCCACAGCTATATCGTACACCCTTGGTAAACCAGTCGATTTTCCTTTGGCAAGCTGGGGTAAGCCCTTGCTATATCCTTTGGGCAAATGCCTTTTGCCGGTATAAATTTGTTCTTCAATCAGGAAGAAATTATCAAGCAGCCACTCACCCGCCGGAGAGATCCGGTTGTTTTCTTTTACAACCTCAGTTAACAACGCATGCACTTCCAACAAAATGCTTTCATTCTCCGCCAACCGTTTCAGCAACTGCTCCGAAGGGTGCTCGGAAATCAGGATATGACGTGCTGCAAGCCCTCTTGCATGGTTTTCCAATTGCTCTTCTGTAAATAATTCCGAACGAAAAGGCAGGCGCTTATCGGTATATTTTTCATTTCCTTTTTCGCCAAAAATCGGTTCAATGATATTTTTTTTTAGGGAACTGATTGCCTGTGGAAGTATTTTAAAAAGTTCTGTTGAACCGCTATTCCTTAGATTGAACTTCATTTTGATAAGTATTTTTTTATCCGGGTATTGTACTGGCAGCACGCAAGACCAGATCTGCTTTCCTTTTTTATGTACCAATACAGTACCACTATTGATGAATGTGGTGCTGTTATTAAATATGCTGTGCTATTGCACAACAATCAACAGATGCCTTACTAAAGCATTGCTTAAATTTTAAAATAAAATGGTTGGATAAAAAACGATTACCGATAACTCTTTTTGTAGTACTTTATTTGCTGATTTAAAAGGCTCAACAAAGATGTAAAAAGCTTAAAAAGTTAACTAAAGAAACCTGCTGGAAGGTAATTGTGGTGAACCCTGCCGCTACAAGAGTTAATAATATTTTAGCTACAAAAGGTACGCTATTATTCCGGATAAAAAGCCGTGGCAGGAAGCCAAGATCTTTAGGCCAAGTTGCAGGGCGGAAACAAAATTTTCTTCATTATTATTTAGAAGATCGAAGTAGCGTATTTGAATAAACCTGTGGTGCCAGGCCGGGAATTGATTGCATACGTAGCCGTTTTCATTGGTAGTATAGGATACTTTTTACAAAATGTCTGGCCTCGTATTAGAGATGAAAAATAGTGTAAAGCAGTATTTTTTTGACTACCCATGACCATCAACATTACACAAATCCGCCCCATCCGGCTAAGCTGCCTGGATAAAAAAATCCTTCGCCCCGATTTATAAAAAACCGAGACGAAGGATATTATAGAAATGCTACTGCTTATTTTAAATATTGATCAAACCATTTCAGGTATCGTGCAAAGCGATCTACCTGGTAAGATGGTTTTGTAATACCGTGAAACTGGCCAGGATAAATGATGAGCTGTGCCGGAACTCCCAGCGATTTCAACGCCTGGTACATTTGTTCACTTCCTGCCACCGGCACATTAAAATCTTTTTCGCTGGCCATAAACATCGTCGGGGTTTTTATCTTATCCGCTTTAAAGAACGGGTAAGAAAGATCCATCCACTTTTTTGGATTTTTCCAGGGAGCACCCAGTTCTGTTTCATATTGAGTTACATACTGATCGGATCCGTACATACTAAACTGTAAAGAACTGCCGGCTCCGCTTGCCGCCGCTTTAAAACGGGTATCAGTTGCAATGGTGTAATTGGTTAAAATTCCACCATAACTCCAACCGCCGATGCCCATTTTTTGTTCATCTGCAAAACCTTTTTCAACCAGATAATTGGCAGCGCCTAAAATATCCATTACTTCCTTATTACCCCAATCACCATAAATGGCTTTGGTAAAATTTACGCCCCTGCCGCTGCTGCCCCTATAATTAACACCTGCTACTGCATAGCCGCCGGCTGCCAGCACCTGACGGGATAAATCAAATTCATAATCATCCTGCCCAACCGGGCCGCCATGAATAAATAGAATCAAGGGTAATTTCTGTCCGGCAACAGCGGTAGCTGGACGATATAATATACCAGATACTTTTGTGCCATCCTTACTGGTAGATGTAAAGCCTTCCACTATTGCAAATTGAATGGCATTTACAAAAGAATCCTGTACATGTGTTAGTCTCCTTACTTTGTTTTGCTCCACCGCATATAACTCGGTTGGCAATTGTGGTTCGCTCATGGTAGCTACCAATGCATCTGATGCCGGAGCACTTTCAATGGCCGAAAAACTCATA
>Ga0105044_10008218_pt1 | contig 14341 bp, 11 predicted proteins | sample MAT01_FD_78092 | JGI IMG/M metagenome (GOLD analysis project Ga0105044, IMG submission 78092) | Freshwater microbial communities from Lake Fryxell liftoff mats and glacier meltwater in Antarctica - MAT-01 | ecosystem: Environmental > Aquatic > Freshwater > Ice > Liftoff microbial mat | place...
ACCCAAAACCAATGCCCCGATAAAGCCGGCGAACTACTAGGCTTTGAGAAATTAATTGGGTTTAATGTTGGGGAGTAGATATTAGGTGTAAAAATAACAATTTTTAAAATTCTAACTTTTTTCTAAATTTATTTCCGTGGGCATAATTAAAACTTATGTTTTTATCTTTACATAACCTTCCAGCTATTATTCCAACATCAACGCCTATTTCACTTGCAAAGCGTTGTAACGAAATTGAACCAAAATTTTTATTTTTTACAAATCCCTGGTATAATTTGTCTGATATTAATGCTTCCTGCGCAAATATATCAGCTTCATCCTCTTGTAAATTAGTCTCTCCGTTATCTAAATCTACAAATTCAGTTTTTTTTGCTGTTGGCAGGTGTTTTAAGGCATGCCCAATCTCGTGGAATAGAGTAAACCAAAAAATATCTTCTTTTTTACCTGAGTCACTAATCTGGATTAAAATATTGTTATTCATCCAGCGACTAGCTCCATTTACGCAACTATTAGTTAATTTTGCATTTAATGATAAACAAACGCCACTTTCTTTTAAGGAATTCACAAGTTCAGTTTTTATTTCCGAAAAATTTTTTACCGTCAGCTTTCTGATTTCATTAACAGACTTATCTAATTTTATTATGTTAAAAGGTGGCAAAGACTCCGCATCTTTTTTAAAATCGATCTCACCCTTTCTAAGCCAACAAGTTAGAGATTCTTTGGAAAAGTTAGGTGTTTCTTTTTTTCGAAAAGCAATCTTACCAGCCCCAACATTACCTAAATTTAATAAACTAGATATACCTAAAAACCCGTATGAGTTTTTCAACTTTTCTTCAATTTTTGTCGTTTTACAAACCCAACCTAATTTAGCCATTTCCGGGTATGGCAATATTTTTAACAAATCCTCTTCCTCGTTTCTAATTTGCCTAGGTAAAGATTCTTCATAAAGAGTCTGTAAGTTAATAAAAAAAGAGGCTTTCATACCAAAAACTCTAGCAAATTTTTCAGCAATTTCTGGGGTAATTTTGTCATGACCTTTTAAAATTTTACCAATTGTATTTTCATGGAGACCTGTTCTAAAAGCAAACTCTCTATTTGTCCAGTCATTAAACTTGATAAATTCAAGAACATCTTGGCCAGGGTGAATTGCCCAGTTTGGTTTAAAATTAGTAATGTTAGACATAAGACTTTTTAATTAGTTTTAATGGTAATCTTTTTTGATCTCAAGAACTAACACAATTTCGTTATTGTCTTGATATTTGGTAAATATTAATCTAAAATTTCCACTTATATTCATAGCATATTCCCCTTTTCTATCTGCTACTAAAGGGTGGAACCTAGTTAAAGATTTTACAGGTTCTAAGTTTAGATCATCAAATGAATTTGCAGAGTGTAAATATTTTAAACAATATTGTAATTTATTAGCCATTTGTTGGCCCAGGTATTTTAACATTAGCTTTGAATCGTTGCAAATTTTTTGATCTTTTTTATCCTTGAATTTAATTACCATATTAATGATAGCACAAATTTTTATTTTGTTCAACCCAATGGAGTGAATAAAAAATATCTCTACGTATTTTGTCAATATTTGGGTGTTAAAGCCATATCTCGAATTAATCTTACTAACTAAATCACCCTCTCTCCCCAACCAAATTCCCAAGCTGGTCTCCCCTTGCTCCCAAAATATTTTCTGCGGTGGAATCCAATTTTGCAATTTCAATTTTAACGGTACATATTTTAATGTGCTACACGGGACTTGAAAAACTTGATTATAATAGCAGCCTTGAGCTAATTGAAAATTGTCAGATTTTACAAATGGACGAAACTACAAGTGAAGAGGCTTTAAAATTATTTTCAGGCAAAGATTTTGAAGATTGTTTGCAAATTACCACTTGCTTCCAAAACAATGTTGGAAAAATTGTTATTCTGGATAAAGATTTGGCTAAAAAGTTTTCATAAATTATTGAAGTGGCGCTGTTTTAAAACTAAACTCCAACTAATTACGCCACCTAGATATTCTTTTCTATTTAATGGATTGTTATTTTACCGCTTACGAGTGGGAAATATACCACGGACTTTTAAATATCTACAAAATTAACTATCTCACATGATCTAAGTTCCGTTTTAGCTACTTTTCTCAAGCTAATTGAGCTAATTTATTTCTAAATAATTTTATTAATTTCAACTTTGGTGCCATCGGAGGGAATCGAACCCTCATGAACTTGCGTTCGCTGGATTTTGAGTCCAGTGCGTCTACCAATTCCGCCACAATGGCTAATAATTATTTATTTTTATTTAATAATAATTTAGATTCTTTTCAAAAGATTTGGATAAGAAAAATTTTGAATTTAGCTAAACTTGGAAAAACTAGAAATTAATTATTGAGTTTATAAGTTACCTTAACTCGATAAAAATAACTAGTTTTATGATTTCAACTTACATTGGTGCGGACGAGAGGACTTGAACCTCCATGCCGTATTAATTAGGCACTACCACCTCAAGGTAGCGTGTCTACCATTTCACCACATCCGCTTGATTTTAAGTTGGAGCGGGTAAGGGGAATCGGACCCCTGCATCAACCTTGGGAAGGTCGTATTCTACCACTAAATCATACCCGCAATATTTAGTGTTTACTTGTTAAATTGTTGGTGCCCAAGCAGGGACTTGAACCCTGATACCCGAAGGCACTAGCTCCTAAGGCTAGCGTGTCTACCAATTTCACCACCTGGGCAGGAAAACTATTATAGAAATTACTAATTCCCTTGGTTTGTCAAGAAAATAGCTAGTTTTTGTTAATTTTTGTAGCTGCAGTGTTTTTGGTAGCACTTACATTTTGGGTTTTTACAGTTTCCACTGGTTTAGTTTCTTTAACTGGCTCCTGAGCAATTATAATTTCTTGTACTTTGCTTGCAGATTCTGTATTTGAACCACTGCTTACAGATTGAAAGTTAGTCAAAAGCCTGGCTTGATTAGAATCGTTTGTAGCTTGAGCATTTAGAGTAGTTCCCCCAAGAATTCCCTGAGTAGCTATAAAAACAGCAGAAGTGAGAATAATTACTGCAAAAATTTGAAAAAACAGACTATTTTGAGCTTTAAAAAGATTAAACAGATTACTAAAAATTGAGTCTTTTGGTACATGCCTTGATCTATTTTTGAAAGAGGTATTTATCCTCACACTTCGCGGTAAGGTTTTTACTTTTCTTAAGTGACTTAATTTTCTTGATGAGGAATAGAAATTCATGGTTAGTAGTTTAGCTTCCTTAAGTTAATTAGATTATAAATAAAACTAGGTGTTTGTCAAGCACTTTGCTAAAAAAGAAAAAGTTGTGTATATTCAAATATCTAATCAAATGCATATTTTTTGGAAACGCCTTAAAGTAATCACAAGCCTTTTAATCAGTTGTTTTTTGCTACTGACTATGGCTTTTTCTATAGTTGCCCCAGTTTCAGTACTAGCTCAGGGAGCCTCAATAACTGGATTTGCGGAGTGTGATATCAAAGCCGCTCAAAAGGGTAAAGGCACTGAGATACTCCAAAAATGCATTCAATCTATTCTTAGATTTTTATTTGTTTTGGGTCTTTTCATAATTGCCTTCAAAATCGGTCTGGTAGCTTTTACCAATATTAATCCTAATAGTAACTCAAAAGCCATGGAGCAATCTGTTACCCTAGTCACTGATATTTTAATTGGACTGCTGTTAATCGGAGCTCCTGGGCTAATTATAGCTATTTTCAACCCGGCGGCCCTCAATCTAAACTTTTTAGACCTGGGTAGTTTAGCGGGACTAAATAATTCCGCAGGCCCAACCCCTGCCCCTACCCCAATCACTAGTCCAAGTCCTTCCCCAAGCCCTGGAGGTACACCCTCACCAAGCCCAGCCCCAGGCCCTGGAGGTACTCCTTCACCGTCCCCAAGCCCAATAAGAGAAAATAATGGGGAGCTCACTTTTAACGAAACTGCCAGCGTTGTAACTTCTAGAGTAGACGAAAATCCACTTTTACCTGGTGCAAATGTTAGATACGCTACTTTTGTAACTCCACCAAATACTACTCCAAGAATAGTTTTAAGGTTTGAAGGTGTAAATAACCCTAGTTGCAGCACTGTTTTTAGCACGATATTTGATAGCTCAGGAAGGCCTAGAGTAGGGGCATCTGTAAATGCAAATCAAGCAATTGGAAATAGTACTTGTAGAATCACCAGAGCATAGCCTATGAATTCAATACAAAGACTCCAAAATTGGTTAGCTACAGACCCAAAAGCCAGGCAAAAAGTAATTTTTTGGATTGTGGCATTTTTGATAATGAGTTTAGTAATTGGTGGTTTTTATCTCATCAATCAATCCCCCAGTACCCCTGTTAATAATACCACATTTAGTGAACCTATTGAAGTCACTACTAAAAACTTTGATGACGCTGGAAGTCTAGAAAAGGCAGATTCAGAAGCAGTTCTACTACCTAACCAGGTGTTGTTTTATACCGGCGGACAGCTGTTTTTTAATCAAGAGTCACAGATTAGAATTAATAACCAGAACGTCTCTGGAAGCCCCAGTTTCATAGCTAGAAATGTTTACAATTCTTCCGGGAATATCATTATTAATGAGGACTTTGGATCCACTTATTTCCAAAAAAACCTAAATGAATTTAAGAGGTTTGAGGAAGGAATTACTCAAGTGGTTCCCTACGCTATTACAGACGAGTTTGGATTACCGTTTGGCTCAGGATTCGCTTTTTTGTTTAAAGAGAGTAGTGGTTACAGTTTGGTTCAAGCCAGCGACATTAGCCTAGCTACAGGCCTAAAAACTTTGGCGAAAATTCCTGAAAATCCTAATTTTAATTACTACGAGACTAGAATAATCAATGAAAAACTGTATGTTTTTTATTACCAAAACTACTCAGCTGACGGGAATACTGAAATCTGGAAATTTGATCAAAACAATACTTTAGTGAGAATCAAGACTATTAGTAATATGCAGTCAATTCAGTTTGGCACGAAGGAAATAATGTACACCACTTTTACCACCACCCCTAACGATTTAACTCCCTACGAAAACACCCTCCTCGACTTTAGTATCAATCAAAATGGCGAACCTAAAACTATTGATCTGGCTAGTAGAATTGCTCAAAATAATATTCTAGGGGCAATTTTTGCCAAACGCTGCAGTATTGTTTCGTCTACAGAATTATACTGCCTTGTAAAAGAAAGAAAAGTGAAGTCAGGAGACTTTAAATACAAAGACGCCTTGGTAGTTTATAATTACAAAACTGAAAAAGTAGACTACCCCTACAACGGTTTGGTTTTTTCTGGGGAAAATGTTTATGTATTTGCAAATACAGTTTACATCGTCGGGCAAGAAAATAGAATTTTGTATAAATTTAAAAATAATTAATATGACTAAATTAACTAGTATTCTGTGGGACAATCTAGGACTTAGAAGGGGTTTTATAGTTTTTTTCAGCACCATCGCTATCTTAAGTACAGCACAGTCTTGTAGTATTCCTGGGTTTAATAATAACAATAATAACCCCAATCCTGCGACTTATGGAATTTTAAAAAAAGGTGATCCCAATATCCAAGGTGAGAACTTTGTGAAGGCAAATGCTGCAACCCAGCTAGACGGCAAAGTCAATGCCAGTGGCCTGGCTACACTTTCTGGTATCAAGTTAGTACAGTTTGACCCTGACAATCTATTTTTGCTCACTATTCAAAAGGGAATTTTTAGAAGTACAGATAGCGGCCGGCTCTGGCAACGCAAATACCTATTTAAGGTAGGAAGTACTGAAAATGACCAATCAAAGCGTAACCAGCAAATAAACGCTCAAATTGCCAGAAATGATGCTTTTTTTGCAACCGATATCGCAGTAGACCCTACAAATAAAGACAGGATTTTTGTTTCTGGGCTGGAGGGCACTTTAGGAAAAATATATCAGTCCATTGACGGTGGTGAGAATTTTAGTGAGATTTATACTGAGGTTCAAAAAAATGTGGGAGTTCTTCATATCGCGGTTGATCCTAATAATCCAAATCGAGTTTATGGTGTACTAAAAGGTGGTGGACTACTCAGAAGTCTTGATGGGGGAATTACCTGGCAAAAAATCAGAAGTTTCAAAGAAACACCTCTGCAAATTGGTTTCGTACCAGAATTCAATAATCAGTTTTATCTTTTATTTCCAACCCAAGGACTGGCTACTTCCAAAGACGATGGTGAGAACTGGGAAACTAATCAATTAACCAAGGAGCCAAGTGTAATTGGCGAAAATCAACCCAAGGACAACTTAGATTTAACCTCAAATAGTAACAAAAAATTCGGAAAATACGAGAAAATTATACCCGTTAACGCCAAACAAAACTCTTGGATTTTAATAGCTGACAGACAGATATGGTACACTACGAGTCTAGGTATTGATTTCAAGAAAATAATTCTACCACTTCAATCTGAACAGTATAATATCTTTGATGTAGCCACAGACCCAGCGGTAGGGCTTGAGAGAATTTTTGTAAGTATCGATGATAAGCTTTTTGAAACTGGTAATCAGGGAAATAGCTGGAAAAGTAGTGACAAAATTCCTTTTAAAATAGGCAATATTGGTCAGATTCTAATCGATAAATCAAATTCAAATATAGTTTTTCTAGTTTTGGTTGACCCAAATGCCCGCAGACAAAGCAATATTCTAGGTCTCTAATGTGGTGCGTGAGGAGGGATTTGAACCCTCACAGGATTGCTCCCGCTAACACCTGAAGCTAGTGTGTCTACCGTTCCACCACCCACGCATGAATTCCAATATATACTAAAAAAGTAAATTTTGTTGTTGTAAAGCAAATATTGAATTACAGTTTTAAATAATTTGCCAGAGCTGTAGACAAAATTCTTAATTTTGATGGTTTTATTTTTCTTTTATAAACTACGAGAGGATTACTGGCAATTTTAAGTGCAGTCCACTTATACATATCTGAGGCAGTTTTTATAGCCACTAAGTATTTTTTTGGAATATATTTGAATCCTTTTTCCGCTTCTTTTTGCCACTCCAGATACTGGTCGATTACTTCTTTTACAAAAAATTGAAAATTCTCAGTTTTTTTATTTATTTCAGTAAATTCTAGTGTGTTTAAGCCATATTTTTTCATCAAATCCTGTGGAAAATAATTTCTTTGAAGGTCTATATCTTCAACGATATCACGAATAAAATTAATATATTGAAAAGCTAAGCCTAAGTTCTGCGCAGATTCATAAGCTGAAGCTGGTAAATTCATTATTTTTGCCATGAAAAGACCTATAACATTGGCTGAGCCATAAATATATTCTTTAGTTTCTTCTAGATTTAAGTAAGTTTTTTTGGTTAGATCCATCTCCATCGATTTCAAAAAAGCATCTGCCCATTTTTTATCAAAATCCAGCTCTACTTCCAAACTTACAAACGATTTAATTATCAAAGAATCCTCAGAATTATCTGACTCTAAAACTAATTTTTTTTGAAATTCATCTCTTGCCTGAATAAACTTATTTTTAAAATTATAAAACTCGTTACTATCCTGAGGAATACTATCCACATAGTCATCAGCCCTTCTGACAAAAGCGTAAAGACGAGTGATTTGCTCTCTTATTTTTGTCGGGAAAAAGAAAGTACTGTTATAAAAAGTCCTAGATCCTTTTTGGAAAATATTTTCAAAATCTGCCATAGTTATTTATATTTTTTAATGATTCTATCTGCTGTAACTTTGCCTGAAATCATAGACATAGCAGTACCAGTTCCAGGTAAGGTGTATTGTCCTGAAAAAAACAGATTACTTAGCTTTTTACTATAGTTTTTAGGCCTGAATGATGCCGTCTGAAACAGCGTTTGGCCGAGTCCAAATGCGTTGCCTTTATAGGCATGATATTCATTTTGAAAGTCTTTAATACAATAGTCTCTGTAAACTTTTATATGATCTCGTATATTTTGACCAGTATATTTTTCTAATTTTTCTAAGACAAACTCAAAAATTTCTTTTCTTTTTTCTGGGGTATCCTCTAGGCCAGAAGCAATTGGGACTAACACAAACAATGCTTCACCATTTTCTGGGGCGACTTCCTTATCTACTTTTGACGGAGTATGAATATAAATCAGCGGTTTTTTTGGCCAAGATCTAGTATTATCACTTTTAGTAAAAATACCCCCACCCTTGCCGTAAATACTATCACCATGGGCGTCCCAATCCCCATCAAAAATAAATGTGTGAGGTAAAAGATTTTTTATTTTAACATCCAAACCAATATAATAATTCAAACATGATGCTGCTAGATATCTAGAATCCCATTTTTTAGAATCGTAGTTTTGATATTCAGGCCCTAAAAGATTTTCATCAACCCACTGGTAATCAGCATTTGTAACTACCACGTCAGCAATATATTCCAAACCATTTTTTGTAATCACTGAAACGACCTTTCCACTTTCAATATTTAGTTTTACTACTTCATCATCTAATTCAAACTTCACCCCTTGCTCAACTGCCAACTTTTCAAAACCTTTAGAGACAGCTTGAAAACCTCCTTGGGGGTACCAGGCACCCAAACCAAAATCCACCCAATTTAACAGACTATATACTGCAGGAATACGATTGGGAAATCCCCCCAAAAATACTGCAGGATAGCCCAAAATTTTTCTAAGTAGCGGACTTTTAAAATTCTTATATATTATATTTTCTAAGCTACTAAAAATATTCAATTGAAAAATGGATTTAATTATATCAATATTTGCAAAATCTAAAATCGAATCAAACTGTCGATAGACAAATTTATTTATTGCAAAATAATATTTAAATTCAGCGTTATCAATATATTTTTTAAATTTATCTCCAGCTCCTACTTCAATTGACTCAAAAAACTTTTCTGCCTCTTGGGGATTGTTTGGAACTTCAACAACTTGATTGTCCAGATGAAAAATTTTATAACTTGGGCTTAATTTTGTTAATTGGTAAAAATCTGAGGTTTTATGACCAAAGTCAGCAAAGTATCTATCAAATTGATCAGGTAAAAGATACCAGCTAGGGCCCATATCAAACCTAAAGCCGTCCTTACTCCAGCTCTGCGCCCTACCCCCAACCCAAGAATTTTTTTCAAGGATTGTTACTTCAAAACCAGCTTTTGCAAGATAAGTGGCTGCGCTCATACCACCAAATCCGCTCCCGATTACGATTGCTTTTTTAGACATATTAATACTTTAAAAGAGCTAAATAATTAATTCTTAGTCAAGAAAACCAGTATTATTGATTTTAAGTTAAGGTTGCAAAGAATAAAATATTGAATTAAGCTAACTTCGTGAATCTTTTTTATTCAAATATAAAAACAAAAATATGCCAGATAACTTTTATAAGGTAAACAGAGGAATTCCTCAAAAATTATCAAGGAAAAAACCAAGCACAGGATTAATTAAATCAATTGGAAAAGGACAGTTATTATTCTTGGTTATTGGGATATATCTTCTTGGTGGATCAGTCTTAGGTATCTTACTGTTCAATAGCTCTGGCGAGGAAACCGCTCAAGCCGATTCAAGTGCTTTTGTAGTTAGTACAATGAAAATTAGTGAAGAAAACAAAGAATATAAACTTCAGGATCCAATAAAATTCGAAATTACTGTCCAAAACACTTCTAATTCTGAATTACTCAGCGACCTAGCAATCGATCTCTACTCTTCTGACAATAGCATAAAGTGGTCAAACTCAATTACAAACTCTACAAATGGGAAAATTTTGGCTGGCGGAGGTAACCACTACAATCTTTCCACCTTAGGTTTAGGAGAAAAATCGGTGTATGTAGTTTCAGGTCTTCTTGAAAATAATCAAAAAGATATTACAGCTTACGCCAAAGTAAGTTTTGTAAACAAAAATGGAGTCACCCAAACCGACACAAACGAAGTCTACCTGAAAAAAGTGTTTTATGAAGTAAAAATGGTAGGATCTAGTAGCTTATAGAAGTTCCCAGAGTCAGATTTGTCCAAACCACAAATGTATAATACAATAAGGAAAAGTAAATTTCAAATAATAAAACAAAAACAAATTTAATATGCTTAAAACTAAGCCCTACAAAGTCTCTACGATTCCAAACAAAAACAAACTCGGGGGAGTTATAAATAAGTTTAGTAGGCTTAGGAGAAAAAGACAGTTAGTGGCTTCAATTATTGGTATTTATTTACTAATTGGCGGAGTGATCGGTTTTGTGGTTTTTAATTCTAGTGGTTCCCAAGCTAAGGCTGATCAGAGTGCTTTTATAAGCAGTTCCCTAAAAATCATAGAAGAAAAAGATTATAAATTAGGTGATGAGATAAGTGTGGGAATAACCCTTCAAAATACAAGTGTTTCTGAATCTATAAACAGTATATTTTTGGATATGTATTCCACTAAAGACAGCCTAAAATGGACTACAGCTACAAATGATAATAATCCTAGTGAAAAAATAGTTGTAAGCTCAACAAATTCTTTCAAATTGGGTATTTTGTCAGCTGGAGAAAGATCCCAGTACACACTTAAAGCAAACCTGGAAGATAATCAAATTGATTACCTAAATATACTTGGAAAGCTCAGATATTTAAACAATGATGGTAGCCAAGATATTGATACAAATAGGGCTTTTGTAAAACTTAGCGGCAATAAAAACCTTTCAGAAACATTGTCATTAAAGAGCAATAAAGAATCTTTTGATCAGTCTGAAGAGATTAATCTCAGCCTAGAAAGAGTAAATGAACAAAAATACAAAGGTAAGATCTATGTTACTAGTAGAAACAGTCAAGATCTTGTGAATTCTTGGGATTGTGTTTTGGATGATACTAATCTATGTGAAGCTAAACTAAAAAACCTAGCTACTGGAGATTATAGTGCCTTATTTATAGATGAAAACGAAAATACTTTTAGTAATATTTTTTGGTTCAAGGTGAGCGGCAAAAAAACAGAATTGCTAGTCAATTCTCAGGCTAGTTTAGAGTTTCCTTTTGAATCTACTTCGCTAAATGGACTAGTTCCAGTAGTTGCAAAAAGAGTCTTGAGTCTAAATCAAAACCCCGATTCTAACAGTTTCTGTAATTTTGAAATTTCTGCTGGTGGTAAAGTAAGTAGCACCCTCAAAGTACTTGTGGAAAGTGACAGGACTTGCAAAACTACACTAAATTCTGACCAGTTCAAAAGTGGTGATGGGATATATAAAGTTAAATTGCTCGGTTCAAATTTAGAAAAAGAGATTTCCTATTTATCCAAAAACAGTAGCCTTTTAAATCTAGAAAAGAAAACTGCAGTTCTTGAAAAAGGCAAAAGTGTAGATATTGAAGCTAAAAATATAGTAGATAGCTTAGCTCAACCTCTAAATGATAAAAAAGTAACATTATCGCTTTGGCAGGTAAATTCAGGAAGTTTTAGTCAACAAACTACTCTAAGTGGAAACATTCTTAAGGTAAACACTGGTATATTTGCTGCTACAATCCCAGCTAGTCTATTAAGCGAAGGTGGTTTCTATATGGTTTCGATCAAAGTAGAAGATGGTCAGCAGTCAGATTGGCTCTCGCTTAGTTTTGAAGACAAGGAAATTGGTTTTAGCGGTAGTGGAGTTCTAGTAGATAATAGCAAACTAAGAATTGGTGAAAACATTAATTTTAGCCTCGAGAATCTAGTTGATAGAAGTGGTAACCAGATTTTGGACGGGCAATGTAGTGCAAATGTTTACTCTACAGGTTCTGGAGCCGTCGCTACAAGCATCTCTGGACAAATCAAAAAGGGAACCTGTTCTGCATTACTAAGCGCTGGTAAAGTCACTCGTTCTGGCCCTACACTAGTTAGTTTTACTGGTAGCGGAATAAATAACCCAATAAACCAAAGCAGACAATTCAACCTCGCACCTGGAAAAGCTGAAAAATATGGTAAGTTAAGTCTAGAATTCCAGCCAGCCCTTGCAGGTTACGCTAATAATCTGATGATTGGCCCAGTGACTGATAAATTCGGAAACCCAGTTAATTTGTTTGATACAAAAGTCTCAGTAGAAAATAATGACGGAGTTTTGCAAGAATTAAGCAATATAAATATCGAGGAGGGATTTGCCAAAGTAGCCATCCCATCGAGTTTATTTCAAAGTGAAGAGCTTAGTTTCAAATTCAAAAATAATAAAAATGAAGAGTTTTTATCTAAAACTGTAACTATAGTAAGTCCAGAAAATAAATTAATTCTTCCCAATTTCCCTAAAGAACTTTCAAATGATAAAAACCTGGAAGTTGCCGTAAGTGGATTGAACTTCCCTAACGAAAGCGAATGTAAAATGACTTTCTACAAAAGCATTGATGAGTTCAGCGAAGAAACTACCAGTTTCAAACAAGACGAAGGTAAATGTAATTTCAACTGGGGGTTGAATCAGTTTAGATCTAATCCCAAAGGCCTGGTAGAACTCAGTATCGGCGACAAAACATTTAGTGAGATTATAAATCTAAAAAGTGGTGATCCCGCAAATCTTTTTGTAGTTACTCCCGAAGTCAGAATAAACGCTCAAAACGACTTAAACATAAATCTATTAGCTTCAGCAATCGTTGATAAGCAAGGTCTTTTAGTTGAAAACGGGAAAATCAAGTGGCAATACAATGGAAAGATTGAAGAACTTAACATAGAAAAGGGCTTTTCAAAGTTGGAAATTTTGGCTAATAAATTAGAGTCTAAAGACATTCAAACTAGCAATAATACTAGAAATTTAGAGCTTGATTTAGATATCAAAGCTGGTATAAGTTCAATTAGCAAAACTAATAATTTATCTATCTATCTAGGAACCAAAGATATTAACAACAAACTTACAGAATTTGCTCCAATTAGAGCGAGCACTCAAATACCTCAAGAAAATTCCAAAATATTTCAATTCAAAACTGAAGTCTGCAAAGCAAAATTAGTAAGTAATTCTCAAATTTCTCAGGAAATCAAAACCCACTGGCAGGGTGGAATATGCTATACTCAGATCGATAGTAATCCTGGTCAAAACACTATAAACTTCGAAAGCTCTGGTTTTAATTTAGGTAAATTCCAGTACAATACAACCCCAGATCCTCAAGAAATTATTTGGTGCGACCAGAGCCAAAGTGATAACTGTTTGATTCAGGTAATTACTCCTATAAATAGTTCAGTTCAAGCTGTTATTTACGACGGAGATAAAGAGTATAAATTTACTAGTGGAGAGTTAGAAAATACTCTGAAAATTCAACAAAACGGCTTAAATCCCCTTAAAAAATACCTAGTAAAGATATACTATACAAACACAAATAATGAAGAAGTAATTCACACAAGGGAAATACTAGGCCAGCAACTAAATAAATAACATTTGCTCAAAGCAAAAAAGTACTTTATAATAAGTTAAATAAAAACAAAAAAACTCTATGTCTACCTCAAACAAGGAAGAAAATAAAACAGTATTACCCGAATCTAAAAATCCTAAGATTCTTAACTTTTTCCAAAACAAAAATTTTCTGCGAATTGCATTAGCATCTTTAATGCTAGTTCTAGTAATCTCTGCAGGAATTATAGGCTATTACGGCTTTAATAATAATCAAACAGAAAACAAGCAAGCCCTAGCTGACGGTATCTGTGCAGCTCCTGGCTATGTTGCAGCTAACAGTGTTTCAACTCAGCCACTTAACGGACCCAGTGGAAACTTTATTTATGCCACAAATAACACCTGTGTTAGGACTAGTGGTTCTATCCCAATACCACCAGGAGTACAGGTTCAGTGGACAGATCTCCAAGGAAGGCTAAGATATTTCCCAGCTACATATACATATCCGACAGGCGCTGGATGTCCATCAGGCTTTACTTCAAAAGTTAATGTAAATGGACCTGGAACAGGAGCACTGGGTCAAACTGGACTTTCGGTAAATAATACCCAAGCCTGCATCTCACTTTCAACTGCAAGTTGCCCATATTACGGTTGGATTGGTACTGGAAATCAGTGTAATGTATTGTATAATATGGGAGCTAATGGTTGCACCTTCCCATTTACTAATAAAAGCCAATTTAATTTTGGAGGAAATGGAACCAGTTTCCCCCAAACTGGAACTATAGCTGGTCAAACAATCCCTGATAGTAATATTTGTTTTTACCCAACATCGAATCAGTGTCCAGTAGGCGGTTTAACTTGGGTCGGTACTGGAGGAAACTGTAATAGAGCTATTAATTTCACACCTACTTGTACTACAGGAACTACCTGGAATGGATCGAATTGTGTTTCTTTAACATGTCCAAATGGAGCAAGTAATCCTCCTCAGTGTAATCAATTCCCACCATGTCCAAATGGAGCAAGTAATCCTCCTCAGTGTAATCAATTCCCACCATGTCCAAATGGAGCAAGTAATCCTC
>Ga0105044_10008219_pt1 | contig 14340 bp, 9 predicted proteins | sample MAT01_FD_78092 | JGI IMG/M metagenome (GOLD analysis project Ga0105044, IMG submission 78092) | Freshwater microbial communities from Lake Fryxell liftoff mats and glacier meltwater in Antarctica - MAT-01 | ecosystem: Environmental > Aquatic > Freshwater > Ice > Liftoff microbial mat | place...
AGTGATCGTGACCGTCACTGAAAATATCCTTCCGCTGGAATGTACTTACGTTCTGGTGCGGACCTATACCGCGACAGACAACTGCGGCAATAGCAGCGTTCTGTCAAATAGTATTACTGTAGTGGATGAAACTGCACCGGTCTTCAGCGAAACTCCTGCCTCACTAGTCCTTGCTTGTGCGGATGAAGTACCTGCAATCCCCGTCATCGTCGCAATTGATGCGTGCGAGGGTGAAGTCGATGTGACCTTTACTGAAGTAATTGCAACTCTACCAGTGGATGATTCAGCACTTGCAGATTGTTCGATGCTTACTCCGGATGTCAGCAATTTCCAATGGGCTTTGTGGTTACACAATTTCCCCTCGGCCTATCTCCTCTACTACGCCACAGACGTTCAATTTGTGGAGTTTGCTGACGGCACTGCTCATCTCACGGGTACTCTTGTTTCTTCCACTAACCCAAATGCGGGTTGGGTTGCAAACGTATGGTTTCAGGATGGAATGAACTGGGCTGATTGGTCCACTCAATCATTTCTGACCAGCTACAAAGACGACAGCGGGTTTGGTGTAGACCACTATATGGACTGGACGTATTACATCTTAAACAGCACGTCTGCAACGCTTGCCGGAACCGGTGATCTGATGGGATCCATGCTGAACCTTGAACATGCTCCGTCAAACTACTATTATGGTTTTCAACTTGGCATTGCTGCCAATGGAATGAATGCGGAGCACGGATTGGGCGGCTGGATTCACTATTCAGGTATTCACATGAACGCCGCGCTTGAAGGTTACGAAGATGGACTTGACGTTTCAGGAGGAGGAGACTTCGCCTTCGACGGAATATGTTGCGAGCCCTACAGCATTGTTCGCACATGGACTGCCGAAGATTGCAGTGGAAATAGTACGACCCATACTCAAACAATTGTGTTTGGCGGAGCAGCTATAGAAACCCCACCTGCAGTAGCACCTCGTCCGATGCCCACAGACTTCAATGGACATAGCGTTGCATTGAGCTCAGTATATCCGAATCCAACTTCAGGCCTGAGTAAAATTGAATTCATGGCTGCATTGGACACACGTGTGGTTCTTGGATTGTATGATGTGCTTGGGAACGAAGTAATACGCCTCTTTGAAGGAGAAATCTATTCCAATGCGCCTAATAGCATTGTGGTTAATAGCGCTGACCTCCAAAATGGCGTCTATATGATTCGGATAAAATCGAATAAAGAAGTTGTCGCTCAGCGACTGGTTATTCAGAAATAACCAAACAAGTATGCTGTTGGTTTAGCATAGTTAGTAAGTGAATTACCCCCTGGCAAACGTGACAGGGGGTTTTTCTTTTCTTCGAAAAAACGAGCGAAGGGCGCTAATTTCGCCTCATGCGAATCGACAAATACCTTTGGTGCATTCGTGTATTCAAAACAAGGACACAAGCCGCCGAGCAATGTCGACTCAACAAAGTATGGGTGAATGAGGAAATGATCAAGGCCTCACGTGACATGAAGATCGGCGATACCATAAAAGTCCGCAAAGGCCCAATTCATTTCTCTTGGAAAGTGCTCACTTTTCCGACCAGTCGGCTGGGTGCCAAGTTAGTCGCAGCGTATGCCCTCGACGTCACCACACCCGGTGAGTTAGAGAGACTTGAAAAATTCAGATTGCAAATGAGCGCCGACAGGCCGCGTGGATTAGGGCGTCCGACCAAGCGGGAGCGGCGTGAACTGGACGATTTTTTAGAGACGGAAGAGGATGGTCTTTGAGGATGTTTGTGAAAATTTTAACCGAATTTATAGTGCTACACATCCATTAATCCCAATGAATCCCTATAATCCATTCGAAGTTCGTGCAATTGAATCCCCCTTGACACGACCGTTGCGCCACCGCGTGCTTTGGCCTCATATCAAACAAGAGTCCGACTGTATAATCGACATCGACGAGCGCGCAGATGCCATACATCTAGGGACCTTCGACGGCGACCGGCTCGTTAGTGTCGGTTCGCTCTTCGCAATGAATACTCAGAAACTGGATTTCACATACCAGTACCGATTGCGGGCGATGGCCACTGATGCGGAATACCGGGGAAAAGATGCAGGACGCGTGCTGATCGAGACAGCCATTGCCAAACTGAAAGGGATCACCGCAGAAGTGCTCTGGTGTGATGCGCGATTACATGCTACGGGCTTCTACGAAAAACTCGGCTTTCAGAAACTAGAAGAAGTGTATGAGGTAAAAAATATCGGACCGCATCAATTTATGTGGGTAGAACTTTGACTTGAATCACTACAATTCGAAATTCTACATCGTAATTTGCCGTTTCATCTCACCACTCATGAACAAATCCGACCTTCTTGCTACTATTTTCCGCCACCTTGATGGAATTGTAACTGCCCCAAGTGCACTTGCGCTGCATCACAAAGGAGTGCTTGATTACCTGTTGGAGAATAAGGAGGTTAGCCTTCAGGAAGTAGCTTCGAAATTCAAAGCCAACGACGGCTATCTGAACGTTGCGCTAAGAGCGCTTTGTTCGCAAGGTTGGCTCGTCCAGCAAATTGATAACTCCACCAACGAAGTTCGATTTCAAATCAACGAACGGAGTTCAATTGCCTTTTCACTTGTTCCTCTCTATTCTGAAGCAGTCGAACTCATGAAGTTCTCTGGAAAATTTCACCCGAGAAAATTTGAAATAGAGCCCTTTCAAGTCCTCGATCGCATCATGGACAAGTACAAAAAGAGAATGGGATTGGAAATTCCCACAGATCCTCTGGTCCTGGAAATTCAACAGCAAATTCTCACACACATTGAAGGTGTACTCGTGGGTCCAACCATCGTGCTATTGGGCATGAAAGGTATGTTCCATAAGTACTTTATGGAAACCAGTTTCGGTCCTGAGGAATTTCATGAATCACCTGAAAGTTTTCGAAAGATTTTAGAATTCTTTCAATTCCTCGGATGGTTCAACCCCAAGAATCACAACTTTCAATTCACCCCTACAGGTGTCTTCTTCGCGAAGCGGGCCTCAGCTTATGGTGTTACCGTTTCTTATATTCTTACACTTCGCAACCTAGATGCGTTGATATTCGGCAATCCAAATGTGTTGCGTGATGCGCCTGAATCAAAACACGAACAACACGTGGATCGTGAAATGAACGTGTGGGGAAGTGGAGGCGCACATGCTGGATATTTCAAAGTGATTGATGAAATCATCATTGAACTTTTCAATCGTCCAATCGACGAGCAGCCCAAAGGAATACTTGATATGGGATGCGGGAATGGTGCATTTCTCGAACATATCTTCGAGGTAATTGATCGACAGACCGCACGCGGGAAAGTATTGGATCAGTATCCGCTTTTCCTGGTAGGTGCAGACTACAATCAAGCTGCGTTGAAAATAACACGCGAGAATCTGATCAAAGCAGATATTTGGGCCAAGGTGATATGGGGTGACATCGGAGATCCGGATCGCCTAAGCCGTGACCTCAGAGAAAGTTTTGATATTGATCTTATAGAGTTACTCAATGTCCGCACTTTTCTGGATCACAACAGAATCTGGCAAGAGCCTGAGCATAAAACGGCAGGCAGAGTAAGCGATTCTACCGGGGCATTCGCTTTCCGGGGCAGACGCTTGAACAACAATGATGTGGAAGAGAGTCTGCGGGAGCACTTTCAAAAATGGACACCCTATCTGGACCGATTCGGGTTACTCCTGATCGAATTGCACACCATTGCCCCTGAACTGACCGCAGCCAATTTGGGCAAGACCGCCGCCACTGCCTACGACGCCACACATGGATATTCCGATCAATACATCGTAGAAATCGAGGTATTCCATAAAATGGCTCGGGAGGCGGGATTGTTTCCCGACATGAAGCTTTTCAGAAGATTCCCAGACTCGGATATTGCTACAGTGAGCATCAATTTGTTAAAGGGAGCAACGGCTTAAAGAGCGTTGTATCGAACTAGAAATTCGACGGCATAATTTGGTTTCATTTCCCTTAATCGATTTTCTCTACACATGCTATGTATACTCCAAGCATTACGGCAACTGGCCAATCCGAACGCCTATCATCCACTGACTAAAGACAGTTTCAGAAGCTGGGGTAAAATAAAATACATCTTCCGAAAGTGCAGTCTGTTTGGTGTATGTGGCGCACAGCCAAGTGCGACCGCCCGAAGACAAAGGCAATTCCAATCGCAAGCCTTGGTATGGCATACGCTTTTCTGAATTTCCTGAAGCATGCCAGCCCGTGAGAATCAGACGAAAGTCAGGATTGTTGCGAGAGAAAGCATATTCCACTCGTCCCAAAATTGGCCGACTGAAATAGAACAATGGCCCACTTAAATTGGGCATGGTGAGATCGCCAACCTGGGAACTCCAAAATCTGAAATCAATACCCGCTAGCGCGCCCCACTTCTCTGTTCGATAGCCTGTCATCAGCAAGTATCCCATTGCAATGGACGTGCTGAATTTTGATTCCCGCTCCATCGTTGCGCCGATCCCTTTAGAATGTCGCTCATTCGCCAGTACTCCCATGTCCAAACTCATATAGAACGCATCATGTGTGGTAACTGCCCAGTCGGTTTTCCAAAAAGCAGAAATAATCTTCACTTCATTCAGCAAATGAATCCCTCGTGCCATGCGTGTGGCACTGTCCTGCTGCTGCATCGACCACTGCGTGTAGCCAAGATCAACCCGCAACACTTTGCGAATTCCCTCCGCACTGATGTAGATATACTCCTGAGCAATTGCCCCGATAGAACAGAAGAACAGAAGAAAGAGTATTGATTTTTTCACTTTGTAACTAGATTGATTTGAATTGCGTTCGCAAGCTAGTTGAAGGTAAAGAACAGCAACTACTACCTTCGTAGTAAGTTGAATCAACACTTAGAAGCGCCATTTCCCCTTTTAACCATTTCTTCAAAAGGAATAGCCACTCAATATGAATAGGATGTTTAGTATACTCTTCGCGCTTGCAGCGCTGACCTCATGCTCGACTAGCATTGACCGCACGCAGCCGAAAATGGGCAATCGAACGGTCAATGATCCTATATCCGTGAACACCACCGTGCCATTTGGTTGTGCGTCACTTCTGGAGCTGACGAAAGGTGCATTCTGGCCAGCCGACACCTTGAAGTACGGACACCTTCAGATGCCCGCAGGAAAGATTCTCGATTCTATTCAATCGTGCACCCGCACCATCAACTCACATAAGACGATTGCAAAGCCTGCACTTAGCTCATTGGAACTGATCCCTCTTGCCCCCCTCTGGCAAGAGTCTCTTTATAGTGATTCGGCGTGCCTTCGTCTTGATAGCTGCTTGTATCGACTGCCTGATCAGGGCGGATTGGAATGCTATTATTTTCTTCACTCCCCTGAAGGAAACTATGGCGTTTATGGAAGTCTGCTATTCTTGGATCCAACGAATGGACACGGCCAAGTCGCCAATATCTACTTCGAAGTATCCGGAGAACAACATATTCAATTTCGCTACTTTCATTTGACTGACCAAATCATCTCATTGTTTGAAGCATCTTACTATGATGATGGATGTCTGATAGTCCCATCATACGATATTCGTGTTTCGGGCAAGAAAATAAACGTGATGAAGAAGTCCATTCAACAACCAAACCGATAGTACAATGAAGCAGCCCTTTCATTTCAAATCAGCCATCATCGTCACCCTTTTACTTATTTTGCCAAATCTTGCTTTTCGCGCCCAGACACTCCCCGATTCATTAATGAATATGAAGGCCCGCAATTGTGAAGATATTTTTTACAACGCTTCTCTGCTCATTCCAACTTATTCCAATACTGGCCTAGAAGATAAAGCCTGGCAAGTCTTTTCTTATTGGAAAGAAAGCTGCAACCCCAGCGATATAATGACCTATGTCGAAGCAATTCTTCAGCTCAAACGCGAGGGAAAAATAACCATAGTGAATCAGTCCGCCTTTATTGATCGCATGCTCAACGCTCCCATTGATGAATTTGAGAGTGACCAAAGAGGATATTCTTTTAATCAAAAGGAGTCCAAAACCGACTCCAAACTATACGCATTCGTTTCTGAAAAGGCTGTTGAATTAATGCCAAAGGTTTCTTCTGGAAGCCTCGAAGAATTTGTATGTTTAATTCTCAGCGGTGAGCGTAAACGAGCAATCAAACTACTTGAAGGTTCTTCTTTGAATGAAACCGCAGCTAAGAAGCGTTATGAAGAGCGGAGGAAACAGTTATTTCACTTTGAAGCAATGCACCTGCAATTGCGGGCAGGCGCCTGGATTCCTCAAGGAAATCCGGCTGTGCTTGGAACAATACCTGCATTAGGATTCACCTTAGGCGGCTCATTTCAAAACGGCGATCTAATGCATATAGCACTAGAAGGAATTGTTGGCTCTTCACTTTCCGATTCTGTGGCAATTAATTTCCGAGACAGCCTCATCCGAACCGATTTTGTGAGCGGGATTTACATTGGGTTGGAATATGACAAAGAAGTTTGGAGAAGCCGAGACTCGTGGCATCGTATTGGAATTCGTCTAGGGGCGGGCTATTCTCATATAAATCTCATTCCTGAAGAATATCGTGGTTCAACTAACACGAACAACACGAACAACACAAATAACTCGGGAAGTAACTCCAGTAACGATAACACCCCTCGACCGCGAAAGTTAGTCAGTTCCATTACAGGAAACATCGGGATATCTTACCACTACAACATAACTCCGTTTGCATACGTCGGAGCTTCAGGACGTTACAACTTTACCGACTATCGGAATGCAAAGGGAACCGAATTACGAGGTCCTAGCTTTAGCGCTACCATCCTTTTCGGTTTCTATCTTGGTTCCCAGAATTACGATGAAGGGCGCAAACTAGCCGTTCGCAGTTAAAATCAACAACAATGACAATTCACATCTGGTCTGACATCGTTTGTCCCTTTTGCTACATTGGAAAAAGACATCTTGAACAGGCACTCAAACAAGTGGAACACAGCAACGAAGTAACCCTTGTATGGCACAGCTACCAGCTTGATCCTGATCTCGTTCCCGTAACTGGACAAAGCTTGTTTGAATCTCTCTCTGAACGCAAAGGCTGGTCTATTGAACAAACCCGCGAAATTTCTGCCGACGTGATTGCCATGGCAAAAGAAGCTGGATTGCATTACGACTTTGATAAGGTAATTCCCGCAAACACCTTTTCTGCGCATCAGCTCATTCATCTATCGACCTCTTTCGGACTTCAAAATGAAATGGAAGAACGACTATTCGCAGCCTACTTCATCGATGGTCTTGATATCGGAAACCACGAAGTATTGAAGCAGATTGGTGTAAAAGTAGGAATTCCTGCTGCTCGGATTGATGAAGCCCAGAATGGGAATGAGTTTGCCGATGCTGTGCGAAATGACATACAAATGGCCAGTAAAATAGGGGTGCGAGGTGTGCCGTTTTTTCTCTTTGAAAATTCAATTGGCATCTCCGGTGCACAGCCCGTTGAATCATTTGTAGCTGCGATTGAAAAGGCTTCTAAGACCTGACGGAATTTCAAATATCTCGGCTCATGAATGGCCTGTCAAATGATTGCCAATAGATTTTCGTTCGCGGAATATCTGATTTCCTGAATCAATGTACTTCTCCTTTTTTTCACATCGGATAGCCTTGTTTGGGTGAGCCTATGATATATTTGACTTAACCTCGAGGAAACATATGAAGCTTATTTATCTATCGTCAGTATTCGCCAGCATCTTCGCTTTCAACCAGCTAGACGCGCAGGTTTTAATCAATGAAGTTCAACATGCCAATCTGAACACCCTCATGGACGAAGATGGGCAATTCAAAGATTGGTTTGAGCTTTACAACTCTGGCAGCGAGCCGATTGATCTCCAAGGGTACGGGATAAGCGATCGCCTTGACAATCCCATGAAATGGGTTTTTCCGAGCTGGACGATTTCACCTTCCGAACACCTTCTTATTTGGGCAAGCGGAAAGAACCGTGGAAATGGTGGCGCCTATCACAGTATTGTGCAAGCCTCAGAAAGCTGGTCTTATTTAATCCCTCAAACAGAGCCCACAGAAGACTGGCGCACTCTGGAATACAATGATGAAAATTGGAATACGGGAGAAGGTGGATTTGGATATGGGGATGGAGATGATGGAACTGATCTGGGCGGAGGCATTCAATCCGTTTTTATGCGCAAATCATTCTCCCTTCCAGAAGTGATTGGAGTCAGCGAAGTTCTGCTTCACATGGACTTTGATGATGCCTTTGTAGCATACCTGAATGGAATAGAAATTGCCCGATTTGGCATTGGCACACCGGGCATTTATCCCGCATTCAACGAAGCTTCTGCCGTTGACCACGAGGCACTTGGTTATCAAGGTCAGCCTATTGACCTTTTTATGATTGATCAAATCACCTGGAGCAATGCATTAAACGTCGGCGAAAATGTGCTGGCCATTCAGGTACACAATACGAGTGCGAACTCCTCGGATCTCACAGCCAATGCCTGGCTGACCTTTGGCTTTATATCCAACACCGCCCTTTTTCCCCCAGCTCCTGAATGGATGCAACTTGGCAATACAGACTTCCTACACACCAATTTCGCCCTTACCTCGGGTGAAACTCTTGCTCTTTTCAACCCTGACGGAAACCTGCTGAATCAGATTTCAATTCCATTGACCGCAGCAGATCATTCCTACCGTCGAGAGAGCGATGGCTTTCCCTTCTGGTGCTTTTCTAATGAACCCACTCCTGGAATTTCCAATAACGGAGCTGCATGCGCCACCAGCTATGAGCCCATTCCAAATTTCAGCATAACGAGCGGTATTTATGTCTCATCTCAGTCAATAGAACTATCCACACTCTCACCAAGCGCTGAGATTCGATTCACCCTAGATGGCAGTATTCCGAATGAAAGTTCGGAATTATATACTGAACCTCTTCAGATTGATGTCACGGTAACTGTTTCAGCGCGATGCTTCAGCACAGCGGCGCTGCTTCCTTCCAGAGTGGAAAAAAACACCTATCTCATCGACGAAAGTGGACTGGATATTCCGGTGATCTGTATTTCAACTAACCCGGAAAATCTCTGGGATGAAAACATAGGTATCTACGTGCTCGGTCCACCGGACTACGATGGATACCCTTACTTCGGATCAAACATCTGGGAAGACTGGGAAAGAGAATCGTATATCGAGTACTTCAGTGCTTCCGGTGAAGTTCAATTCGAAGGATCAATCGGACTTAAAATTCATGGAGGTTGGTCGCGAGGTCTGCCTCAAAAAAGTTTCCGCGTTATAGCGCGTGACGACTACGGCATGGAATCAATGGACTATCCATTGATTGCCGACAAGCCCTATCTAAACTCCTTCAAAAGTTTCAATTTGCGCAATGGGGGAAATGAGTATTACGGCACACGCTATCACGATGCATTGATGCAACGGGCCATGAAACCAACTCATGCCGATTACATGGCCTATACGCCTGTAGTGGCCTTTCTCAATGGAGAATATTGGGGAATGTACGAGCTACGAGAAAACCTGAATGAAGACTTTTGCGAAGCCAATCACGGTGTGCCAGCCGAGGACTGCACCGTTATTTCCTCCAATTATCTGGGTTGGAATGTGATCAATGGTTCTGATGAACCCTTCTATGAAATGTATGATTTCGTGATGGCGAGCGATCCGCAATCCGACAACTTTTACTTCGATGTCAGCCAATACATTGACTTTGAAAACTACATGGACTATATCATTGCCGAGACCTACTATGGGAATGGAGACTGGAACAACGGTTGGAACAATACAAAGTTTTGGCTCGACGAGCGCCCAGGTGGTAAATGGCGCTTTATGCTGATGGATCTGGACTTCGGAACGTATGATAACCCTTGCTCAAATTACTTGAATGCTGCTGCCAACGGGGGAACTTCGACCGGACAGATTTTTGGACATATTATTTCCAATCCACAGTTCCGTCGTGAATTCGTAACCCGTTATCTCGATCTAATCAATCAGGTTTTCACCGTTGAAAAAATCACTGCTATTCGCGATGAAATGCGCTCCGAATCGGAAGCAGTAATGCCTCGCCATTGCGAACGCTGGGGAAGCGATTTCTTTTGGTGGTACAATGGATATGACGACCGCATCAATTGGCACATCTCGCGAAGGGAGTGCATGATCAGCGTGCTACAGGATCACTTCGGAATGTACAATCCAATCGAAGTGACCCTTGACGTTCAACCTGCCGGCGCAGGGCGAATTCACATCTCCACCGTTGAACCTTCAGAGGGTGAATATCCTTGGACCGGCACTTATTTCAATGGTCTGCCAATTAAAATTACAGCCATTGCCAATCCCGGTTTCGAATTTTCACATTGGTCACCCAACACGATTTTTCCAGTTGAAGTGGGTCTCGATCAATTCGTTCTGAATCTGGAACAAAATGAATCGTTCATTGCCCACTTTACAGGCGAGGATGCAGAGAACGCAATAGAAGTTTCAGAATTCATGTACAATTCAGGAACACTAGAAAACGCGGGCGATTGGATCGAACTGCACAACAAACTGGATATTCCGCTCGACGTCAGTTCCATGATCCTCCAGGATAAGTTCCACTACAACTCCTTCCCCATTCCGCCAGGCACAATAATTCCTCCTGACGGATATAGGGTAATTGCGCAGCATCCGGAACTATTCGCCGCGCAACATCCGGAAGTAAATGATGTCATAGGGCCATTGGGCTTCGGACTGAGCAATGAGGGCGATCTAATTCGATTGTTTAAATTCAATTCTGAAAATCTGATCTCATTCGAATACAGTGAGACTATGCCTTGGTTTGAAGACACGGATGGTACTGGACGTTCAGTGGAGTTTCTGAGTGAAAATGAAGATCAAAACAACCCATCCAACTGGTTTCCGGGATGCATCGGAGGTTCACCTGAGATTGAATATGATCCCAATTGTGGTTTGGTGAGTGTGGACGAGAATGCTCAAACTGATTGGCGCATCTATCCCAATCCCGCAACGTCTTTTGTGAGGATTGACTTTCCGAATGCGGAAGGCGATACCCAACTTATTCTGACCGATGTGGCCGGTAAAACAATTGACCAACACGCCATGCTCGGAAGAAATTTTGTGCAAATGGACATCTCTGGATTGCCCCGCGGCATGTACTTCATTCGGGTAAGTGGTTCAACCAATCATCCTGTCCAAAAACTTGTCATCCGATGAAAAAGGAATACCCCAATTACTTCTTGATTGGCCTGATGACAGTTGCATTCTGGCTAACTCACTCATCTGAGACTGCAGCCCAATGCCAAGAAGGAGAAGTTACCATTTCCATTGCTGCCCACTCCTACGATGTATGGGCAGAAGAATGCTATTGGGAAGTGGTGCCCGCCGCCAACGGATGCGGCAACGGAACAATTACCTCAGGCGGAAGTGCTGAAATAGGCTGCGATGGAAACGGACCTTCCGGCGAAAATGGAATTCCAGACTTCAGCTCGGAATTCGCCACAATTTGTCTTCCTGAAGGAGAGTTCTTCGATCTCATCTTCGTCGATTCTTACGGCGATGGCGGAATGGCATTTGACATCTATCAGGATGGCTATTTTATTTTAAGCTATTACGGCGGAGGTTTTGGAAATACGTGGACTTTTCAGGCGGGCACAGACCCTGCGGTTGCGCATGACTCTGCTTGCGGTGCCGCATTGATTTCAATCGACGCGGAAACAACATTTTTAAATACGTCCGAATGCGCAGCAGCTTTTCGCGAACCGGCACCCCTTGGTCTCTCGTGCATGGGATACGGCATGTGGTGCGAACCAAATGCAAGTCGCACTGGTTGGGCCTATTTCATTGCACAGGAAGGGGTTTCGTATGAAATTTCAACGTGCAACACGGGCACTACTTTCGATACCCAATTGGCCGTCTGGGCCAGCAATGACTGTGGCCTTCCCTGGGAATTCTCTTTGCTCACAGCCAACGATGACGCCTGGCAAGGTTGCGGTGAGGGTCATCCCTGGTCCTCTACGTGCTACGTTTCCTGCTTGCCAGAAGGAACTATAGTCTATGTCATGGTGGATGGTTTTGATGGCCAGACAGGCGACGCGGAAATTTCGGTGTCCACCTTCGGCGGAGAGACGTACATGGAAGTTCAGGTGAATGATGTCGTATGTCCGTTAGAGGGAGGAGCCGCACCCAATGGATCAATCTTTCCCTCGATTTTCGGAACAGGCTCAGACTTTCAATGCGAATGGACCGGACCGAATGGTTATTCAACCAATAGCCACTTTGTATTCGATCTGGGTCCAGGAACCTATAACCTTACAGCCACCACAAATTGCGGAGAGGTATTCACAGGAGAATATCAAATCGGGTTGCCCGAACCCTGGGATGTGTTCATAAGCTCAACTTCAGCCTCTTGCCCCGCTTCCACAGATGGAACAATAACCGTTGAAGCCAGCGGCGCTTCACCGGAGTATGACTATTATTACGACGGACCGGGCGATTTTTGGGGAAGTGGTCAAACCCTTTCAAATGCGATTTCAGGAAACTATTTTGTGGTGGTGGAAGATAGTCGCGGGTGTCGATTCGACCAATCAATTACGGTCCCTTCCTCCGATGATCTAACATTTGACTTAGGATCAGACCTCTCGGTCTGTCTCGGCGATACAATCGCATTAGAAGGCCCTCCCGGATTGAATTACCTCTGGCACGATGGCTCGGAAGAGTCAATCTACACAGGTTACACCATTGATTGGGGAGAAGGAACTTTCGCTGTTATACTCAGCGCACATACCGATGACGGGTGCTCCCACACCGATGCCCTCGTAGTAGAGGTGGAAGTCTGCATTGGATTAAATGAACTGGAATCAACTTCTACGCTACTCTATCCCAATCCTGGAAATGATGAATTGTGGATTCGTTCTGAAGAGAATTATCGGGTCGAAGAATGGACAATAATCGACGCCACAGGAAGAATCGTACTGCAAGGCAATGCTCTTTCCTCACCCATGCGAATCAGCACTCAAATGCTCTCTCCCGCATTGTATTTCGTACGCCTATTTCCAAGTGGAAAAACGTATCCGTGGGTGAAGCAATAATTCAACTCAGATTATAACTCCACGATGATACCAATAGCCGGAAGCAATGTTCCAGTTGTTTGGTCGATGACATTAGGAAGGTATCGCTCAGGATTCTGAGGATCAACCACAGGTAATCCCATGGTATTGCGCTGCACATCTAGTGTAGGTTTCAGTGGCGTTTGACTACTGTACACATTCTGAATATCTAGGAACACATCCAGCGACCATTTGGTGAAGAACCACTTTTTATCTACACGAATATCGAGTTGGTGAAAGGCACTGATCCTTTGACTATTCACACGACTCCAATCTGGCTGCGCAATACCAAACTGATCCCATGTGGCAATCTGCAAAGAGGTGAGTGCGTTGTCAGGGGTATAAGGTAATCCGCCACTCAATGCAAAGCGACCTCCAACCTCCCAGTTTCGCTTGAATCTTTTACCACCAGTCACACTGAGCAAATGGCGACTATCCCAACTTGATGGCACATATTTTCCATCAGCACCAGTAAATTCACTGCGAACGTAGGTGTATGAAAATATACCGTACCATCCTTCAAAAAATCGCTGTTGGTACAAAAATTCCAATCCGTAAGCACGTCCTTCCCCATCGAAATCCACATCTTCATTTCCCACCACACCGAAGTCCGCACCGAGGTTTGCCAAACTAATTCCATTGATCACACTCACTGGAAACTGATCATACTTCTTGTAAAAACCTTCCACCGTGATTAACGAATTGCGTTTGCTAAAATCATATTCCAGGCCAGCTACTACTTGTGCATTTCGGGTGTAAGAAGCATTAGCATTGCCCGGAATATTGGCATTCCGATAGCCTAACACGGTGTAGGAAGGCAACTGATAGTAAATACCCGAATTAAAATTGAAACTCCAGTTGGGAACGAACGTATAACGAAGAGCCACTCTTGGCGAAAGTTGGTTCAAAGGATTGGCCATCTCCGAATTAAAATCATTGCCATCAGTCCTTAGTCCCATCGATAGAACCACCTTGCGATCAAAGAGCTGCTTGCTGGATTGAAGGAAAAACCCATACTTGGCTATGGCAAGGTCCGTCCGCTGACGAAGTGTCACTGTGCTATCCACTGCAGGAATAAAAACGGGTATAGCAGCACGATTGAAATAATCCGCGCGCTCCAGATTAGCCCCTGCTAGCAGTTTCCATCCTCTCACTGGAAACAACTTGTACTCCGCACGAAATTTATTCTCCGTCTCTCTGCTAGAATAGTCAAACACCAAAGGCAGCGACTCATTA
>Ga0105044_10008222_pt1 | contig 14335 bp, 11 predicted proteins | sample MAT01_FD_78092 | JGI IMG/M metagenome (GOLD analysis project Ga0105044, IMG submission 78092) | Freshwater microbial communities from Lake Fryxell liftoff mats and glacier meltwater in Antarctica - MAT-01 | ecosystem: Environmental > Aquatic > Freshwater > Ice > Liftoff microbial mat | place...
CACGGGGGCGAGAACATGGCTCTCCTGCGCCGTTTAGCCATCAGTGTGCTCAATCAAGAAACCTCAAAGAAACGAAGTCTTAAACAAAAGGCGAAGCGGGCCTCAATGAGTCCTGACTATATGCTCACCGTCCTTGCCGCAGGTCTCGCAACATAGCACAATTTCTCGATGGTTTTCTTGCGCTTACCCTGGGAATCAAGTCTTTCCTGGCGAGAATCATTCTCATACCGAGAAGTACTGAGGAAGTCGGAAAATTGGGGTAGATTACTTGTAGGCGTCGGATCAAAAATCTTCTGAGATCCGTTTCTTTTTAACCGTTTTCTTCGTGTTTATGAACTATTTGGTTGCGGTGTTAGCGGATCGAATTCAGGCAGAGGCCGCCTATTCTGCGCTAGAAAAAGAAGGCTTACCCATGGATGCCGTGAGCATCTTAGGCAAAGGTTATAAATCGGCAGAGGAATATGGCTTTTTAGACCCCAAAAAGCCTGCCCGCAAACAAATGCGGCTCATGGCATTTTGGCTGGTGCCCTTTGGTTTTGTGGCGGGCTTTGCCTTCAATGCTGCGACTCAGTTCAATCTATTTCCTTGGGCTGGCACCGTTGGCAATCAGCTCTTTGGTGCGCTGTTTGGCGGAATTGCTGGAGCCATGGGCAGTGTCTTCGTAGGCGGCGGCACTGGGCTGATTTTTGGAGGGGGCGATGCCTTGCCCTATCGCAATCGGCTCAAGGTCGGCAAATATTTGATTGTGGTGCGCGGAGCCGCTAACTTGACCAACCAAGCAAACCGTATCCTCAAAGCTTTTCAGCCCGAAACCATGCAGGGCTACGTGGAACGGATGCAATAGATCTTGCAATAAATAAGGCTAGGCGCGGGCGATCGCCCTTCATTTGCCCTCTTCTTACCCAGCCACTCTCTCTGCTTATTTTTGCTTATTTTTTTCTACCCCTAAGCCCATGGCCGAACTACCCAAAACCCTCGAAGCGGCGATCGCCCAAGCCAGCGTTGCCACCCAAGCCGCCCTTGACGACGGCTTTACTCGCCTCCAAATCGAGCTAGCCTTCCCCGAACTCAAGATCATGCCCCTGGCAGAGCAGTTCATCCAAGCCTTTGAAGATCGTGGCGATGCCCTGCGGGTGTTTTTCCCCGATGCTGGAGCCGCTGCCCTCGCCCGCCGCGACTGGGGCGACAAGCCCTACCCCCTGCGCGGAGTAGGAGAACTGAAAGCTAAAATTCAACCCCATGAAACCCTATTTATTTTTGTAGAACCCTCTTCGGTGGAGGTCAACCAAGTTGAGGAACTCTGCAACGAAGCGGGAGCGCGTCCCGTGATTTTTCTCAACCCCCGCCTCGAAGATGTGGCCACCATTGGCATTGGCTATGCAGGACGGCAATTGCGCGATCGCTTCCTCAGCACCCTCGAACCATGCTATTACCTCCGCCCCCTCGACAATGCCGCGCTATATCGTAGCTACCCTGCAGGCTGGCAGGTCTGGCTTGAACAAGACGATGAGTACACCCTAGTCGCAGAGCAACCTGAAAAACCTGTCGGAGACGTGTTAGACCAAATTTTAATGAAGGCATTGGGGCTTGAATCACCCGAAAATTCGGCTCAAGCGTCCTTCAAACCCCCTAATCGTGGGCTGTTTTCTGGCCTAAAAGACTTTATTCGCGCCTTAAATCAGTAAATCTTCATCATTCCTCGCTACATCTTTGGCCAAAACCCTATATGTCTCAACCAGAGGAAGAGGGCATAATAGAAGATAAGAGCAACTGCAGTGAGCGATCGGCTTCCTGGTTCGACCTAGCTTGATCGGCCTACGAATGCCACCATGCAGGAATCATGACGTTGTCCATAGTCGCCAGCCAAGCTCATTTTACGATTGGCGGCAATCGTCCTAACACCCTTCTAAGGCAGGGTATTTAAGACTTTGCAAGATCACCCAGTTCAGATCACCAACGTTCTAACGGGTGTTTTGCCAATGACCTGTTGATGTTAGGCGACGCAAAATATCCTACAGATGATAGACAGGGTGAGGAATAGTGACACAGTCAAGGGGTCGCCTGTGAGCGAGAATCGACGCATTTTTATTGGAGATGTCCATGGTCATTACGATGGCTTAATGACCTTGCTAGAGTCAGTTGCGCCTTCAGATGCTGACCAAGTCTATTTTTTGGGTGATCTGATTGATCGTGGCCCCAACAGTGCTGCGGTGGTCGATTTTGTAGCAAACAGCCGCCACACATGTTTGCTCGGCAACCACGAGCAGATGTTGCTCGAAGCATTCCCTGGCGATGAAATTTCCTATAGCGCGCTGCAAGCGTGGCTCTGTAGTGGCGGTCAGTCCACGGTGATGAGCTACGACCAATCTAGCAACCAAGTTTTGTTTGAACATTTGAAATGGATGCGATCGCTCCCTACCCATCTTGATCTGGGCGATGTGTGGCTTGCCCATGCCGGGGTCAACCCCCGCGTTCCCTTGGCAGAGCATACCCCACAAGAATATTGCTGGGTGCGTGACGAGTTCCACAGCATCGAAACGCCTTATTTTCCTGACAAGGTGATTATTACGGGGCATACCATCACCTTTACCCTGCCGGATGTGCCGCCAGGGGCGATCGCCAAAGGCCCTGGCTGGCTCGACATCGACACAGGAGCCTACCATCCTCGGAGTGGCTGGCTAACCGCCCTAGACTACACCAACGAGAAAGTCTACCAAGTCAATGTTTTCTCAGAAAACAAGTTGCGGGTGTTGCCATTAGATGAAGCCACCTTCCAAATTGCCCCCGACCAAGTAGCGCCCCGCCGCCGCAAAATGTTTCAAAATCAAATCATCGAGTCCTCTTCTGACGTCAGCGTCAGATAGTTGTGCCAGCGTTAGATAGTTGCAGCGTTGGCTGAGGATACTTAAATAGGAGACTGCGATGGTCTCGTGCAGCCCGTTTTGCTATTGGAAAGGGGGCTGGGCGATCGCCACGTTATGCCTTGCCACCCTCTTCCTTGACACAACCTGCCTTCCGCAAAATTACGTTAGCTGACGGTCAAAGTCTCCTAACTGTGCGTATTTCAACCCTACAAGGAGAAAAAAGAAATCCCTAGAATAAGAAAGGCCAACTCAGACAGCTTTCTATTCACCATCATGGGATTCATCTCACAGATTTTCGCCACATCTCGTTCTATTCGTCTGATTTTACCCACCGGTTTTGGCAACGCCCATCGCATTTTCAGTGCCCTAGGAGTTGCCCTGTTGGGATGGTTCCCCATGGGGGCGATCGCCCTTCAAGCTCAAACCCTCAATGCGCCCCTCTCGGCGGTGTTGCAAACCGCCATCTGCCAAAATGATTGGGGCACTGCCACCCAAACCGTTAGCCGCATGATGGGAGACGCAGGGCTGTCGGTGGGCGATCGCCAACGGCTTTTAGAGTTACGCCAGCAGTTTTCAGACTACCAATTGCACCAAACCAGTTTTGACTGGTCTGCTTCGCCTGACTGCCAAGCAGCGCTCAGCCAAACTACTACCCCAGCGGCAGAACCCCAAGTTGCTACCAGTTCCTTAAATTGGGAACGCGCCGCCCAAAGCCTCGGCCAGACCGCTCGCCCTGTCTCTGGTTCGCAGCGCCCGTCCTCCTCCCAAGCCTCGGCGGGGTGGCAGGTCAGCGAGACTCCGGCTCAGCCTTCCAATCAACGCGCCAATTGCCAATTTCCATCCGTGGGCGATCGCGAAGTCGCCAGTGGGTCAATCAGCTCTCGATGGACTTATGAGATCTTCCAAGTTGGGACTCGCAACCAGTTCTACACCCGCTATTGGCCACAAAATGACTGTGACGCCATGCGAACAACCTTAGACTACCCAACCCAACAAGGAGCCTATGACGCCTTTCGGGATATAGCCGACAGAGCTGCGTTCTAGCCTGAACCCAGGCTAGACTACCTCGGCATACAAAGTCCATGCAGGCTTAGCTGAGGGCAGACTCAAGCTGCTGCTTGGCGGCGGCTAAGGCGTCAGGCAGTTTGCTGGGGTCGCGGCCTCCAGCTTGGGCAAAGTTGGGTCGCCCGCCGCCGCCGCCGCCACAAAGTTTGGCGATCGCCCCAATAAACTTCCCAGCTTGTAATCCTTTCTGATTCACGCCGGGGCTAAAGGTGGCAATGAGGTTGACCTTTTCCGGTTCTGGGGAGGCACCCAACACCACCGCCCCTTCGCCCAGCTTTTGCAGCAGACGTTCGGCGGCAGTCTTGAGCGACTCTGCATCAACCCCTGGCATTTCGGCTACTAGAACTTTGAACGCCCCAATGGTTTCGACCTGCTCCAGCAATTGATCCGATTTGGCTAGGGCAAGTTCGGCCTTAGCCGCCTCTAACTGCTTTTGGGTAGCTTTCAGTTCTTCTTGCAGGCCGGTGATGCGGTCGGGCAACTCCTCGGGCTTGGCCTTGAAGCGATCGCCCAAATCGCGCACCACGCGATCGCGCACATTCAGGTATTCCAGCACGGCGGGGCCAGCCACCGCTTCAATGCGGCGCACCCCAGCGGCCACACCGGTTTCGGCAATCACCTTGAAGAGGCCAATCTCAGCGGTATTTTGCACATGGGTACCGCCGCACAGTTCCATCGACACACCGGGGAAGTCGATGACCCGCACCTCATCGCCGTATTTCTCCCCAAACATAGCCGTTGCACCCTTAGCTCGGGCATCGGCAATGGGCATCACTGCGATCTGCGCCGCATGGGCTTCCGCAATCCAAGCGTTCACCTGCTCTTCAATTTGCTCAATCTCCGCAGTGGTCAACGCCCTGGCAAAGTTAAAGTCAAACCGCAGACGATCAAACGCCACCATCGATCCTTGTTGGCCGATGTTCTCGTCAATCAGGGTTTTCAAGGCAGCTTGAAGCAAATGGGTAGCCGTGTGGTTGGCCTGGGAGCGTCGTCGGCAGGCTAAGTCGAGGGTCGCGGTGAGGCGATCGCCCGCCTGCACACTGCCCCGCTCTACCCGGCCAAAGTGGACAAAGATCGCGCCATCTTTTTTCACATCCTCAACCCGAATCACCACCTGCTCCCCCGTCAGGTAGCCACGATCGCCAACTTGCCCCCCCGATTCTGCATAGAAGGGCGTTTGATCCAAAATCACCTGAACAGCGGTTCCTGGCTCGGCACTATCGACGGGCTTGCCCTCCACCAGCAACAGTTTCACCTGGGCGTTGCTGTGCGTCTGGGCATAGCCCAAAAACTTAGTTTCGTGGAGGTTTTCGGCCAGTTGGTCAAGGGAGCCTTGCACCGTCAGGTCGATGGTTTCGTGGGCTTCGCGAGAGCGATCGCGCTGAGCCGCCATGGCCGCCTCAAAGCCTTCTAGATCCACGGTGCGACCCTGCTCCTCGGCCACTTCCTGGGTTAATTCGAGGGGGAAGCCGTAGGTGTCATACAGCACAAAGGCATCGTGCCCCGAAATTTGCCCCCCCGCCGGAACTTTCGCTAGGGTTTCCGCCAGTAGCTTTTCCCCTCGGTCAAGGGTTTCTAAAAAGCGGGTTTCTTCAAGGCTGAGTTCGGCAAGAATGGCCGTCGCGCGTTGCCGCACATTGGGGTAGGCCACCTCACTGAGGGCGATCGCCGCCTCTGCCACCGTGGTAATAAACGGCTTCTCGATCCCGATTAAGCGCCCATGCCGCACCACCCGCCGAATGAGCCGTCGCAGCACATAGCCCCGCCCTAGGTTCGAGGCCGTAATCCCATCGGCAATCATATGCACCACCGATCGCACATGATCCCCAATCACCTTCAGTGAGATCTGGGTGGGTTCGTCGCACTGGCCATAGACTAGCCCCGCAATCTCAGCGGCTTGCTCCACAATCGGGAAGATCAGATCGGTCTCATAGTTATTGGGCTTGCGCTGCAAAATTTGCGCCATCCGCTCTAGCCCCATGCCCGTGTCAATATTCTGCGCGGCCAGCGGGGTCAAGGTTCCGGCGGCATCACGGTTAAACTGCATGAATACCAAGTTATAAAACTCGATGAAGCGCGTATCGTCTTCGAGATCGATCGCCTCATCCCCCAATTCTGGGTGAAAATCGTAGTAAATTTCCGAGCAAGGGCCACAAGGCCCCGTTGGCCCCGACACCCAAAAGTTATCAGCCTCATCCATCCGAATGATGCGGTGAGACGGCACACCAATTTGGTCGCGCCAAATGGCAAAGGCATCGTCATCTTCTCGAAACACACTCACCACGAGGCGTTCGGGGGCAAGCCCATAGACGCGGGTAGACAGTTCCCAAGCCCAAGCGATCGCCTTTTCCTTAAAGTAATCTCCGAAGCTAAAGTTGCCCAGCATCTCAAAAAAGGTGTGGTGCCGCGCCGTCCGCCCGACATTTTCAATGTCGTTGGTGCGGATACATTTTTGGGAGCTAGTCGCCCGCAGAAACTCAGCGGTACGCTGGCCCAGAAAAATCGGCTTGAAGGGCAACATCCCCGCAATGGTGAGCAACACCGTTGGGTCTTCTGGCACCAAGGAGCCACTGGGGAGAATCTGGTGCCCACGCTCGGCATAAAAGTTCAGGAAGGTTTGGCGAATCGCTGCTCCCGAAAGCATGGGGGGTATTTCCTGGGGAATCTGAGCTAGGGACATAAGGCTTCCTTGGCAGTCGTAAAATCGCAGGGGACAGAAGAATCGGGTCAAACAATTTTGCTGGGATCACCACACCGCAGTGATTGGCGCAACGGATAGGCTGGGTTGGGGAAATGGGCGATCGCCCACCGAGACACCCTAACGATCAATCTTTAAGAATACTCATCTCTTCTTAATAGGGTCTAGGTCTGGATGCCCACAGGCTCTATATTTCTCTCTATATTTCCAAATTTTGATGCCCAAATTTTGGAACCCAATTTTTGGGGCAAGTTTTGAGCCAGATGGGTAGGGTCTGCCCAATCCAGAATCGATCAAGATCAGAACCTAGAAGGCTTGTGGCATTTTCGGGGAAGTCGTTCATCTGCCCCTCTTGGTCTAAAATATAAGTTTTGAATTCCGGTGTCTCTCTCAGTCTATTTTTTAGAATGCCTCGCCAAGGGTAAAATCCGCCAACTCAAACACCCATCTCTTTCCATCATGCCGCAGGAACGAGAAAACCTTAAACCCCTTCTAAGAGAATCCATCACCGCAATTCATAATCCGCCTAATTGAATGGCCATCCTTATTCTCTGACGTTTGGAGGATCTGACAATCAGCAAACCCAGATAAGCTCGTCTTTCCGAGATGTTGGCAATGAGCCACTGATCCGTAATTCCCAAAGCATACCCAACAAAAGATGTATCAAGTAGCAGTTGAGATCCGTAGTTATCCTGAACTTTTCCGCAACCCTAGCCCGTTGGTTTGTAGCTAGTGTTGATTCCCCCCGGTTCATTGATCCACTAATCAAGGGAAAATCGTAATAGCGTGCTTTTAGCGGACGACTGTGTAAGACGCTGTTTTAAGCAGTAGCATTACTTCTCTGCCGTCCTTGCAAAAGCGTTATGGGCTTAGCGCATCGCTCACCCAGTACCGATTTTCCTTAGACATTTATGCAGTTTTAAGTTCTCAAATCAGCACGCTGCCCCCCGGCTAGATTTATCTGTCTAGATTTATCTGTTTTGTTGAGGCCATTGGCCGATGCATCGTTATTGATGTACGGCGGTCAACGGCTCAATCATTACTCTTCATAAAAAGTGGCGTGCGCTATTCATGGATGCTTCGATTTTACTCATCGGTAGCAACAAATTTTTGGAAGCCTTTTCTGGGGTCATCCGGGCGGAGTCTATGTTTGCCGTGGAGGTGGCTTCTCATCCTCGCGATGCTATGTCCTTGGTGCAAGCCCAGCAGCCAGATCTATTGTTGCTGCAAGCCAGTCATCCTGGATGTTTAGACCTTTGCTATCAAATAAAAGCACAAAGTCAACTCGCCTGGATCTATTGCATCGTGATCCACTGGCTACCCACGGAGCAGGAGGGAGCCGAAGCGCTTGAGCCGTTGCGGGGAAAGCAGGGGATGGAGCAAGAGGTGCGAGCGTTAGAAATGGGCGCTGATGCTTACTTGAGCCTCCTCTCTGGGCAACTTGAGTCAGACCCCAGCGAGGGTCAGATAGCGCGTCAATGGCTGCGAGCCAAACTCCAAGCTGGGTTGCGCCGGGTGCAAAATCATCGTGAATTGATGCGGACGAATGACATTCTGTCGGCGATCGCCCTTGTTGACCCACTAACTGAACTCAACAACCGCCGCGCCTTTGAGTGGGAACTGCCGCGCCAAGTGCAAAACAGCCGATCGCGGCAAACGCCCATGAGCTTGCTAATGTTAGATGTCGATTTTTTTAAGACGATTAATGACACCTATGGCCATGTGGTGGGCGATCGCGCCCTCCAACTCGTCTCCGCCCGTCTGCGCCACAACTTACGATTTTATGACACGCCCTTTCGCTATGGTGGCGAAGAATTTGTCATTCTCCTGAGCAACACCGGCAAGGATGAGGTCGAAGCGGTGGCCAATCGCATCTGCGAACTCATCAGTAACAAGACCTTTAGCATTAGTGATGGGCTAGAACTGACCATCACCGTCAGTGCTGGGGTGACAACGCTCCAACCCAGCGACGATGCCAAGGGCATCGCTTTTTTACAACGGGCTGACCGCAACTTGCTCCAAGCCAAAGCTAAGGGGCGCAACCAGGTTATCTTTAGCGATGCCCCATTTGACCCACCAACTCAGCCTTAGGGCACCCCAGAGAATCCCATTTTCCAGGGTGTCTCTTACCGTATCTCAGACCCGACTCTCAAGCCTGATCTAAACGGTTCCAGCCAGTTCAAGTTAGCCCAAATCAGGCCAAAGCCGTCTCAATTAGTGGTCAGACTCCATTTCTCCAGTCAGGAGGCGATAGGTGGGGAGGGTGATGCCCCAGACAATGGCGGCAAGGCGAAGGGCAAGGGTTGCACTCATGCCCAGCAGAGCCGCCGCGAAGGGCGAACCCCCTAGGTATTGCATTAGGAGGTAGAGAACCGCTCCGGCGATCGCGGCGGTGGCGTAGATTTTAGTGCGCCGCAAAATAATAGGAATTTCGACCAGCAAGACATCGCGAATCATGCCTCCTACGGTGGAGGTAATCACGCCCATCATCACCACTACGATGCCAGAACAGCCATTCTGCTCGGCAATTTGTGCCCCGGCGATGGTAAAAAATGCTAGCCCAAAGGCATCGGCAATCAGCAGCACTTTAAAGGGCGGCTGGCCATGGCGCGTGTAGATCATGATGAAAACCGAGGCGATCCCGATGATATAGAGGTAGATGGGGTTGGCGATCCAAAAAACGGGATGGCGATCGAGCAGCAGATCCCGCAGGGTGCCGCCGCCGATCGCGGTGACGATGGCAATGACAACCGCCCCAAACACATCCAAAAATTTGCGCCCTGCGGCTAATACCCCACTAACCGCAAACAGCGCCACGCCCAAAAAATCCAAAATATAAAAATCCAACACATTCGTCGGCATTTTTCCTCAGTCCGCAAAAAATTTCAACCCAAAAATCCTCAGGCCACCCAACAAAGAATAGTGGCAGGCCATTGGCTCGCTCACAATCCCTTAGCCAGTATTTTTGCAGAACAGCTTGCAATCTCAACAATCAACCTCAAGTAACGGCAGATTTGGGGATCGCAAAACAGCCTAATAGCTCAACGATAAAGGCTTCGATGGGAGTTAGGGATGAGGTTAAAACTGTGGAATGTCGGCTTTGCTGCAACGAGGGCTATTCAACTGCGTTGGGATGCGGTGAAATTGCGCCAGCGCTCATTCATATTGCCCTGACGCATACTCAGCTAGAGCGTTGAGCAAACTTTTTGGCCTTGGGGCGATCGCCCCAACCACAAGCCCCTAGGCACTGGCATAGACTTGCTGATAATAGCTTTGGTATTCCTCTGACAGCAGTGGTTGCCACCAATCTTGATGGCTCAGATACCAGGCCACGGTTTTACGCAAGCCCGATTCGATGGTTTCTTGCGGTTCCCAGCCCAAATCTGTGCGAATTTTGCTGGCATCAATGGCATAACGGCGATCGTGCCCTGGCCGATCCTTCACAAATGTGATCAGATTGCGGGCAGGCCGAACGGGTAAATCAGGAGCGAGTTCGTCCATCAAATCACACAGCATCCCGACCAGATCTAGATTTTTGGCTTCGTTATTGCCACCAATGTTGTAGGTTTCTCCGGGGGTAGCCGATTGGATCACCCGATCTAACGCGCGGCAATGGTCGCGAACATAGAGCCAATCCCGCACATTTTGTCCATCCCCATACACGGGCAAGGGCTTGCCCAGCAAAATATTGATACACATCAACGGAATCAATTTTTCGGGGAAGTGGAAGGGGCCGTAGTTATTGGAACAGTTGCTGATCAGCGTCGGCATCCCGTAGGTATGAAAGTAGGCACGGGCGAGATGGTCGCTACCAGCCTTAGAAGCGGAGTAAGGACTATTGGGGGTGTAGGGAGTGGTTTCGGTAAACGGCGGGTCGTTGGGGCCGAGGCTACCGTAGACTTCATCAGTAGAAACATGCAAGAAGCGCAAATGCTCTGGGCGATTTTGCGCCATCCAATAGTGCCGAAACGCCTCTAATAGGGTGAACGTACCCACCATATTCGTTTGCACAAAAGCTCCGGGGCCTAAAATCGAGCGATCTACATGGGATTCTGCCGCAAAATGAGCCACCATATCAATCGCTTCTTCTTGCAAAAGCGCATCAATCAGGGGGCGATCGCAAATGTCTCCCTGCACAAAGCGAAGATTGGCCGTAGCTTCCAACCCAGCTAGGGTGCTGCGGTTACCGGCATAGGTGAGGGCATCTAACACAATGACGCGATCGCCCGGATAGGTTTCACACCAATGATGGACAAAGTTCGATCCGATGAAACCAGCCCCACCTGTAATCAAAAGTCGTCGCTGCATGTTTTCCATAATCCTGGCTGAGTCCTACAGGGCACATTACAAAAAGGAGCGGTCTACAAAAACAAAATGCAACCTAATGCTCAAAGGGTTTGCCTAACAGCTTATTCTATGAAGCTATCTGCCTAAACCATTTCTAGGCTTGAGTTAGAGATTTTTGAAACTGAGGATACCAGTCTTCCAAATCTTTAACGGACATTGAGAATATCTTGAAAGAGTAGGCTAAGCCAACGAATAATCCCCGAACCTGAGGCAGGGAAAAGCGCTTGCTGAGAATATCCTTACAGAGTTCTGACAGGATTCGTCTACTCATTAAAACATAGAATTTTGATTGAACTTTGGATGCATTTGAAGCATTTTTCTTAATACAAACAGCCTGGTTAAGAACAGATAGAATAGTTACCTGAAATCGTTGAAGACGACCTGATTTGCTTTCGAAGTGGTGGATGGCTGCCTGGGGGGCTTCCACTAAAGCTCCGTGCAATGAAACTCGATAGCTAGCATCGAGATCTTCTCCGGCTGCATAGTAAAGCAAGGCAGGTTCAAACTTTACTTTGGCAATCGTTTTTCGGCGGTAGGTCATCCGAAATCCCTGGAAAAGTTTCACGGGAAATATAGAGACTTGATTCTCAGGAAATGTTGGAAACGATTGAGTCGGAAAAGAGCCAGTATAGGGGACAAATAAATGCTCACTCGACATGAGAAAAATATGCCTCCATAGGAAATGTTTGAGCTTGCCAAATCGTCCATGATGGAGAGATTTCACCTCTGGATTCATACCAGTTTCCTTGGGCTGATCATCAATGACAACATCAGGCGGGGGAGCATGGGCGGCAGCTGGCTGTACTCCTTGAATCATCGATTGGGAGTCTAGTTCGTAGATTTTCATGACGTCCTCAGCGCAGGTGGGATACATGAGGGAATCGTCATCAATCAGAAAAACAATATCTGCCGTTGCTAATTGAATCGCTTGATTGCGTTGAAGTGTGAGTCCACGTTTTTCGGCTTCAACATAAGTCCATTGGATATTAGGTACTTGGTGAGCGAAGGTTTCTAGAATAGATTGTTGAGTTTTCTGCCAATCAGGGCTTCCATCTACAATGATGATTTCTGTGGGGGGGCGAGACTGCGATAGTGCGCACTGAATACACAGGGGCAATATTTTCTCTCGTTTATAAGTACACACTAATAAACCCCAAGATAATGGTTGATGATTCACAGATAGAAAACTCCTATGAACGACTAGATTGAAAATGCTATAGATGCCTGATTTCTGACGAAGACTGAGGCGATCGCTTAGATGATCTTCTAGTTGTCACACGAGTTTTGATCTATAAAAGAGGCTATTGAAACAACATCATACGTTTTTCCAAACGGAGTGAAAGTCGGTTAAATGTCTAGAGTTAAAGAATTTAAGAACTGGATGATGGACAACGATATAAAGATGGCTAGAACGCTTTTCATGAGATAGATTGAGAGGCTATACACCTGGGATGACATCAAGTTTAGGAACCTGAGATGGGCTAACCAGATCACTATAAATATCCATCATGGCTAGGGCTTTTTGTCCCCATTCAAATTGTTTAGCCTGCTCCGTAGCTGTTTCTGACATGGTTTGACGCAGGGCTTCATCCTGCACCAGTTGGGTGATGTGGGTTGCCATTCCCTCAACAATATGGTCGCGGGATAGCGGCTCAATTTTGAAGCCAGTTTCTGCCGTCACATATTCACCAATGCCGCCGTTATTCACAACAATGCAAGGCAAACCACAGGCCATAGCCTCCATAACGACAGCTCCCCCAAATTCGCGGATGGAGGGGAAACAAAAGAGGTCAGACTTGCGGTAATAATCGAGGGTTTCCTGTTGCTTTACCCAGCCAGTAAAGGTAATGGCTGATGTCAGATTTAACTGCTGCGTTTGTTGCTCTAGGGGCGATCGCTCCTGTCCATCTCCCACAATGGTTAGATGAATGCGATCGCGCACCTCGGGCTTTAGTTGGGCGATCGCATCCACCAACATATCGGCTCCTTTATAGGGCACCAATCGTCCCACAAAAATGAGCTCAATCTTGTCATGGGTGGGGCGATCGTGGGCGGCATCTAAAAACTTTTGCTCAATGCCATTTTCGTAGAACAGGTCTATGCGATCGCTGGGGAGATTAAACTTTTCCTGCAGCATCGTTAAGGTGTAGGTAGATCCGGCTAGTAACTTGTTTGCCCGACGATAGGTGTCTTCATAACCGGGCAGAAGCAGTTGTCCCAGATCCCGAAGAAAATTGAGGTAGGAATGCTCTTTGCGGGCAATCGCTTCAAAGTTTTTAGGGAATGGGACGCCGCCATTGACGGGACCATAGAGAAATGGGGTGCGATCGCACGCCTTGCTAAGTTTGACCGGATAGCGCGGAATCATCGGGGTGATCACATGGACAAGGTCATAGTCTCCTGCCACCACTCTGTCTTTGAATTGGTGATAGACCCGTCGGTTAAACTCTTCGTAGACCGGATAGGTGAGGGCATGAAACAGCGGCCAAATCTTGGAAGCAAGCGGCCCAACCAAACTAAAATAAAGCTGAATGCCCCGACTTTCTTCGATGTAAATAACGTTTTGATGTCCTCGTTTTTGAATGGCATCCCGGTTCCGCGCATGGGTGACTAGGGTAGCATTCACCCGTTGATCGATCTCTCGGAAGAAGTTGTATCCTACCAAGGGAACTGATGACCAGTCAGGGTTACAGGATTCAATGAGTAATAAGACGTTGAGGGATTTGTAATCTACGGTCTCAGGCATGAGCAGGGGCCTCTTGCATCGAAGGGATAGGGTGGAAAAGAGTGTAACCTAGGAGTCTAGCAAGGGTTGATCGCTAAGCGAGCGGTTAGGATGACCTACATCACCTCAATCTTAGAATCGTCGCCGATCATGAACCGTAAAGCCTTCGGACGTTGGGGCGCTTCTTTGAGTTGGGCTCGTTGACCAATGAGGCTATCTACAATCCGGTGATGAATGCCGATGATGCTGGCTCCCTTAAGCAATACGCTATGTTCAATATCAGCTTCAATCAGGGATACCTCGTTGGCAATGCTGCTATATGGACCGATGAAGCAATTCTCGATGTGGCAGTTTTCCCCAATGACGATGGGGCCACGGATGGTGGAATTGATGACTTGAGTGCCTTTGCCGATGGTGACGCGCCCGATGACTTGACTGGTTTCATCCACAAAACCATGGTTGATCGTATCCATGCAATTATCTAAAATTACCCGGTTGGCTTCGAGTAAGTCATCCTTCTTCCCAGTATCTAGCCACCAGCCTTGGAGTTGATGTGCGGCAACATTTCGCTTTTGATTAATCAGTTCTTGGATAGCGTCGGTAATTTCGAGTTCACCCCGAGGAGATGGGTTGATG
>Ga0105044_10008223_pt1 | contig 14335 bp, 12 predicted proteins | sample MAT01_FD_78092 | JGI IMG/M metagenome (GOLD analysis project Ga0105044, IMG submission 78092) | Freshwater microbial communities from Lake Fryxell liftoff mats and glacier meltwater in Antarctica - MAT-01 | ecosystem: Environmental > Aquatic > Freshwater > Ice > Liftoff microbial mat | place...
CCCACTAAACTCACGCCACTAATGGCTACATTCCTTGGGACCAGGCCGGTCGCTGAGAAATTCAATTCAGACACTTCGTAAGCCCTGTAGAAGTGGGCTGCCTCGTCGCTTACCTGAAGCGGGGGAGTTAGAAAACAATATACCGAACCGAGCGCTACGATTACAAAGCATAGGACGTACTCAAATTTCAGACGCACCATCTCCAGGGCGCGAGCTGCCCGGGAGGCTTGCGAGACCGGCTGTGGGGCAAGCCTGATACGCCAAGCCTTAAGGCCCACGTACCCAAGGAATCCGGCCCCGAGAAGAGTCGCCGGGCTCCATGCCAAAGTGTGTATAGAAACACCAGCGAGCAGCGAAAAGTATACAATAAAGTAGAGAGACACGACTACGAGCGAGCAAAGCGTTACCTCTAGGTATCGAGAAAGGGAAGTCATGCGCTAATTACCAAACATGTTCAGATTAATACTGCCGCGAAATCGCTTCTTTGCCGGATTGGTGGGGAGGTTGGCGAGAATGTCCTTCACCGAGGATGAGCCATCAAACGGGACAAGAAAAAAGGCTCCTTTTGGGTGGCTTCTAGTAAAGTACGCAGTAAGAGCCTGATCGTCTGTGGCATTCTCGCTAAAGAAGACCAGCGTTACACGTTCATCCTTGAGCGGACGCACAGGAGTATCGACATTTATCCCATGGTAAGCGTTGGGAGCAACCGCCCCCGCATTTACTACCGAAGAGAAAAGCAGTTCGTTGGCAGAGTCGAATAACTGCAAATGGTAGGTAACTTTCGAGACATCCCCGATAGTGCTCAGGAGCAACTCAAGTCTCTTGATAGAAGCTGCAGTAATTCTCGGGAGACGTTGCACTAACATTTTCTCTCTTGAGAGTGCGGGAAGAGTACTGGTGTCGCCTTCAAGCACGAACCAAAGAATCTTGGGTATGGACTGATGAGTCAGGGTAAGCTCAGGGATGCGCGCGGCTTGGCGAGCGCTAAAGCTGACGAAAAGAAGGAAAACAAAAATTGGAAGGAGCAGCGAGATTACCCGACTGATACGTATACCTCTGTCGCTGTTTAGAAAGGGTGTGGAGCGAGAGGTGGAAGATGAAGTCTCAAGAATCTCAATATTCGAAGGAGCGGAACTCATAAGAAACTCTTTTCTTGCGGGTCGGGCGAGCCTCGCTGCAGCATCGCCTATTTAGGGATATGGCACTATCGTCATACGGAGATCAACGCTTTGTTTTTTCGGGGGAAACTTTTGCCTGATTCTACCGAATAGTGAGTATGAGTCTACCAGAATCGATTGATCTCGACCCGGTAATTGTAGTTATTCGCGGTCACAAAGTGATGGTTTCGTCACACTTGGCAGAGTTCTATGGCATGGAGGTCAAGTCGCTGATGCAGGCTGTGAAGCGCAACGTAGGGCGAATTCCCGATGGCTTCATGTTCCAAGTGACCAGGGAAGAGCCCAATTCTTTAAGATCACAAAATGTGATCATAGAAGGAGGATGGGGTCAACACCCGAAGTAGATGCCTTATGCATTCACCAATGTATTTGTGTCCGGAATTCTCTTCGGCGGAAAGCCCAACCAAACCCTCAATGCCCGGCGAAGTGGTAAGATTGAGTTAGTCGTTTTTCCAGCGATCCTCGATTAGTATATTCGCGTCGGGGAAGATCTCGCTCAGCGAAAAAGCTTCGATATAACCCCCTTTATCCAAATGCCCGCTGTAGGTTCTACTATTTGGAACCCGCCACGATTCAAGAAACAGGTATGTACGGACGTGGATGATGACAAGTTCCTGGAATCAGCCAAGCCCGCATCATAGTCACCCGGGATAAAGCGCTTTTGGCGACATCAGGATTCAAACAAATTCAGGTCCTTACTCCTGCCATCTTTGTGAATAAGTATTTACGGGCTTAACGGCAAAGGCTGATTTGGGCGACCGTAGAGAGCCTCAAATCCAGCCGTTTGTTCTCTCACGATTGTTGAGATTTGTGGATGATAGGCAACTCTTGAGGGAAAGTGGCGATTAATATAGCGCTATGACTACCACGGAGAGCACCGAGCACTCGGAGCTGTATAATCACCCACTTACTGATGCGGTAATTGGTTGCGCCATCGAGGTGCATCGCTTCAACCCCTCCGTGCTCTCCGTGCTCTCCGTGCTCTCCGTGGTGAATTCCAAGTGCCGCTTATCTTTAATCAGGCTGAGTGAGAGAACATATTATTGTGCCGGGCTGCCTAATTCACTCGCCAGCCCCCGTGCCAGTGTCTTCCGTAACCTGGGCCTAAAATAGCGATCTCAATTCTGCAATAAATTCATAAGAATATGCCGAGATCCTCCCGGATATTACAATACCTGGGGGGATTGCCATCCGGCCCATGATCGAGGCTTGGAACCCTATCCTTGGGTATTTCGATCGACAACTCAGGAAACTTTTGGCATGTTTACTCGATACCTGGGCTGGTCTATTTCGCAAATTCGAAAGAGAGAGTGTTTCATCATATCAGGCAGAATCCAGTCTTCGGCCGATCGAGAAGAGAGTCGAGGAATCGATTCGAATGATTGGGCGCATCACCTCTTGGCCGCCAAGCTACGTATAATGCCTCTCTCATCATTGCCAAGTCGTTTGGACTATCTCCCGCGACCAAAACTGGCGCACCGTATCCGGCAGTGCGAATGAGAGCGGCTTTACCATCGAAGGTAGGAATCGGAGTTTCAAGTTCTTCCGTAAGTGCAATATGTGATTCCTTTCTAAGGAGAAGAGCAGCTCGCACACTGGGCCCGTCTTGAAGGATATTACTCATGCCCCACACGTCTTCAGGAAGAACCCCAGCATTTTCACCCCGACTGCCAAGAGCGGGATTGATGATATTCTCAGCCACCCATGAGACAGAAATCTGGTTCGAAGCTGACACTATTGCGATTCGGTGTCCTATCCTGAGAAGTGACTCCATGAGATTGAGTGTAGGAGTTCGAAGCGTAATCTGATTCTCCTGCCACACTTTTAGGGTTGCGGCCTGAACCTCCTCAATGGTGAGCCCCGCGAGACACCGATTCATCCAGGTGTATATTGCGCCTGTGGTTCCACCAGATTCGGGGGACCCTTTACTATCCTCAATCGCTCGATGATAGATCGATCCAAGGTCATCTTGGGCGTTAGGATTAACAGTGCTGTACGCCCCGCTATGGCTTTGAAGTGCCGCCGTGCTCATGGGGAGCTTTGTTAGTGCGCCCTGCTTTGCGAGATAGAGGAAGACCGCCTCACCAATGTCGCCGCTGAGGATCGTGTGGTCGAGATCAAATACCGCCGTACCGGGCGCCATTCGCGGAGCCGAGAGGCGAGCCAGCAAATGCTCGGTTCTAAGATATTTTGGGTGGTTCCGCAGGGTAACTGTCCTAAGAGCAACTTCGGTAGCGACCTGCGCAACTGCCTTGTCGGCGAGCGGCTTTCCCAGCGCAAGGGAGGTGCGCTGACGATGTGCAAGCCCTTCGGGGTCACTGAGTAGCTGGTCTATCTTTGATCCCAGTTGTTCTGGGTAGCGGCATCGTGTTGCAACTCCTTTCTCCAGGAGGTAGTCAGCGTTTCTCTCCTCTTGCCCAGGTATTGGGTTTACGAGCACGAGCGCTACGCCTGCGACTAGGGACTCAGAAGAAGTCAGTCCTCCCGGTTTACCGACCAAGATGTCTGACGCCGCCATATAGAGCGGCATCCTATCCGTGAAGCCCTCTACAGTGAAGCGAGAGCGCTGCAAGTCAGGGAAAGAGAGTCGCAGCTCTTCCACCTCCTTACGTGCGATTTCGTTTCGTCCGCAGACCACAATGCACCGAAACGAATGCTTCGCCGTAGCCAAGCCGCGCACAATATCCGCGTAGGGTGCGTTGCCAAGTCCCCCTAAGGTTACAAGAACTAGGGGTTCTGAGGCGGATACGCCTAGACGAACTTTAGCTTCCAGTCGGGAAGGAAGCTCGTGGAAGTCGGGGCAAAGTGGAATTCCAGTAATGGAAATCTTTTCGGGGTTTACTCCGAAGCTGATAAGTCTATCCCGCGCAGGAGAAGCGCCGACACAATAGTGGTCGACCCCCGGCGCGTGCCAAAGGGCATGCGCATCAAAGTCTGTCACGACTTGTATGAGTCCGCATCGGAGCTTACCCTGTTCCTTAAGGTGGCCGACTACCCGGGTGGTTAAGAAATGAGTAGAAAGAACGATCTCGGGTTGACAACGTATCAGATGCTTCTCAAGTCGGCGCGCGATAGCGCTATCTAGCCTTCTTGCAGCACCGTCGGGGGAGCTGGGGGAATCTGAGAGATCGTAGAGCTTGCCGATTATAGAAGGCGCCAATTTTGCAAGCTTAAGATACCCGCCGCGATAGACCCTGCGGGCAAGAGGGCCCATGTATTCAACAACGTCGATAATCTTGGGTGAGGTACCATCTTTGCCCGTGAGCTCCTTCGCTACGGCTTCAGCGGCTTTTATATGACCCATTCCAACGGAAGCCGTGAGAAGAAGTGAATTCTCCTGCCACCATTGTGCTGTGAACGAAGAAATAGCTCTCCCGCTGGCCATATCATTGACCGCCTCCATGGCAGACCTCGAAGGCGGCTCAAAAGATCTCGGTACGCTCTGTAAAACTAGCATTTTCATTCTCCACAAAATTGCCAAGTGATTGAGAACTCAATTCCAAAGTGGTCGCTTACAAATGTATCCTGGGTGCAGTGGGTGCGGCGGGCTGCGATGTCCACAAGTTCCGGTCTGCTAAAAGTTGCAAAGCAGTAATCGAGCCGCTCGGCGGGGGTCCGCCGGGCCCTGGGATTAGTAAGTGGTTCAAAGGTAAGGCCCAGACGTGAGCCCGGGATAGAATTCGAAGTATTTCCGGTGACCAGCGGAAGGCGCTCTCGAAATAGATCGTATCCCAAAGTATCCCTTAATAGGGTGTAGTGTCTCGATTGCTCAGGGCTATTAAAATCTCCAAGTACAATCAACTCTTCGCCTGGCCTTCGTAGCTGATGAAGCCAATTTCTGAGCGCAATGATCTGACTCTCACGTATCGTCTCGGATCGTTCGGTCGAACAAAGCAGGCTGCTGCCTCTTTCAGGCGGCGAGACCAGGTGCGTATTAACGACGAGCACGGTTGATCCATCTTCCTTCGTGATGCGTCCTGCGAGGGCCCCCTTAGACACGACGCGCTCTATGCCGCCGCGAGAGGTGAACGTGAGCTCTTCTATGTCAGCAAGCGGAAGCCTTGATAGGATGACGAGGCCGGAACGGGAGGTGAGCCCCGGATACCCAGAGGAGGTGGCAGCGTAGGGCATTCCGCTGTTGGTAATAATTTCGGCCGAGGCGGGATCCCACATCTCTTGAAGTGCGACGAGATCGTAGCGTCCCGAGCGCAGCGATTCAGCTATCCTTGGGAAGCGAATAGATTTAGCTTTTGAGAGCCCAGGAACTCCCCACACATTTAGAGACAAGAATTTTAGGGTAGTAGAGAGGTTCCTTTGCTCATAGCTCGGGGGCGCCGAGCAAAGTGGGGCGCCGTCAAGGGTGAGGAGCGATTCAACCTTCTTCCACCAACGAGTAATAGTGTGATCTGCTGCGTCGATGGCAAATGCGTGAACGGTAGTGGGAGTGAAGGTATGGGGGCCAAGAAGCGGGACACTTCCCTCTTCGGGCATCAGATCGGGAAGGGTGACGTCGGCAAGGCGGTAGGACTGGATAGTGCTTAGGTTCCGAAGAAAAGAGACGATGAGTTCTCGCCCAGGCGGGGAGTGGGAGAGTGGAATGAGAACATTAGAAAGGGAAACTCTACCTTTTTCAGCTTGGGTCGGCGTAGGGATGGTAGCAGGATCATTGAGTAACCATCGTGCCTGCGAGAAAAGACGATGATGAATTATTCCGCGTGTGAATAGGGATGTCCAGAACTCCTCAGGAGAGCTCCCCTTCGCCCACGATGCTTCGGCCTTGCTATCAAAGTGATAGCCAATCTGGGCATACAGTTCCCGGTCGGGAAGGGAGTGTTGATCAAAAGAGGCGGATAACGAGAATACGTTACTGCCGGTGGTGGTAGGTGGCGCTACTGCGTTACTAAAGCCCCTTCGAATCGAATTGAGCATAAGAATCTTGCCTCTTACGATGAGGCAAGGGGGCGCAGTGGACCAGCTAGAAGTTCGTGTGGTCCATGTTAGGATTCTGATAGGACCGCAGTGTCTGCTGCTATTTGCCGCTCATCTCCCTTAGCCGTCATTGCTCACAGCCGGGGCGGGCTGTGAGCAATGACGGCTAGCTAACGCCCGGATGGCGTTAGCAAATCGCGACCAACGGGAGCGATTTGGAGCGTACCGGAGGGCGACGCCGCGTGCGCGCGGCGCTCGCAGGTGCGCGAGGCTCAAAATCCGCCCGGATGGCGGATTTTGAGCTCAGTCTCACGGACTAGGGGTAGGGATCCCGTGAGACATTACGGTTAGTATCTTAGGAGTGAGATGAAGAAGGAGTTGGGCCTTTGAAAGACCAGCCGCCTTATTCTCAACCTTTAGCACGCAGAGCCCCCCCTTCTTGAAGTCAACGATCGGTCGAATCGAGGCTGAGCTCTTTGAGGGTAGTAGTAGGTAGCGAGCCAAAGAGCTTAGGTTTGGTTCATGCCCAATAAGTACAAGATGCCGCACGGATTTGCTGCGGCTGATGAGGCGAACTAGCGCCTTTAGGGGCGTTGCAGGGGCTAAGGACTCGGCAACTAAAGGTGTCCGCGCTAGTCGACAGGCCTTGGCCACGAGCTCAGCGGTCTCCTTGGTCCGGCACGTTGGGCTGGTCAAAAGGCGTGCGGAGCTTGGGATAAGGCGAGAAAGACCAGATGCTGCAAGGCGCATCTTCTCCCTTCCCTCAGGGGTCAGCTTTCTCTGGGAATCGTCACCTGACTTGTTACGAGTCTCCGCAATTGCATGCCGAATGAGGTAGAGGAGCATCTTGAATCTTCCTTCTGGTAGTCGGCTGAGATGGACTGTGTTCGGGTACGCAGTTAGTGGGGTGTTTAGTACCTAAGGAATCTCTGAAAAACCTTCTTCCAAAAAATCTCCGTGCCCTCCGCGCTCTCCGTGGTGAAATAATGCGTTAGTATGGAACCACGGAGACCACGAAGTGCGCGGGGGAGGGCTTTTTCAGAGGTTCCCTAAGTAACCTAAAGATTCCCTGTGCTAGAAGCCCAAAGATAGCTTAATCTTACAGGTCTGAAACGACCACTTTTTTGACCCCGGCACACGACCTATGACCATTTTCGCCGCTATCGATATTGGCTCAAATGCCATGAGGCTTGCCCTTTGTACGGTGAGTAAAGATGGCGATGTTGAGAAGCTTGAGAATTATCGGGAGCCCGTACGTTTGGGGCAGGACGTATTCTCGGCGGGGGCCATTAGCGACGACACCATGCGGCGGGCCATCGCTGCGCTAAAACGCTTCCAGGAAATCATGCGGGAGCAGCGTGCTGCTGCTGTTCGGGCTGTGGCAACAAGCGCCCTTCGAGAGGCCAGTAATCGCCAACTTTTTGTTGATCGTGTCGTTGAGGAAACTGGACTGCACCTGGAGGTAATCCCCGGAGAAGAGGAAGCTCGTCTTGTTCATCTTGCTGTGTCTCGCGCTGTAGATTTGCGCGGAAAGACGGCTCTTCTTATTGATATCGGAGGAGGGAGCGTTGAGCTCACCCTCACCCGCAATGGGGAAGTTGTCTTTTCCGATAGCGTAAACATGGGGACGGTGAGGCTGCTTCATCTCCTTGGCCAGCAGAAGCATACCCCCAAGACGTTCGGCCGATTAGTAAGAAAGTATGCGGAGAGTATTCACCGACGGCTAAGTATTGAGCTTGAAGAGACCAAGGTCGACTGTTTCGTTGGGACGGGCGGAAATATTGAGGCATTTGGTGAGATCATAGGAGAAAAGCCCCAAAAGGGAGGACTCGCTCGGGTAGCCTTCGCGAAGCTTGAGGAGGTGCTCGATAGGCTCGTCCCCATGACTTTTGAGGAACGCATCGAAAATTTTGGCTTTCGACCCGATCGCGCTGATGTCATTGTTCCGGCAGGAGTTGTGCTCCTTGAAGTAATGAAGCACGTGGAGGCAAAGGAGTTGATAGTAGCAGGTGTTGGATTGAAGGATGGAATTCTTCTGGACCTGTTACCCCAGGTCGCAGAGAACCGGGCAGCCTATCATCGTAGTCAGGTCGTGGCCTTCGCACGCGCGCTCGGAAGAAAGTATCATTTTGACGAGGCCCATGCTGATCGAGTCATGCGGCATGCGCTTGGGCTGTTTGACCAATCCACGAAATATCACGATCTGGGCGTCGATGCGCGGGTGCTGCTTGAAGTAGCGGGCCTGCTTCATGACATAGGCTGCGTAGTGAGTGTCAATGGGCACCATAAGCACTCTCAGTATCTCATTCGTTCCGCCCCCTTTGTCGGGCTCTCAAAGCGTGAGCGTGAGATGGTTGGCTGCGTAGTGCGATATCATCGCAAATCGCTTCCTAAAGACGAACATTCTGAGTTCAGAGACCTTTCAAGCAAGGACCGTGAGATAGTGCGTAAGCTTGCGGCATTTCTCAGACTAGCCGAGGCTTTTGAACGTGAACGAGGAGGCGAGGTAGCTCGCGCAACGCTATCCTGGCAGAAAGAGCGTGTTGAGCTGCTCCTTGAAGGGGAGGGAGACCTCCTTCTGCAGCGCTGGGCAGTGGCTAACAAGTCGGATTTGTTCGAGAATGTCTTTAAGAAGCCGCTGGTCTTGCCGGGTGGAACGACTCCTTGAACCTCTTCCTGAGCTAGCACTAATCTAACTTATCTTCGTACCCGTCCCTGGTGCCAAAGAGGGGGGAGGCATGGCAAGCTGCCGTCGGTCGGAATTCGTCTAAGGGTTTTTGTATGTGGGAAGAGCCAGGAAGCGCGATTGAGGGAAAGCTCATCGCAGTTGAAGGACTTGATGGTTCCGGGAAATCCACTCAGATAGCGCTTCTGAGGCGTTGGCTCGAGCTCGAAAGCTACAAGGTGTTTTTCACCGAATGGAATTCGTCGAGTATCGTTAAAAAAGCTACGCGTAAGGGTAAGCAAAAGAAGATGCTCACGCCCACCACCTTCTCACTCATTCACGCCACCGATTTCGCTGATAGATACGAACGTCAGATCTTGCCCCTTCTTCGGGGAGGATATCTCGTCCTTGCAGATAGATTTTCTTTCACTGCATTTGCCCGCGACGCGGTGCGTGGCTGCGATCGGCAGTGGCTTCGCACGCTCTATAATTTTGCCCGAGTGCCCGACATTACATTTTTGTTTGATGTCCCGCTTCAAGTTGCGCTCGACCGTATTCTCACCGGTCGTCCTGAGCTTAAATATCATGAAGCTGGCATGGACATGGGGCTCTCAGACGATCCATTCGAAAGCTTTCGGATCTTTCAGGGTCTCATCTACGACGAATACCATGCCATGCGGAAGGAGTTTAAATTTATTGTGATTGATGCGACGAAACCTCCCGAGCAGCAGCAGCAGCTCATGCGGCAGATTATCGCCAAGAATATCAATCTCAGCTCCTTTAAGCGCCCGACACCTTGGGAAGGTTTGAATGCGAAAGCGTAGTTATTACGGGAAGGGAATTCCTTATATTAATCCAGGCGATTTGGGCGGCTGTCTCGTTGTCATTGAGGGAGCCGATGGGTCGGGCCGTACGACACAAAGTCAGATGCTCCGTGATTGGTTAGGGCGCCTTGGCCATCCGAGCACTGAGGTTGGATTGAAGCGTTCCACCCTCGTGGGGCCTGAAATTGGGGAGGCCATGCAGGGCAACATTCTGGGTCCGCGCACCCTAAGCCTTTTCTACGCTACCGATTTTGCCGATCAGCTTGAGCACATTATTGTGCCGTCCTTACGAGCCGGATTCGTTGTCATTGCAGACCGGTATATCTATACGCTGATGGTGCGCGATTTGGCGCGCGGCGCGGATCTGCGCTGGATCCGTTCGGTGTATGGTATCGCCCTTGTGCCCGACCTTGTTTTCTATCTTAAGGTGCCTCCGAAGCAGCTCGCGGAGCGCAGTTTTATGAAGCACGGACTACTCGATTACTGGGAGTCGGGTATGGATATTGAGCGCTCGGGCGATATGCATCAGTGCTTTGTCCATTACCAAGGTAAACTACAGCGCGAGTTTGACACGCTTTCTAAGCAGTACGGCTTTCACGAAATTGATGGGAACCGCACTCCTGATCTCATCCACCTTGATCTGCAAAAGATTCTTGAGCCGGTCCTTGCTCGTAGAAAGGTCCAGGCCCAAATGCCCATTCCTCAAATAGGAGTGCAACAGACTCTTTCGTTGTCGGTTCCTCCGGATTCTCTTTCAGCTTCGCCGGCCTTGGCTGGTAAGGGGAAGAAAGTTCTGAAGCGTCGTTCAAATAAATCAAAACGTTTGGCGAGCGCGAGCAAAAAGTCCTCGTCAACTCGGCGCTCAGTAAGTCGGAAGGTTCGGATGAAGACTAAGGATGCGCCGGCAAGGGCGCTGAGCAAGCGGTCGATGCCTAGTACTTCACGATAGTCTTAGGGAGTAATCTTTATAGCAACCTAGGCTCATCGTCCCAAATCGTCTCTTCATCAGGGAGGTGAAAATTCGTGGCGCTAAGTCCGGCGTCGTCGTCCTCGTAAAGGAGGGACAGCCATCCCTCGCGGACGGCTCCAGTTTGGTCCTTGACCTTGAGTCGGTACGTTTCCCTCTGCTGAATTGAGTTTGAGGGGATGGGGGGAAACGGCGAGCTCCACCGCGAGACCCACCGAGCTGAGAGCGCCACATAGCCATGGCGAGTAGCCCAGGCGGCAATCTTTTTCGTCGCTCGCCTGTGAGCCCAGTACAGCATGGCAGCAAGGAATAATGTCCCTGCGAGGATGTAGAGCAGAATCGACATAGTGATGACCTAACATGCCAAGCAGCATCTGAGCCATGTTTAAAGATGGAGGTAAGCCCCTGATATTACAAAGAAAGACGGCAGATTGAGAAAAATCGTAAATTCAGGTATTTCTGTGCCTTCACTATCTGTTTTAGCAAATAGAACAAGGTAACCTAATCCGCTTGTTGCCGGGGGTAATAGTCACGCGTGTCTTCTCAAGCTCCTAATTCTCTTAGTTATTTAGACGAGCTTGAGGCGCATAGTGTCTACATCTTGCGTGAGGTGGTTGCTCAGTTTGAAAAGCCCGTACTGCTGTATTCTGTAGGCAAGGATTCTTCCGTTCTCATCCGCCTTGCGCAAAAGGCCTTCAGAGGGAAAGTTCCCTTTCAGCTGCTGCATGTTGATACCACTTTCGAGTTTGAAGAGGTGTATTCGTTTCGAGATTGGTTCGTAAACGAAATCGGAGCGGATCTCGTCGTCTATAAGAATGACGAAGCTATAGCCCAAAATGCTAATCCTTACGACCTAGGGACCCAGAGTTGCTGCGGAGTGCTCCGCACAGAAGCACTTCTCCAGTCGCTTAAGCGCGGTGGCTATGATGCGGCGATTGGCGGAGCTCGCCGTGATGAAGAGCGTTCGCGTGCCAAGGAAAGAGTGTTCTCTTTTAGAGATAAATTCGGCCAGTGGGATCCTCGTAACCAAAGACCGGAACTCTGGAGCCAATACAATGGGCGGGTTGCCTCCGGAGAATCCATACGAGTTTTCCCTCTCTCGGATTGGACTGAAATTGACGTGTGGCGCTATATCGCAAAAGAGCGCATTCCGATTGTCCCGCTCTACTTCGCGGTGGAGCGTGAAGTTGTTATTCGAGGCGATCAGGTAATTCCATTGCAAGCTTCTTCAAAGCTATTGCCTGGTGAAAAGCCAGAGCGCGTTACCTGCAGATTCCGCTCACTTGGCTGCACCCCGTGCACGGGCGCAATCCGATCGGCAGCGGTCACGGTTCCCCAGATCATCGAAGAAATGCTTACGGTACGCACCTCAGAGCGGGCTGGCCGAGTGATAGATCACGATACGGATGGTTCAATGGAGCTTAAGAAGCGGGAGGGTTATTTCTAATGAGTCGCTCTCGCGTTTCAGTCAAAGGCTCTGCTGCACTAGCCCTGGCTGAGGAGCCAACTGCCTCCGATCGTTCTGCCTCCGATCTCTCAGTATCCGATCTCTCAGTGTCCAATGTCTCAGCGGGGAGATCTCCATCTGGAATAAACGGATCAAAGGGAGCCGACCAGTCTTCCGTATTGCCCGCGGAGCAAAGGCCACTTCTCCGCTTCTCGACAGCGGGGAGCGTTGATGACGGAAAATCAACTCTTATTGGACGTTTGCTCCACGACTCAAAGAGTCTTTACGACGACATTCTTGAGTCGATAAGGAAGGCCAGTGAGCGCGACGGTAAGAAAGGCACTCTGTCGTTTGCGCTTCTTACCGATGGTCTGCGCGCTGAGCGTGAGCAAGGAATTACGATTGATGTCGCCTACCGGTATTTCTCAACTCCGCGGCGACATTTCATTATGGCGGATTCTCCCGGTCATGAGCAGTACACGCGTAATATGGCAACCGGCGCTTCGACTGCTGATGTGACGGTGATCCTTATCGATGCACGAAAGGGAGTTCTTATTCAGACCCGTAGGCATGCTTTCATCGCATCCTTACTTGGTGTCTCGGCATTCGTTGTAGCGGTTAATAAAATGGACCTGGTGGGTTTCTCCCAAGAGGTCTTTGAGGCTATTCAGCGCGACTTTCTTGAATTTGCGAGTCGACTTGGTATTCACAAAATTTCGTTCGTTCCGGTGTCGGCCTTGCAGGGCGACAACATCGTCGAACATGGTTCTCGCATGCCTTGGTATAAGGGCGAGACACTCCTCGGGTGTCTAGAGAATGCGGAGGTTGCTTCCTATGCGCCCAACGCAGAACTTCGCTTCCCGATTCAGCTCGTGCTTCGTGATAAGAGCGATTATCGCGGGTATGCCGGACGTATCGCTTCTGGCTCTGTGCGGGTTGGGGAAGAGGTCATGGTGCTTCCCTCCATGCGAACAACGCGCATCACCTCGATTGAGATCCACGATGCAAATGGAGGAGATGCGCAGCGGCAAGAAGCCTTTGCCCCTCAGTCCGTAGTACTAACCCTTGCCGATCAGGTCGATGTCGGCCGTGGGAATATGTTGGTTCGAAGCGGTGCTGCACCGGAAGTTCGTTCGAACTTGGATGCAATGCTCGTGTGGATGAGTGAAGAGCCGCTTGAGCTGGGTAAGGCTTACGTCCTCATGCATACCACTCACGACGCTAAGATGTATGTCGAGTCGGTCCACTACCGGGTTGATATGCAGACGCTTAACCGCGACCCTTCCCAAACGCTGGGCCTCAATGACGTAGGACGCGTAAGTATTACCTCCCCTAAGAAGCTCTTCCTCGACACGTATCGTCAGCACCGTGCGACGGGTAATTTCGTGGTGATTGATCCGGCCTCGAATCGAACGGTCGGAGCGGGAATGGTGGTAAGCCGCCACGACCGTGAGTTTCTTCCTGAGATTCCTCCCCGTGCTCAGCTACCTCGCGAAAAGCCGCTCTCCAATAACCTGCACCGCGAAGAGGGACTGATCGATAGGCCCTTCCGTGAGCAGAGTTTAGGCTACCCAGCCCTTACGCTTTGGTTCACTGGTCTTTCTGGTTCGGGAAAATCTGCTCTCGCGAAAGCGCTTGAGCGCCGATTCTTTGAAGAGGGGCGCAAATGCTACCGGCTCGATGGCGACAATTTACGCTTTGGTTTGAATAGAGACCTTGGATTCACCCAAGAGGATAGAATCGAGAATATTAGGCGCGTGGCCGAAGTCTCGCTCCTTTTCAATGATGCGGGGGTGACCACGCTCTGCTCGTTCATATCTCCCTTCTCACGGGATCGCGAGCATGCCCGGAAAATCATAGGGAATGAAAGATTCGTCGAGATTTATGTGAATGCATCTCTTGAAGTGTGTGAAGCTCGCGATACTCATGGCCTCTACGAGAAAGCACGCCGAGGAGAGATTAGCGAGTTTACGGGCATTAGCTCGCCGTATGAGGCGCCTAAAAACCCAGAGCTTTCTATTGAGAGCGGACGCCTCACCGTGGATGCGTGTGTTGATCAAATCTATTCATTCGTTGCAGCAAAGGCGGCTAGGATTGTTAGCTAGTCGTGCTGCCCATTCCGGGTAGTTCCAATCTTTCGCTGCGCGGGCATCAATGGGTAATGCGTAGCATTTGTGCGGCGCCCTGGGTCAGGGCGCCCTACCTTCGTGGCAATTGTCCCGGTAGGGCGGCGTGTCCTTACGCCGCCGAAACAAAAGTTGCGTTACAGCCCCAGAGGAAACCAACTACCGCGTGCTGAGTTGCAAGATCATAGGCACCCTAGGG
>Ga0105044_10008224_pt1 | contig 14335 bp, 3 predicted proteins | sample MAT01_FD_78092 | JGI IMG/M metagenome (GOLD analysis project Ga0105044, IMG submission 78092) | Freshwater microbial communities from Lake Fryxell liftoff mats and glacier meltwater in Antarctica - MAT-01 | ecosystem: Environmental > Aquatic > Freshwater > Ice > Liftoff microbial mat | place...
TCGTCGGTTGATGACAGATCGAGCAATGGTACATCGACATCGATCGACGCCAGGACGTACTGTACCGGCTCTGTCGAATTGTAGACGGTTCGCAATGCCGGGTGTCGTTCGACGAGCTGCGACACCGCTTTGCGCATCGCGACCACATCGAGCGGACCACGCAGTTCGAGTGAACACGATTCGTTGTAGCCCGTCGAAGCGTCCTGCTCCATCTGCGCCGCGAGCCAGAGTTCCGTCTGCGCTTCGGTGAGCGGGAATGACTCGATCGCACCAGCGACCGGAATTTCCTGTGGCAAAGGTGCGAACGGCCCGACCGTCGGAATGATTTCCTTCGATGCGAACGCTTCGCTGACTTCGAGGAATCCACCCTTTGCGAGCGAAATCGCACTTTCTTCAAAGCGGCGAATGATCGTGTCGAGATCGGCGTCGGAGTGAGCGGTGGTCAGGTACGACGGGAACCCTTCAAGGATGTAGATTCCGCGTTCGCGCAGACAGTAGAACAACAACGATGCGGCCTTGCTGCCTTCGCTCATTCGGAAATAGAGCAATGATCCGCAATTGACCACCTTCACCGGCACTTTGTATTGCGAACACAGTCCATCGAGTCGTTGAACGAACAGGTCGGCGCGACGATTCAGCGATTCCTGCAACGACGGACCGGCGTGTTTCAGGTGCGATAATGTCGCCTGCGCCGCCGACAGCGCGATCGGGTGACGAACGAATGTGCCCGCGAAGAACGTGCGGCCCGCTTCGGGAATCGAATCGTCGCCGTATTCCCACATTCCGCCGTCGAACACGTCCATGAATGCGGATTTACCCGCGACCACGCCGATCGGCATTCCGCCCGCCACGATTTTTCCGTAAGTACACAAGTCCGCTTTGACACCGAAGTACGCCTGCGCCCCGCCCTGATGAATGCGGAACCCGGTGATCACTTCGTCGAAGATGAGGCACGTTCCGCTCTGTTCGGTGATGCGTCGAATTTCGTGCAGGAACTCGCGTGGTTGCAGTTCCGGTCGGCGACTTTGCACCGGTTCGACCAGCACGGCGGCCAGTTCGTTCGCACGTTGTCGGATGATCTCCAGCGATTCGGGCGTGCCGTAATCCAGCACGATCACGTTTTCGACGGCCGATCGTGCGATCCCCGGTGCGCTCGGGAACGACCGTAATCCATCGGACGTGTTCGCGGCACGCACCAGCACTTCGTCGAAATTGCCGTGATAGTCACGGGCGAACAGCACGATCTTGTCGCGCCCGGTGGCCGTTCGTGCGGCTCGCATCGCGCCGTACACCGCTTCGGACCCCGTACACACGAAACTGACGCGATCGTTCCCCGTCAGTTCCGCGATGAGTTTCGCCACGACTCCCGCGAGTGGTGATTGCGGTCCGACTTCGTACCCCGCTTTGAGTTGTTTCTCGACGGCTTCGACGACGAACGACGGCGAATGTCCGAGCAACACCGGCCCGAAGCCGTTGAGCAGATCGATGTACTCGTTGCCGTCGATGTCCCACAGTTTTGAACCGAGCGAGCGATTCACGACGATCGGGTACACCATCTCCTTCCAGAGTCGCGTGAAACCCGACACCGTTCGCGGATCGGCGTGATGAAACCGATGCTCCTGCGTGTGCTTCTTCGATCCGTTCGTGCGACGGGTGTAACGCACGATCAGTTCGTCGAGAAACTGTTTCTGTGTCGGCGACAGTTCATCCGATGACTGATCGATCGGACGGAATGGCCCGAATGCGGCGGGTGCGGTCGTGATCGGCGGTGGCGATTTCACGACCGGCGTGATCGATTGTCCCGTCAGTTTCTGCAACATCTCCATTTGTTGCTGCATCAACGCCATTTGCTGCGTGATCAACGACTGGAGATCGCCCGACGGCGCGATAGTCGGTGCTCGTGAAACGACAAGCGGTGCCGGTTCGGGGGGCGTCAGTTTTTCGACGTGTTTCGCGAGTGCGTCGATCGTCGAAAACTCTTCGAGCAATTGCCGGAACGTGACGCGCACGCCGAGTTTGTTCTGAATCGCGAGGACGGCCTGCGTCAGGAACAGTGAATCGAAACCGAGTTCGAGGAACGTCGTCGCGGGGTCGAGTCGGCCTGCATCGGTGCCCGACAGATCCGCGAACAAATGCTGAATCTTCGCCACCAGTTGCGAAGACCGATCAACCGTCGGTGCGATTTCGACGACGACCTGTCCGTTCTGATGATGATCGACGGAACCCGGTTTCGTCGGTTCGATGAAGTAGCGTTGTCGCTCGAACGGATACGTCGGCAGTGGCACCCGTCGTCGCGGTTCGGATTCGTGAATGCGTGACCAATCGAGTTCGAGTCCGGCAATCCACAATTTGCCGACCGCGTTCAATATCGATATCTGATCGGTTCCGCGTTCGGGGAGCGATGCGATGATGCGTTCATCGCTTCCCTTCGCGATCGACTGTTGAGCGAGGCCCGCGAGCGTGCGCCCCGGTCCGACTTCGAGCAAGACGCCCGGTTTCGATTCCCGCAGCGATTTCAGTCCGCTCGCGAATCGCACCGTTTGTCGCAAATGATCCGCCCAGTATTGCGGACTCGTCGCCTGTTCCGTGGTGATCCATGTACCCGTGACGCTCGAAATGAACGGGATCGTCGGCGCGTGTCGGGCGACCTTCGACACTTCATCGGTGAACGTCGCGAGGATCGGATCCATCATCGACGAATGGAACGCATGCGAGGTCGCGAGAATCCGACTCGCGATTTTGCGTTCCGTGAGCACCTGTTCGAGTTCCGCGACCGCTTCGCGCGTCCCCGATACGACGCACTGCGACGCGCCGTTGACGGCTGCGAGTGAGCGATGGGCATTCAAAAGCGAGGCGATTTCGCGTTCCTCGACGCGCACCGCGAGCATCGAACCGGCGTCGAGCGATTGAATGAACTTCGCCCGTTTCGTCAGCAATGTCAGTCCGTCTTCGAGCGAGAACACCCCCGCGAGTACCGCTGCTGTGTATTCGCCGACGCTATGTCCGATCATCGCCGATGGCGTGATTCCCCAATCCATCCAGAGTCGAGCGAGACTGTACTCGATGACGAACAACGACGGTTGCGTGATCGACGTTTGATTCAGTTGTGCTTCCAGATCGGTCGCACGATAGCCGGTGCCGTTCGTGCCCTGTGGGTGATAGTCGGTCGGGAAAAGGATCGTTCGCAGATCGAGGTTCAACAGCGGTTCGAGGATCGCGACACACTCGTTGACGCGATCGTGGAAAAACTGGTTTCCGTGGTACAAGTGCATCGCCATCTGCACATATTGCGAACCCTGTCCGGGGAACAGGAACGCGATGTCGCGATTCGATGCGATCGGTGTTCCGCGCACGATCCGTTTCGGATCATTCAGAGCGTTGGTCGCATCGTCCCGATCGGTCGCGACGACGAATCGACGTTCGTCGAAGCGATGCCGACCGACCTGCAACGTATGCGCGACATCGGCGAGCGAGTGTCCGTCGAGGTGCGATCGGAGGTTGATCGACTGTTGATCAGCAGCATTCGCGGATCGTGCGGAGAACAGCAACACCTGCGGAACATTCGTCGATGATGGTTCGCTCGCCGGTGCTTCTTCGACGATCACATGCGCATTCGTTCCGCCGACTCCGAGTGAGTTCACGGCGGCGATGCGTGATGTATCACTGATCCACTCTCGCAGGGTCGCATTCACGACGAACGGACTGTTCGCGAAGTCGATCGCGGGGTTCGGTGTTCGATAATGCAAACTCGGCGGCAACTGACGATGTTCGAGCGCGAGCACGGTCTTGATCAACCCGGTGACGCCCGCCGCCGATTCGAGGTGGCCGATGTTCGACTTCACCGAACCGATCGCGCAGAAACCGCTGTCGGTCGTCGTTTCGCGGAACGCTTTCGTGAGACTCGCGAGTTCGATCGGATCGCCAATCGGCGTACCCGTGCCGTGCGCTTCGACGTAACTGATCTGTCGCGGATCGACGTTCGCTCGAATTTGTGCTTTGCGAACCGCTTCGGCCTGACCGTCGACACTCGGGGCCATGTAACTGACTTTGCCCGAACCGTCGTTGTTCAACCCGACGCCTTTGATCACCGCGTGAATGGTGTCACGATCGGCGATCGCATCGGAGAGTCGTTTCAGCACCACAACGCCGACGCCTTCGCCGAACACGGTGCCGGTTGCGGATGCGTCGAACGTGCGGCAGTGACCGTCCGCCGACGCGATGTTCCCTTCCTGATACAGATACCCGCGTCGTTGCGGAAACGACACCGACACTCCGCCCGCGAGTGCCATATCGCACTGACCCGACACCAATGACTCGAATGCCTGGCACACCGCGACCAGCGATGTGGAACACGCGGTCTGAATCGTCATGCTCGGACCGCGCAGGTTCAGTTTGTAGCTGACGCGGGTCGCGAGATAATCCTTGTCGTTGCCGAGGAGCGTGGCGTATCCGCCGACCTGAAACGTCTTCACGAGTTCGTCGCGAGCTTCGGGCTTCGAGAAAATGTTCGCGAGTAAGTATGTATCGAGCGATGCACCGGCGTAGACGCCGATCGCGCCGGGGAAGCGAGCGGGGTCGTAGCCCGCGTGTTCAAGTGCAGACCAGCACGTTTCGAGGAACAATCGTTGTTGCGGATCGATGAGTTCCGCTTCTCGCGGGGTGTAGCCGAAGAACGACGCATCGAACATTGCGGGTTCGTTCAGAATCGCGCGGGCTCGAACGTAATCGCTCCGGCGCAAGAGTTCCGGTTCGATCCCGCTCGCGAGCAGTTCCGCATCGGTGAAGAACGATACCGATTCGACACCGTTCGCGAGATTTTGCCAGAACGCATTAATGTCATCAGCACCGGGGAAACGGCCCGCCATTCCGACGATCGCGACCGAGTCCGATACGACTTGTCGGGGTTGAGCGATGTGGGCGATTGTCGGCGACTCGTTCGACAAAAACTCCGCCAACCCGCGAATCGTGGGTCGTTGAAAAAGTACGACAAGGGGAAACTCACGCGACAATCTTTGGCGTAACTTCGTATGCACTCGTACCGCAGCGAGGGAATGTCCGCCGACCTCGAAGAAGTTGTCGTCGCGTCCGAGTGCGGAGACTTTCAGCACATCGGCCCATACTTCCGCGATGATCCGTTCCGTCTCATCGTGGAACGGAACGATCGCTCGTTCGGGCGGTGTTGGCAGTTGGCGACGATCCACCTTGCCACTCGGCGTCAGCGGGAATCGCTCCACTTCGACGAATGCCGCAGGAATCATGTATTCGGGGAGTCGTTCCTTCAGCCCGGCGCGAAGTTCCTCCGTCGTCGGACCGGGGAGGTGGTACGCGATGAGTCGTTTTTCGCCCGGTGAATCTTCGCGAACGACGACGATTGCTTCTTTCACGCCGGGGAGTCGATTCAGCATAACCTCGACTTCGCCCGGTTCGACGCGGAACCCGCGAATCTTCACTTGCTGATCACGTCGACCGAGGAATTCGATCACTCCGTCATTTTGATATCGTGCGAGATCGCCGGTGCGGTAGAGTCGTTCCTCGCGACCGAGGATGTTCGCCACGATGAAGCGTTCGGCGGTGAGTTGATCGCGATGAATGTACCCGCGTGCGAGGCATTCGCCCGCCGCGAGCAATTCGCCGGAAACACCGATCGGCACGGGTTGCAGGTGTTCATCGACCAGATAAATTCGGGTGTTCGTGATCGGTGTGCCGATCGGCGGCAACGCGGGCCACTCGCTCGGCGGTCCGATCATCGTCCACGCGGTGACGACGTGCGTTTCCGACGGTCCATAATGATTGTGCAGCGTACAGTTCGGCATCGCGGTGAAGAATTCGGCGACGGCAGGCGTGATCAGTAATTGTTCGCCAGCGGTGATCACTTCACGAAGTTTTCGCGGTCGAATGCCGGTCTCGTTGCTCGCTTCGGCGAGGTATTGCAGCATCACGAACGGCAGAAATAATCGCACGATTTCGCGTTCGTCGAGCAGGCGAACGAGTGCGATCGGATCGCGTCGCGTCTCTTCGGTGACGAGTTCGAGTCGTCCACCGCTCGCCCACGTTGAAATGATCTCCTGAAACGACACATCAAAACTCAACGATGTGAACTGAATGGTGCGATCACCCGGACCGGCGGTCGATGTGCGACATTGCCAGTCGATCAGGTTGTCGAGCGCACCGCGTCGCATCGCGACGCCCTTCGGCTGGCCCGTGGATCCTGATGTGTAAATGATGTAACCGAGATCGTCGGACGACGATCGACGCTGAACGGGGTCGCATTCGGGGATCGGCTCATCGAGACAGATCACCTGTGTGTGCGGCAGTCGATCTTTGAGTGACCGCTGCGTCAGCAGGACTTTCGCGCCCGAATCGGCGAGCATGAATGCGATACGGTCCGTCGGATAGTTCGGATCGACTGGCACATAGACGCCGCCCGATTTCAACACGCTCAGGAGTGCGACGCACAGTTCCGGTGATCGTTCCAGCGCGATCGCGACCGCGTCATCCGGTCCGATGCCTTGTTGAACCAGATACACGGCGAGGCGGTTCGCGCGTTCGTTGAGTTCGCGATAGGTGATTTCCACATCGTTGAATGCGACCGCGATGCCGTCGGTTCGACGTTCGATTCGTTCGAGGAAGGACGCTCCGAGTTCGTGCGATGTCGCGTTCCACGACTGGATTTGCGATTGTTCGGCAGCGGTCAGGATCGGCAATTCATCCAGTGAGCGCGACGGTTCACGCAATGACGCTTCGATCAACGCCACGAGGTGTCCGGGAATGCGTTCGATGGCGTCGGGATCGAGTTTCGATGGATCGTAGATCAGTGTGCCGGTTTGATGTTCGAGGTCGAACGCGAGGACGAGTTCCGCGTCATGGTGCTGATCGTCCCATGCGACGATCACGGATGATTGCGATGTTTCGCTCTCGCCGAAATAGCGACGGAACAATGCCTGAACGATTGCGGAAAGATGGGGGATCGAGTGTGGCAGGGTAAAGTTGGTACGGACGAGTCCACTCGATTCGGCCGCTTTCCGACGACGAAACGGAGTGAGATCGATATTCAACGGTAGCACCTTCGGGGTCATGCGAACCTTATCCCGGTCTGAGGCGTGACGGTCATTTCGCATCCGTTACGATATCGCCTGTGAGCGTGGAATGCCAAACCCATCCGATGGGAACCGCACACTGTGAGTCGGAAACCTGTGCGGGTTTCGCCGATTATGCGGATTCGAGGACGAGCAGTGCTCTTCCTCTTTGATTAGCACACAATTCTCACGCGGTCCATCATATCGGCTGGAATCATTCGATGCGCCGGTCGGGCGAGCGTCGAGGCGTAAGCCCGACGTGTTTCCATTTCGATCTCGTCGGCAGAGAAACACGTCGGGCTTACGCCTCGACGCTCGCCCAAAACTCGTCGTTGACAGAGTGTGCCTGCTACCTTCCAGAACCTGTATTGCTCCACGGGTGTGTCGTCCGATACATTGACGGAAGCCGAAAGCTCTCGTCATTTGTACAGGTCGCGGAAGGAGCCGACGTTGCCCGTCGCCAAACAATGGCATCTCTTGCCGCACGATTCGTTCGCCATCCAGCGATTAGCGAGTTCGCTCCGCATATCGCCGGTGATCGCCCAACTGTTGCTCAATCGCGGACTCGCCGAACCGAACGAAGCGAAACGCTTCCTCGAATCGCCGCTCAAGGGGTTGCATCCCCCCGCCGCTCTGCCCGGCGTTCCGCTCGCGGTCGAACGACTGTCTGAAGCTATCGCACAGGGCCGACGCATCTGCATCTACGGCGATTATGATGTCGATGGCACCACCGGCACTGCGATTCTATTGCGATTGCTCGAAACATTGAAGGCACCCGCTCAATTCTACGTCCCGAATCGACTCGAAGAAGGATATGGACTCAATGGCAGCGCACTTCGCGAATTGGCGGCGAGCGGAGTGCAGGTCGTCGTGACGGTCGATTGCGGGATCGCGAGCATCCGCGAAGCGGAACTCGCGAAGCAACTCGGCATCGAACTGATCATCACCGATCATCACGAATTCAAGGATAAACTCCCCGACGCATCGGTGCTCGTTCATCCGCGATTACCGGGGACATCGTACCCGTTCGGCGGACTGTCCGGTTCGGCGGTCGCGTTCAAACTCGCGTGGGCGATGGCGATCAAAGCGTCCGGCAGCGATCGAGTCACCCCCGTTCTTCGCGAATTTCTCCTCGAAGCCGTCGCACTCGCGACCCTCGGCGTCGTCGCGGATGTCGTGCCATTGCAGGATGAGAACCGAATTCTCGTTCGTCACGGTCTCGCTCGTATGACCGACAAACCGTCGGTCGGCCTGAAAGCGTTGATCGAGATGTGCAAGATCGAGGATGGCAAGGAGATCCGGTCCGAAGACATCGGGTTCAAACTCGGACCGCGACTCAACGCCGCCGGGCGACTCGGTTCCGCGCGACAGGTCGTCGAAATGCTCACGACCCGCGATCCGGGCAGGGCGCAGGAGATCGCGGAAAGTCTCCAGAAACAGAACGAGGCGCGACAGAAACTCGAACGTGAGATGATCGAACTCGCTCGTCAGATGGTCGAGGATCAGAATCTCGCCCTGTCACCTGCATTGGTACTCGCATCGAACATTTGGCATCCGGGTGTGATGGGCATCGTCGCGGGGCGATTGGTCGAATCGTTCGCGCGACCCGTGCTGATGATCGCGACGCGTGACGGCGGACACTCCGCGCCGGGATCGGGACGGTCGATCGCCGGGTTCGCACTGCACGAAGCATTGAAGGCGTGCGATGCGGAGTTATTGGGACACGGGGGACATGCAGCGGCGGCGGGCTTTCGGGTCAATCCCGAACGCATCGACGCATTTCGTACACTGTTCTGTGCTTACGCCGCCGGTCACTTCCCGACCGGAGTGCCACCCGCACCCGTCCTCGAACTCGATGCGGAAGTTCCGCTCATCGCCGTGACACCGGGATTGTTGCGAGATCTGGACCAACTCGAACCTTACGGCGCGAGTAATCGTCGTCCGCGATTCCTGACCGGCGGACTCGAACTGGTCGGTGATCCGCGACGCATCGGCAAAGACCGTCAGCATCTGAGTTTTAAGGTGAAGCAGGATGACAAATCTCTGCGAGCCGTGGCGTGGCACATGGGCGATCGCATGGACGAACTGATGTCAGGCAATGGGTACTGCTGTCTCGCGTTCACGCCGAAATTCAACACCTGGAATGGGTACACGAACATCGATCTGGAAGTGAGTGATTTTCAAGCGGGCGAGGATGCGGTATTATCGTAAATTCCGGTGTGGTCCGCTCGCTCCGCGAGCGGATTCTTTTCGGATTCCGAACCGAGGACAGAATCCGCTCCGGTGTGGTCCGCTCGCTCCGCGAGCGGATTCTTTCCGGATTCCGAACCGAGGACAGAATCCGCTCCGGTGTGGTCCGCTCGCTCCGCGAGCGGATTCTTTCCGGATTCCGAACAAAGACAGAATCCGCTCGCGGAGCGAGCGGACCACGTCAATCCAATCACCCCACGAACACGCTCCCCAGATCCGCTTCGCCCGCGAACGGGTCGAACGCCTGAGAAGCGATCGGCGTGCCGTTCGCACCGGTTGCACGCAACTGAGTGCCCAAATACGTCACCAGTTGCGTCGGCGTGATCGCGTCCAGGTTCGGCACGGTGAACGTCTGATCGGGGTTCTGAGTCGCGATGGCCAGAAGCGCGTCGGTCCGATCGCCGCTGCCGACGACGAGATCGGGAATCGTATCGCCGTCGAGATCCTTCATCGTGATGCGTGCGCCACTCAGATTCAGCGCATTACCCGCGAAGAAATTGAGTCGAGGCGTGAGAGTCAGTCCGTTCGAGCGGATCAGATCCCTGCCATCGACGGCGAAGATGCGCGGTCCGCCACCCGGTCCACCGCCGAACACGACTTCCGCGAAACCGTCGCCGTTCAGATCGCCCGCTGTGAGGTAGACGCCGTTTCGCAACGTCTGCTCGAACACAAAGAAGTCCGCGACCAGTTTCGGTGGTGTTCCGGTCCCGAAGAGTTGGGCACCATTGTAAATCGCGATGCGTGGGCCGCCACCGAATCCGGCTGCGACGATCAAATCCAGAACACCATCCCCACTCACGTCGCCGAGGGTGACGCGTGCCCCACCTCGGAAGTTCTGATCGTCGATTCCGAAGAAGTCGGCGCGACTATTGAAGCCATTCCCGGCCGCGTTGAGCGACAGCACCCGAATGCGTCCGCTCCCGCCTTTGTCCGGCGCAACGACCAACTCCGCGCGTCGATCCCCGTCGATATCCGCCGCAACCAGATCCACACCACCATTGAACGAACTCTCGAATGCCTGCGTCGTCACCGTCGAAATGACCGCACCGGCGGCATTCCGCAACTGCACCATGATCGTCGAACCGCCGGTCTCGCCCCGGAAGTAGATCAGATCGGCGACGCCATTCCCATCGACATCGGCGACCGTTCCGCGTGCGACATCGACAGCCGAGGCGAAGTCGCCCTCGATCAACGACGGGTTCAGTGGCGGTACGGTCAGACCGAACGGGTTCAGACTGCCGCTGAACGAAACTTGTCCCGTCCCCTGATTCGCAAGATAGAGATCGACCAGCCCATCGTGTGATCCGGAGACGAGCAATGCACCGAGGAACGGGAACACAGCCGGATTCGGAGGGACGACCGGACCGGGCGGAACCACCGGACCGGGGGGGATCACTGGGACGACAGGGATCACCGGGACGACAGGGATCACGACCGCCTGCACGATGATGCCGGTTTGGGAAGCCGTCAACGGTGGAGCGAGCGGGGAAACAGTCGTCTCCCGTGCCGTGATCGAGTGAGTTCCGAGTGAGTTCAGCGTGACCTGAAAGACGTGGACGCCCGCATCGGCAGCAGTGAACGTGTAGATTCCGGGGAGCGTCGCCAGAGGATCCGAACTGGTGAGCGACACCGTTCCCGTGTAACCCGTCGCGATGTTGCCGAACGAATCGAATACCGTCAATGTGATGTTGCCCGAAGTTCCGACCATGACCGGCGAGGGGAAGCCCGTCAGGGTGGCACCGACGGCGGCACCGGGGGTGTTCGTCAGGGGCAGATTCCCGCTCGCTCCCAGGGCACTGGCGACGACGTTGTAGCTGCCCATCACCGAATTCGCGAGCACATTGATACTCGCGCGGCCGGTGGCGTCCGTGTTCACCGGGAATGACACTCCCGGCGGCATCGGCGAGGTGGAGAAAAACGCGCTCGCGCCCGTCGAGGGCGGCGTGAACGTCACCGTGATCGTCGTCAGATAATCGCGGACCGCCTGTCCCTTGCCGTCCTGGACTTCGACGACCAGCGGATTCGCGAACGCAGAGTTGATCATCGCCGATTGCGGACCGCTGATCGGAACGACGGCCGCGATCTGCCCTGTCGAAAATTCGGACGTATCGAGCGTCGATCCGTTGCTGGCGGTCGCGGTGAGGATTTCGCCCGCAGCGAGTGCGGTCGTGAGCGTCGCGGTGAAGAATCCCAGCCCACTCGCGTCGGTGGTAACACTCGCAGACCCGGCGTAAGTGCGACCATTCCGGGCCGGGTCGCTCGGCGAATTGATGTAGAAATCGAGGGTGTAGGTCGAGGACGGGAAACCGCTGTAAGTTCCGGTCACCGTCGTACCCGATGCGGTCAGGATAATCGGGAAGTTGATGAGACCGTTCGGCGCGGTGCCGAACGAGGGCGGTACCTGGTTCTGCGTGATGCCGTCGTTTGCCAGATCGATGCCGATGCCGTTGGAGAAGATCGAATTGCCGCGGATCCGGTTGAACCCCGTCGTATCGGCGGCGTCATTGCCGACCTTCACGCCGATCGGGTTGAAGGCGATCGTGTTGCCGGTCCCGTCCCCCGGCGTCGAACTGCCGACGGTCGTCGGACCGGATCCCGCGACGAGTTCGATTCCCGCCACCCCGTTGCCCAGCGCGACGGCACCGTTCACACCCAGCCCGATCGTGTTGTTCTGAATGAGGGTGCCTAACGTGCCCGCGCCCTCGACGTGAATACCCGGCCCGGTGTTCCCCGAAATGACGTTCGACGAGATGCTCGTGCCCGTCGCCAGTTCGACGCTGATACCCGACCCGTTGGGCCGTGCGGTCACCCCGTCGAAATTCACGCCGATGAAGTTCTGGCCGATCAGGACCCCCGTGGATGGGGTGGACGGGAAGCTGGGCGAGGGCGAAGGATTTCCGGGCAGGCGGATTGCTGGTCCGGTAAAATTCTGGATCGAAAAGCCGCTGATCGTGACATTTGACTGCTGGATGTTGAACGCCGTGGCGAACTTGGCACCTCCGTCGATGCCGACCAGCGGGTTGACGAATCCCGGTTGCGTCGTCGCGTCGATCAACAACGTCCCGGCCCCGTTCAGGACCGGGAGGGCACTCTGCAGCGCGATCAGGAACGGCCCGCCGCCGGGGATGGCGAACTGAATGATGTCGTCCTGCGGATCGGCAAGTGCCGAGTTGATGCTGAACCTCAGGTCGCCGGTCGTCCCGACGCCTGTCCCGGTGTCACCGGCGTTGTTCACGGTGTAGATCGTCGGGACGACGCGATCTTCCAACAGCCAGTCTTTCCGACTCAGGAGCGAACGGGAACGTTGCGACATCGTCACATCTCCGATCAGGAAGCGCGGGACGTTTTATCTATCGGTTTATCCCGATTTCCTCTCCGCATCGGACGAATGCCGATTTCTGAACCTCCTGTTCAACATTCGTCCGATTTGATGATTGTGCGATCCGACCTGGTTATTCCTGCGCCGACGATTGATCGAGAAGTTCCATCAGCAACGCCTGCTCTGCCTCGCCGACACGGAAGCCGAACGGTCCGCGTCCGCTCTTGTACGCGATTTTCCCGTCGCGATCAATGACGTACAATCGTGCGGGCATTCCGCTGTAACCGTTGCCCGCGATGTCGGTGATGTCATCGACGACGACCGGCATCGTCGGTTTGAGACGCTGACAGAACTGGTCCGCGACCTTGACTCGTTCGCCGAAGTTCGTCGGCTGTGCGACGGCGACGCCCTGTTTGGCGTTCGACTCCATCTTCCAGCCGTCGGTGGGATGAGCTTCGCGGACGTACACCATCAGGAAGTTCGCATCGTTTTTATAGCGTTCGTGAAGCACTTCGACATCGGGATAGAACGATCGGAACGGCCCGCAGGTGAAGTTGCCGAGCACGAGCACGATCGGCTTTTTGCCGACGAGTTTCGACAGTTGGACCGAGTCTTTGCCATCAACGGTTTTGAGGACGAAATCGGGTGCGACCTGATTCAGTTTCGGCCCTTCCTGCAACGACCCGACTTCGGACGCGAACAGTCCCTTCACGAGCATCGCAGTCGTGGGGCCGTCGCCGGGCAGGAAACCGGACGATGCGCTGAGCAGGACTTCTTTCAGATCGTCGGAGGTAAGGTATTCTTTGCCCTTGCTGACGCGATTGAAGAATTCCTGCATATCGCTCGCGGTCAGTTTACCGTCGCCCTGCGGATCCATGCGACGGAACAATCGGTTCACAATGTACGCCTGTTGCACATATGGATTGCGATCGGACCAGTCGAGATCCGTCGCTTCGATGGCACCACTCTTATCGCGATCGAGTTTCGCGAACATCGCATCGGTGCCGGGGAACTGCTTGCGCGTGATCCCTTTTTTCGGATCGGTCTGGCAGTGTTTCGCGAGCCATTCCCACGAATAGCGCGTCTGGCACGGTCCGAACCACCCTTCGCCCGGTCCCATATTGGAACCACGAAGGATCGAGACGAACATGCGCACCGCTTCGGATTGCGGAGCGGGGTTCGCCTTCGCGACGAGTTCCGCGACGCGCGCCGCTTCCTTCGGATCGTTCAGCGATTCGAGTTTGATTCCGTCGGGGAACCCTTTGATTTTCACCTTCGCCTCGTCCGCGCTCACGCTGAAACCGAGCAGGAGCGAGAACATCGCACACATGACGATCAATCGACGATTCATCAGACCATCTCACGACAGCGAACGGGGAGTTCCCATCAGCCTACTCGCCGAGCGTGACGAAGAAAACCTGATTCCATCCTCCGCTGTTGCGAACGAACGCGATTCGCTCTCCGTCCGGCGAAAAGACACACGCTTCCGGTCGTGGTGCGTCATCCGTTCGCGGCGTGATTCGCGTCGTTTCGCCCGACTCCGAATTCGTGATGCACACGCTGTGATCCATGACGTGTGCGATCCATCGATCATCGGGCGACCATGTGAACGCGGACGCGATCGGGTGGGAATTGTGCGTCAATTGTCGAGGTGTCCCGCCGTTCGGCGAAATCGTCCAGAGTTGTGAAA
>Ga0105044_10008227_pt1 | contig 14332 bp, 10 predicted proteins | sample MAT01_FD_78092 | JGI IMG/M metagenome (GOLD analysis project Ga0105044, IMG submission 78092) | Freshwater microbial communities from Lake Fryxell liftoff mats and glacier meltwater in Antarctica - MAT-01 | ecosystem: Environmental > Aquatic > Freshwater > Ice > Liftoff microbial mat | place...
ACGACATCGTAGAAACACGCCGGTTTCATCCGCGGCAGCGTGGCCATCTGCGCGCGGCTTTCGATCTGGAAAACGCCGACGGTATCCGCGCGCTGCATCATCTCGTAAGTCGCGGGATCGTCCTGCGGGATGGTGGCGAGATCGACTTCGCGCCCGCGCTCGCGGCAGAGCTCGATGGTGTCCTGGAGGACCGACATCATGCCGAGCCCGAGGAGATCGACCTTGATGATGCCGAGTTCTTCGCAGTCGTCCTTGTCCCACTGCGCGACGACGCGGCCGGGCATCGAGGCATTCTCCAGCGGCATCACGGAATCGAGCCGGCCCTGCGCGATGATCATGCCGCCCGAGTGCTGCCCGAGATGCCGCGGCAGACCGTGGATGCGCTGGTAGAGCGAGGCGAAATGCCCGGCGCGCGAGTGCTCGCGGGGCAGTCCGGCCATTTCCATCTGCGCCTGGAGATCGAGCGTGTGCGGGAAGTCGCCGTTCGCGAAAAGGCTGGAGAAGCGCTCCATGATGTCGGCCGGAAAGTTCAGCGCCTTGCCGATCTCGCGCATCGCGCTGCGCCCGCGGTAGGTGATGACGTTCGCGGTCATGGCCGCGCCGTTTTTGCCATAGCGCCGATAGACCTCCTGGATGACGCGCTCGCGCCGGTCGCCGCTCGGCAGGTCGAGGTCGATGTCCGGCCAGCTCTTGCGGCCCTCGCTGAGGAAGCGCTCAAAAAGCAGCTCGGATTTCACCGCGTCCACGGCGGTGATGCCGAGGCAGTAGCAGACGGCGGAGTTCGCCGCGCTGCCGCGGCCCTGGACCATGATGTTTTCCGCGCGGCAGAAATTCACGATGTCCCAGACGATGAGAAAGTAGCCCGCGAAGCCGAGCCGCCCGATGAGATCGAGCTCGTGCAAAAGCTGGCGCGCGACGCGGCGGGGGATGCGTCCGTAGCGGCGGCGCGCACCGGCGAGCGTTTCGTGGCGGAGGAAATCTTCCGCCGAGGCGCCGTCCGGAAGCGGGTAGCGGGGAAATTCGTAGCCGAGATTTTCGAGCGAAAACTCGAGGCGCTCGGCGAGGCGCGCGGTGTTGGTGATGGCGTCGGGGAGGTCGTGGAAGAGATCGGTCATCGCGTGGCCGTCGAGCAAGGCCCGGCGGCTGTTGCGGGCGAGGAGGCGGCCCGCGGCGTCGAGATGCGTGTGCTCGCGGATGCAGGTGAAAACGTCGAGCACCTCGCGGTTCGCGGGCGTGTCGTAGAGGACGCCGTTGGTCGCGAGCAGCGGGAGTCGGTGGGCGGCGGCGAGCGCGGTGAGCTGGGCGTTCACGCGGTTTTCTCCGCGCACGCGATGCCGCTGGATCTCCACGAAGACGCCGCGCCCGCCGAATGCGTCGGTGAGCTTTTTCAAAACGCCGCAAGCCGCCGCGTCGTCGCCAAGCGCGCGGTAGAGCGGACCTTCCTCGTCGCCGGTCAGCGCGACGAGGCCGGGCGCAAACTCCGCGAGTTCGTCCCACCGCACCGCGCTCGCGTGCTTGCTCCCGCGCAGCCGCGCGCGGGTGATGAGGCGGCAGAGATTCTGGTAACCCGCGCGCGATTCCACGAGCACGGGCAGCACGCCGCCGCATTCCATCGTCAGCTCGCTGCCGATAATCGGGCGCACGCCGCATTCCCGCGCCGCCGCGAAAAAACGGGGTGCGCCGTAAAGGCCGTCGCGGTCGGCGAGGGCCATCGCCGGCAGGCCGATCTCCGCGGCCCGCTGCGCGAGTTTTTCCGGCTGGGTGGCTCCGCGCAGGAAGCTGAACGCGCTACGCGAGCGCAACTCGACGTAAGGATTACGCACGCTCACCCGCTCGCCGCGCCGCGCGGCCCTCCAAAAACAACGCCGTCATGCTGAACGGAGTTCCGGGAGGCTTTGCGACCGGAACGCAGTGAAGCATCGCTGAAAGTAAAGGGCGGAGGCGGTGGGAGTGATGGCGCGCACATCCCACCAGACCGCCTCCGCCCACGCACAGTCAGCGATCCTTCACTACGGCTTGGTTCGCAAAGCCTCCCAAGCCTCCGTTCAGGATGACGGTCGGTTTTTGGTGGCTGTCGCTCAAAGAACGCGCCTTCGTGACGGCTGGTTTTTGGGGGCTGGCGCTCAGTCATACACGCCTTCCACAAACCACTCCCCGCGCTCGCGGAAGAGCCGGCAGAGCGCGCCGCTGTCGAGCTGCACATCCCATTCGAGGCGGTCCCACGGGTCCTCGCGCCACCATTCGCCGGACGAGTGCCAGAACCCGCGCACGTCCGTGACCGCGCCGGTGAATTCCGCGGTGCGCACATGCACCGGCTGGCGGCTGCGGACTTCCACCGTCGCGGCCAACGGAGGTCGGTAGCGGCAAAGCGCGAGGCCGATGCGTGGCGCTGTCGCCAGCATGGGCGCGGCGCTTTTTTCCTGCGGTGAAATGGGCTGCACGGCGAGCGCATCGGGGCGGAAGCCGGGCGCGCGGACGGGCCGGCCGACGCGGCCCTCGCCGAGCAGGGCGGTGAGTTTGCCGAGCGTTTCAAAAAAGCGGTTCGGGTCGCGGAGCGCGTGGTCGAAAAGCTCGAACTGATCCGCGACCGCGCGGCCCGCCTCCACGCGCAGTCCGAGCGCGATGATGGGCGCGGCGGCGGTGAAGTTTTCCAGGCTCGTGTGGAGCAGGCGGAAAAGCGTGGCGGCATCGCGCGTGGGCGACGGGATGGCAAAGGTGCGCGCGTGCCCGCCGCCGTCCGCAAAGCCGAGGCGGAAGTGCAGCGCGTGCGCGACGCGATGCGCGGCGTCGAGGCGGAGCGCGAGCTGGTCGAGGAAGCGGCGCAGGACGAAGAGCAGCGGTTCGAGCGTTTCGATCCCGTGCTCAAATTCCATCGCCTCCTCGAAAACCTCCTCCGCGCGCACCAGCCGCAGCAACCGCGTGCGGCGGTTCGCCGCCAGCTCCCAGCAGCGCACCGCCTCCGTGCCGAGCCGCGTGGCGAGCTGATCTTTCGGCAGAGAAAGAAATTCGCCGACGGTGCGCACGCCCCATCTTTGCAAGATCGCCAGCGCCTGCGCGGAAAACGGCAGCACCTTGGCCGGCAGCGCGTGGAGCGGCGTGAGATCGCGCTCGATCACCCGCCACGGCGCGGCCAATTGCGCGACGAGCAGCGCGAGATCGGGGCTCTCCGCCACGCCGACCTGCGCGCGCAGATGAAACTCCGCGAGCCGCGCCACCAACCCAGCCGCCAGCGCCGGCCAGTCGGGCTGCCGCACCGCGCGCAAATCGGCGGTGACGATTCCCTCGCCCGTCGCCTCGATCTCCGGCGAAACGCTCTGCGCCGTTTGCTGCAAAATTTCCGACGCGATGCGCTCCTGCGCGGGAGAGCGTTTGCGGAAGATCACCTCCGCGCAGCGCGCCTGCGCCTGGGGCGGCGTCATCCCGGGCAAGACGCCCGCAGTCTGCGCCGCCGCGCTCACCTGGAGCACGCGGACTTTGGAAACGAGCGGCCCGTCCTCGATCAGCGCGAGCGGGCGGGCGCGCAACTCGGGCTCGTGCCGGAGCAGCGTCTGCAACGCGAAATCGGGGATGAAAATGACGGCAAACATTTCACCCGGCCTTGAGTTCGTAGTGCTCCGCGGTCGCCAGCCCTTCGACGGAAAACTCCGCCGCGGGCAGCAGCGCGGACTGCGGCGTTTCCAGCGCATCGAGCGTCCAGCGTCCGTGCAGGATGAGTTGCACTTTCGCGCTGCTGACCACGCGGAAGGGCGTCGCCACGAGCAGCACCGCCGCGCTTTCCTCGACGAGCCGCTGGAGCCGATACCAGACCTGCGGCTGGATTTTGCGGAGTTGCGCGCGCGAGTTCAGGCGCAGGTCGAGCACGACCACGCTGATGTTGCCGTCGCGCAGCAGCAGGTCCGCGGCTTTTACCGCGACTGCGGCATCCGGGCAGCGCACCCAGAGGAAGCGCGAAAAATCGTGCTCCTCGCCGAGCCACTCGGCGTCGAAGGCATCGCGCGCATCGATCAGCGCCACCCAGCGGCCCGCGGCGGCGCTTTCGGCGAACAGCGCCCCCAGCAGCAGCGCGGTGCCCGCGCTCGGCTGGGCGGCGATCACCTCCGTCACCGCGCCCTTGCGCAGGCCGCCGCGGAGCGCCGCATCCCACCGCTCCGCGCCCGTGGACACAGCGCTCGCCGCCGCCTTGGGCACTTGCGGATACTTCTCCGCAAGGAGCTTTTGGAGTTCGATAATTTTCGGGCTGGCGCGCATCGCCGGGCAAAATAGGCGCAGTTGATTAAGTGTTCAAGAGAACACAAACCACCAAAGGAAAGATCTGCCTCATTTCCCTCCAGCCGACGGCCTGAGCCGGGAAAATTCCCCTCGCCCCGCGCGGGTCTCCTCGCCCATTCTCCGTCTCTCTTCCCATGAAAATCCCCGCCTTTTCCCTCCTCCTCACCACCGCTCTCGCCACCGCCGCGCAGGCGGAGGTGAAGCTCCCCGCGCTCGTCTCGGACAACATGGTGCTCCAGCAGGATCTCCCCGCGAACGTCTGGGGCTGGGCCGACGCGGGGGAAAAAGTGAGCGTGAAATTTGGCGGGAAATCCGCCGAGACGACCGCCGATGCGAAAGGCCAGTGGAGCGTGAAACTCGCGGACCTCCCGTCCGGCGCGACCGGCGAGATGACCGTCGCGGGCACGAACACGCTGACGGTCAAAAACGTGGCCGTGGGCGAAGTGTGGGTTTGTTCCGGGCAGTCGAATATGGAGTTCACCGTGCGCGGCGCGCTGAACTCCGCGGAGGAAAGCGCGGGTGCCAATTTCCCGCTGATCCGCCACTTTCAGGTCGGGAAGGCGCCCAGGACGGAGCCGCAGGAGGACTGCAAGGGGAAGTGGGAAGTGTGCTCTCCGCAGACCGTCGCCGGCTTCACCGCCGTGGGCTATTTCTTTGGCCGCCAGCTTCACCAGAATCTCAAAGTCCCGGTCGGCCTCATTCACAGTTCGTGGGGCGGGACGCCCGCGGAATTCTGGACGCCGTTGCCGGTCCTCAATGGCGATCCTGATTTCAAGCCGATCACCGCGAGGTGGGAGAAAATCGTGAGCGACTATCCGGCCGCGAAAGCGAAATACGACACAGACATGGAGGCGTGGCGGGAGGCTGAAAAGAAAGCCAGGGAAGCGGGCAAGCCGGCACCTGCCAAACCCAGCTCGCCGAAGGGCGGCGACCCGTTTGGCAGCCCGGCGTGTCTTTACAATGGGATGATCGCGCCGCTGCTCCCCTACACGATTCGTGGTGCGACATGGTATCAGGGCGAGTCCAACGCCAGCAACCCGACGCTCTACCGCAAGCTCTTCCCGACGATGATCCTAAGCTGGCGGCAGGCGTGGCGGCTCCCCGAGTTTCCCTTTCTCTTCGTCCAGCTCGCCAACTACATGCAGCGGCTCGACGAGCCTACGGACACAAACTGGGCGCGCCTTCGCGAAGCGCAGACCATCGCGCTCGCGCTCCCGCACACCGGCATGGCCGTGGCCATCGACGTCGGCGACGCGCGGGACATCCACCCCAAGGACAAGCAGACCGTCGGCAAACGCCTCGCCCTTTCCGCCGAGGCGACCGTCTATTACCGCGATGTCGCCTCTTCGGGTCCCTTGTTTGGCGGCGCGCAGATCGAGGGGGAAAAAGTGCGCCTGACATTCCGCAGCGGGGAGGGCTTGAAGGCCGCGGACGGCGGAAAAATCAAAGGGTTCGCCATTGCCGGCGAGGATCGAAAATTCGTCTGGGCCGAGGCCGAGGTCGCCGGCGACCACGTCCTCATCAGCAGCCCCGAGGTGAAGGCACCGGCTTCCGTGCGTTACGCCTGGGCGGACAACCCCGAGTGCAACCTCGTCAATGCCGCCGGACTTCCCGCCTCACCTTTCCGCACGGACGAATGGCCCGTGAGCCCCGCGCCAGTGAAGCCTGCGGGGAAATAGGCGGCGGAAGCCGCCGTCGTTTTGAGCGGCGTATGGGTCGGCCTGGCGTCCGGGAGCGGGGGGGAACTTTGCCCGGGCCTTCGCTTGCGCAGTGTTCCGCTCAAAGGAGCGGCGTTGTTTCAGAAGAGCCGCTGCCAGCGCGGCATGGGGTTTGCACATTGGGAAAGCATGTGTGAAAATCCCGCCATGAAGCTCCGGCACTTGATGTGGTCATTCTGCTTCTGCGCGTTCTTTGGTCGCGCCGCGGCGGCAGATTGGGATGTGCGCCGTTTTGATGGACGCGATTATGTCACGCTCGAGAGCATCGCGGCGTTCTACGGCTTTCCGAAGCCGCCGCGGGTCGAGTCCGCCTTTTCGTCCGCGGTCAGGTCGATCATCCCCGGCTTCGGCGCGGCCAGCGTGAGTGAATTCGGCATCACCGTCGCGGCGGCGGTCGTTGCCGCTTCGCGCACCGTTGTCCTCGATTCCGGGGCGATGCACCTTGAGGTCACACCCGGCTTGAGCGAGGTGAAGATCAACGGCGTCAAGCAATGGCTCGCCTTCCCGGTCCGACTGGATGACGGCCACGCTCTCGTGTCGCGGCTCGACCTGAGCAAGATCATCGAGCCCCGGTTGCGTCCGGAACTGATTTCGGGCTTGCAGCCGGTCACGACCGTCGTCCTCGACCCCGGCCACGGCGGACACGACCGCGGCGCGATTTCGCGTTTTGGCTTTGAAAAAGACTTCGCCCTCGATGTCGCGCTGCGTGCCCGCATCCTGCTCGAAAAGGCGGGTTACAAAGTCGTGATGACGCGCTCATCCGACGTCTTCGTCCCGCTCGAACAGCGCCCCGCCATCGCGAACCGGATCGCCAACTCCGTTTTCGTCAGCATCCATTTCAACTCCTCCACCACGAACGCCGACGCCCGCGGGTTCGAGATATTTTCCATCGCCCCGCGCGGCGCTCCCGCCACGAATGACTCCACGCCCAGCGAGCGCGACCTCCGCGAGGAACCCGGCAATGCCGTCGAGCTCCCGAGCGGCGCACTCGCCGGCAGCGTTTTCCACGCGCTCCTCGGCCAGGTGCCGATGGTCGATCGCGGTTTGAAACACGCCCGCTTCGCCGTCCTGCGCCTTTGCGAGCGCCCGGCGGTCCTCGTGGAATGCGGCTTCGTCAGCAATGCCGCCGAAAGCTCGCTCATCGGCTCCGGCTCATGGCGTGAGAGGGTGGCCGATGGTGTGGTCGATGGCGTGGAAGGCTACCGCGCGCTCGCCGAGAGCAAGCACCGGCCCAAAGTCCTCGCCGACTACCGCCGGGCAGCCGGCACCCCGAGCCAGAGCTCCACACGCTGATCCGGGCGCTACCCGGTTTTTGCACCGGGGCGAGGAAGCCTCGTTTGTCCAGGTGGCTCGCGCAGTCTGATAATTCCTTTTCGTCCACCCAGCCTCTCTGCTTTATTACGCCCCCATGTCGAAAATTCGCCGTCTTCCTTTGCTTATCTTCAGTCTCGCAGGCCTCGTCGCAGCCGCGCTCGGAGACACCGTCACGCTCAAGGACGGCGAGCGCATCGAGGGGAGGATCGCCAGCGAAACCGCGAACGACTTGACCCTCGAAATCCAAGTCTCCGCAGGCATCACCGACCAGCGGGTGGTGAAAAAGGCCGACGTCGAGAAGATCGATCGCATCGCCCCGGATGAGACGGCCTATCGGGCGGTGATGCATCTGTTGCCGGGAAAAAGCTCGCTCACGCCCGTGCAGTACGAGGCCGTCATGAAGGCGTTGCGGGGATTCACGACGCAATATCCGGAAAGCCAGCACGTCGCCGCCGTGCAGCGCGCGATCCTCGCCTTCGAGACCGACAAGAAGCGCGTGGACGCCGGCGAGGTGAAGCTCGAGGGCACCTGGCTGAGCAAGCAGGAGGCGCAAAAACAGCGCATTCATATCGGCGGCATCCAGGCGTTCAACGCCATGAAGAGCGCGAACGCCGCGGGCGACGCCATCGGCGCACTCAACGCCTTCGCCGTGCTCGAAAAGAACTTCTCAGGAACCAAAGTCATGCCCGAGGCGATCCCGCTGGCGCGACAAATCCTCGCCGCTCTGAAGCCGACCGCGGAGCGCGCGCTTGAAAATACCAAAGTCAGCAAGATCGAGCGTGAGAAAGGCTTCGCCGACGCCGGCCCCGCAGATCGGGTGGAGATGATGGCCGCTTTCCAGCGCGACCAGGCGAAGGCGGATGCCGCCCTGGCGTCCGCCACGGCTTCGGGCATGTGGCCGCCGTTTTACGTCAGCAGCGACAAGGGCCTCGCGGCGATCATCGCGAAGGTCGCTCCCGAGGCAGACCGCCTCGAAAAACTGCCCGTTGCAGCGATGCGCGAGTCCATCAAACTGGCGGAAAAGGCCGGCGCCGAATTCGCGAACAAGGACTTCACGGCAGCGACGGAGACGCTCAAGGAGGTGACGCGACTTTGGCCGGCCAACGAGATGGGCATCCGGCTCCAGGCGCAGATCGTGGAAGCGAAAAATCCGCCGAAGGTCGAAACTCCAGCCACGCCCGCGCCAGCGACGCCCGGCACTGTGAAAGCCGGGATGGCTACTCCTGGCGTGAAACTTTCCGGCGCGACACCTGCACCGGACACCTCGCCGACGCCGGCGACAGCCACGCCTTCTCCTGTGGCCACGCGGCCACCTGCGGAAACTTCCGAACCTGCGCCCCTTGAGGAACCTCCGAGGCCCTTCTTCATGACCCTCGGCGGTGCCATTACCATCGTCCTCGTGCTCGCCGTCATCCTCGCCGCCGTGAATATTTTCAACAAGCTCCGGCACCGCGCGAACGACGCCCTCGAATAATCCGTCCATGACCCGCCAAGCCCGCATTGAGCGCCGCACCAGCGAAACCAAGATCGTCCTCGATCTCGTCATCGACGGGCGCGGCGGGAGCACCATCGAGACCAAAATCCCGTTCTTCGATCACATGCTCACGCTCTTTGCGCGCCACAGCTTGTGCGACCTCACGGTGCAGGCCGACGGCGACATCGAGGTCGATCTCCACCACACCGTCGAGGACACCGGCATCGCGCTCGGCCAGGCTTTCACCAAAGCGCTCGGGGACAAATCCGGCATCCGCCGCTACGGCCACGCCTATCTTCCGATGGACGAAACGCTCGCCCGCGTCGTCGTCGATTTCAGCGGACGCCCCTTCCTCGAATATCGCGCCCCCGCCAGTGTCGCGACCATCGGCACGGCGTTCTCCTTCACGCTCATTGAGGAATTCCTGCGCGCCTTTTCCGTCCACGCCGGCATCAATCTCCATGTCGAAATCCTCTACGGCCGCGACGCCCACCACATGGCCGAGGCCGTTTTCAAAGGGCTCGCGAAAGCCGTCGATGCCGCCTGCCAGCGTGATTCCCGGGTGGAAGGCGTGCCGAGCACCAAGGGCAGTTTGTAGTTGAGAGTTGTTCGTTGAGAGCCGCTGGTGATTTGCCGAACCTCTCCGCAAAGAACCCGCGGCTCTCAACTCTCAACTAAAAACTCTCAACTTTCCCATGCTCGCCCTCATCGACTACGGCAGCGGCAATATCCGCAGCGTCACCAATGCGCTCCAGCGTGAGGGTGCCGACGTGGAACTCGTCAGCGATCCCGCGCGGCTCGCGGAGGCGGATGGAATCGTGCTGCCGGGCGTCGGCGCCTTTGGCGATTGCGTGCGCGGGCTGCAAACGCGCGGGCTGTGGGAGCCGCTCGCCGCATGGCTCGCCGCGGACAGGCCCTTCCTCGGCATCTGCGTCGGCTACCAAATGCTCTTCGACGAGAGCGAAGAATCGCCCGGCGTGCGCGGCTTCGGCTTCTTTCCAGGAAAAGTGAAACGCTTCACCACCCCCGGCCTCAAAGTCCCACAGATCGGCTGGAACCAACTCGAGCTCACCGACCGCGCGTGCCCGCTCTGGCGCGGGCTGCCCGCGCAGCCGCACGTCTATTTTGTCCACTCGTTTTTCCCCGCGCCCGTCGATGCCGCGGTCATCACCTCGCGCTCGACCTACGGTGAAACTTTCGCCGCAAGCGCCGCGAGCGGTCGCGCTGCCGGTGTGCAATTTCACCCGGAAAAAAGTCAGGCCGTCGGCCTCGCCATCCTGCGCAACTTCATCGCGTCTATCCCCGCTCGCGCGATGGCGTAGGGCCGGGTTGAAATCCAAACCCCATTGTCATTCTGAACGCAGCCTTTGGAGGCTTTTGCGACAATGGCGGAGTGAAGAATCGCAAACTGTAAATGGACGGAGGCGGCGGGAGTGATGACGTGCGTTCCGCCCGGTCACCTCCGCCCGCGTTTCAGTCAGAGTTTCTTCACTACGTTCCTTTCGCGGACTCCCGGAACTTCATTCAGAATGACAATCGTGATTTGGAACTTCTTTCTACCGCGAGTTTGCGTTCGCGGTTCGCCCGCCGCCGCTTTACGCTCCACCCCTCATGCGCCCTCCCCTTTTCATCGCAACCCTCGCCACACTCGCGCTCGCCATTTCACCCGCCTGCGCGCAGGAACCCGCGCCGCCCGTGGCCGACTCCGTGGTCGTGGATGCGCCGACGGAGGCCGTCATCACCGGCGCGCTGCGCTATCTCGCGGAGCAGCAGAATGGCAACGGCTCGTGGACTTCGCAGGGGCGGAAGGGCGAGCATCCGGTGGCGATGACCGGCTATGTGCTGATGTGCTTCCTCGCGTGCGGGCATCTGCCGGAGGAGGTCGAGTATGCTAAGCAGGTCAATGAGGGGATGAAATTCCTGCTCGATTCGCTGATGCCGGACGGAACCTTCCGCGGCGTGGATGGCGGCAAATACATGTACAACCACGGCATCGCCACGCTCGCGCTCGCGGAAATCTACGGGCAGACGAAATCGCCCGCGATCCGCACAAAGCTCGACCGCGCGGTGAAGCTCATCGTCACCACGCAGAGCACAAAGGGTCCGCACAGCGGCGGGTGGCGCTACCGCCCGCGGCCGGACGACGCGGATATTTCCATCACCGTCATGCAGGTCGTCGCGCTCCGGGCGGCGAAAAACTGCGGCTTCGACGTGCCGCAACGCACGATCGACGACGCCATCGAATACGTGAAGCGCTGCCGGGTCGGCAACGGCGGCGGCTTCTCCTATCAGGCGAATGGCGGTGAAGCCGGATACGCGCGCACGGCGGCGGCGATCTATTCGATGCAAGTCTGCGGGCTCTACGACGATCCGCTGGTCGCCGCCGGCTCGGCGTATCTTTTTTCCAAAGTCGAGAGCGGCGGCCCGCACTGGACCTACGGCAGCAACTACGCCGCTCCCGCGCAATACATGATCGGCGGCGACACTTGGAAACGCTGGTACGGGGTGATGCGCGAGAAGCTGCTCAAAACCGTGAAGAAGAACGGCGATCAGAGCTACTGGGAAGGCGAGGTCGGCCCAGTTTATAGCACCGCCGCGCACGCGACGATCCTCGCGATGCCTTACCACTACATCCCGCTCTACCAGCGCTGACCGGAGAATCCGCGCGGTGACAAATTTCTACATCCCACGTCGAACGCCTGGCGTCCTGCCATTCAGCGGACTCCTGTGGGCGTGGATGCTGGATGTTGGACGTTGGACGTTGAGCGTTTTCCTCCTCGTCGGCGCAGCCCACGCCGGCAGCGTTGAAACCTTCGACGGCGTCGTCATCACGGGCACGGTCACGCTCGAACCCGGATTGCTCGTCGTCACGCCGGGCGGCGGTAGCGCGGTGAAGATCGACCCCATCGAAGTCCTGAGCGCGCAGTTCACCGACACCCTGCCGGGCGACAGCTTCATGCCCGGCGTCATCCTCCGAAACGGCACCCGCCTCACCGGACCGTTCGGGCCGCTCACCGATCCGCAGGTGAAGTTTGAAAAACGCGGCATCGCGGTTCCTGGCGGGGAAATCGCGTGGATCATTTACCAGCCATTCGCCGCGGCTGCGGCGGCCAATGCGCCCGTCGGCAAAGTGGGTGCGCTGCTTCCGGGAGGCGATTTTTTTGAGGGCACGATCAAGGCCGCCGACGCCAAGTCGGCGAAGTTGCTGAACCCGATCTTCGGTCCGCGCACGTTCGTCGGCGACCGCAAGGACCTGCTCGCCATCATTCTTCGCGACGCCCGTCCTGGCGCCGCGCTTTTCGACGTGCGAACCAGGGACGGCTCCCTTTTCAGCGTGGACACCTTGGTTCTCGAAAAAACCGGCCTCACGCTCAAGCACCCGCTCTACGACGGCGTGAAGCTCGACACGAAAGACCTCGTCGAAATCCGCGCTGGCACGGGCCGCTACCTGCCGCTCACCACCCGGAAACCTGCGCGTGTCGATCCGCTGCCGGGGCGCAAACTGGAGCAGTGCTTTGCCGTGGACAAAACGATCGCCGGCGAACCGCTCGACACCCTCGGCGCCACGCATGGTCGCGGCTTCGAGGCGGTGCTCGGCGTGGCCGCGACGTGGGAGGTTCCCCCCGGCTTCAACACCCTCACCATGCAAGTCGCTGTGCCCGCCAGCGTGCCGCCGGTCAACCGGCTCATTTTCGCGATCTATGCCGATGGCCGTCCCGTCAGCCGCAGTGGCCCGCTCACTTCGGCCGACAAACCCACCCCGCTGCGCGCCGCGCTCGGCAACGTCCGCAGTATTTCGCTCCGCGTCGAAGCCGGCTTCCCCACCAACGCAACCGGCTCCGGCCTCTGGCTCGAGCCCACTCTTCTGCGAAAATGAAAAGGCTCGCCGCCATCTTCCTCCTGACCGCCAGCGCCCTCGCACAGGAACCCCCGCCCGCGATGCCGGTGATGCGCGAGGTTTCACCCGGCATTTTCGAGATTGGCAAACTCAGGCTCGATCAACGGGCGCTGACGCTCACCTTTCCAGGCACGCTGAACATGAAGAGCGGGCTGCTGGAATACCTCCTCGTCAGCCCGCGCGGCAGCACCCACGAAAGCCTGCTGGTGAGCGACGTGTCACCGAACGACATCCACTTCGCCATGCTCCTCCTCGGCGCGAAAGGCGGCGGCGCGGCACCCAACGCCGCACCGCCTCAGATCGACGCGAAGTATCTGAAAACCGCGCCGAAACTGAAGGGCGACACCGTGCTCATCTCCGTGAAATGGACCGACGGCGACGGCGAGAAAACCGTGGCGGTGGAAGACTGGCTTTTCAACGACACGACGAAGAAGCCAATCGAGCGCGGGCCGTGGATCTACAACGGATCCACGTTCCATGAGGGACGCTTCCTCGCGCAGGTCGAGGGCACCTTTGCGGCGCTGGTCACAAATCCGGGCGCCTTGATCAACAACCCGCGCAAGGGTAACGATAATGACCAGATGTGGAGCGTGAACGAGAAAGCCGTGCCACCAGTCAACACTCCCATCGAGATCATCCTGAAACTCATCCCGCCCGCGAATCCTCCACCCACCGAATCCAAAAAACCATGAAACTGCCCGCCCTTTTCACCGCCACCTTCCTCGCCGCGCATTCGATCTTCGCTGCGGAGCCGATCCCGCGCGACGAAGCCAATGTCTCCGTGCGCAACGAAGTTTTCACGGCGATCAGCAAAGGACTTGCGTGGCTCAAACAGCAGCAGCAGCCCGATGGCTCGTTTGCGAATCCCGAGGCCCCCGCGGCGTCCGCCGATCACCCCGCCCTCACCGCGCTCCCGCTTCTCGCCTTTCACCACGAGCCCGGCGGCAAGGCCACCGGCGAATACGCCGGCGTGCTGCAAAAAGGATACGCCCATCTCCGGACGCAGGTGCAGCCCGACGGCGGTATCTACGCAAAGGGTCTTTCGAACTACAACACCTCCGTTTCGCTCATGGCGCTGCTCAATAGCGGCGAGCCCAAGGACGAGCCGATGCTCGCGAAGGCGCGGGCGTTTATCATCGGCCAGCAGGCCTCGAACATGACCAAACCTGCCCTCGATGGCGGCTTCGGGTACGGTCCTACCGGCGCGAGCCCGAAGCGCCAACATCCCGATCTCGACAACACGCTCGTCTCGCTCGAAGCCCTCCGCGCCTACCGAAAAGCGCACCCGCAGGTCGAGGTCGCCGCCGGCCCGGATCTCAACTGGCAGGCCGCCATCGACTTCATCTCCCGCTGCCAGAATCTGCCCAGCCACAACAAAATGGACTGGGCCAGCGATGACCCGGCGAACAAGGGCGGCTTCGTCTATTACCCCGGCTTCAGCAATGCCGGCGAGCAGCCGCTCCCCGGCGGCAAGACTGCGCTCCGCAGCTACGGCTCGATGACCTACGGCGGCCTGCTCAGCTTCATCTACGCCGACCTCAAGCCGGAAGATCCGCGCATCGTCGCTGCGCTCGAGTGGCTGGGGAAAAACTACACTCTCGAGGAAAATCCCGGCATGGGTCGCGCGGGCCTTTACTACTATTACCACCTGGCCGCGAA
>Ga0105044_10008228_pt1 | contig 14331 bp, 12 predicted proteins | sample MAT01_FD_78092 | JGI IMG/M metagenome (GOLD analysis project Ga0105044, IMG submission 78092) | Freshwater microbial communities from Lake Fryxell liftoff mats and glacier meltwater in Antarctica - MAT-01 | ecosystem: Environmental > Aquatic > Freshwater > Ice > Liftoff microbial mat | place...
CCCTTCTTCATGACATGGGAGCTCAAGGGCAAATATCCGAAGATATTCGAAGACTCGTACGTCGGTGAGATCGCCAAGGAACTCTATGAGGATGCCCAGTTGGTGCTGGATAGCTTCGAAACGGATCCATCGATCGTCTTGAAGGGAGTATACGGCTTCTTCGGCGCCAAGAGTCTCGGCGACACGATCGTTCTCTTTTCCGACGACCAACAAACGGACGAGATCGCACGCTTCGAAATGTTGCGTCAGCAATGGGAACGCGTCGGCCAAAGCTCTTTCCGAAGCCTCGCAGATTATGTTTCTCCCAACGGCAAACCAGACTATATCGGGGCTTTTGCCGTCACAGCAGGGCATGGAGTCGATGAAATCGCCAAACGCCTGCGCGCCGAGATGGAGGATGGAAAATCTATCCTGGTCCAAGCGTGCGCGGATCGACTAGCCGAAGCTTTTGCAGAAATGTTGCATCAGCAAGTAAGAACGGAATGGGGGATCCGTGAAACTCTTACGCACGACGATTTGATCGACGAAAAGTATCAAGGGATCCGGCCGGCCGCCGGTTATCCTTCCTGCCCAGACCACGCCGAGAAAGAAACATTGTGGAAACTGCTGCAAGCCGACACGAGAGCCGGTATCACCTTGACGGAGAGTTATGCGATGTGGCCCGCCGCTTCGGTCAGTGGTCTCTATTTTGCCAATCCAGAAGCCAGGTACTTTGCGGTGGACCAGATTACCCGCGACCAAGTCGAGGACTACGCTAAGCGCAAGGGTTGGCCTATGTCGACCGCCGAACGCTGGCTCGCGCCCAATCTCGGATACGACGCGTAAGCTCTTCTCCGACCCTCCATCATTCCTCGCAGAATGCCCCCAAGTGGATCGCACCGAAAAATCAATCAGCCTCCTCCAAATTTCCGATCTGCATTTTGGCCCGCCGTACTTGGAACACGTCGGCGAAGCTGCACTTCGGCTGGCTGAGTCGCTGCATCCAAACGCAGTCATCATCAATGGAGACCTAACTCAACGCGCCAAGAGGGAACAATTCGAAGCAGCCAAACAATACATGGAACGGCTGCCCCACGTCCCACAACTGGTCATTCCCGGGAATCACGACGTTCCACTCTATCGAGTTTTCGATCGTTTTTTAGATCCACACCGACTGTATCGAGAGATCATCTCTGAGGAACTCAATCCCGTACTCAAAATCGATGGAGCGGTGATCGTCGGCTTGGATTCGACCTCGCCTCGTACCGCGATCAGCAACGGACAAATCTTCAAATGGCAATTGGACCTCTGCGAGCGCGCCTTTAGCGAAACGTCCCTTGGAATCGCAAGGATCGTCGTGGCTCACCATCATTTTGCACCAGCACCCGACCACCTCCGGGACAGCAATATGCCAAACGCCAAAAGGGCCATCGAACGATTTGCAGATTTAAACGTCGATATGATTCTGGGCGGGCATTTGCATCGAGCCTATATCGGGAACTCGCTGGATTTCTATCCAGGCTCACATCGGGACCGTGGCATCATCATCGCCCAATGTGGAACCACAACCTCCCGACGTGGACGAGGCCGCGAGCAGGAAAAAAACTCGCTCAACCATATTGAGCTTGCCGACGGAGTGATCACCATCACTCACTACATGTACTTCAACGAAAGCGACGCATTCGAGGAGACAAGTCGGCATTTGTTTCGTCGGGGTTCCCGTTCCCAAACAAGCTAGCACATGGCTAGCGGCGAACCCAATCGAATTCGGGCTTGGTTTCTCTAAGGATTTCGAAAATCTCTCGGCGTGTCTCGGCGGAAAGGTGAGCGTACTCCGGAGATGTATCGTGTCCCTCCAAAATCCTCTTCAATTGTGAAATCACCTCCAATCGAACTTCCGCAGGCAAACCCCCGAAAGCCCCAGAATCAATCAGGTAACTACACGGGTACTTGAACAGCCTCGTTTTTAGATCGAAGTCGCGGAGCGAGCGTCCCTGGGAATCTCTTTTACCACCCGCGGTGAACTCCTCGGCGAATCGAGTCGAACCGGAAACGGAATCGGTCAATGGAAATTCACCGCACATCAGCAGATGTTTCAACACGCGGTCCGCCGAAGAATCGATGCGACGCGTCGCGCTATCGCTGACGTAGTCGCTCGGACGCTTCAGTATTTCATTCATTCCGTAGGATTGATAAAGCGCCTGGCGCGTCTCGTAGTTCGCTGCAGCCATTGCATTGTGCATTTGCGTTTGGTGCTCAAGCACCATGAGTGCTACGATATCGCTGTGCGCACTGAGATACGAATCACGTCCAAAGCGACTGGACAAGTCGACTTGGTTTGCACCAACTTCGTGATCGAAATCGCTCTCGTCGCCCGCGCACAGTGTATTGCCCATGTGACGCATCGAGCCATGACGGCCCGAAACGTACCAGCCACCCCAACGGTCCTTCAAGTCGCTGGTGTGATCCGTGGTGAACGTTTTCAGCCCCAGCTTTGGCTGGCCTGTAACGTCGGTGAAAACGCTCCGAACCAGATAACCAGGAACATTCTGAGTTCTGCCCGAAGCGTGGCAAGAAAGGCATACACCCTTGTCACGGATAAACCTTGGGGTACCCTCATGCGTCTGCTCCAGCGTATAGAATGTGGCTCCTTGCTTGGCATCCGTGGCCGCAAACTCGAGAACCTCACCCTGTTGACAATAGCCCACGTACACATCGTCGTTGAAATAGAGCGCGCGAGGCCGCCTAGGTGAGATGCGCTGCAATTGCAAACTGGTCTTCGAGAAAACAAGCGTCTGTGAGTTGACGGAGACACCCAGAGCTTTTAGCACAGACTTCAAATACCCAAAGGTCTTGTCGTATTCCAAAACTGCTTGGCCCGCTTGGATCTTCGAAGCCAGGACCGACACGGGGTCATTGACTTCCGCATTCAAGTAATCGATCGGCGGCTGCTCAAATCCATCCCGTTGGGCCAAGACATCGGGCCCGACTAGCAGCGTTACCAAGCTGCATAGACAAGCACGTGTAAACCTGCGATATCGCATCTTCTGAATCTCCTGATGGCAGTCAGTGCACTATCTATCTAATACCGCGAGCGTGAAATCGGCGTTGCACAAACGAAGCGGGCAGACTAAAATTGCTTTCTGCACCAAATGGTATATGATCAGATCTGCATGTCAAGGTGCAGTAATTGCTTTTCTTTATTTTGGGGGGGCCGTGATGTTGTCTAAGACTGCCGAGTATGCACTTCGCGCCGTAGCCTGTATGGGGAGTCAAGAAGGTTCGCCTGTTTCGGCAGACCGTTTGGCGGAACAGACTAAGGTTCCGCGAAGATACTTAACTCGAGTATTGCAGGATCTAGCATCCGCCAAACTAGTCCGATCGCGTTCGGGGCCTGGAGGTGGCTACGAGCTTTGCAAGTCTACGAACAAAATTTCGATTTTGGATGTCGTTAACACGGTGGCACCTATCGAGCGAATACGAACCTGCCCGCTCGGGTTGAAATCGCACAAGACTCTCTGTCCGCTGCATACGGAACTCGATAAAGCGTATGCGGCGACGGAGAGAGCTTTCGCGAGCGTAACCATTAGAGACTTGATCGAATCGGCGAACTTCATTCCGCCGTTGTGCGAGGCCAAGTCCCGATGACGCAGGTCCAAGGAACGCATATCAGTTTCATTACCTGCTGGTCGTAAAGATTCGAGATAGCGTTACCGGATTCAATAGCAACGATCCCTTATCCGTAAAGCAAGGCCATTCAACATGTGTTGCAGCGCGTCTTCCGTGCTCGTACATTGATCGAGGTCAGTGACCGTTTCTCTGACAACCGGAACGGCCAATTCGGATTCCATACCGAGCTAGTTGGAAGCCGTTTATCACCGAACAAAGGGATGCAGGCAAGCGGTCGGACGACCGGGCTTGGTCGGTGCATTTGTTACTTGCTCACGCTGCCTGATCCTGAGCGTTCGGTGGGGTCTGCAATGAATTGTCCAAATCCTTGCGCTCCGCCTGACAAAACTGCAAAGTCCTTTCAATCTGCAAGTTTGTCGACCACAATCGCTGCACGATTACTGGGTTTGTCGGCGATCGCGCTCGGTCTTGTATTTGCGCGCTACGGATTTGTTGTAGGATATGAAATTATGAACGATGGTCTTAATATATTGTCGTCTGCTTGACCAGACCTGAATATCGTGGGACTTTTTGCGGCTGTCGGCTTCGTAATCACAATAGTCGGATCACGACAATTCAGTCGAGGTCGAAATACTCTACTGCGAGTTGTATCCGTTTTCCTTCTTTTCGCGGTATTGACCGTCATTGCTGGATCTTTCGATAGGCTCATTCGAGGTGTGGATGGAGCAGACAAGCGTTTTGTGGCCGAACCTTATTGCCAGGTCGTTTATCCAACCGGAGGGGCCGCAGGCTTCCATAACGACGAGATCGCACGTGTACTTTTTGAAGAGGGTCTCAAGGTAGTTTCGATCGGTGGCAGCGTTAAGAAAGGAAGGTCTACGGGTTTTTGAGTCATAAAAGCAGCACATGGTATTGCGAGTTATCTACTTGACTGGGCCGATATCAAGAGCGAGAACCTTCATTGATCGTGGATGCGAACTGCTTGGAACTACTTTCCGTTCATACTCGTTGCTGGATTATTGGTCACTGTGACATTGGAGATTTGGGAGCTGGCTCCGACGCTTTCTTCGCTCGAGCTTGGGCTGACTAGCCCGTTTGTCGTCTTGCTCCTTTTGCCTGCTATTCCAGCTATTGCTAACTGAATCGGGTGAACCTCACAAGTTCTTTTTGATTCCTGATTCTGCTGATATTTTTGATGCTGGCAATTTTCTCAACGGCAATGATCGGCAGGACGATCAGCAATCGGAAGACCTTTTCGTTAGAATACTTTCCGTCGCCCAATACGGTTTTTGCGCAGTGGCTCTTGATTCATGCTCAGCTTTGCAAGCGGGGCCACTTGAGCGGCGGCAAGAATCTGTAACTTGATTGGGTCGGCCCTCAGTTTTGAGTTGCGGGACTAGTGCGTCTTCGAGACTAGTTTTTTGGCTGCCACGCTGGCTCCATTTTTGACTGCCATTCCCAGCTCCGCGTCGCGGGAATCACGACGCGGAGCGTCGTGCAACTAAAGGACGACGCACTCGTGTCGAACTCCGCCAGCCAACGCGTCGCACTTGGCAAGAAGCCAAGGCATGTCATCTCACCACACGTTTAAGCGCCGCAACAATTCCGGGGCATTGCAGCCAATGAGCCGCAGACAACGCCAATAAGACAAACGGAGTTCTGCATTCGCAAGCACCTAGCGCGCACGAATAAGAAACCGATCCAGTGAAAATCTTGGGGGAACTATCAATTTCACGTGTTTTTATTGGTCAAATCAGCGGAGGACAAGGGATTCGAACCCTCAACCGGTTTCCCGGCGCCTGATTTCGAATCAGGTCCCTAACCATTCGGCTATCCTCCAGATCGCTACTAATTTACACTGACTAGCTATAGTTAAGCAAGGCTTCTTGGTTCGACTTTCGCACTCGGAATTCCTTGCTTCGCGGCATCCAGTAGACTTATCCGCCACCGAGTCTTGAACGCATCGTAGTCCTCTCGCGTGTCAATTCCGCGAGGTGAATGCGAAACTATCCCGACAACCATTCTGCAGCCCGCTTGCAAAAAACGGAGTTGCTCCAGCTTTTCCAGTCGCTCCAATTCGCTCGAGGGTAAATTGGATAGCTCTATCAAAAAGCTCCGTCGATAGGCATAGATTCCCATATGCTGAAGAAACACCTCTGGCGAACGCTTCAACAAATCGTCCTCCCATGTTCTCGGATGCGGAATGACCGATCGACTGAAGTAAAGAGCCGCTCCATCGTGTCCTCGAACGACCTTCACACAACCAGGATCCTCCAAATCCGAACGCTGCCGAATCGGGGTCGCTAGCGTGGCGACATGGGCTTTCGGATCGGATTCGAGCAACTGCAAAACCGCGTCGATCGAATCGCCCGAAATCTCGGGCTCGTCCCCTTGGACATTGACAAATGCGTCGACCTCGGGGCGGCTTCTGGCAATCTCGGCCACGCGATCCGTGCCGCTTTGCGCATGGAAGTCTGTCATCTGCGCGCGTCCACCGAACTCTCGCACAGCGTCAAACAGTCGCTGGTGATCGACAGCCACGGTGATGCCCCGAGGTTGCATAGCGGACTGGCAAGCTCGATAGGTATGCTCCAGTACGGTGCAACCCGTCTCTGCTAGGAGCAGTTTTTCAGGCAAACGTGTTGAAGCCAAACGCGCCGGTATTACGATTTCGCCGATCATTCTTTGATTGCACTCAGTATCTGTTCAATCTTGATTGCCTTGCGTCCTTTGAAGGAACCCGCCGAAGCATGAAACTTGATCCGATTGGAAATCTCTACCTCTAGAGGATGGCTCACATCTTTTTCCGTCGAGATGATGTCACCAATCTCTAAATCAAACAAGTCGTTCGATTTGATCGTCGATCTAGCCAGTGTTACGATCACGTCTGCCATCGAACCATCCAGTCGGGAAAGCAGCCGGCTTGTGGTTTCTGGGTTGGCCTTGGTCGACGTATAGCCGACCCAGCTATTGCTCGTGAGTTTGCTCCCAACCCGTTCGATAGTGTTAAACGGAATGCACAAATTCGCCATGCCTCGAATGTTTCCCATCGCCAATTCGAAGCTCACCATCACTACCACTTCATTGGGAGGGACGATCTGCACCAACTGCGGATTGCTTTCGACTCTCTCTACTTCGATATTGAGTTCGACGACGTTGGCCCAAGCGACTTGAAGCTCTCGCAAGAAAACGTTGCTGATCCGAGCGGCCAATCTCAGTTCAATTTCAGAAAGGGGACGCTTTAAAGACGAGTCAGCCCCTATGTTACCGCCGAGCATTCGGTCGATGATCGGATACAAGAGTGATGGGCTGATGTCGAGCACCCAGTTTCCCTCCAGCGGCTTCGGCTTGAGAAGATTGAAACAGGTTGGGATTTCTAAGCTGTAAACGAATTCACTGTAGGTTAATTGGTCTACGCTAATCAAACGGACTTCGACAATGCTACGCAGCACGGCGGACAGAGAGGCGCCAAAGTTTCTTGAGAAACCATCGTGCAGCGACTGCAAAGCCCGCATCTGTTCTTTACCAACCCGTTCCGGACGTTTAAAATCGTAGGCCAAGACACGGACTTTGGCAGCCTGCTTTTTTGTATCGGGCTTTGCGACCGAGGGGGGAGCTGCCACGTCAGGCGTTGCTCCGTCTAGCGATCGCAGCAGACTCTCCACGTCATTTCTGCTTAGAACATCGTCCGACATGATGAATTCCTTTTCTAGGTACGTACATGTCCATTTCCATAGACAACGTATTTATAGGTAGTTAGTTCGCGCAAACCACACGGGCCGCGAGCATGAAACTTGTCAGTACTTATCCCTATCTCCGCTCCGAGCCCCAATTGGCCGCCATCATTGAAACGGGTCGACGCATTCACGATTACCGCAGCCGAGTCTACTGCAGTTACAAAGCGTTGCGCCGATGTAAGATTCGATGACATGATCGCATCGGTGTGATGTGAGCTGTATCGGTTGATGTGCTCAATGGCCTCCTGCAACGATCCTACTACACGAACACTTAAGATTGGCCCCAGGTACTCCTTGGCCCAATCCAGGTCGTGGGCTGGAACCGCGGTGGGAAGGATTTGGCATGTCTCTGGGTCTCCTCGCATCTCAATGTTGTGTGGAGCCAATTGCGTAGCCAGTCGCGGCAAAAATCGTTCGGCCACGTCGCGATGAATGACCAACGACTCCAGCGCATTGCACACACCCATTCGTTGGCATTTGGAATTTTCGATGATGTTCAGGGACATTGTCAAATCGGCATCAGCGTCAACGTAGACATGGCAGTTACCGTCGTAGTGTTTCAGAACGGGCATGGTCGCTTCGGCAACCACACGCCGAATAAGGCTCTCACCACCGCGAGGAATGACAAGATCAATCCATTGCGCAAGTTTCAGCAGGTGCCCCACGGCTTGTCGATCGACCGTGTTGACTAATTGGATAGCGTCGGCAGGGACGCCGAACTCCACCGCCGTTGTCTGCATTATCTCTGCGATCGCCAAGGAACTATGCATGGCTTCCTTGCCGCCGCGGAGGATGATCGCATTGCCGCTCTTGACGGCGATGCCTGCTGCATCCGCGGTAACGTTTGGGCGAGATTCGTAGATAAAGAGGATGACCCCTAGCGGGACACGGATCTTCGAAACTTGCAAGCCGTTGGGGCGCGTGCTGCCCTCGATGACTTCTCCCACGGGATCAGGCAGCGCTGCGATTTCGCGCAGTCCATTTGCAACTTGGGAAACGCGTTCGGTCGTCAGACGCAATCGATCCGTTTCCGCAGGCGTAAGCCCATACTGTTGTGCGTTCGCCAAGTCGAGTGCATTGGCCGCAATGATTTTTCCAGAGGACTGCTCAAGCTGTTTGGCTGTCTCCATCAGCCATCGATTCTTGATCGCGCCCGAAAGACCCACCAATTGCTTTGACGCTTCATCAGCCCGCTGAGCTAGTTCGGCGCAATAGGTTTCCAAGTCGTTATCAAGGGCAGCGGACATGAATCGTGGTGGGTGGTTGCGAATCGAGCAGACAGGATGGCAGTGTGCCGAAAACAGTACCGCGGAACTACGGCTTAAGGAACGCAAGTATCGAAGAAATCACCCACTGGGTCAATGTTGAAATATGCTGGCATTGCCGAGGCGAATTATACTTTATCCAATCTTTTGGCTACAATGCAGCTTCGGCTGGCTGGGTGAGTGAGTTTTGAGTATCGCTAGCTCTTCCATCCCGATCCAACCTTAGTCCCATGCGGAGAACTTGACGATGTTGCATGCTCTTTTTTGCGGTTTGTTGACCTTCTGTTTTCATGCTATCGTAAATCGGCCAGCCGATTTGGAGCACACCAAGGATTCGTTAGAACAAGTCCAGGCGCTCTTTGAGTCGAAAAAGGCCGTGCTGGTCGATGTCCGCGAGTTGGTGGAATGGAATGATGGCCACATCGAGGGCGCAATTCATGTTCCGTTTCGGGAATTGCAGGAACGATTGGATGAAGCGGCAGTCCGGAAAACACTGGCTAAAGACGTGGTTGTATACACCTATTGCATGGTCGGATTCCGTTCTCTGAAGGCAGCTAAAATTCTCGAAAAACTGGGATATGAAGTACGTGCTCTCAAGCCCGGCTACAAAGAACTTCTAGAAGCTGGTTTCGCGAATGCCACTACGGTTGCGGTGGGCAATTGGGCTCATTGGCGCGGCCCTACAGGAAATGGAGTTTCACTGGATTCGAAGCCGCCGACACGATGGTCTAGTACCGAGAACATCGAGTGGAAGGTTGAACTCCCTGGGCGAGGTTCGTCCTCTCCCATTGTTTGGGAAAATCAAATCTACATCACAACGGCTGTGCCCAAGGGAGAGTCTGCCGGCAAGCTTTCGAATTTAGAGTTCAAACTGCTATGTCTGGATCGCGGGACCGGCCAATTGAATTGGCAACAGACGGCTGTCGAGGCGACTCCTCACGAAGCGACGCATTCGACGAACGGCTTCGCTTCGGGATCGCCGTGCACGGATGGCAAGTACGTTTTTGCCTTCTTCGGGTCGCGAGGGCTGTTCTGTTACACGATGGGAGGCACGCTTGTTTGGAAACGAGAGGACTTCGGCAAGATGAAGACCCGCAGTAGCTTTGGAGAGGGTAGCTCGCCAACGCTTGAGGGAAACATGCTCTTGGTGCCTTGGGACCACGATGGGCCGTCCGCCCTGTATGCGATTGACAAACGGACTGGCAAAACGATGTGGAAGACCGATCGCGATGAGCCTACTTGTTGGGCAACGCCGTTGGTCGTCGAACACGCTGGCAAGAAGCAAGTGGTGATGAACGGCCAAAACTGCGCAAGGTCCTACGATTTGGAAACCGGCATGGAACTTTGGCGATGCGCTGGTCAAACGCAGCGGCCCGTTGCCTCAGCCGTTGCGGGAAACGGGTTGGTATTCGTCGCCAGTGGTCACCAAGGAGCCTTTTTGGGTGCGTTTCGATTGGATGGCCGCGGGGACATACAAGGTACAAAGAACGTTGCCTGGGTGATCGATCGCGATACGCCTGACATCGGATCCCCTCTCCTTTCCTCTGGAAGACTTTACTTTCACAAAGCCAAATCGGGACAACTCTCCTGTGTGGATGCGGCGACCGGCAAGCCCTTTTATTCGGCCAGTCGAATACCAGGACTGGACAGTATCTATGCGTCCCCTGTCGCAGCTGGCGGTTACGTGTTCCTCACGGCTCGCAATGGAAACACGACCGTGATCAAGGATTCCGCAACCTTAGAAGTGGTTTCAACCAATTCGTTGGATGAAACGATCGATGCAACCCCTTCACCCTCAGGCAATCAACTCTTTATTCGAGGCGAAAAGCATCTCTTTTGTATCGGCAAGTAGGGTCTTGCGTTGGCAAATAGGGTTTTCGAATCGCACGAAAAAGGGCACGCATGGCTGCGTGCCCTTGATGTTTTTAGAATTCGCATCCAGCGAGTAAGGACTCGTTGAGGACCGCTAGCTGACCGACTTGATCGTCTTGATCAATCGCGAGATGATCTTGTACGGATCGGCTTGCGAGTTGGGTCGACGATCTTCCATGTATCCTTTGTATCCAGCGTTGATGAAGCTGTGAGGAATACGGATCGATGCTCCGCGGTCGGCAACGCCGTAGCTGAACTTGTCGATTGATTGGGTCTCGTGCAGGCCGGTCAAACGCAAATGATTGTCCGGACCGTACGCGGCGATGTGCTCATCACGGTACTTGTTGAACGCTGCCATGAGTTTCTCGAAGTATTCTTTGCCACCTTCATCACGAAGCATGTTGGTTGAGAAATTGGTGTGCATTCCCGAGCCGTTCCAGTCACCCTTGATGGGCTTGCAATAGAGTTCGACATCCAAGCAGTACTTTTCCGCCAAACGGAACAGGAGGTACCGCGAAATCCACATATCGTCGCAGACCTTTTTGGATCCCTTGGCAAAAATCTGATACTCCCATTGTCCCTTAGCAACCTCGGCATTGATCCCCTCGAGGTTGATTCCAGAGTTGAGGCAGATATCGATGTGTTCTTCGACAACTTGGCGAGCGATATCTCCTACGTTCCTGTAGCCTACACCGGTGTAGTAGGGGCCTTGTGGAGCTGGGTATCCAGCCTCTGGAAAACCGAGAGGATGGCCATCTTCATAGAAGAAATACTCTTGCTCGAAACCGATCCAAAGATCATCCATTTCGTCAACGGTATTGCGGAAATTCGATGGGTGAGGCTGTCCGTTTGGCAACATGACTTCACTCATAACCAAGTAGCCGTTGATACGTGTGCTATCTGGATAAAGTGCTACCGGTTTGAGAATGCAATCCGAGCTCTTGCCTTCGGCCTGTTGCGTCGAGCTTCCGTCGAAGCCCCACAGCGGCAAATCGGCTACGCTTTTGGGGGCAGTGTCGACTATCTTGGTCTTACTGCGCAAATTTGGTTCTGGCAGGTATCCGTCCAGCCACACATACTCCAACTTGAATTTCTTGTCTGCAGACATTCGGCTACATCTCTCGCATGCTTAAGGTACTGAGGAAACAGATTCGGTTTGCCTTCCCAGAATGTTCACCTTGGGAAACACTTTTCGCGTTCATGTCTGCATGTCCGCCATCCACACGACATGTTAAGCTGGTGCTTGCTAAACCGAGACATACATTACCCGCCTGTTTCGAGCTCAGCAAGCGACCCTCAAAGTTTATTTAATCCAGCGCCTCTCTAATTAACCTCTCTAATTATGCATGCAGCACCTCTACTTCTTGGTGTACTTGCCGTAATGGCGATCGCCTATCGCTTTTACAGCGCCTTTTTGGCGGCCAAGGTGGCATGTATCGACCCCTTGCGTGAAACGCCCGCGAAACGCCTCAACGACGGCCAAAATTACCATCCGACGAATCGGTGGATTCTATTTGGCCATCACTTTGCAGCCATCTCGGGTGCTGGGCCTTTGATCGGACCCGTTCTGGCTATTCAGTTTGGTTATATGCCTGGCTTGATATGGTTGGTGATAGGGGTTTGTTTGGCGGGTGCAGTACAAGATTTCCTGGTGCTGAGCGCGAGTGTTCGATTTGAAGGAAAATCGCTGGCAGAAATGGCTAAGCATCTGCTTGGCCCCAAAGTTGGTTTCCTTGCTTCAATCGCCATCCTTTTCATTGTGATTATCGCGTTGTCAGGTTTAGGGGTGATCGTTGTCAAGGCGCTGGGTGGCGATAAGGTTGCAATGTTACCCGGTTCGCGGATCACTTATAGCGGGGCATTGCAGCTCGATCCAAATGAAAAAGGAACGTTGGTTCAGATCCCACCTGGTTCGACGATCGAGTACCCTCGCGGTTCGTTTAAGCGCAGTGAAGCGTTTACGCTGCAGATTCCCAAGGATGCAGATCTTCAAACCGACGGCTCGTTTGCTGTGCCAGCTAAGTCGTTCGAGTTAATCAGGGGTAGTTCGTGGGGAACCTTTACGATCTTTTGTACTATACCGATCGCTTTGTTCGTTGGGCTTTACATGTACCGATTTCGAAAGGGGCGGATTGTAGAAGCTTCGTTGCTGGGGGCGATCGGAGTATTGGGTGCGACCGTGGCTGGCAATTGGATTCCAGGCTCTTTTCTGGAACCCTATTTTTCGCTTACGAAAGAAGGGATTATTCTAGCGATTTGCATCTATGGATTCATTGCCTCGGTATTGCCGGTTTGGCTGCTGTTATGCCCTCGTGACTACATCTCTAGCTTTCTAAAAATAGGAACGATTCTGTTGTTGTTGCTGGGATTGATCGTCGCCAACCCGACGATGCAGGCGCCAGCGGTGAATGAGTTTTTTGCATCGGGGGGAGGACCTTACTTTAGCGGAGCCATTTTTCCGTTTGTGTTCATCTGCATTATGTGTGGAGCGATATCCGGTTTTCATGCCTTGGTTTCGTCTGGTACGACTCCCAAAATGGTTGCATCCGAGGGAGATTTACGAATTATCGGCTATGGAGCCATGTTGATGGAGGGGCTCGTTGCAGTGTGTGCGTTGTTGGTGGCTGCGGCCATGCCGACTGGGGACTACTGGGCGATCAACATCGATCTGGCGCAAGTTCATTTGTACGCCGACACCTTGACGAAGATGGATGCTGATGTCGATCACTTGGAAGAACTCGAACGCCAGGTGGGGGGCGAAACACTAAGGGGCAGGAAGGGAGGGGCCGTCACGCTGGCGGTCGGCATGGCCAACATCATGACTCAGGCAATGCAGAAGCTATCCAGCTCGATCGCGATCGATAGCGTGATCAAGTATTGGTTCCACTTTGCGATCATGTTCGAGGCGTTATTCATTCTCACGACCATCGACACTGGGACTCGGATCGCGAGATTCCTCTTGCAGGAGGTGCTGGGGAGCGTCTTTCCGAAGTTTGCCAAAATGGATTGGTGGCCAGGCGTTTTGATCAGCACTGGATTGGTAACGCTCGGTTGGGGATCGCTCATTTGGAGCAGTTCGATCGATACGATTTGGCCCATGTTTGGGATCGCAAACCAGTTGCTGGCGGGTATAGCTTTGTGCGTCGTTTCGACTTGGCTGGCTCAGAGCGGTCGGTCAAAGTACCTTTTTGTGACGGTCGTTCCGCTAGTGTTTATTGTCTCGACAACGTTCACGGCCGCAGCTCAGATGATCTCAGGAAAGTTCTGGCCCGAAATGATCCAAAAACGAACCGCCGACAATTGGTATCAATCGTTGCAGGGGGGAATCTGCTGCTTGGCCATCGTATTTTTGATTTTTAGTTTTGTGGTCATCTTGGCCAGTTCAATCGCGAAATCGATCGGCTTTCGGGCTAAAACTTGACGCCATTGACAATAAAAAAAGCGACCTGAGTCAGGCCGCTTTTTGGTTTTGCAAAGCAATAACTGCAGAGCAGAGCGATGGGTTTTCCCAGCACCTGCTGTTACTTCTTCTTTTTCTTCTTGTCGTCTACTTCGTCCTCTTTTTTGACCTTCTTCTTTTTCTTCAAGGAGATCTTAGGAACCCGGACCTTGGCCATGCCCAGAACGATGCTGCTTTCGGACCATTTGCCGAGATCCTGGAGTCTTTGGATCCGCTCAGCGCGAGTCATTACGTTTCGGCTCTTGATTGCCCCGGCACGGACTTTCAAGCTCTTATCGAGAGTCATAAAAACGGTTTCTCCTGAGGGGGACTCGGTATTGGATTAAGTAAGGTGGCAGATTTTAGCGAGCGGTCGATTGCCCCACAAGGCAAAAGACTGTCAATTTCA
>Ga0105044_10008229_pt1 | contig 14328 bp, 14 predicted proteins | sample MAT01_FD_78092 | JGI IMG/M metagenome (GOLD analysis project Ga0105044, IMG submission 78092) | Freshwater microbial communities from Lake Fryxell liftoff mats and glacier meltwater in Antarctica - MAT-01 | ecosystem: Environmental > Aquatic > Freshwater > Ice > Liftoff microbial mat | place...
CACGAGCGCCGTGGTCAGCACGCGATGAGCATCTGGGTGCTGAGGGTTGATCCGCACGGCCTCGCGGCAGACTTCGACCGCGCCCGCGGCGTCGCCAAGCTCGAGCAAGCACCGCGAAAGCCCGCCCGAAGCCAGGGGCTCGTGCGGCGCGTGAGCGATGCTCAGTTCAAACGCGGCCTTGGCCTCTTCGAATCGCCCCAGCTTCACGAGCGAGTCGCCCAGAAGGAACTGGAGCTCCCCATCACGAGGTCGAACCCGCGCGCCCCGCCCCAAGTGGAAGGCAGCGCCAGCGGCGTCTCCGGCGTCAATCAGCAGATGCCCAAGCATCTTCGCGCTCGCGACATCACCGGGCACGCGTGCAAGATGCGCCGAGAGCAAGACCGCAGCCTCGCCCGCTCGCGCAGACGCGACCAACGCCGAGGCTGACCGAATGACCTGTTCGGGGGTCGCCAGTGCCGAGCTCCAGAATGAAATGGCGTTGGCGCGGTGCCGGTGCCGCGATGAATAACAAGAGCGCGGCGTCAGATCCGCCGTAACACCGAACCGCAAAAATGGGCGCAACAGGACTCGAACCTGTGACCTCGGCTATGTGACAGCCGCGCTCTAGCCAACTGAGCTATGCGCCCCTGGGGAGACAAGTGTAGCGGCTTCGGCCGCGAGCGTCATCTTTGTTGGCTGCGGCGTTTGAAACCAGCTTGGGCGTGCTTGGGGCGATTGTCGTCCCGGGTTGCACGCCGCCTTGGGCCTACTTCGGTTCTCTGTTTCGCAGCGCCACGACCGCGCTCCTGCCGTCTTGATGTGCGAAGGTCACGGTTCCTGCGTCGGCGTCGATCTGTGCAATCTGCCAGCCCGCGACCGGTGAGTCGCCGATGCGTCGCAGCTTCCCCTGCACCACGGCGATGGTCTCGCCCCTTGCGACCATGATCGATGTGACTGAAAATTCCGGCGGCGGCACTTCGACGGTTCCTCTCGACGGCGGCTCCGTCGGCCCCGTCGCGGCGTTGGCGCGAATCCATGGGAGTGTGGGCGTGAGATCCTGCGCGGATGCTGCGGTGCGGAGCTTGGCCTGATCGTTCATCGCGACCCGAGGCACCGAGGGAAGCGTTGCGACCTCCTCCGCGGCGTGCGCTACGGATGGACCAATGCTGCTAGTGCCGAGCATGAGCCTTGCGACAACGACGGCCGCGGCGGGCGAGAGCGCCAGCATCCATGCGAGCATCGTCCATGGTGCGCGTGGGCTCCGGCCCTGCGGTAGTGAGCCCGGCGCACCGTTTGAGAATCCATTGGAGTCGCCGCTGTTCTGGTGCATGGCCTGATTGATGCTTTGGTTCGGAGCTTGATTCATGGCTTGGCTCCCTTGGCCGCCTTTGGTTGGGGACTGTCCTCGGATAGATGGAGATGGATAATCTCGAGTGTGGCCCGAACGCGGCCTGTCACGCGGCCGGGCAGCGGTGCGATGCGGAAGGACGTGACCTTGCCCGCGCCGATCTTCGAATCGACGTCACAGATGAAGCCCGCGACCTGCTCGGCGGGGCCAACCACGTCGAGGCTGAACGCCGCGACGTCCGCAGTGCGTGCGTCGCGGCTGGGCTTGGCCGCCGCTCGCGAGGAGCCGGGTTCGAGCCGCTCGATGGTGACGTCACGCGTTGTGGCAAGGGACCGAAAAAGGCTGTACGACGAGGCCTCGTCGCTCGCGGTTCCAGCCCAGGATTCGAGGACCGCAAGTTCTCGCTCCGCCGCCGCTAGCACGGGTGTCGTAAAAGCGGCGGCGGCGGCGAAGACGTTGGCCTCTACGAGATCTGCCTCGGCGCTCGCCAGCATCAATCGCTGGCCCGAGACCGCGGCGATCCGCGGCTTCTCGATCACATACCAGCCCGCGAACGCGAGGCCGCTGAGCACGAAGGCTCGCGCCACGTGCTTCTTGATGTCAACTAAGCGTGGACGCTGCGTCACTGTGAACCCTCCTCTGCATGCGCGCCGCGCGCGAGCGTCCAAGCTGATGCGCTGATCAGCCGCACCGCGACGGTGAACTGCTGCTCACCGGCGTCGCCAGACCCATCCGATCGGCTCGAAACAACCTGCGCGGAGACAACCATGGGCGATTGGGCGAGCCTGCGGACAAAGTTCTCAAGCGCGTCCGTGCCCACCTCGCCCGCGCCGCGGTTGGGCCCGACATTGCCGCGCACGGTGAGCATGGCTGCTCCCGACTCATCGCTCGCAAAGCCGCCCGAGACTTCGGCCAGCTCCACGCCCTCACCTGCGGCGATCGCGATCGCGGCGAACCCGGCCTGCCAATCTGATCGCTTGCCGAGCGTCTGTTCCAGTGTTGCACGTGTTGCGACAAGCTTTGTCACAGCCTCACGCGCTTCTTCCACCCGCTCGCGATACCCCGACACCTGGCTGATCTGAGGATCGAGCTCGACTGTTCTGGTCGCGATCGTCCTCATCGACCGCTCGGTCATGGTCCAGGAGCCCACGAGCGCCACCACGCCGACCGCCGCACCGCAGACCGCGGCGGCCCTTAAATGGCGTCCGACGCGACGGGAATCCTCCGTCGGCGCGACGAATGATGGAAGCTGGTCCATCAGTTCCGACGCGTCCGAGAGTTCGCGGGCCTCGATGTTGACCGGCGCATCCTCGCCGGGCATGATCTCAACGCTTACCTCAAGGTGGCTCGCGAGCACCGCGGCGATTCCAGGGATCGCAGAACCCGGGCCGCAGAGGATCAGGTCCGCGCTCGCGGCCTCCTGCTCACCGAACCCGAATCGGAGCGTGTGCCGGATTTCCATGACGTAGCGCTGGATGACCGGCTGCATCAGCGGCATCACGGCATCGGACCCGAGGCGGATCGATGCGTCCATCATCTCGCCTCGCTTGGGGAAGCCCGCGGCGAAGAGGATCTCAGTCGCTCGCACTCGATCAAGCGACTCGCCCGACGTGAGCAGGCCTCGCGAGCCGCGCGAGAGCGCGTCCGATAGCGTGCCGAACCCAAAGTCGATCCCGCGTACGAAGGGCGTTTGCTCGATCTCGCGCCCGACGATGACGGTGCCCTCTTCTTCCAGGTAGATCACGGCGCAACGGCGCGATGTGGACTCGCGGCGTGCCGCGCGAACGGCGGCCATCAGCACGACGCTCCGCAGCGGCAACAGGCGGCCGGGAACAAGCCCAGTCCGGCGGATCCAGTGCGCCAGCGTCTCGCACGTCTCGTCGCGCTCGGCCATCGCCATCACGTGCGATCGCGGCGGTCTGCCGCCGTCCTCAAGGAGCGTCCGAACGTCGGTCTGCCAACCCTCACTCGCTCCAGACGGGAGCACCTCGCGCAGCGCGAGGCCCGCGGCCTGCAGCGCTGCCGATCCGCGCGCGGGAATGGTGTGCACGTCCGCCACGCCCGTTGGGGCCGCGAAGACGATGTCGGCTCGCGCTCCGGCGGGCACCCCGAGCCTTCCGAGCGCTCGTGAGAGCGCCTCGTCAAAGGGCCGCAGGTCCGAACTCCACGCGGCCTCCCAGGTCGAAGCGTCGAGCACCGAGTGCTCAACGCGCGCGATGCGCGAGCCGGCGCGTGTCGCGATACGCAGGCACGAAGGAGTCAGCGAGATGATGATCTGGTCCTGTCTGAACACGCGGCCTCCCATCCAGTATCCGATTCACGCCACAGCGACTCATCCCGAATCGGCCATCGCACGCCCGCCCTTTCGCCCCTCATGCAGATCGAGCAGAAGCACCGCTTCAGGGGGCCTCAACCGAGATGCGGATTCGACGCTGCCCCTCGCCGCTTGTCCCGATAATCACAAAGTCGCCCGGCTGGCCTGTCGGCGGCATCGAGACAAACGTCGCTCGAGAATCGCCCAGTGAGAGCTGGGCGCCCGCTCCCGGCAATTCCAATCGCGCCGCGCTGAGTCGGACAAGCACAAGCCCCGCACTCTCCGCCGCGTAGAAGGCTCGCGCGGTCTCCACACGCATCGCGCCGATCTGCGCTTCTTCGCTCGACGCGGCGATCGAACCCATCACCGCGAGGTGGATGATGGCGATCATGACCACGACCGCGAGCACGCCCACGCCGCGCCGAGTGGCGTGACGGAATCCTGTGCTTGCCCCACCAATGGCTACGTTCATCGCCCCACCAACCTGACGCGCGGCATCGCCACGCCCCGAAGCTCAAGCCCGTCCACATCGATCCCGATCAAGAAGCGATACGTCAGCCGCGGCGTGGCAACTACCGATGTGATCCCGTCCGCGCCGATGAACCCGAGCGTCAGACTCCGAACGCCCGACGCCAGCGGGGTCTCGCCCGCGGGCGTCACGAGCATGAGCGTGCCGCCCCGCAGCACCAGCCCGCGCCCATCGGTGAAAGCAACCGAAGCAGCGGTCGCGCTCGCGATCCCCACCTCGCCCGCAGCAGTGCCCGCCGGCGCATCTCGCAGCAGCCGGATCGCCCGCTCCATCGCGTATCCCGCGCGCTCGGAGGCCCTGCGCACCGCGACCGACTCGGCGTACGCGTCGGTCGCGCCAGCCATGATCGGCAGCACCATCGCGCCGACGATCGACAGCACCACGATCGCGGCGACCATCTCAACCAGCGTCATCGCCCTGCGGCATGTTCTTGTAACTGCCATCATGGCGATGCCACCATGAACGGCACCGTGATGGTGAGTGCTGGCCCCTCGGCCGATGGATAATCGACGCGCACCGTAACGATGCGAAAGAGGTTCGCATCGAGATTGGCATTCACGCTGCCCGTCGCGTCCACCAGCGGCCCCACGACCACTCTGTGCGTCATTCCCATGGATTCGTACAGGCCAGAGACCGGGGCGAGCCTCGACCGAAGCCCGGCCGCCGGAGCATCGATGTACGTGATCGAGTTGCCGAGCGCCGCGAACCCAAGGCCCGGCGCGTTGCTCACCGCGTCGGCCATGATGGTCTCGACGACGGCCGTCGCGAGCGTGGTGGCTCGGAGCGTCGCCACCGCGTCCGCGCGTCGTGCCGCGGCATCATTCATCCACATCAACGAAGGCGGCACGACAAGCGAGAGGACCACAACAACCGCAACGGCCTCGATCAGCGAGAAGGCTCGCGCTCGCGGGGCGGTTCGCCTTCGAACGTGCAGCGCCGAGCACGATGTGGCTGGTGTCATCGGTCGATCCCCCCCGACTCCCTTCGGATCGTGATCGTGTACCCGCCCGAGAGAACGACAGTGCCATCACCCGTCCAGGCTGGCAGTCGCGCCCCGCCCGAGGTGCGCTCATGCGGCGTTCCATCAAAGTCAAACCAGATGACCTGCGTGCCGCTGGTTCCAGCGCCCGAGATAACGGACACGATCTCTGCACCCGGATAGAGCGCGGCGATCAAGGCTTCTGGTTCGACCTCGCCCATCACGCCCACCATCGCTGTGGGCGCCGCGCCAACGCTGGCGATCATCATTGTGCGGGTGGTCTCGGCGGCCGGATTCAGCATTACGCCCACCGGCCGTCCCATCACCATCGCCTTAACGCGAGCGTTCGCGATGCGACGCTCGACCTCTTCCGCGGCACCAATGCGTCGAGTCTCATCGATCGTTCGCAGCGCAGGCGCGACCGCCATCGACATCAGACCCATCACGACGATCACGACCGACAACTCCAGCAGCGAGAAGCCGCGGGAGCCCGTGTGACAGAGATGACTGATCCGCCGCGACATCAACACTCCATCTCTACCGCAAACGCCCAGATCACAGCCCATTTGCCGTCTTGAAGCCGCCCGAGGCATCCGGCGTCGTTGTCAGCTCGCTGCTGTTGGCGTAGAAGATCGCAACCGGTGGCGAGGCCGCGTTGTCCACGTAATAGTTCCAGCCCGCGCCGGTCGGATTGAGTACGGCGCGTACCGCGGCTTGGCGGCTCGAAACGCTCTGGACATTCCTCAGGTTGTTGAAGGGATTCGCCGGGAACTCGCCCTGCACAACAAGCCCCTGCTGGGTCAGTTGCGCAAGCGTCGGGAATGGTGGCTGCCCGGTCAGGATCGCGCGAGTTCGATACCCGGAGATGGATGCACGCACACCCGAGGCCGCCCCGGACGTCGCCGCGGCTCGTGCGTCGTCGGTCACGCCGCCAAACTGCGGAACAATAACCGCCGCGAGCACGCCGATGATCACGACAACAACCATGACTTCAAGGAAGGAAAACGCGCGCCGAAGAAGCGGGCCAATCCCGCCAGGTGGGCTGCACTTTTCTGTGGTACCAAATCTCATCCATACCGTTTCGGCCGCTGGCACGGGGTGCCAAGCACCAGTTCACCAGAGATGTCGCAGTTCCAGCATTCCCCCCGTGAAGGTGGTGCCGAGTGTGCCGGTTGTGTGGTGTGAATGACGCGAACCACTGCGGCTAATCCAGTTCGGCAGGTCCGCGTGAAACGATGCACGGGTCACGGTTTTCAGCTGCCCTGAGCCTGCATCGTCCGCTCCTCGAAGGGTTGCACAACGACGAAGCCGTCACCCTCGAACTTCATCTGGAAGCTCTCGCCACTGCCGCGGCCCAGAAGGGTCTTGAACTGGATGTCCGTGCGGAACTCAGGCTTGAGGTTGCCCGACCACGCGACGGTCGCATTCGGATCCGTGAACACCGGCGAGCCGGGCCGGACTCTGAGCGCGAGCGGGTCGTAGTGCGTGGTGATGGCGATGAGGCCCTTGCCGGAGATGCCGACGTTGAAGAGTCCGCCCGCCGCGACTGCCGCCACACGGCGCAACATCTGAACCTCGTGGGTCAGACCATCCTGCATGGCGAGCAGGTCGTTGCCGTTGACGAAGATCGACTCGCCCGAGAGCGACAGGATCGTGACCTTCTTGCCCAAGTCTGCGAGGTAGAGCTGGCCCTGGCCTTTGGCCTTCGTGAGGCGGGCGCCCTCGCCGGTCACGGCCTTCTTCAGGAATTGGCCCAGACCCTGCTCGAGCACGCCCTCGCGCTCGAAGCCGATCTCGCCGCGGTACGCGACCATCGCGCCGGCCTTGATCCAGACCACACCGTTGAGGTTGACCTGAAGCAGTCGATCGCGCTCAAGCTCAAAGAACCCGTGCTCACGCGTCTGATCCTCGGCGGCGACAAGAAACTCTTCGATGGTCTTTGCGGGCATGACTGGTCTCACTCTGAGTGCGTGACCTGGGTGCGAGGTTGCTCGCTTACATTCTCTCGACGACCATCGCCACCGCGTTGCCGCCACCGAGGCAGAGCGCGACCACGCCACGCTTGCCGCCGGTGCGGGCGAGCTGGTGGAGCAGCGTCGTGAGGCACCGCGCGCCCGACCCGCCGATGGGGTGGCCGATCGCGATCGCGCCGCCGCACACGTTCACCTTGTCCTCAGGGATCTCGCCCTCCTTCATATTCTGGAGGACCTGAGCCGCGAAGGCCTCGTTGAGCTCGAAGAGATCGATGTCGCTCAGCCTTAGCCCGGCCTTGGCGACGACCGCCGGAACCGCCAGCGCCGGAGCGCGGAAGATGTCCTTGGGCGCAACGCCGCTGGTGTGATACGCCACGATCCTCGCGATGGGCTTGATGCCGAGCTGCTCGGCCTTGGCGAGGCTCGACACGGCGATCGCCGCGCCGCCATCGCTGATCTGGCTGGCGTTGCCAGCCGTCACAGTGCCATCCTTCTCGAAGGCGGCCCTGAGCTTGGCGAGCGACTCCATCGAGGAGTCGGCCCGCACGCCCTCATCAACGCTGAGGCCCGGCGAGCGTTTGTCCATGCACTGCTCGCCCGTCAGCGCCACGATCTCGCTCGCGAAGTGTCCGGCCTTCGTTGCTTCGGCGGCCTTTGTGTGCGAGCGAACCGACCATCGATCCTGCGCCTCGCGCGTGATGTCGTACTTCTTTGCGATGTAGTCCGCGCTGTTGCCCATCAGGCACGCCTCAAAGGCGCAGCGCAGGCCGTCGTACTGCATGTGGTCCTCGAAGCTCGTCGGACCATACTTGGGCCCGCCCGCACCATCACGCACACGAGCGAAGTACGGCGCTGCCGTCATGTTCTCAAAGCCGCCGGCAATCGCGAGGCTTGAGTCGCCAGCCTTGATCGACTGGGCCGCCTGCATCACCGCCTGCAGGCCCGAGCCGCAGACCTTGTTCACCGTCACGCAGCTCTGGGTGTCGGGGATTCCCGCCTTCAGCGCCGCCTGACGAGCGGGGTTCTGGCCCAGACCCGCCTGCAGCACGCAGCCCATGATGACCTCATCCAGCCGACCCGCCATCGCTTCGGCCTTCACGCCGGGAAGGTCAGCGAGCAAGCCCTGGATCGCGTAGCTCCCAAGGAGCGGCGAATGAACCTTGGTCAGCGAGCCAAAGAACTTGCCAACCGGGGTCCGCTTGGCGCCAAGAATGACGGGAATCATGGAGTTTGTGCTCATAGCGGAAAGGGTAGCTCCCCACCCCCCCCTTGTCCGCACCCAGGTCGATGCGACAGGTCCCAAACGTCAACCAAAAAGATTTCCATTAAACGCAGAGAATGGGTTGCGAGATCGACAGGGAGCGGTTAGTATCTTGCTGGAGCTCGGGCGTTCAACCGGGGTCCGGGTTGGAGACTCTTGGATCCAGGCGACATTCGTCGTTCTGGTAGTCGTACTGACTTCAGTCCTGCCATTCTTCTCGAGAACTCTCTTCTCACTCAATCGAACATTCGTTTCGGCAATCGCTCGCTCGTCGCTCTCCAACATCCGGGAGTCTTCCCGGTGCTGGGAGGCAACTCAAAGGAGGCGTGAATGCGCCACGCACGTTTTAGCCGTCTCGTACCCGCGTTCACGCTGATCGAGCTCTTGGTGGTCATCGCGATCATCGCGCTGCTCATCAGCCTGCTCCTTCCCAGCCTGGGCAAGGTCAAGGCCCTCGGCCGCCTCATCAAGGAGCAGGCCGCGGCCCAGCAGCAGCAGATCGCGAACGCGACCTACACCAACACCTATCGCGACAACCTTCTGATCGGTGCCCCCGCCTGGGATTGGGCCCACGGCGCGCACAACGAGACGTACGGCATGACGCCGCCGGACGTCTTCACCAAGGGCTTCTTCCTCGAAGGCTCGGTCTGCAAGATCTGGACCTGGCACTTCTGGGCCAACATGGACATGCCCCTGAACGTCATGCAGTTCGACAAGGCGACTTACGACAACTTCATGACCCGGCCCGTCGGCAGCACTGGCTTCGGGCGCTGGATCGCGCCCGGTGCCGCAGATCGCCAGACCGCCTTTGCCTATCATCCCTCCTTTGGCTACAACGCGATCTTCATGGGTGGCGCGTACACCCACGGCGCGTTCCTCCGCACGAGCACTAACGGCACTGTTCCCGGCCCGAACCCGCGCAACCTCGGCGGCGGCTTCTACGTGAGCCGCGCTGATCAGATTCGCTATCCCTCCAACCTGCTCACCTTCGCTTCCTCTCGCGGCGGCGACGTCCGTGAAGGCTCTTGGTGGAACTGGGGCTCTGCTAACCCCGACAGCGGCACCATCCGCCCCGGCTACTGGCTGATTCGCGCCCCGCGTCCGCACCCCAACCAGCGCGGCTCGGTCGCCGTCGGCGGCGGCTGGAACGCCTCCAACACCTGGAACGCTCGCTCCATCCCGAGCTTCTGGGGCAACGTCGACTTCCGCCACGGCGGGAAGTCCGTGGCAGTCTTCTTTGACGGCCACGTTGAGCCCTCCAAGATCGAGGACCTCCGCGACATGCGCCGCTGGTCCAACTACGCCGACCGTCCCGACTGGAACTTCGTCGGGGGCCCATAACGCTCGATCAAGCGACCGTCAGATTCTTTCAAGACTTTAAATCAACCCCGGGCACCTCGCCCGGGGTTTTTGTTTGATCGCTTTGGGTTCATGCACCCACGATTGGCCCTCCCCACCACGACTCCGCCTCCGCTGCAACTCGGGCGGCGAATCGCCCAACAATCCAGCGGCCGCCGAGCTCCACCGATCCGCGCCACACACGTGACCACAACGCCGCCCAACCTCGATCCACCCGCCGCCAGCGTTGCACCCGGCGAATGCGCCGCGCCCGGCCTGAGCTACCTGAGAATCGAGTACGGGCTTCTCTTCTTCGCACTTCCCGCGCTCTTCGCATGCCGCATCGTGGAGGTCCCCTTCTTCGCGCTGCTCGTTTCGGCCGCGGCGATCACGGGAACGCTTCTCCTCCGCGACCGATCCTTCGACCGACGCCAGCTCTGGAACACGGCGGGATGGCGCCGCGGCATCCTGGGCGTCCTCGGAATTTGGTCACTGGGCCTGCTTGTCCTCTCCGCGATCGTCCTGCTCCTGACGCCCCAGGACTTTCTGCGATTCCCACGCGAACGCACCGCTCTCTGGGCGCTCGTGATGGTCGCCTATCCAGTCCTCTCCGTATATCCGCAGAACATCATCTACAGAGCCTTTATCTTCCACCGCTACCGCGCGGTCTTCCGCTCACCGGAGTCCATGATTTGGGCCTCTGCGGTCGCGTTCTCGTTCGGACACATCATCTTCCACACCTGGGTCGCCCTCACGCTCACCCTCGCCGGTGGCCTGATCTTCGCACGCACCTATCAGAAGCATCGCTCCCTGGCGCTTGCGGCAACCGAGCACGCCCTCTATGGCCAAGCGATCTTCACCATCGGTCTGGGCTGGTACCTCGTCCATCGACTGGCACAAGGCACGTGATTGACCGCCCCGATTCTCTCGCACTTCCTGATGCGTGCTCCGCCCCCTACCCTCCGCCTTCACCCTTCCCGGAGCGCATCATGACCGAGTTCGTCACTCTTCCCAAGGACACTAACCAGGCCCGCGGCATCGCACAGTTTGCCATCGACTTCATGGCCTCCGGCAAGGCCAGCGGCGGCGCACGCGGCGAGCCCTCCAAGGCCGTTCTCGCTCGCGCCAACCTCTTCCATACCGACGCCTGCATCTGCGGCATCTCCGCCATCGCTCTGGGCACCAACGCCCCCGTCCTGCTGCGGCACGAGGCACTGATGTACACCACGACCCCCTCGGGCGCGGGCAGCTTCAAGGGTGTTCCGTGGGCCAAGGGCTCCGTGCGCTCGGGCGTTGCTTTCTTTGGAAGTGCAACCGACGTGCACGTTGAGAAGGCCGTCGTTGCCAACTGCTCCGCAGTGCGCGAGTGGGACAGCAACGGCACCAACTTCGGCTACAACCCCGACTTCAACCAGACCGCTGGCGAGTTTGGGCACAACGATTTCTACGCCGTCCCCATGGCCGCGGCCCAGCTCATGGGGCGCGATGGTAAATTCGCCCTTCGCGGCATGATCCTGCTCGATGAGATCCGAGGCCGCCTCGCCGAGGCCTTCAGCCTCAAGAGCTACAAGGTCGATCATGTCGTCCATGGCGGCATCGGTTCCGCCGCGACCTTCGGCGCGATGATGGGTGCGACAGTCGACCAGATCGAGAGCGCCATCGGCATGATGATCGCGCACTACATCCCCTTCCGCGCCATCCGCGCTGGCAAGCAGCTCTCTGATAGCAAGGGCGCTTCCGCCGCCATCACGACCGAGGCGGCGGTGCTGAGCGTGCAGCGAAGCATGATGGGGTTCATGGGGCCGCGCGACATCTTCCGCAATCCCGAAGCGATCTTCAGAATCTTCGAAGGCCCCGGGCAGATGTTCCAGAAGGTGGGTGCTTCCAGCGCCAACACCGAGAAGGCCGACGCGAGCCCGTTCGACCTGCGCCTCGCGCGCACCGGCGACGACTTCGCGATCATGGGCATGCACTTCAAGCTCGGCCTCTACGAGCACCAATCCGCCGGCGCACTGCAAGGCCTCATCAACCTCATCACCCGCGCCCCGCACCTCCTCGATTCCGCTTCTGGCGATCGCATCAGCAAGATCCTCGTCCGCGCGTACGAGCCCGCCTTCGGAATCATCGGCGACCCGGCGAAGCGCGACCCCAAGACGCGCCAGTCCGCCGATCACAGCATGCTCTTCCTAGTCTGCACCATGCTCCGCAAGGCGCTCCAGCTTCGCCAGGCCAGGAAGGGCGCGCCACTTGGCTGGAAGGAGCTCATGCTCACGCCGCACGACTTCGACGCGAGCGCACTGCACAACGACCTCACCCGCAGCCTGATGGCCAAGATGTCCTTCGAGCATGGCGGTGCCGACTACGACGCGAAGTATCCCGATGGCATCCCGACCTCGATGGTGATCACCGACGACGCGGGCTCCGCGCACGACTCGGGCCTTGTGATGTACCCCGGCGGCCACGCGCGCAACAGCGCCGGGCCCGATGTCGTCGATCTCGAAGAGATCCTCGCGCACAAGTTCCAAACACTCGGCAAGCTCGCCGCGGAAGACCCGCGCCCGATCATCAAACGCCTCTCAAACCTCGAGAAGAAGTCCGCGAGCGAGATCGCAACCATCATGGACTTCCCGCTCCAAGTCCAGGGCAGGTTTGATTGATCATCCCTGATCATCCCTGATCATCCCTGATCATCCGAGCCCGCGAACGCAAGCTTCGGGGCCTTCGTTGTTCCCGCCCCCCACCACCCATGACCAACGACCCCACCAATGCGATCCGCTACCTCGCGGCCCGACTCGCATCGGCGCGCGAGGTGGCCATCCTCACGGGAGCTGGCGTCTCTGCCGAGAGCGGGATCCGCACGTTCCGCGACGCCGCGGATGAGGCGACCCGCACGATGGCAGGGCTCTGGAAGGACTTTGATCCTGCCAAGCTCGCCACGCCCGAGGCTTTCGACGCCGATCCCGCGCTGGTGACACGCTGGTACGACCTGCGCCGGCGCGGCTGCCTCGCGGCGATTCCCAACGCGGGCCACGTGGCTCTCGCCGACATCCAGCGCCGCGTCGAGGCTGGCGGCGGGCGCTTCACGCTCCTCACTCAAAACGTCGACCGCCTGCACCATCGCGCCGGCAGCGCGGGCGTGGTCGAGTTGCACGGCTCCATCATCCAATGGCGCTGCACACTCACGGGCCAGAAGCTCACGCCCGACGCCGCAGAGTTCCGTGCGTTGCCCTGTCCATCGCCCTTTGATGCGCGCGGGCTGCTGCGTCCCGACGTTGTTTGGTTCGGCGAGATGCTTCCCGAGGCCGCGCTTGATGCTGCCGAAGCAGCGATCAAGTCGTGCGATGTCTTTATTTCCGTGGGCACCAGCGCGCAGGTCTTCCCCGCTGCGGGCTTCGTGCGAGCAGCTTCCGCCAACGGCGCTTTCACGGCGGAGGTTAATCGAGAACCAACGCCAATCTCGGGGCTGGTCGATGCGTGCCTCCATGGCGCGAGCGGTGAACTGCTGCCGCGGCTGCTCGCTGCGGCGTGGCCCTCACGCTGATCAACACCCTGGCTTGTTGCTACTTCCAACGCCGTATCATCGCGCCACAAAAGGAGCCGCATGGCCACAACCTTCCAATCACCACTCAACTTCGCGATGATCGGCGGCGGCTCGGGCGCGTTCATCGGAAGCGTCCATCGCACCGCCGCGCAGCTCGATGGGCAGGCTCGCCTCGTTGCCGGCGCGTTCTCTTCAACGCCCGAGCGATCGCTCCAGTCCGGCGCCGAGCTTGGCCTGGACCCCTCGCGCGTCTATCCAACGTGGCGGGCGCTCATCGAGTCCGAGCGTGCACGGTCGAGCCCCGACCGATTGGACTTTGTTGTCATCGTGACGCCCAACCACGCGCACTTCGAGCCCGCGCTCGCGCTGATCGAGGCCAACTTCAACGTCGTTGTCGACAAGCCGATGGTGCTGAGCAGCGTGCAGGCCAGCACGCTGGCGGCGGCCGCGGCTCGCGCGGGCACGGTCTTCGCCGTCACGTACAACTACACCGGATACCCAATGGTCCGGCACGCGAGAGAGCTCGTTCGCACCGGTGAACTCGGCGACCTCCGCAAGGTTGTCGCGACGTACCACCAGGGCTGGCTCGCAAACCTCATCGAGCGCGAGGGTCAGAAGCAAGCCGCGTGGCGCACCGACCCGCTGCTCGCAGGCGCGGGCGCGCTCGGCGACATCGGCAGCCACGCGGAGAATCTCGTCTCGTTCGTCACCGGCCTCGAGATCGAGTCTCTCGCCGCGGACGTCTCTTCGCTCGTGCCCGGCCGGCGCGTCGATGATGACGCGGGAGTGCTGCTGCGATTCGCTGGCGGCGCACGCGGCCTCATCAGCGTTTCACAAGTCTGCATCGGTGAAGAGAACAACCTCACGCTCCGCGTCTACGGAACCAAGGGCTCGCTCGCCTGGGCACAGGAACATCCAAACCACCTCACAATCATGCGCGAGGGTCAGCCGGCACAGACCCTCACCCGCGGCGGACCACTCACCTCCGCCGCAGCGGCCGGCGCGACGCGCCTTCCCCCGGGCCACCCCGAAGGCTTCTTCGAAGCCTTCGCCAACATTTACCGGG
>Ga0105044_10008230_pt1 | contig 14327 bp, 9 predicted proteins | sample MAT01_FD_78092 | JGI IMG/M metagenome (GOLD analysis project Ga0105044, IMG submission 78092) | Freshwater microbial communities from Lake Fryxell liftoff mats and glacier meltwater in Antarctica - MAT-01 | ecosystem: Environmental > Aquatic > Freshwater > Ice > Liftoff microbial mat | place...
AAGGGGCTTAAGCCCCTTGCCCGTACTTCACCAGTGTGAAAACCGCTATAAATATTTATGATTACTATAGTTCTAAATACTTAGTAAATCTTAGGAAAGCTGTAGCTCTTATGGTATTTGAAGTGACATTTGAATAGTGTTGAAATCTCTTAGGACACTTGGTTTAATGATTCACTAATTCATGGACTGAAGCGTTCTTTACCTTTTATTACATAAGCTTCTTTTCCCGTTATGCTGAGCAAACCTGGTTGCTATTAGTACTGATTTTACTTTTCTTCGGTTCTATTACTTTACTAAGCTCTATCACATCTGCTTTTACCCATTGGATATTAACTCATTCTCAGCGTTCAGTTGTGGGTTTAGAAGTGGGGCGATCGCCCATAGCACGGCTGACAGTTACCCTATCGTTAACAGACATATTACAACCCAAGCTAAGCTAGCCGAAAACCTGACAGAGGTAGACGTGCGGGTAAACCATCCCTCCCTAAAGGAAATAGAGTTACACCTACCTCTTACTGACCCTACCCATTTACAACAAGACCTTGCCGCAGAATTGAACGTGCCCATCACCAGCTTGCCCCCTTTGCAGGACAAGTATTAAGCTTCTCAATACGTTGTTAATCCCTTGGTTACGCCGATTCTGGGTCGAGCAATTTCTCGGCTTGCTTTTTACCAAATACTCACTAAATAAGCAGATCAGCAGTTATGGCAGATAATTTCGCCCTTTCGCTATTAGCTCTTTATGCCTCATACAATCGCCAACGGTTTATCCAAAAAACTCAGGTTTTAGCAGACACCCAGGCGCAGTTTCTCAAGACTCTGCTTCAGGCTCATCAATCAACTGAGTTAGGGCAACAGTTAGGGTTGAGCAATATCCATACCGTTGCAGAGTTTCGGCAGCAGGTGCCGATTCATCCCTATGGGTTTTATGAACCCTATACCGAGCGCATTGCGAAGGGCGAGGCGCATCTTTTAAACCCAGATCCGGTGGACTATATCAACCTCACCAGCGGCTCCACGGGTAACAAGAAGCAGGTGCCCGTCACCCGCTTCTTTCAGCGCACCCTACGACGGGCAGACCTGGCCAGTATTGGGTTTGCGATCGCCAATCTCAAAGAGCGGCAGCGCCCCTTCGGCAAAGCGTTGCTCACCAATAATGCCACCCTCCAGGGCGTAACCGAAGGCGGCATTACCTATGGCCCCGTGAGCGTTGGCAGCATCCGCCGGGGCAAGTGGCTGGTCGATCAGATTTTTTCACTGCCCTTCGAGGCGCTCGAAATTAGTGATACCGCTGCGCGGCACTATGTTTGCTTGCTCTTTGCTCTCCGCAATCGGAAGTTACGGGGCTGGGTTGCTAACTTTCCCATGCTGATTTTGCGCACCTGCCAATACCTAGAAGACTATGCCGAGGGTTTGATCACGGATCTGCGCCACGGCACCTTAGCGGCTTGGCTACCTCTCCCTGCGGCGCAGCGAATGCGCCTAGAACGGCATTTGTTTGCCATGGGCGATCGCGCAGACGAACTCGCCTCCGTCCTTCGCAGCGAGGGCAGACTGACCCCTCGGGGCGCATGGCCAGCCCTGAGCTACATCACCACCGCAATGGGCGGCACCTCCGATTTTTATTTTCAGCGCTTCCCTGATTATTTTGGAGATACGCCTGTGTTTGGGGGCGTGTATGGCACCGCCGAAGCCACCTTCAGCGTCTGCCCCCAATTTAACCAGCCGGGAGGGATTTTGGCACTCGAAAGCGGCTTCTTTGAATTCATCCCAGCAGACCAATGGGGAGAAGCCCAGCCCAAAACCCTCATGCCCCATGAATTGACGGTGGGCGATCGCTACCGCATCTTAGTCACCAGCTACAGCGGTTTCTATCGCTACGACATTGGCGATGTGATCGAAGTCGTCGGCTACTACAACGAGGCTCCCCTCATTGTGTTCCGCCATCGCTACGGGGGGCTGCTGTCCTCCACCACCGAAAAAACCACCGAGTTCCATGTCACCCAAGTGATGCAACAACTCCAATCAGAGTTTGGGGTCAAACTCGATGACTTTTGCATCACCCTTTCAGACAACGAATTTCCGGCGCGCTACCTCGTCAACATTGAGTTAGCAGCAGGCTATACCCTGTCTGACCCCCACGCCTTTTTGCAACGGTTTGAATATTGGCTTTGCCAACTCAACAACCCCTATGCCACCGTGCGCCAAGCCCAGGTGCCACCGCCCAAACTCTGCATTTTGCCCGCCCAAAGTTTCCGCCAAGTGCGCCAACGCCAAGTGATGAGGGGGATGTTTGACTCGCAACTCAAAATTCCCCACATCACCGAAGACCGAGGCTTTTTGGCCGAAATCGAACCCCAAGAATCCATCTATCTCCATGCCCCGGTGCATTCTGATTAACCACTATGCAATGCCCTTCGCAAGGTTGATCATGGCGATCGCCATGATCAACTCAATCAGACGCTTCTCTGTCATTCCCGCACAGGCAGGAATCCATCTTGAGGGCAGTGCGACCCATGGATTCCCATTTTCACGGGGATGACGCTGATCTGTCCTAAATTTTGTGACGATGGCTATATATTTTGTGACCCCTTCCCCAACTTCTCTCATCTATTACCAACGCTATTACCAACGCTATTACCAACGCTATTATCAACGGTCATGCATCCTCAGCCTCGGCTAGTTCAGGGGTGAGGTTGAGGGGCAGGTACATGACAAACTCCGTGTAGGTGCTGCCGCTTTGAGCCAAGATACTGCCGTGCAGGCGCTCAATCAACCGCTTGACGAGGGCTAACCCCAAGCCGGTGCCTCCATGTTTCCAGGGGTCGCTGTTGGGCAGGCGATAGAATTTATCAAAAACATGGGCAATTTCAGCCGTGGGAATTGTGGTGCCGGTGTTGCGGATGCAGAGTTTCATGCGATCGCCCAATTGCACGAGGCGGATGCGAATGAGTTCGTGGGCGGGGGTATATTTGCAAGCATTGTTGAGCAACTCGGTGAGGATGCGTTCTAGGTATCCTAGGTCGGTGTGAATAGCCGGAAAGCTGGGGGGCGTGTGGATGTCGAGGCGGCATTGTTGCTCTTGAATGCGTTGCTCAAAGGGTTCGGCGATCGCCCGAATCCAACTGGGCAGGTCAATGGCTTGCACCATTAGCGGCTCGACTTCGGCTTCGAGCCGCGAGAGATCGAGCAAGTCATTGATTAAGTTAATCTCGCGCTGGCATTCGGTTTCGAGAATTTGGAAATATTGGGTGAGGCGATCCTTTGTGCCTTTGCTAGACAATGGTTCTAGCTCATCGCGCTGGCCCAATAACCCCGCCTGGGTTAGCAAGATGCTGAGCATCTGCATCGCCATTTTCATGTTGGACATGGGGGTTCGTAGCTCATGGGACACCGTGTTAAGGAAGTCGTCTTTGAGCAGGTTGAGGCGTTCGAGTTCTCGCACCTGGGTTTGGGCAGATTCGTAGAGGCGCGCTTGGCGCAGGGCGATCGCACAATGATTGGTCAATTGTTCGACGAGGCGCACCTCCATCGGTTCAAAAACACATTCGCGGTCTTTAAATAGCCATAAATCTCCCAACACCCCTTGGTCATCGCGAATGGGGCTAGCCAACACCGAAAGCTGGTGCTGCTGTACCCGCAACCCCGTGGAGCTAATGTCGCAAAACAGACAAGAGTGCCCCTGGAAAAGAATGGGATAAATTTCGGGGTGGGTGCTTTCGGCTAGGGTAAATTTTAGCCCTTTGATCCCTTCGATCTCGTAGGTAAACTCGTAGGAAATAGTGGACGTTAGCCCCTCCGCATCGTAGATTCCGGTGTCGCAACACCACACCTCTAACCCTGCGCCCAGCTCATCTACAACGGTTTGCAAAATCTGGTGTTCGTCGAGGCTGTCGCGCACTTTATCGGTAATCCGCTTGAGTAAGGCTTCAAAATTTAAGGCTTGGCGCAACTGAGCCGTTTGGTCTTGCACTTCGGCGGCGAGGCGGGTGTTGAACTGTTGCAACTGGCCATAAAGTAGCGATTGTTGGATGGCAATGCTGAGTTGATTGGCGATCGCCTCTAGCAGTTCTAGTTCCCAGTCTTGCCAGTGGCGCTCCTCCGTCTGATGCACGGCGATCAACCCCCAAGGCTGGCCCTGCACCATAATGGGCACAGCCAACTGGGCGATCGCCCCCAACCCCAATAGACAGGCGATCACACAATCGGCGATAGGCTGCTGCTCCGCATTGTAGGTATGCTGAGCCACCAACGAACAGTGATTAGGCGTGCAACTTTCGAGGCAGTGACTCAGATACAAGCTTCCGCCAAGGGGCGTAGAGGTGGCAACCCGAGCCTCGGCGACCACCTGCCCTTGGCGATCAGAATGGAGCTGAAAAATGAGGGCGCGATCGCTCTGCAAGACCTCCAGCACATCATCTACGGTGGTTTGTAAAATTTCGGGTAAGTCTAGGCTTTCACGAATATGCTGGGTGATTTTCGTGATCAGGCGTTCGCGCTCTGCCTGCAACCGCAGCGATATTTCGACCCGTTTTAAGGCTGTGATATCGCGAGCAATGCAAGAAAAGAACTCAATCGCGCCATCGTCATTCCGATGCACCAAAATCATCTGGGAAATCGCAATTTCCTGCTGGTCTTGGGTCAGCATGACACTTTCCCCCATCCAATAATTGCGACTCAGCAACCTCGGGATCTCTTCTTCAAGCACCAGCGGGTGCAAATGCCGAGGCACCGCCCGCAGATAATGAATCTGGCTAATTTCATCCGTTGGCTCAAGCCCCAAAAGTTGGCGGCCAGCGCGATTCATATACGAAAAAAAGCCATTGGCCTGAATGATCGCCACACAATCAGGGGTTGATTCCAAGATGGCGATCAATTTGGCTTGCTGATGCTCGGCCTCTTTTTCCGCCGTAATATCGGTCATCAGACCGCGCCAGATCGTGGGGTTCCCCTGGGCATCGGCTTGCACCGTAATGCGATCGCAAAACCAACGCACCTGCCCACTGGCCGTGATCATGCGATAGCTAAAATTGTAGAACCCTGGCTGAGAGAGTTGGTTTTTGCCATCTATCAGCAGCCGGTTGCGGTCATCTGGGTGCAAGTGGTTGAGCCAAAAATCAGTTTCGTCTAACCACTGCTCCACCGGAAAGCCTAATAGGGTTTCGGCAGGCTGGCTCACAAAGGTGATCTGCCCCGTAAGCGCATCTGCCTCCCAAACAATGCCATTGATCGATTGCAGTAACTCGTAATAGCGCTCCTGCACTTCGCACAACGACTGCTCAATTTGCCAGAGCGGAGTAATGTCATGGAGGATGATAATCGCACCCGAAATAGAGCCGTCTTCTTCGTGGTAAGGGGAATAGGTAATGTTGAGATACCGCGTCCCCAAAACGGGGTGAGTATCCCACATTTCAAACTGTAGAGTTTTGCCAGCCAAGCAGCGCTCCATGCGCGATCGCACTTGGTTATCAAACACCTCCTGCCCCATCAACTCGGCAATGGTCAACCCCACAATTTCAGATTCAGGCAAGCCAGACTGCTTCTTGTAGTAGGGGTTGACTACGCGGTAAGTAAAGGTCCGATCAATCAGCGCGATCCCTTCCGAGGCCAATGACACAATGCGCTCGTAGCGTTTGAGGGTTGCTTCAGTTTCCTTGAGCCGCGTGATGTCAGTGTCGATAGAAATGACTTGCCAGCAGCCCAATGCGGCATCCCAATGGGAGGTATGGCGGCTTTGGATCCAACGGATAGAGCCATCTTTGTGCCGAAAGCGATACTCGATTTGAGCGGGCTTGCCTTGCAAAATCAGGGCACGGCGAGGCAGGATCACCGCCTCTCGATCGGCCTCAACAACGCATTCCCACCATTTGCTTTGCATCATCTCGGTTGGGGCAAACCCAAACATTTCCTCTGTGCCCGCCGAATAATAGTCAGGTTGCCACGTACTATCGGGATAAAACCGCAGGCTCACAATCGAGGCACGAGTGCCAGCTAAAATATCGCTGAGTTGGCGTTGGGAGGCTTCTAAAGCCTGTTGGGTCTGCTTGCGCTGGGTCATGTCGAGGTAGGCGACCACCACCCCATACCCGTCCAGTGGCAACGGCACCGCCGTTACACTGAGCCATCGGATCTCGCCATTCTGCCGTCGCACCCCAAGCTCAACATCTGCCACCATGCGCTTTTCATGCAGCGCCACCATGCTGGCATAATCGGTTTGCGCCAAGCAGGTGCCATCGGCGGCCACCACCTGCCATTCGGGGCTGTCGATCTTGTGCTTTTTTTGGTCTTCGCAGGATATCCCCAAAATCTCTTCAGACGCTGGGTTTGCCTCTAAAAATTGACCGTCTGGGTCGGTAATGCATAACCCAATGGGCAAAATTTCAAAGAGCGTGCGGAACTTAATTTCACTTTGCTGGAGGGCTTTCTCTAGCTGTTTTTGCGTCGTAATATCTTGCCCACTGGCTTGGATCTCGACCAATCGACCCTGCTCATCAAAAATGCCCTGATTCGTCCACCGTTGCCACACCTCCCCAGTAGCACCCTCGCTACCCTCACACCGATGTTCATGGATCAGGGTGGGGTGGGCAGGGGTCAGTTGCTGCAACGCCTGGATTTGTTGCCCCACGAAGGATTGATCAGACGCTGGAATAAACTGCAGAAAATTTTCACCCAGCAGTTGATCCGCTGATTTCCCAAAACTTTGGCAATAAGCCCGGTTCACAAAGGTAAGGGTGCCATTGGGCAAAAAACGACAGACCCATTCGGTCTGCTGGTTCAAAATGTCGGAGTAGCGCTGCTCTTGGGTGTTAGAGGATGCGGTGGCAGGGGGAAGAAGATGGGGGCGATCGCGCAAAATCAGCAAATGGTAAGGCGGTACGGCTTGGGCGATCGCCACCAAACCCACCTCGCGCACTGACCCATCCCCCGCCCTGATCAGCCCATCAAGCTCCAACCGCAGCGGCTCAGGTTGCTGTAGCCACGCCACCAACACAGCCGCATTGCTCAGCCAAAAGGTTTGTAGAGATTGGCCGACTAACGCCTCAGCGGGTAAGCAAAAAAGCTCGCTGGCAGATGGGTTGATCTGGCTCACAACCCCCGCCGCATCCAGCAAAAGCATGGCATCAAGAGCCATCTCAAAAAAGATCCAGGGATTGCTCGCCACAGACGGAAACACACTAGAAGTAGCATCGGCATAGGTCATAGAGGTCGGCAACGGGTTTCTTTCCATAAACCGCACAGCAAGCACCTAAGTAAAGAGACTATGCAACAGGGCTGACGACAGAGCCAATATGATGGCAGGGCTGACGGTCAGCCATGCCATCACAAGCTGTGACAACAGCCTAAAACAATGGGCTGAAGCTGCTAGAAATACTAACGACGGTTGGATGCTACCTACCTTCATTTCTAAAGGATTCAAACCAAAACTTTAGTTCTTTAGTCGTCAGCTCGTAAGGATTTACTCCATAAACGACGCAATTTTTAGCAGTTCGCAATCTACTTTGATGTATTGATTTGACGATAAATTAATAAGGGTTGACGCCTCATCAAAAAAGAAGGAAAGTTTTCACTCCCCTTCTCCCCTTCTTCCATTCAGCTACTGATAAAAGCAGCCATTTTGTCATTAGTTTTAGATCTAGGTTTTAGATCTAGCTAACCGCTGCCTCTGTAGGCGAACATCATCCTTGCCCCTAACCCATCATTTTACAAGCAGCTAAGTGATTTTACAGACAGCCAAGTACCATTCACTTCTCCAAATGTTAGGAACCTATCTGCACTGACAGCCGGATAGCTACCTACAAGCTACCTTCAAAATCGTATTTTCTAACATGGTTCCTAGAGTGCCCTCGATGTCAGAGACGGCATTGGGTTTCTAGTACCCACTCAGATCAACTCACTGACGATCAACTGACTGACGATCAACTCACTGACGATCAACTGTCATTGATCCACCATTAATTTATTGCTAGTCGTTCAGCACTAGCCGTTCAGTACTAGTCGATGACAACAGACCGCACATCAACAGGGGTCTCAGCTTCAGACGTTGCAGAATTAGCAGCATCAGATGCGGCTGTTTTTTGATTTTTGACGCGCTCAATCAAAACTTGAGAAACCTCTGTGAATAGCAGGGTAATCAGCAGGGCATCATCTAGCTGACCAATCACAGGAATAAAATCAGGCGCTAGATCAAGGGGAAAAACTAAGTAGGCTAGAGTTCCTAGAATCAACCACCAGCGATATTTGGGGTTGCGAATTGTTTGGCGATACCAAGCATACAAACCTTGCAGGGAAGCTGTCATTGGGCGTTCTCTCATTCAACACTTCTAATTGTGTCAGAGTCACAAAGCACTGTTGAGAGGAGAAAACCGTCTGTGGGCAGGTGTAGAAACCTCACTTTTGGTTTCCTCTGGCCAGATTCTTGGAGGGCTGTGGCATCTTTCTGCTAAAGAGAATTGCAAGCTGCAAAACTAGACGCTTCAAGCATCCTCTACATCTAAACATTCTGTGAAATGCTGGGGTTTAGGATCTTCGGGTTCTATGGCTAGGTCTAGAGCCATGACAGCGTTGGCTCTGGGCAAGGTCTATCTAACTTGTTGATTTCTCTCTAACCTGTTTATCATGAATGGTTGAAATTGTAGGGGTTGGCGAGACCTGTAGCCTTTCTGATCAATGATTAGGATACCTGAGCAGGTTCTGGGTAAGGATTGAGCGGATCCTTTCTAGGGGTTAGAGGCACCGGGGCTGATCGCACAATCGGGAGAGGGGAGGGGGGAGCGCTTGAGAGAAATGGGGCGATCGCACAATCTAAAACCCAAATGGCCAAAACCCAAATGGCCAAAACCGCCGCTGTTAGGGGTTTGGCTTGGCTTGGCTGTGCTGTTTTGTGTGGCGGCAGGGCTGCGATTTTGGGGCATTGGGCGGTTCAATACCCTTGTGTTTGATGAGATTTACTATGCTAACTTCGCGGCGGCATTTCTGCGGGGCGAGCAAGAGTTTGGCGGTCATCCTCCCCTAAGTACCTATGTAATTGCCCTTGGCATTTGGCTGGGTGAGTGGCTGGGTTTTGGCGATGCCACCACCCGCAACACCCTCACGGGTTTGTCACTTTCGACCGTGAGCTACCGCTGGATTAATGCCCTCATAGGTGCCTTCTTTCCAGTGTTGGTAGGGGCGATCGCCCTGCAACTCACCCGCCGCTCTACCTATGCCCTGCTAGCAGCCTTCCTCGCCACCCTCGATGGCCTGTTTTTAGTCGAGTCACGCTACGCCCTCAATAATATTTACTTAGTGTTGCTGGGTCTGGTCGGGTGGCTATGTTGGCTCTTGGCGCTAAACCACCTGCGCCCGTTGCCGCCTCTTGCAACAGCCATTGATGGAGCGCCCGTTGTGCCTCCTCAGCCCTGGAAACTGTGGCTGTGGCTGGGGTTGGCTGGCGTGGGGTTTGGGGGGGCGATCGCCATTAAATGGAACGGTGCTGGGTTTTTGTTGGGGGCTATCCTGCTCTGGGCGATCGCTTGGGCTGGCCGCATTGTGCGTCACTCCCTAGAGATCCCGCCCACTGGCGACAGCCTCACCGCGTCTCCCCTCGCATTTTTGCCCAAGCTGCATGTTGGCCACCTCGCCGTGAGCCTGGGGTTCGTGCCAGCGCTCACCTACTGGCTCAGTTGGTTGCCCTACATGGCTCTCGACAACGCCCACAGTTTTTGGGGATGGCAAGCGCAAGTCCTCAGCTATCACCAACGGGTAGGAGGTTCCGACGCGCATCCTTACTGTTCTCAGTGGGATTCTTGGCCACTGATGGGGCGACCCATTGCCTACTTCTACGAAACGGTGCAATCTGGCGCTCCTCGCCCAGAAACCCTGACCGAAACGCCCCCCAGCCACCTCAGCACCGCTATCTACGATGTCCATGCGATCGGCAACCCCCTGCTGTGGTGGCTGGCCAGTATCGGTAGCTTCGCCTTACTCTGGGTACTGGTGATGCGGGTGGGGGCATGGCTGCGCGCTTTCCAGGCTCGCTCAGGGATCTTGGAGGCCAAGCGCCCCTATCGCCCTTGGGCAACAGTGTCTCTGTCTCGGGTTCCAACCGGGCTAGAGAATTGGACGATTTTGTTTTTATTGGTCAACTGGGGCGCTAACTGGCTCCCCTGGGCCAAGGTCAGCCGCTGCACATTTTTGTATCACTACATGAGCGCGTCGGTGTTTGCGTTGCTGGCGATCGCCCTCTGGCTCGAACAAGGCTTACACAGCCCCAACATCCGCTACCGCCAACTCAGCATCGCCGCACTCCTGCTCATAGGGTTGGCGTTCCTCTTCTGGCTGCCCCTCTTCCTGGGTCTTCCGCTATCTCCAGAAGGCATCCTCATTCGCCGCTGGTTACCCAGTTGGACTTAAGCACCTGTTGCGATCTACCGCAGCGACTTATTCTTATGTTTGAATTGATTTCAAGACTGGAGTAGAAGGATCAAGCTGGGTTAACCCAAACTGGGTCAAAAAGCCAGAAGTTGGCTGAGGGTCTGGGTGAGTTCTTTGGAGCTATGGAGATCAATGGCATGGAGCAACCCAGAATCTACGATACGGCGGGCGCGTTCGTCGGTGATTTTGCCTTGTAGGGCAGTGGCAAGGGCATCGGCAGCACGACCACTGCCCGCGATCGCAATGACCGGGCGACCGGCACCCACATTTTCTGCGGCATCGCGCCAGGTAACATCGCCACCGTTGATCAAAATTGTGACCGAGGGTTGCTGATCAGACAGGGTGCTGGCGGTTTCGGCAATCCAGGCAGATTCATCGCCCCATTGCGATCCGGGTACCAAGATGAAGTGGGTATGATGGGGTTCGAGGGGGGCGGCTTCGGCGTGGGGCAGGGGTTGCCCTGGCAGGGCGACGGCACCTTGGGGCGCGATCCCCAAGAGCGGAAATGTGGCGTGGAGTTTGTGGCGGGCGCGACCCATCATCGCCATGATGCCGCTGTCAGTGCCTCCATCAATCACAACGGCGTTGAGGGTTTCGGCCAATGGAGCCAAAACTTGCACGAAGAGCGATCGCAGTAAGGCTTGGTCGGCGGTGGAAATGCGACTGGCTCCGCCAATTATTACTAGCGATGGCATGGGATGCGCCAACCCCAATTGCTGAAAGGCTTGGGGCAATTGGGTGCGATGGTGAATCTTGACCGCATGGGCGCTATGGGTTTTAGAAAAGGTGACTGGAGCAGCCGTGACGGCTAAGAGAGCATCCATGACAAGGTGGGTAACAGGTACTGGGTCAGGGTTGTGGCATCAACCCCCAGCTCTGTCCGATCCTGTGCGGCTTTTAACCCGGCTTGGGCGTGCCACCAGACAGCCGCTTGGGCAATGGACTCTGGGGATATTTGTCTTAGGGTTCCCTGGGAAAGCAGCCCACCCAACATTCCGGTCAAAATATCTCCGCTGCCTCCCCTGGCGAGGGCGGGGGTGCTGCGAGGGTTGACCCAGACCGTGCCGCTAGTGGGATGGGCGATCGCCACCCGTGCCCCTTTTAGCAGAATGATCGCGCCACTGCTGTGCGCTGCACTGCGCGCTTGGTCTAGCCGGTCGGTACCCGTCAGGTGAGGGAAAAGGCGGCGAAATTCGCCGGGGTGGGGGGTGAGCAGGGTCGGGGCGCTGCGGCCTCGCAAATCAACCTCGGGCACCTGCGCCAAAATGTTGAGTCCGTCGGCATCAAGAACGAGGGGGCGATCGCTCCTTAGCAGCGCGGCGATCACCCGGATGGGGGCTGGGGTTAGGCCAGGGCCAGCGGCGATCACGGTGTAGCGGGTCAGGTCGAGGTCATCGGGGAGGTGGGCGATCGCCCCTTCCTTCGTTTCTGGTAAGCCTATCACAAGGGCATCGGGCACCTGCGCCACCACCAGCGACACCAACGATTGCGGCACTCCCACGCTCAACATCCCCACCCCACTGGCCCGCGCCGCTTGAGCCGCCAAAATCGCTGCTCCGGGATAGGTGCGCGACCCAGCCAACAGCAGCAAATGCCCCTGCTGGTACTTGTGGGTATCTGCGGGGCGCGGCAAAGGCAACGCCGCCACCGCCGCCGCCGAGGTGATTTGCAGATCTCGCCCCGCCGTCGATGTTCCAAGCACCGCCTCAATATCGGTGGTGGGAATATCGAAATCAATTCGTTCAGAGGTGCCCAGGTAGGCCAGCGCCGCATCGTGAAAAAAAGCGCGTTTCCATAGCCCCAAACAGAAGGTATGGCTGGCTTGCACCGCCATCCCCAACACCGCCCCCGTATCTGTATGCAGGCCAGAGGGCAGGTCAATGCTGAGAATGGGCTGCGACCATTGGTTGAGGGTCTGCACCAAGGACGCCAAATCATCGGTGAGCGATCGCGTCAAACCCATCCCAAACAGGCCATCAATCACCACATCACAATCTGCCAAGCCCTCTAGCGTCGGGTAAAAGGGCACCCCCAGGGATCGCACATAGGCGGCATGGCTGGCGGTGAGTTCCTTTGGGCGATCGAAAGCACTTTGGATCACCACAGGATAGCCCCGAAAATGTAGCTCCCGCGCCACCACCAACGCATCGCCGCCATTGTGGCCAGGGCCGACGACTAGGCCAAACTTCGTCGTAGGGTCGGGATACCGCTGGATTACCTGCTGGGTGATGCGTCCGGCTACTTTTTCCATCAGCGCCGCGACCGGCATCCCAGCGGCAAACAACCGCGCTTCGATGGCCTGCATCTGGGCAGCAGTGACAATCACACTCTCTGGCGTCGGGTTAGGCATCGTGCCAAGAATTGGCTGACGAATGGGAGGCATAGCAGCACCATAGGGCAAGGGATCGTTGGGTGGCAGCGGAGGGGCGATCGCCCTCCCCTTTTCTCCCCATCCTAAACAGCAGAATGCCAAACAGAGCAAGAGCAGGCTATCCTTGCCACCTTACCGCTATTTACCACCGATCCGGGGAGGCTCAAAGGACATATCCCCGAAGTCCTGCAAAGCCTTTACGTAGAGCCTTTCCAGGTAGTCCCAAGTGCGTAAGGATAGAAGGGATGAGGCGTTACTGAGTGGTAGTATGATTTTGCGAAATTCTAGACAATCGTTCAGAGGTTTCAGTCAGCAGTTCATACTTTGACTCAGCAATGCGGTTTCCCCAATTTTCAGGCTAACGTCAAAGTTGTGCAGCGGCAGATAACCTTGAACTCTCAGATAACCTCTGTGCCGTCCACACCAACGCAGTGTTGGGCTGCTGGCTATACGGATGCCGCTATTTTGCCCTCGGACGCAACTCGAAAGCAAAGTCAGCACGATAGAAACACACATCAAATTCTGCAAAGAAATTCATGTGACCCAGGATTAACGGTGATTCTCTTGATTGTGTCCAAGCGAATGCAAGCAAAACAGAGGAAAATTTAGCGACAGTCGCCGATAGCACAATCCCTCTAGCTTCCATCTGGGCTAAATTACCGCTCAATTGGATAGCAACTGTCTGTTCTTCCCAGGCTGCTCCCAGTTGTAACCCAATTTCATAAGGCAGCACATTGACGCTTTCACCAGTATCCAGCAACGCCATCATCTCCACAGAGTGGTCTTTGTAACTCAGCTTCATTGGCAGATACGGCATTGTGCTAGACAACCCAGCACTATTAGTGCGCTCGATGAAAGGAAACCGCTCACCGTTAAGCATTGTCCTCTTGCCTTGCCGCCACTAGAAGATCTGAAAGGGTTTGAGCCGCCCCATGAGCATCATAGGGCGACCATACAACCGCTTCAGTACCTTCTAACTGCTTTAGCAACAAACTTTCTTGTGTCTGAGTTTCGGTCGTTTGTAATTCATAGCCTTCCTCTTTCGCCACCGCTAGTAGAAGGAAATGAATAAGGCGCAGCTTATCTTGATGAGAAAGTTGATTGACAACAGGAAGTAATTCAGTAAGATACATAAGCTTTAAAGGGATATTTGTAAATAGGCTGGACTGGATTAAATTGGACTTAACTAACAAACTTAATACGGTCGGTGTGCAACCGGATTATTATGCTTTTCAACCAAGAACTTTGAGAGGATGTTTGAAAAGTGATTGGCTGTGATTTTGGGCACTGATTGATCCCCCCCAGCCCCCCTACCCTTCGAGAAGCCGCTTCGCGTCTATAAAAAGGGAGGAACTGGATTCAAAGTCCCCCTTCTTAAGGGGGATTTAGGGGGATCGATACCGTTTTCATACCAGCGACAGGACTTTTAAAACATCCTTTGATGCGAGCAAAACTATTCACAATCAACTCCTACACTTCTCACCATTTATTACTGAACTGATAGAGCATATTCCGCATCAGCATCTGAAATCCGAATACGTTG
>Ga0105044_10008233_pt1 | contig 14324 bp, 12 predicted proteins | sample MAT01_FD_78092 | JGI IMG/M metagenome (GOLD analysis project Ga0105044, IMG submission 78092) | Freshwater microbial communities from Lake Fryxell liftoff mats and glacier meltwater in Antarctica - MAT-01 | ecosystem: Environmental > Aquatic > Freshwater > Ice > Liftoff microbial mat | place...
CCTGGAGTCCGTGAATCTTTCACGGGCGACGAATCGCGGAAGCAGCACCGCTCTCAGCGTCCCGCGGGCGCAGCCGGCAGCCAACGTCCACCGCCGTAGCGGTACGAGCGTCCGTCGACGGTCGCCCGCGTGCCTTCCGCTGCCTGCAGCTCGCCGTGCACGATCCCGACCTCACCGCTCGTCACGTGCACCGTGGCGTTCAGCGCGCCGGTGAGCCTCGCCCCGAAACGCGCGCCGAGCGGGATCCCCGTCGTCGTCCCCTCCGGCGTCACGCTGTCGTCGACGCCTTCGATCGCGACGTCGAGCTCGACGAGACCCTCGTAGCGCGCGACACGCGCTTTCAAAGTCGGCGAGAGATCCGGCGCACGCCCCCAGTTGCGCGCCACGACGATCGAGTGCTGGATGACGAGAAGGTCGATCGCGTCCACGTCCGTGTCCGCCGAAGCGAGGGCCGGCGTCGCTCCTCCCGAATCACCCGCTCGAGCCTGTGTGGGCGAATCTGCGCGCGTGCAGGCCGCCGCGCAGGCGAGCGTGAGCGCCACGAAACCGAGCGCGATCGCCGGCGCGAGACCAACACGGCCGCGCCGACGCGAGCTCATCGTGGTGCTCGCCGAGAGCCGTCTCGTCTTTCGACGCCTGTGCGCGGGCAGTGGTTCGACCGGCGCGGCGAGGACTCGGCGCGCCAGCGGCTCACGATCGGCTACGTGGATCGGCATGGGTGAGTCCTTCGTGAGCGCCGAGTGCAGCTTCGGGCCTCGGGACGTGCGCGGGAAAGCTGCGGACGCCATGCGAACACAGGCATGGACACCGAGCAAGGCCGTGCTCACGAGCGCAGGTCGCAATAGAAATAGGTCGTGCCGCACGGCGCGCCGTCGGGCATCAGCGCGTAGCGGGGTATCGAGCCGACGCGCGTCCAGCCTAGCCGTTCGTACAGGCGCTCGGCATCGCCGCCGGTCACGGCGTCGAGCACGAGCAGGTCCTTCCCGCAGTCGCGCGCCATCGACTCGGCGGCCTTCATCAGCGCGGTGCCGAGCCCCTGCCGTCGCGCGCGGCGGTGCACGAGCATCTTCACGAGGTCGGCGCGGTGCGGTTGGTTGTCGGGCTGCGCGAGCACGAGCTGCACGGTGCCGCACACGCCGCGCTCGTCCAGAGCGACGAGTAGCGCGCGCTCGCCCGCGACGAGTTCGCGCGCGACGCGGCGCCAGAATTCGAGTGCGTGCTCGCGTGGGAGCGGCAGCACGAAACTGACGGACGCGCCGCCCTCGACGCAGTCGATCAGCACGTCGGCGAGCTGCTCGACGAGCGCCTCTTCCAACGTGTCGAGTCGTCGCAGTGTCCAGGTCGACGTCTTCATCGGCGTGCAGCGGGTTCGGATGCGATGACGACCGCATAGCGCGCCGCCTTGCGCGTCGGGTTGTGGAACGTCACGGGTCTGTCGAGCTGCATCGCCAAACAGTCGCCCGCTTGCAGCCTGTGGCGCTGCCGGCCGACCGTGACGTCGAGCGAGCCGTGCAGGATCCAGATCTGCTGGTGCACGTGCGCGTCGCGGCCGGCGTTGTCGAAAACCACGCGTTGTCCGGCCGGAAAGCGCACTTCGACGATCCGCATCGCCTGCGGCACGCCGGGCGGGGAGACGTTGCGGCGCACGTAACCGGAGGCCGGATCCTTCCATTCCACCTGGTCGGCGCGCCGCGACACCGGGCCGCTGGCCAGCGTCTTCCCTGCGTGTGGCGGATCGAAGAGCGCGGACAAGGAAACGCCGAGCCCGGAGGCGAGCTTCTCCAGCAAGACGGCCGTCGGACTGCTCTCGCCGCGCTCGACGAGCGAGATCATCGATCGACTCACGCCGCTCTTTCGCGCCAGATCGTCGAGGGAGAGCTCGTGCCCCGAGCGCAAGGAGCGCACGCGCTCGGCGATGCGCTCGTTCAAGTCCGCGGGCCTGTCCGGCATGCTGGATTCACTGTCCAGCATGGTGGAGGACCCGTCGAGCGCCTCGTGGCGCGCTAGGGATGGGACGCGCGACGCAGACGCTCAGCGAGCCGACGTTCCGTCGCGGTCCACGGGGATCCCGCGCGCTTCCACGTCGCTGTCGAGCGCGAGCGCGCCGCGCGCGAACCCGGGTGAATCCGCGGCTCGTTTCGCGAGCCAGCCCTCGTTCTCGCGCAGCACGTCGGCTGTGTCCCACGGCATCGGCAAGCTGACTCCCGGACGCGCCAGCCCCGACTCGAGCGCGAGGCGCTGGTCCGGGCTCGCGTTCGTCACGCGCGCGGAGTCCTCGAAAGCCGTCTCGATCGAGGCACCGCGAATGCGCGCCTGCCAGCGCAGGCCGTTGCCGAGGCCGATCGTCAGCGGGTGGTGCCAGTCGACGGGCCAGGGGCGCAGGAACTCCGCCAAGTCGAGCGAGCCGCCGCGCCACAGGGACTTTTCCGCTGTCTTCACGCCCACGTTGAAGCCCACGGCCAGCACGACGCGCGATTTCACGTCCGCGGGGAACGACTCGATGCGCGCCACGATCTCGTCGTGTGGGACCGCGTTGCGCGAGCTCAGGAGCGCGCGCGCGACCTGCGCCAGGTTGTAGCCGTCGAGCTTCAGGCCGACGTTCGTCGCGCGGAACGTCCAGTCGACGAGCCCCAAGCTCGACGCGCAGGGGATCGCGGCCGCGGTGAGCAGCGCGAAGCCACCGTACTTAGCCGCGCCGCCGTACTTAGCCGCGCCGCCGTACTTCGTCGCACGGCCGTGCGCGACGAGCCGGTCGGCCCACACGGCGACGAGGACGAGCGCGAAGAGCAAGGTCGGCAGGAAGTAGCGGTAGCCCGCGATCTCGACCGGCGGCGTGTGACCGCCGAGGCGGAAGTTCGACACGCCGTACGCCAGCGCCGCGAGCGGGACGTAGAGGACGAAGGGGACGAACTTCGCGCGCTCGAAACGGCGCAGTTCCTCGGCCGGCGATGGAGACGCGCCGAAAAGCGTGCGCGCGAACTGCACGAGGCTCGCGCCCGTGCTCGGGAGCGACGCCAGGTAGGCCAGCCCGAACGCGCCGAGGAACGACGCCGTGAGCATCTCGCGCGACAGCCCCGCGAAGGGCTCGAAGACTCCCGACCGCGCCAGCGAGGGCCCTAGAAAATCGAGGACGCGGGCCATCACGTCGCCGCCGCGCCCGCTGTTCTCCGCCCCGAACTTCGCGTCGAGGAACCCCAGTCCGCGCCCGCCCGTCGCGGCGTTCACGAGGACGAGCGGCGCGAGGCCGAGCGCGAAACCGGCGACGAGCACGGGCAGGTCGCGCAGCGTCCGACGCGCGCCGCGCAGGCCGGCGTGCATCCCAAAGAGGATACCTACGGGGATCAGCGCTCCGAGGAACACGAACAGCGCGAACCCGCACGCGAACGCGTAGCCGAAGAGTCCCGCGCGCGTCTTCCACGCGCTCGCGAACCAGTCGTACGCGCACAGCACGGCCAGGCTGGTGAAGAACAAGTTCTCGAAGTGGTTGCCCGAGTTGATCAGCGAATACTTCGTCACGGTCGGCGGCCCGATCGCCACCAGGAACGCGGCGAAGTTCGCCGCGCGGCGCGAGTGGTGGCGGTCCACGAGGAGCCACACGACGACGAGTGTCGCCAGCCCGAGTAGCGCCGGCAGCAGCTTGAGCGCCATGTAGCTCGAGCCGCATGCGCCGAAGACGGGCACGGTCAGGAACCCCATCAGGATCTGGCCCGCCGCGTTGTCGTAGAAGTAGCGCAACGGGAAATCGATGCCGCGCAGCGTGAGCTCGGCCATCGTGCCCATCGGGTACAGCTCGTACATCGGCAGCGCGATGCCCTCGAAGCTCGTAGCTGCGATCAAGCCGCGCAACGCCACGTAAGCGAGCACGGCGAGCACGAGTCCGAGCGGGATGCGCGGCACGCTGGCAGCTCTCAGATCCGGCCGACGAGGGACATCCAGCGCAGCTTCAACACCGTCACGTAGCCCGTGAGCAGCTTCCCGACCGTGAGCGTCGACTCGCCGTGCTGGCGATTCTGGAACTCGATCGGCACCTCGGCGATGCCGATGCGCGCGCGCGCCGTCTTGAAGAGCAGCTCTTGCACGATCGCCGGGCCCGCGGAGAAAGTTTCGCCGACGCGGATCGTCTCGAGCGTCTCGCGCTTCCAGGCGCGGAAGCCCGAGTTGCAGTCGCGCACACGCACGCCCAGGACGACGCGGATGTACGTGTTGGCGAGCTTCGTGATCGCCCGCCGCGCGACTCCGCGGTCGGCGTCCTTGCCGCCGTCCGTCGCGCGCGAGCCCAGCACGAGCCCGACCGGCGTCGGTCCGCCGTTCAGACGCCGGATCATGTCGGGGATGTACTTCGGCTGGTGCGACAAGTCCGCGTCCATCTCGATCACGACCGGCGCTCCGAGCTCCAGCGCGCGCAGGAATCCGTCGCGGCCAGACCGTCCGCGCCCCTTGTCCTCGCGCCGGTGCAGGAGGTGCACGCGCGGATCGCTGGCGGCGCGCTCGGCCACCAGACGCCAAGTGCCGTCGGGCGAGTCGTCGTCGATCACCAGCACGTGGAAGCCCGGCCCGAGCGCGAGCAGTCCGTCGAGCAAGGGCAGGATGTTTCCCGACTCGTTGTAGGTCGGCACGGTGACCACGACCGCCGGGCGGCGCAGGGTCTCCACGGCGGGGCGCGCGGGGACCTCGTTCGGCGGGGGAGGCATGCGGGACGGTCGATCGATCCCGTCGCGAGACGCGGCGCGGATGGCGGAGCAGGATAGCCGCTGGCGAGCCCGAACGGCGAGCCCCCAGGTGGCCGCGACTCCCCTGATTCAGGCGGGATCCTGCTCCGACTCAACCCGCGCGGAATCCATTTCCGATAGGGCTGGACGCGCCCGAACTCCGTGCGCGACAGGCATCCATGTCCAACAGTCCGACTCTCTCGCGCCGATCCCAACTCGGCGAACTCCTCGTGGCCGAGGGCAAGCTCTCGCGCGAGGAGCTCACCGCGGCGCTCGCCTACCGCGAGGAGCGCGGCCTCAAGCTCGGTCAGGCGCTGGTCGCGCTGCACCTCGTGACGCAGCAGGACCTGGCCGGCGCGCTGCGCTCGTAAGGCCGCGTTCACTGCCTGAACCTGACGCCCGGCATCGTCGATCCCGATGTGGCGCGGCTCCTGCCCGAAGCCATGGCGCGCCAGTACGTCGCCCTGCCCGTGCACCGCGTCGCCGGGCGCGTGACCGTGGCGATGGAGGATCCGGCCGAGGAGTACGACGTCGACGCGATCGCCGTCGCGCTGGGCGAACCGATCTTCCCGGTCCACGCCGATCCGGAGCGCATCCTCGACGCGGTCGAGCGCATCTATCAAGGCGCGCTCACGCGTCAGCGAGCCGCGCCCGATTCGCCGCGCTTCACACTCGTGCGCGGTCCGCTGCCCGAGTCGGACCCGGACGAGGCCGCCGCCAAGCTCGTACGCGCCGCGTTGCGCGAAGCGTGCGCGATCGGCGCCGACTCGTTCCACGTCGAGTCCACCGCGCGCGGCACCGAGATGTCGTTCCGCTCGGCCGGCGTGCGCACGCCCGCGGCCGTGCTGTCGGCCGACTGGGCCGACGCATGCGCGCGCGCGCTCGTGCTACTGGCCGGGGGATCGCCGGACACCGATCGCGCCGCGGGGTTCCTGGACCTCGACGGCCTGGACTTCGAGATCGAAGTGGTCACGCTCGCCGGTGTGCTCGGGCGTTGCGCTCGGGCGTCGATCCGCCCGAAGCCTGTGCCGTTCTCGCTCGAGCACCTGCCACTCGCCGCGGATGATCGCGCATCGATCCTCGCCTGGCTCAAGGCGCGCGGACTCCTGCTCGTGGTCGGGCCGGCATCGACCGGGACCGACGCGCTGGCCCGCGAGCTCGGCGCGCGCGCGGCGAGCACCGGCCGGCGCGTCTATCGGCTCGCCTTTCCCGGCGAAGTGGTCGAGGGCGTCGTCGCTGTCGCGCGGCGTCCGAACGCGGATCTCGCGTCCGAGCTCGGCGCCATCGGCGATCAGCGCCCCGACGTGGTCGAAGTCGGGCGCATCACGGGACGCAGCGGATGGCGCGCGGCCATGGACTTGGCGCGCCTGGGCGCGCTGGTGATCGCCTGCGTCGATGAGGCGGATGGAGCCTCGGCCGTCGCCGCGATCCTGCGCGCGGTGGACGACCCGGCCCTGGTCGCGAACGCGTGCGTGGGCGCGGTCTCTTTGCGCGAAGTGCGTTTGGCGTGCGCGATCTGTCGCTCGATTCCCGGCGAAAGTTCCGGCGTGCCGACCTGTGCACACTGCGGCAGCACGGGGATCTCGGGTGCCACGCGCATCGCCGAGGCGCTGGATCTCCGCGGTCCGCTGCGCGAGCACGTGGAGCGCGACATCGGCGCTCCGGGGCTGCGATCCGCGGCCGAGTCCCTCGGGATCGAGACCCTCGAAAGTCGCGGACGCGATCTCGTGCGCCGCGGGCTCACGAGCGAGCGCGAAGTCCGTCGCGCAGAGGCCGGTTGGACGAGGTAGTCATGAGCGAAATATTGATCGTCCACGACCACCAGTCGAACCCGGCCTTGCGCCGCGGGGTCCTCGAGCGCGCCGGCTGGCGCGTGCGCTCGACGTCGAGCGCGAGCGAGTGCCTCGCGTGGTTGCGCGAGTCGACTCCCAGCTTGGTCCTGCTCGACGTGTTCCTCGAGGGCAGTACGGGCTTCGATCTGTGTCGGCTCATCCGCGAGCGACACGCACAGGACTCCATGCCGATCGTGCTCGGCTGCCACATCTACCACGGCCCCGAGTACGAGGCCGAAGCCGCGCGCGCGGGCGCCCAGCGCTACCTCGCGCTGCCCGTCGAGCCCGAGGAACTCCTCGCGACGCTCACGACCTTGACCGCAGATGCACAGGGAGTCCGCGCAGCGTAGTTGACAGCGGTCGGCGCGCGTTCGATCCTCCGGTCCGCGGATCCGGGAGGACCACGCCATGACCGACACCAAACGGTTCGATCCCACACGCCGCAGCCTGCTCGTCTCGTCCCTCTTGGGCGTCTCCGTCGGCGCCGGTCTCCTGCGCGCCGCGATCGGACAGCAAGCCGGCGACACGGCACCCGCGGCGACTCCTTCCGCGGCCAAGCCCGTGCCCGCGCTGCGCAAGGCGATCAAGTACGCGATGATCGCCGGCGACGGTCCCGTCCTCGAACGTTTCCAATTGGCGAAGGACTGCGGCTTCGAGGGCCTCGAGATCGACAGCCCGCTCGAGATCGACCGCGCGGCCGTGGTCGCAGCCGCCGCGCAGACCGGCGTCGTCGTCCACGGCGTCATCGACTCCGTGCACTGGCGCGATCGCTTCTCGGATCCCGATCCCAAGGTGCGCGAGCGCGGCGTAGTTGCGCTGAGCGGCGCGATCCTCGACGCGAAGACGTACGGAGCCTCCACGGTCCTCGTCGTGCCCGGCGCGGTGCGCGACGCGGAGAAGGAGAACTTCCAGCAGGTCTGGGACCGCTCGCAGGCTGAGATCGCGAAGTGCATCCCGGCCGCGAAGGAAGCCGGCGTGCGCATCGCGATCGAGGTCGTGTGGAACGACTTCCTGAAGACGCCCGAGGATCTCGTGAAGTACGTCGACGAGTTCCAGGACCCGGTCGTCGGCGTGTACTACGACTGCTCGAACACGATCAAGTACGGCCTGCCGTCGGCGGAATGGATCCGGCGCATCGGCACGCGACTCCAGAAGGTCGACTTCAAGGGCTACAGCCGATCGAACAGCTGGGTGAAGATCGGCGAAGGTGACGAGGACTGGCCCGCGGTGATGGAAGCGCTGGCGCACGTCGGTTACTCGGGCTGGTTCACCGCCGAGGTCGAGAGCGGTGGCCGCGATCACTTGATGGACGTCTCGCTCCGCATGGACCGCATCCTCGGGCGCGCGTGATCGGCTCGACGCGGATCCAGGGTCGGACGAGCGCGGGGCCGAAGGCGCGCGCGCCGCGACCGAGGCCTTAGCTCGCCATGTCCCTGCGCCTGATCGGCATCACGAAGCGCTACGGCGCGCAACTCGCGCTCGATCGCGTGTCGCTCGACGTGCGCACCGGTGACGTGTACGGATTCATCGGCCACAACGGCTCGGGCAAGACGACGGCGATGCGCGTGGCGCTGGGTCTCGTGCGCGCGGACGCCGGCACGGTGCTCGTGGACGGGATCGATGCCGCGCGCGATCCGCGCGAGGCGCGCGCGCGGATGGGCGGGCTGATCGAGACGCCGGGTTTCCACGGCTCGTGGTCGGGACCGAAGAACCTCGAGGAATTGGCGCGCATCCAAGGCTTTTCGAAGGTGGAGGCGCGCCGCGAAGCGGGTCGGTGGATCGAGCGCGTCGGACTCGCGCACGCCGGCCTGAAGCCCACGCAAGCCTATTCGCACGGCATGCGTCAGCGGCTCGGCATCGCGCAAGCCTTGCTGGGCTCGCCACGCATCGTGCTGCTCGACGAACCGACGAACGGACTCGATCCCGAGGGCATCGCGGATATGCGCGAGCTCCTGCGGGCCTTGAACCGCGAGCACGGCACGACGGTCCTCGTCTCGAGCCACCAGTTGCACGAGCTCGGCGCATTGTGCAATCGCATCGGCGTGTTGAAGGGCGGGCGCCTCGTCGCCGAGTCGGAGACGGCGGCGCTCTTCGGCGGATCGACGCAGTACCGCCTCGAGACCACCGACGGGGCGGCGGCGCGGCGCGTGCTGGGGGATCTGCAGCTCGCCGCGACGGTGGACGGAACGGCGGTCGCGTTCGACCTGGGCTCGCGCGCGGCCGCGGACGTCGCCAGCGCGCTCGTCCAGGGCGGCGTCGCCATCAGTGCCTTCGCGCCGGCGCCGCAGAGCCTCGAGCAGATCTACTTGCGTTTCCCGGCCGACGCGACCGTGATCGCGGAGCCGACAGCGACGCCGTCGCGCATCGCGCCTGGTGAGCGGCACGGTCCCCGCGATCCGATGCGGCGCGTGCTCGCCGCGGACTTGCGACGCAACGTGAGTTCGCTCGCGGTGCCGCTCTTGTTGGGCGCGCCGGCCGCGGCGGGAGTGCTGGCGATGGCGCGCCGCGGCGCGCAAGCCGCGGAGGACTCGCGCGCGATCGGCGGCAACGAAGTCTTCAGCGCGACCGACGTGAACGGGTTCGAGGCGGTCGGACTCGCGCTGCAGGCCGGATTGCCCGTGCTGACGTTCGTCGCGCTGGGACTCGCCAGCCAATCGATAGTGGCCGAGCTCGCGCGCGGGACGCTGCGCAACACGCTCCTCCGACCGGTCACGCGCGCGCAACTCGTGCTGGGCAAGCTCGGCGCGCTGGGCGCGGCCATGCTCGCGTCGTACACGCTGCTCGCCGCCGTCGCGCTGCTCGCCGCGCGCCTCACGTTCGGCTTCGGCGACGTGACCGAAGTGTTGCCCAACGGCGCGCGCTTCACGCTGCTGTCCGCGGCCGACCTGTGGCCGGAGCTCCGACTCGCGCTGTTCGCGCCGATCGTTCCGCTGCTCGCGTACGGCGCGATCGGGTTCCTCGCCGGCACGATCGCTCGCGTCGGCGCGGCGGCCTTGGCTCTGGCATTGGGCACGGGCGTGGTGCTCGATCTCGCGCGCGGATTCGTACGCGCGCTCGGAGCGCGCAGCGCATTGCCCAGCGATCACCTGCCGTCACCGCTCTCCGACACTTCGTTCGTGCGTTTCTACGTGGACGTGTCTCAGGGCGTCAGCAACGCGAACTTCGAGCACGGCGCCGCGACCGTGTGGGTACCCGCCATTTGGGGCATCGCCGCGGCGGCGATCGCGCTCGTCATCGTCCAGCGAAGGGATGTGCCCTGATGCACCGTGCGGCCTGGATCGGAATCGTGTTCGCGCTCGCGCTAGTGCCCGCCTGTTCGATCGGGAAGCGATCGCTGCCGGTGGACCCGCCGCCGCTCGCCGATCTCGAGGAACCGCTCGACCTGCGCGAGGAGCCGCGTGACGAGACGGAACGCCGCGAACTGCCGGTCGGTTCGTTCACCGGGCTCGTCGTCGGCGCCGCGAGCGATTCCCTCGACGCGCTGGCCGACGAGAGCGGCGGCCTCGTCGTTTCGGGCGTCGTCGAGAACTCGCCCGCGGACCTGGCCGGCGTCGCGACGGGCGACCTGGTCGTCGAAGTGCGCGCGGGCGGGAACACGACGAGCCCGCGCTGGCCCAGCGCTTGGCGCGAGGTCGAGATCGCGGCGGCGCCGGGTTCCACGCTCGAAATCGTCCTCGATCGTGCTGGCGTCGAGCGCACGGTGTCGATCACCACCGTCGCGCGCGCGCGGCCGGCCGCGCGCGAGGACTCCGAACGTTTCCGCGAGGATGCTCGCGTCGGCGTCGTGCTGCGCACCGCGACCGAAGTCGAAGCGCGAGCGGCGGACCTCGGACCGGGCGGCGGCGCCGTCGTCGTCGGATTGTCGGCGGCCAGCCCCTGGCGCACGGCGGGCGTGCGCTACATGGACCTCGTGCGCTCGATCGCTGGAGAGCCCGTCGCTCACCCGCAAGTCGTCCTCGACGAGATCCGCAAAGCCCCCGAGGACGGACGGCTCGAGCTCGTGATCGTGCGCGAGGGACGGACGATCGAGCTCTCGCCCGCCGTGTCGAAACGCGCGGGCGAACTGCGCGAAATCGACATCCCGCTCCTCTACTCGTACACGTCGGACCGCGGACGGACCGAGACCTCGATCCTCTTCGGCCTCTACTTGCACGAGAGCACGCGCGCGGCGTGGCGGACGCGGATCCTGTGGTTCCTCGACTTCAGCGGCGGCGACGCGGACCGGCTGGAAGAAGAGCCGGTGCCCGAGGTGCAGCGCGAGGGTCAGGGCCAGGAAGACGACGGATCGTGACGGGCGCCTTCCACGCACTGATCTGCGCGCCGATCCTGGCGTCGGGGCTCCGCGCGACGGAGCCGCAGGCGCCGCCTCTCTTCCGCACGTGCTCCATCCCGGTCGCGGAGGACGCGCGGGTCGAGGAAGTGCTCTCGTGCGATCTCTCGGGCGACGACATCGCCGACGTGTGCATCGCCACGCGGGGGCTGCAAGTCGCGGGCTCGAAGACGCCGGCGCGCGCTCGACTCGCGGTCCACACCCGACGCGCTCCGGGCGGAGCATCCGGCACGGCCGCCTTCTCCGCGACGCCCGAAGCGACGCTCGACCTGCCCTCGGACGTCATCGCGTTCGCGGCGTGCGACGTGCTGCCCGACGCGGGCCGTGAGATCCTGTTGTTCAACGCCGCGGGCGTCTTCGCATGGCGCTGGCGTGAGACCGACGAATCGAAGCGCGTGACGCGGCTCCTCGACGTCGAGTTCCTGTGGCAGCTCCCGGCCGGCGGCACGCTGTTCCACTTGCAGGATGGCGTCGTCGACCTCGACGGCGACGGACTCGAGGACCTGATCGTCCCCGAGCCCGACGGTGCGCGCGTCGTCTTCCAACGCCCAGCCGGCGAGTCGCCGCGGTTCGGCGCGCCGCAGCGCATCGCCGTGCCGGAGGAGTCGATCGAGGGACGCGGGCCGGAGAAGGGCCGAGTCACCTTGCGATCGCCCGGTGGCCGGCGGCGGCTCTCGATCGATCTCGGCGAGCAGTTCGATCTGCGCGGCGAGAGCGCGCCCGGCGGGCCGTACCTCGCGATCGACGAGAGCGCGCCGCCGATGGCGATCCTCGATTGGGACGGAGACGGTGACCGCGATCTGCTGGCTCTGTCCGCCGCGTCGCTCCACGTCCACGTCCAGGAGCCGCGCGGGACCTTCGACCCCGCGCGCGCGTTGCGCCTGCCTTCGCCCGTGCCGCGCGACCGCAAGCGCGAGCTCGACGTGTCCTATCAAGTCCGAGCGCTCGACTTGGACTTGGACGCGCGCGCCGACGTGGTCTTCTTCGCGCAAGACCAGCGCTCGGACTCCGCGCGCACGCAGGCGCTCGTGTTCCGCCAGGGACGCGCGAGCGCGGGCGAGGTCCCGCTCTTCGGCAAGGACGGAAAGCCCACGGAGCTGCTCGTGCTGGACGGTTTCGCGCGCGCGCTGACGATCGAGGACGTAGACGGCGATGGAATGCCCGATCTGGTCGCGGCCGCGCTTCGTCCGAACCTGATCGACGCGATGCGCGCGGCGGCGAGCGAGCGCATCGACACGGAGCTTTACGTGTTCCGGAATCGCGGGGCGCAAGGCTTCTCGAAGCGACCCGACCTGACGCGCGTCTTGTCGTTGCAGGCCGGCGGCGGACAAGGCAGCGGCGGATCGAGCCCGTTCCTGGCCGATTTCGCCGGCGACGTGACGGGTGACGGCGTGCGCGACCTCTTCGTGCGCACCGATCGCGATCGCCTGCGAGTGCACATGGTGCGACGCGGAAAAGACGGCGCGTTGAACGTCGTCGACGCGCCGCTGTGGGAGCTCGCGATCGACCCGAAGTCGCGCGTGCTCATGCCCGGCGTGCTCATGGAGCGCACGCCCGACATCTTCGTCCTCGAACCCGGAGCCGTGGTGTGCGCCAGCTTCCGCTGATCCTCGCGGCGCTCGCGCCGCATGCGACCCAGGCCGCGAACGAAGCGCAACGCTTGCGCGTGGCTGTCTCGGTCGACCCGGGCTTCGCGCTGGCCGAGCATCGCGCGCTCGAGCTCGACGGCGAGCCCGGCTCGGAGATCGTCGCCATCGGTGTCGCGGGCGAGGTGCGCACGTTTCACTTCACGTCGCAAGGTTTCGATGCGGCTCGCGGCAACTTGACGCTCTCCGAGCCGCATCGCACCATCTTCGCGTTCGCGCCCCTCGATGGAGCCGGGCGGCCGGACCTCTTCGTGGCTTCGCCGCGAGGCCTCGAGGTGTACCGCGCGGCCGACGACGGGGCGTTCAGCGAGACGCCGATCGCCACGGCTCCGCGCGCGCGGCAGAGGTTGCGGACGGGCCAGCCCGTCGCGGCGCCGCTCGCCGTCGACATCGACGGCGATGGACGCACCGATGTCGTCGTCCCCGACGGGGAAACGCTCGACGTGTGGCTGCAGCGTGCCGCCACGGGCGCGGGCACGAACATCGCGTTCACGAAGGGTGCGACCGTGCGCGTCCCGGTCTCGACCGCGCGCTCGACGGGCGGCTCGGCGCTGTCCGATCGTTTGAACGCGGCGATCACGATCCCGAACCTGCGGCGGCTCGACGTGAACGGCGACGGGCGTCTCGACATCGTGGTCGAGGAGCGCGAGATGCGCGCCTTCCACCTCGTGCGCGCCGACGGGTCGATCCCGACGGAAGCCGATTCCGTGCTCGATCTTTCGATCTTCCGCGACACGACGGCCGAAGCGCAGCTGGCGCCGGGGCGCACGCTGGCCGGGCTCGACCGCGCACTGCACGAGATGCGCGACTTGAACCGCGACGGGATCCCCGATCACGTCATCGCGCACCGGCGCAAAGTGTGGGTGTTCCACGGCTCCCGCGCGGCGCCGCAGTTCCAAACGCCGACGAGCGTGCTGAAGACCGCGGACGACGTGACCGCGCTGCTCCTCTTGGACCTGGACGCGGACGCACGGCCCGACCTGGTGCTCTTGCGCGTGCAGGTGCCGACGGTCGCGACACTCCTGCGCGGGCTCGTCAGCGCCTGGGAGGTCGAGGTCGCGGCGGTCGGCTACAAAGCCGGAGGCGAGCGCGATTTCGAACCGGCGCCGCAGTGGAGCAGCAAGCTGGCGTTCGAGGTGCCGGCGATCCTGTCGATCCTCAAGGACCCCGAAGCCATCGTGCGCCGCTTCGAGGACGTCGGCGACAAGCTGCGCGCGTCGGCGGAGGGCGACATGGACGGCGACGGCATCGCCGATGTGGTCGTCGTGTCGGAGGACGGCACGCGCGTCGAGGCGTGGCTGGGTGACGCGGCGACAGCGCGCGCGACGGCGGAGAAGCCGGCCGACATCGTGCGCCGCGCCCTGTTCGACGAGAAGGAGTCGAAGTGGGACCTCGACCGACTCGTGGGCTGGTTCTCGGGCGTGGCCGAGCAGCGCGTCCAGGCCCTGACGGGCGGTCGCGCGGCCAGCGCTGCTCTTCCCCTGCGAACGGCCGCGGATTGGCGGTTGAGCGGCATCGAGGCCGTGGACCTCGACGGCGACGCCCGGGTCGAGATCGTGCTGCGCTACGACGCGCCGGACGGCTCGAAGAGCGTGCTCGACGTCGTGCGGTATCAGTGAGCGCCTTCGGAGCGCTTGCGCTGCGAAGCACCCGTCCCGCGCAGCGCTTGCGCTGCGAAGCACACGTCCCACGCAGCGCTTGCGCTGCGAAGCACACATCCCGCGCAGCGCTTGCGCTGCGAAGCACACTTCCCGCGCAGCGCTTGCGCTGCGAAGCACACATCCCGCGCAGCGCTTGCATTGCGAAG
>Ga0105044_10008242_pt1 | contig 14313 bp, 11 predicted proteins | sample MAT01_FD_78092 | JGI IMG/M metagenome (GOLD analysis project Ga0105044, IMG submission 78092) | Freshwater microbial communities from Lake Fryxell liftoff mats and glacier meltwater in Antarctica - MAT-01 | ecosystem: Environmental > Aquatic > Freshwater > Ice > Liftoff microbial mat | place...
GCGAGGGCATGTAGGCGGTCGGCGCGGGGCCCTGCGGCCCAAATCGGATACCCGATGAACAGATCGCCCACACCCGCGTCGGCGAACACTTCAGCTTCGCCAACAGTCGCAACGGTCAGCCCGACCGCACTGTGAGCGAGCTGGCGGTGCGCAATCTCGGGCGTCTTGTGAGTCTTGGCATGCGGGCGTAGCGCGACGCCGAGCCGGGCCGCGTGGCTGGCCATCGCCGCGAGGTTTTGCTCAAGCAACTGGTCGTCGACGACGAGATAGGGCGTGTCACGCATACGTTCATCCTGCCCCACGCTGATCACGGTCGGCCTCGGGCGCTCGTGACGAGAGTTCAGCCGCCGTTGGCCATCTGGTGCCGTAGTAACTCGATACGCGCTTGCAGCTGAGCCACGGTCGCCAGCCCGACCGCAGGGCCACCACACACCCGACGCAGCTCGGCGTGGATGATGCCGTGTGGTTGCCCGCTGAGCTTTGCCCGCAGCCCGACGAGGCTGTTGAGTAGCGTGCGCTGCTCTTTCAGCGACCGGTACATTGGCTGCGGCGCGGGCGCTGTCGCGGGCCGGTCGGCCGCGCGGCGTTGCTGGCGCTGGTGGCGGGCCTTCAGCACGTCGCGCACCTGCTCGGGCTCAAGAATGCCGGGCAGACCCAGAAAGTCGAGCTCTTCGAGGCTGCCCACCGACGCCAGCGCGCCGAACTCATCGCCGTCGAAGAGCACCTTCTCAAAGGTGGCACTCGATTCGAGGGCAAGGTAGGTGTATTCGGCAAGCTCACTCTCGCTCGCCTGCTCTTCTCGTTCGGCGCCGGCAAGAAGCGAGTCGTCAAGCAACTCGTCTGACAGTCGGTCGAGAGCGTGATCACGCTCACGCTCAAGCTCGCTGGCGAGGCGTTGAATAGCCGGCACGCTCGGAATGAAGATCGACGCCGTCTCACCACGCCGCCGGGCGCGCACAAACCGACCGATCGCTTGCGCGAAATACAGTGGTGTGGATGCGCTGGTCGCATACACCCCGACCGCGAGGCGCGGCACGTCGACTCCTTCGGAGACCATACGAACTGCCACGAGCCAGCGCGACTCCGACTCGGTGAACGCGGCGATGCGGTCGGATGCTCCTGCCTCGTCGCTCACCACTACCGTCGGCTCCTCCCCCGTGATCGAGGCCAGCAATCCCGCGTAGGCGCGCGCTGTGGCCTGGTCGGTGGCGATGACGAGGCCGCCCGCATCCGGAATCGCGTGGCGCACTTCGGTCAGTCGGGTGTCGGCGGCGCGCAACACGCCGCTCATCCACTCGCCCCCCGGGTCGAGGGCGGTGCGCCAGGCCTGCGCCGTGATGTCGGCCGTGTCGGCCTGCCCGAGCACGGCCTCCATCTCGTCGCCGGTTGTCGTGCGCCAGCGCATTCGGCCGGCGTAGGAGAGAAAGAGCACGGGGCGCACGACTCCGTCGGTCAGCGCTCGGCCGTAGCCGTATTGGTAGTCGGTCTGCGAGACGCGGATGCCGTCGGCGTCGGGAACGTAACTGACGAACGGGATGGGTGCGGTGTCGCTGCGGAATGGTGTGCCCGTGAGGGAGAGCCGACGCGTGGCTCCCTCGAAGGCCTCACGGATGCCGTCGCCCCAACTGAGCGCGTCACCACCGTGGTGCACCTCATCGAGAATGACCAGGGTCGAGGCCTGTTCGATGAGCCCGCGGTGGACGAATGGCTGAGCGGCAACCTGCGCGTAGGTGACCGCCGCGCCATGGAATGCACGGCCAACCACGCGACCCGCATTGCGGAAGGCCGGGTCGAGGCGAATACCCACCCGGTGCGCAGCGTCAGCCCACTGCCGCTTCAAGTGCTCGGTCGGCGCCACGACGATGACACGCTCGACCGTGCGCCGTGCGAGCAACTCTGCGGCAAGCCTCAGCGCGAAGGTTGTCTTGCCCGAACCGGGGGTAGCGGCTGCAAGAAAGTCGCGGGGCTCGGTCTCAAAGTAGAGATCGAGAGCTTCGGCTTGCCACGCACGAAGGCGATCGGCGGTGCCGCGCGCTGCACGCTCGGGGTACGAGGGTGAGAGGTGTTCCGCAGCGAAAGTGCCCACGTGCGGGGCGCGGCGGTAGGTCGGACTCACGAGACCTCGATGCTAGTCGAGTGAGCCGACACCCCCGTTCGGCACGCTTTCCCGGCGCGGCGGTGCTCCGCGCAGAAGGGATGCTCGCTGTACCGCACCGTGCCCGAACTTCTCGGCCAACGCATCAATCGTCTCTTCGGCCTCGCGCCATGGCTCGTCGTCGTCCCACAGCCCCCGAGCGACGGTGCCCGTCGGAATCAGGTTTTCCGCGCGCACACCGATGAGTCGTAGCCCGCGCCCGACGACGGGCGAGGCGGCGTACAGAGCCCGCGCTTCCGTCGCGATGCGCTGCGCGACATCGGTCGGCTCGGGAAGTGTCTGCGACCGAGTGATCGTCTCGAAGTCGCCGAACCGTAGCTTGATCGAGAGCGTGCGCGCCACCCACCCGCCGCGTCGAAGTCGCTCGGCGACGCGATCGGCAAGCCGCAAGAACTCACGCTCGATGGTGGCGGAATCGGAAACGTCACGCTCGAAGGTCACCTCGTGCCCGATCGACTTCTCGGCGCGCTCGGGTGACACCGAGCGTGGATCTCGGCCATTCGCGAGGGCGTGCAGGTGCCTGGCGCTGGCCGGGCCCAGGGCGCGCACGAGGGCCTCGAGGGGGGCATCCGCCACATCACCGATCGTGCGCAAGCCGAGGCGCTCGAGGCGCTGTGCTGAAGCCGCACCCACTCCCCAGAGCGCCGTGATTGCCTGCGGGCGCAAGAAGTCGAGAGTGTCGGCCGCGGGCACGACGAGAAGTCCGTCGGGCTTCGCGCGACCAGATGCGAGCTTGGCCACAAACTTGGTCGCAGCAGCGCCCACTGAGGCGACGAGCCCCGTCTCGGCTCGGATTCGCGCGCGCAAGGCGGTGCCGATCGCGAACGGTGGCCCGAACAGAGCTGTCGCGCCTGACACATCGAGAAACGCCTCGTCGATGCTGAGCGGCTCGACGAGCGGCGTCACGTCGCCAAGAATCGCCATGAACGCGGTCGACGCTGCCTGGTAGCGCTCGTAGTGTGGTTCAAGCACGATCGCCTGCGGGCAACGCCGTAGCGCGACGGCCATCGGCATCGCCGAATTCACGCCATAGCGGCGCGCCTCGTAGGTGGCGGCTGTGACGACCGAGCGCGCGCCGACATGCCCGACGATCACGGGCTTGCCTCGCAGCTCGGGTCGGTCAAGCAACTCCACCGAGGCGAAAAACGCGTCCATGTCGAGATGCAGGATGCGTGCGCTGAGGTCGTCGGTCCGCGTCTCGGTGACCAGCCGGCCACTACCGTCTTGCTTGCTCATGACGAACGCCCCACGCGCTCATCTTGTCACTGTGGCACGCGTGCAGGGGCTGGAGCGTGGGCACGGGGTCGAGTGTGCGTCTGCCAGGCTAGGACTATGCCTCAAATGCACCCGTGGTCGCGGTACGTCGCAATCGGTGACTCGTTCACCGAGGGCATCGGCGACCCCGAACCGCAGAACCCCGGTGGTCACCGTGGCTGGGCAGACCGCGCTGCCGAGGTGCTCGCCGACGGCACCGACGATTTCGCGTACGCGAACCTCGCGATTCGCGGCCGGCTTCTGCAGCAGATCGCCGACGAGCAAGTGGATGCTGCACTCGCGTTGCGCCCTGACCTCATCACGATCTCCGGCGGAGGCAACGACATCATCCGCCCCGGCACCGACCCTGACAAAGTGGCAGAGCTTTTCGATGAGACGATCGGTCGCCTGCGCAGCAACGGAGCAACCGTCGTGATGTTCAACGGCCCTGACATTGGCATGACGCCGGTTTTGCGGCGTGTGCGAGGCAAGGTTGCGATCTACAACGAGAACTTGCGCACGGTCGCGGCAAAGCACGACGCAATCGTGGCTGACATGTGGTCACTTCGGCAGTTACAGAATCCGCAGATGTGGGCACCCGACCGGCTGCATTTTTCGCCGCTGGGGCACCACACGATCGCGATCTCTGTGTTGGAAGCACTCGGGATTGACCATCAGCTCGAACCACAGCATCCCGAACCGCTCCCGGATCGCTCGTGGCGCGCAGCCCGCGTTGACGATATGGGCTGGGCCCGCGAGTACTTGGTGCCGTGGGTCGTTCGACGAATTCGTCATCAGTCATCCGGTGACACAGTTCGGCCCAAGAGGCCGACGATCTAGCAGTAGATCGTCAGCCCGCGAACAGCAACTCGATCGGTTGCGCCAACAGCCAGCCCGGCGGCGGCGGGTCGATCGAACCGCTCCACTCGAGATCGACGCGAGCGTGTTGCGATCCGTAGCGCACGATCAACGAAGGCGGCGCGGTGTCAGTGCCGACCTGAAGCTGGGGCGCATCGAGCACCGCGCGAGTGGTGACGGGGCCCCAGACGAGTGCCCCGACGCCTTCGGCCACCCTCAGCTCAGCAGTGTCACCCCAGGGTGCTGAATATCGGGCGACCACGGTGCCGACCTGCGCGAGTTCGATGCGGTGAAAATCGTCAGTCGCGCTGGATACGAGCGCGCGCACGGCGCGCGCGACCTCGGGCTGGTCTACGAGGCCGAGAACGACTCCGACCACGTCGACCGGCTCGTTCTTGACCAGCACCGTGCCCGAGAACAACAAGTTAGACCCCACCCCGTCGAGAGTTCCGGTCTTGAGCCCGGTGATGCCGTCGCTGCCGAGAGCGAGGTTGGTGGTGTCGAAGGTGCCGACTCCGGTAACGCTGACCACGGAAAGCGCAGCAGCACGAGCGACAACGGGGTCAGCGAGTGCAAGACGCGCCAGCGCAACGAGTTCGCGCGGCGTACCGGTGTTGAGGAGCGAGAATCCGGTGGCATCGCCGATCCTGATGGAGTCTAGACCGCGCGCGTCGAGCCAGCTGCGGGCGGCCGCAATATAGGCATCCTCCGAGCCGAAAGCCCAGACGGCGAGGGTCTCGGCGTAGTTGTTTGCTGACGGCACCAATAAAAGCTCAATGATCTGGCGCTGGGTGAGAGTGAGCCCCTGTGGAGCGGGTGCCACCGCGCCGTCAATCGCGCGATACCGCGCAGGCAGTCGGCTGTCGGCCGCGGTGAGCGTAATGTCGGCGCCGTCGCTGTCGCCTTCGATCGGATGCTCTTCGAGAACGACAAGCGCCGTGACGACCTTCGCGATCGATGCGAGGGGTCGCGGGGTATCAAGTTCGCGACCCGCAAAGAGATGAGTACCGTCGGCCTCCGCAATCGCGGCGCCACCGGCCTCGGGCATCGACACGACTGCAGCCGACGTCGAGATGCTCTCGAATGGCACCGCGATCGGAGAGATCACCGGAAGGGGTGCCAACAGCGCATAGGTCGAATACCCGATCGCAGAGAAGACGACGACGAACGAGGCAACGACCGCAGCCGTGCCTCTTCGCACGGCGATGCGCTGGCTCACGCCGAGTCGCGCCAGATGATCTCGGTCGCCAGCAGCGCACCATTGGAGGCGAGTGACCCCGTGCGCACCTGTTCGAGTACCAGTTCGGCCGCTCTAGCTCCCAGTTGCCCGGCAGGTTGGCGCACGGTCGAGAGCGACGGTTGCGCCCGCAAAGCCCACGAGCTGTCGTCGAAACCGACGATTCCGACGTCACCCGGCACCGAGCGGCCCGCGTTGCGCAAGGCCTCGAGCGCACCGGCAGCGATCGCGTCAGAAGCTGCGAACACGCCGTCGATCGCAGGGTCGATGTGCAACAGCTCAGCCATGCCTGTCACGCCTGCAGCGTAGGTGTAGAACCGCTGGCGCGAAACCAGCGAGTTGTCGAAGTGATCGCCCAATGCCTCGCGGAACCCGGCGAGCCGGTCACGCCCTGAATCGCGGTCGAGGCCCGCGGCGATCATCCCGATGCGGCGTCGCCCGGTGCCCCGCAAACGCTCGGTTATTGCGCGAGCGGCCCCGCGATTATCGATGCCCACCCACGGGAGTTGCGGCTGGTTGTCGGGCCGACCGATCATCACGGCAGGCAAGCGGAGGTCAGCGATTGATTGAGAGATTGGATCGTCTTCGCGGGCCGAAACGATGATCGCGCCGTCAACAAAGCCCCCACCGAGGTAGCCGGTGACCCGCTGCGAGTCGCGCTCGGTGTCGATGATGAGAGAGACGAGTTGATAGTCAGCGGCCGACAAAGCAGCGTTGGCACCCAGCAGAATTGCGCCAATGTTGGGGTCGTCGATGAAGACCGAGTCGGGCTCGTGCACGATAAGTGCGATGGCGCCGGCAGACTGGCGGGCAAGGTTACGTGCGGCAGTGTTGCGAATGTAGCCGACCTTCGCGATTGCCGCATCGATGGCCTCGCGCGCCGCCGCCGAGACGTAGGGCTCGCCGTTCAGTACACGCGAGACTGTGCCGCGAGAGACCCCTGCTTCCGCAGCCACGTCAAAGATCGTGGCGCGCTTGAGGCTCTGTGGTTTTCGGGGCACGGTCGAAGTGTACAGAGGCGCTCGAAACCAGCATTCCGTGGCGCCACTCGATTGACACCCGCGTGCTCCCCGAATAGTCTGTGAACGCTCACAGCCACCGGGCTGGCCTCGTACCGCGGCGGACGATCGCCCGTAGCTGACGGTGAAGTTTGCGGCGTGTTTGTGCGGAGTGTTTGTGCGGTGAAAGGGTGGTCTCGTGGGTCCGGTCAGCAACCTCAACGCCGAGGCGACGGTGCCGCTCATTCCTGGTCTGCACAGCAGTCGCGTGTTGCTGGGTTGTGACTACAACCCAGAACAGTGGGCGCCGGAGGTCTGGACAGACGACGTTCGCCTCATGAGTGAAATCGGCGTCGACATCGTCGCGATTAACATCTTTGGGTGGGCACACGTTGAGCGCCGACGCGGAGAGTACGACTTCGCGGCCTTAGACGGTGTGATCGACCTCCTGCACAACGCGGGAATCCGTCTCAACCTCGGAACGGGCACGTCGTCTCCACCCCCGTGGCTATCGCTGGAGTCCCCTGAGATTTTGCCAACCTCCGCCGAGGGCGTTACGGCGTGGCCGGGCGGTCGACAGGCGTGGTGCCCGAGCTCCCCCGTCTTTCGCACTCGTGCACTCGCGCTGGTCGAGCAGACCGTGCAGCGCTACGGCAATCACCCTGCCCTCGCGCTCTGGCATGTCTCTAATGAGCTCGGATGCCACAACGCGCTGTGTTACTGCGACGCCTCGGCGGAGGCGTTCCGTCTTTGGTTGCGCGAACGATACGGGTCTCTGGATTCTCTCAATGCCTCGTGGGGTACCGCATTTTGGTCACAGCGCTATGGGTCGTGGGCAGAGGTCATGCCTCCGCGTGCGACGCGTTCGGCGCGCAATCCCGCTCAGCTCGTCGATTACCGCAGATTCTCTTCGTTCGCTCTCTTGGACTACTACCGCGCTGAGGCCGACGTGCTTCGGCAGCATTCGGCCGTCCCCATCACGACCAATCTCATGGTCACCGCGCACATCACGACCCAGGACTACTGGTCATGGGCCGACGATCTCGCGGTAATTGCAAATGATCACTACCTCGACCATCGACTCGATGATCCGCTGGCAGAGCTTGCTTTCAGCGCAGACCTTACCCGCGGCCTTGCCGCTGGCGGTCCGTGGATGCTCATGGAGACGTCGCCAAGCGCTGTGAGTTGGCAACCGGTGAACGTGGCAAAGACCGACGGCGAGTTTCTGCGAACAGCTCTTGCACAGGTCGCACGAGGAGCCGACTCGATCTGCTACTTCCAGTGGCGTCAGTCGCAACGCGGCGCCGAGCGCTTTCACTCCGCTCTCCTGCCCCACGGTGGTGTTGAGAGTGAGGGATGGAAGCGCACGGTCGAGTTCGCCGGGGCGCTCGAGCGGATCGCACCGGTAGTGGGGAGCCGCGTCACGGCGCGAACGGCTTTGCTGTTCGGCTGGAACGAGTGGTGGACGGCGGAAGACGCGACGCATCCGACGCAGTCTCTGCGATATCTCGACGAGGCTCACCGCTATCACCGCGCGCTGCGGCGTCGCGGAGTTACCGTCGATATCGTTCGTCCGGGCGACCATTTGGTCGACTACGACTTCGTCATCGTTCCGACCCTGTTTGCGGTGTCGGATGGCACTATCGCGACTATTGAGGCCGCTGCCATGGCGGGAGCCACGGTAGTCATCACTCCGTTCAGTGGAATCGCCGATGCCGACGGGGCAGTGCGTCTCGGCGGCTATCCTGGCGCCTTCCGCGAAGCGTTAGGAATTGTGATCGAAGAATTCCGGCCCCTGCTGGATGGCCGCGAAGTGGTGCTCTCGGATGGCGGAACAGGCCGAATCTGGACCGATCGCGTGCGAGTCATAGACGCACACACGATCGTGTCATTTGACAGCGGACCCTCAGCGGGGGCGCCTGCGATCACGCGTCGCCCTAGAGGATCCGGGGCAATGTGGTACGTCGGCACGGTTCTCGACGATGGTGCGCTTGATCGGCTCTTAACACGATTACTCACCGAAGCGGGCATCTCCACTCTGGAGGTCGGAGCGGATGTCGACGTCGTCGTGCGTCGACGCGGCGAAGACGAGTTCGGCTTCGTGGTGAATCACGGCACTTCTGCACTGGTCGTGCACGGCTTCGGTGTCGACTTGCTCACGGGTGCGGAAGTGAACGAAACTCCAGTACCCCCCGGCGGCTCAATCGTCGTGCACGGCGGAATCAGCCGGTTAGAGCGACTAGATGTGTCGACGATCAGTAGCTAGGCCTGACTCCGCTCAGGCTGCCGGTCAGGCGGTGCTTCCGCGGTGCACCTGCCGGTATGCGGCTGGGGACATGCCACACGCCCGACCGAACCGGTCGTAAAACTGACTGGCCGAGCGAAACCCGGCTGCCTGCGCGACCGAACTGACCGGTTGAGCAGTCGTAATCAAGAGCCTTTGCGCATGAGCCACCCTGCTGAGCGCCAGATAGTCACCGATAGTGATGCCGATCGACCGGCGAAACACGGTCATAGCGTGGTTGGGATGCAGGTGAGCGGCGCGAGCGACGTCACTGACCGTGATGGCCGACGCTGCATTCGCCGCGATGAACTCTGCCATGATCGCCGCGTGAGAGAGACCAACGGCTCCACGGGAATCGTCAAGCACTTCGGGCCGCTGGTCGGCCGCAGATACCGTCGATGCTGTGCTTGCCGCGCGACGGAGAAACGCGTGCACCTCTAAGGTCACGATCACCCGCCGCTCGGCCGTGCCGAGGGCAAGATCCTCTGTCCACTGCAGCAACCGTTCCTCTACCGGCCGCCGGCCGTTGTCATGCAGGCTCACCAACTCGCCGCGGAGCAGCGCGCTCGTCAGTCGGCCCGGGAGTCCGAATGACAGCAAGTCACTCAACGGCACGGTCAACCAATGCAGCCACAGAGGGGCCGTTTCAGACAGCAACTGGTGCGGTCGCGCCGCCCAGAATGCGACGACCGTTCGCGCGGGAATAGTCGTTCGGATCCCGTCTATGAGGTAGTCGATAGCTGATGGTGCGTAGTTGAGCTCGATGTCGTCATGGCGGTGGGCGATCGTCATTACTGTCGGACGCGCTCGCTCAGACGCCAACCCAAATGAGCGCACCGGCGCCGTGCTCTCATTCATCGGGTGCATAGGATCCCGGACATCCAGACAACTAGAGCGGAAGATTTCTTACATCGTAGTTCATAGCCTGATATCCCCGGCAGTTGTCTTCCCTCTCATCGCCGGCGTCACGGAAGGAACCACGTCGCATGTCAACATTCACGACCGCGCCGAGCAGGGCCATTGCGAACGCTCACCTGACGCTTGAGGAGGTCGCGCACTTTGACCAGCACGGCTATGTCGTGCTGCGCGACCGAATCCCTGCCCCCCTTCTGGCGCGACTTCAGGAGGCTGCGGACAACTGGATCGCTCAAGGACGTGAGTCTGGCGACAATAGCGGCGCCACCAGCGACTACAAGTTCGCACAGCGCGAGTCGGGATCAGTGATGTGGCGGGTGGACTACGTGCACAACAAGGGTCAAGAGGTCTCGCTGGAACTCTTGGGAAGTCCTGCCGTTCTCGGTATCGCGGAAAGCCTCGCGGGCCCAAATCTTGTTCCGACCTATGAGTCGCTGGTGTTCAAAGACGAAGGTGATGGTGCTGCTGTGGCGTGGCACCAAGACGCGGTGCACCCTCGCTCACATCGAATCTTTAACGTAGACGTCTACCTCGACCACTCTCGAATCGGCGAGGGGGCGTTGCGGGTCGCTCCGGGGTCGCACCTTCGACCAGTTGATGTGTGCGAGCTTACGGACGAGTTTGGCTGGGATGCTCCGGGAGTCGTCCAAGTGGAGATGGGTCCAGGCGACGTGCTCGTCCACGACGTGATGGTGGTTCACGGTTCCGAGGCTGTGACCGGCAACCGACTTCGCCGCACGATCTATTACGAATTCCGTGCCGCCGAGCAGATCATGGCCGAAGGTCCGTGGGATTCGGAGTGGATCGACCAAAGGATGCGCCTTCTACCTTTGGGGCTTGCCCAACACGCTCGGATGAACCCCGAAGTTTCTGGATTCGCGTGGAATCCGTCGTCGGAGTTCCGCCCGCAAACCAGCGGAGACGCAGACGCAGAGCTTCGCATTGCACACCTCGTCCACACGCCCGGCTCTTATTGCAGCGCGGGAAGTGTGCCTGTTTCCTAGCCGGCAATAGCGAAGGCCGCGCCGGAATTGGCCCGAAAGAGAGTTGACAGGCCTGTGAGGTCTGGCTAGGCTGGGAGCGTTCACAGAAAACGGTGAGCTAACCTCCCCTGGATCCTGGGAGAGCCGATTCGCGCTCGATCAGGACCGGACAATGCACTGCCTGACCAACGACGATCGAGGCACTCTTGTTCAGTGATTCCCTGTCAGCTGGCGTTACACGCCATTGCGTCCTGCTCCCCGGCTGCGACATGCAAGAACTTCGGTGACCGCCGCAACCGCCGTTCGCACCTCGAGTGCCGCACCTCGTCGTCGGCGCAGCCGGCAACATCTTGTGGCCATCACGATTTTTGTGGTGCCTTTTAGCCTGCTGTTTATTGCGTTCTACGTCGTCCCGATCGGGTTCGCAATTTACCAATCACTCTTGACTGTCGAGCGCGAAGGCACCTTCGGTCCGGCGACGCAGGTCTTCGGCGGTCTTGTTCAGTACATCGCGGTGTTTCAGGACGGGCCTTTTTGGGAGTCCGTGGGCCGGGTCGCTTTGTTCGGCATCGTCCAGGTTCCGGTCATGATCGGGCTTGCGCTCCTGTTTGCGCTTCTCCTGGACTCACCCTTGGTGCGGGGCAAGAAGTTCTTCCGTCTCGCCTTCTTCGCGCCATACGCCGTGCCGGGAGTCATCGCCGCCATCATGTGGGGCTTCTTGTACTCCCCGACTCTCTCTCCGTTTTCGGCTGTCACCAGCAACATCGCCTTCCTCGGCGCTGAACTCGTGCTGTGGTCGATCGCCAACATCGTGACCTGGGTGTACGTGGGGTACAACATGCTCATCATCTATTCGGCACTGCTGGCGATCCCGACAGAGATCTATGAGGCCGCGAAGATCGATGGGGCGAACAATTTGCAGGTCGCGATGAGAATTAAGATTCCGCTGGTCATGCCAGCGCTCATTCTTACGGCAGTATTTTCAATCATCGGCACCCTGCAATTGCTTGCTGAGCCACAAACCTTGCGCAGCTTCAGTACCGCGATCAGTAGCACCTTCACTCCGAACCTCGCGGTGTACACGACCGCCTCGGTTCCTAATTACAGCCTCGCGGCAGCCTTCTCTGTCGTGCTTGCTCTTGCGACCTTCGCTCTCTCATTCACATTCCTGCGCCTGACCCAGCGGAGGGCGTTCGCATCATGACCACGACACAATCGCCGACAGCACACACGAGATCGACGTCCTCGCGCAAAGGTCCCATGCGTGAGAACGTGCTCTCACGCAGCGCCGCAATGCTCATCATGGGCGTGTTTACCATCTACTTCCTCACCCCCATCTGGTGGCTGCTGGTGTCGTCGACCAAGCGTCTGGATCAGTTCACCAGCACGGCACCACTGTGGTTCACACCCGACTCCTTTGTCGCATTCTTTGACAACATTGGCCGGCTGTTTGCGTATAACGACGGCATCTTCGGGCAGTGGATCCTCAACAGCGTGCTCTACTCCGGAGTCGGCGCCCTCCTCGGCACACTCTTCGCGGCGATGTGCGGCTACGCGCTTGCTAAATATCGGTTCCGGGGACGCGAGGTCATCTTTAACGTCGTTCTCAGCGGTGTACTCGTGCCGGCTACGGCGCTAGCCCTCCCCCTGTTCCTGATCTTCAGTCAGATCGGGTTGACGAACACCTACTGGGCAGTATTCCTGCCGAGCCTGGTGAGTCCTTTCGGTGTATACCTGTCCCGTATATTTGCGGCCGCGAGCGTTCCCGATGAGCTCATCGAGGCAGCGCGTCTCGACGGGTCAGGCGAGGTGCGTACTTTCTTCGTCCTGGGCGTGCGACTGATGTCCCCCGCTCTCGTGACGATCTTCTTGTTCCAATTCGTCCTCATTTGGAATAACTTCTTCCTCCCTCTCATCATGCTGCGAGACCAAGCTCTCTTCCCCGTCACCCTCGGTCTCTTCGCTTGGAACAGCTCGATCGGGCAGAACCCCGATCTACGGCTGTTCGTAATCGTCGGCGCGTTCGTGTCGATCGTCCCGCTGATCATCGCGTTCCTCAGTCTCCAGCGCTTCTGGAGCAGTGGGCTCGCAGCGGGAAGTGTCAAGTAACCCACCACCATCCGCGGCCATGCCATCCCAGGACAGCAGCCGCATTCGACAGGAGATGCAATGAAGTCCACATTCAAGAGAACCGCCACAGCAGCGGCCCTCGTGAGCGCTCTCGCGCTCGCGGGGTGCACGGCAACTAGCACTGAAGAGCCTGCTGCCAGCGGCGAGTGCGCCCCGTCTGACGGGCCAGTCACCCTGACGTTCACTAGCTGGGTCCCCGGAATGGACCAGGTTGTCGCGCTCTGGAACGAGCAAAACCCCGACATCCAGGTGGAGTTCCAGACTGGGCCCAGCGGCAACTCGGGCACGTACCAGAACTTCTTCAACGAGATCGCTGCCGGTAACGCAGCCGACCTCGGCCAGATCGAGTACGACGCTCTCCCGAACTTCCGTGTTCAGGACGGTCTCGAGAACATCGCGGCGTGCGCTGGCGTGGCCGAGGCGAGCGATGACTTCGTTGAGTGGACCTGGAGCCAGGTCACGTTCGGCGAAGCTGACGCTGTCTACGCGATCCCGCAAGACAGCGGCCCCATCGCGATGTACTACCGCGCCGACCTTTTCGAGCAGGCTGGAATCGCTGTTCCGACCACGTGGGAGGAGTACCGCGTGGCGGCCGAGCAAATCGCGGCACAGGGCGCGTTCATCACCAACTTTCCGAAGACTGACGTCAACTGGTTCGCTGGCATGGTCTGGCAGAACGACGGCCAGTGGTTCGCCAACGACGGCGAGAACTGGGATGTTCAGCTGACCTCCGACAAGTCCGTCGAGGTTGCTGACTACTGGCAGGCCATGATCGACGACGGGCTCGTCTCTGCCCTCCCATCGTTCTCTGACGAGTGGAACGCGTCGTTCAACACTGGAGCGCAGTGGACCTGGATCTCGGCTGTCTGGGGCGCAGGAACCATCCGTAGTGGTGCTCCTGACACCGCGGGCAACTGGCGCGTTGCGCCGATGCCGCAGTGGGAAGCTGGCGGCGAAGCTGCTGGCAACTGGGGTGGCTCGTCGACGGCCGTGCTCAAGGGCTCGGACCACCCGTACGAGGCAGCTCAGTTCGCACTCTGGTTGAACTCTGACCCGGAGGCTCTTGCTCTGGCGAACGAGCTCGGCGGCCTGTACCCGGCCTCGAAGGCGGGCGCAACTCTGCCCGTGTTCACGGCCGATCAGGAGTTCTACGGTGGCCAGAAGATCTACGAAGTGTTCGCACAGGCGTCGGAGTGGGTCATCCCCAACTTCATCTGGGGCCCGACCATGACGCAGACCTACACAGACGTCTCTGACGGCTTCGGCACGGCGCTGAGCGGTGGCGGTACGCTCCTCGACGCGCTCACCGCGGGTCAGCAGTCGACGATCGACGCCCTGAAAGCGCAGTCGATTCCGGTCAAGGAGTAAGTATTCCGCTTCTCCACCTTCGTGCCGCGGGTGTCAGCCTTGTGCTTGACGCCCGCGGCACGGCCGTGCCACGGCTCGTTCACTGGGGGCGCGACCTCGGTGAGGTCGGGCCAGTCATGCTTGAGCACGTA
>Ga0105044_10008248_pt1 | contig 14305 bp, 18 predicted proteins | sample MAT01_FD_78092 | JGI IMG/M metagenome (GOLD analysis project Ga0105044, IMG submission 78092) | Freshwater microbial communities from Lake Fryxell liftoff mats and glacier meltwater in Antarctica - MAT-01 | ecosystem: Environmental > Aquatic > Freshwater > Ice > Liftoff microbial mat | place...
TCGTCCGGGAGGCAGGCGTGGCAGTCGTCCATGCGTCCGAAGACGAAGGTATCGTGCTCGGTGAAGGTGAAGACTTTCCCGGCATCCTGGCCCTGGCCGATCTTGATTTGGATTTTGGCACTCACAGTTTTCGAGTGGCACTACGGAGAACGGGCGAAATCGTCAACCAACCGGCAGCGCGGTAACTAGTTCAAATCTGAATCGATCATGGGAGGCTCGCATCCGTTAGAGCGATTTGAGGAAAGTCTGAATGTCGTCGTGATTGCCGAGGTCGTGGAAAATGAGGCTGCCGGGCTCCGCAAAAAAAATGAGGCGCAATTGCAGACCGCCGCGGCATTCAAAGGCGTTGCCTTTGAGTCGTCGAATCCCAGCCCCGGCATGGGCATGAGGATGGCCCCAAGCGGCGACGGTTGCGTCGATGGCACTTGGCACTTTTGCGCGATCACTCTTGGACAGTTTCTTCGCCGCCCGCAGAAAGCGGGTGGTGAGTTTAACCTCCAAGGAGCGCATTCAGATTCCCTTTGTAGGTCTTGAGTTTGCCGGCTTTGCGCTCCCGTTCGATTTCCGCATTGCCACGTTTTACAAAGCGGTCGAGTTCCGCCTCGGTGACGCCATATTCGCGGGTGGCATAGTCGGCGGATTCGACCTTTACGGGTCGCAGAGCGACGATGGTGTCGCCGTCGATGATCCCGATGTCTTCTCCCTGGCTGGCTTTCCGTAACCAGTAACCAAGTTTTTGCCGAGCGTTGGTGATGGTGAGTGTCGTCATATTGGAGACATTTTATGTTCTCCAAATGGACTTTCAATGTTCATCTCGCGCTTTGCCCCAAAACTTTTTCGATGGTCGCGTCAACCTGCGGGTTTTCTGCCCGCGGATTTCAGAAAACCTTTCGATTCGATGCCCGAGAACCCGCGGGCTTCCAGCTTTTCACGCAGGCTTTGAAGGGCCGCGTAACCAACCTTGTGAACGGCCTGCTGGGAGACGTTCAACTCCTCGCCAATGTCGCTGTAGCTCTTTCCTTCGCGAAGGCGCACGACGATGACCCGCGAGCGTGGGGCGAGTTCTGCCAGCACGTCTTCCAGAATCCGGCGTGATTCCGCGGCGCGGGCGGCGAGCGCGACATCCGCGCCCGGATCGGCGTGGTCTTTTCCAGCAGAGGAGCTGGTCGAACTCGCTGTCGTAGTCTCGGTGTCGAGCGAGAATTCGTGGATCTTCACGTAGCGGAGTTGCCGCGTAAAAAGACTGTTGAGCGCGTTGCGGATCGCGCGTCCGGCGGAGGCGGTGAACTGGCCCTTTTCCGGGTCAAAACCCCTCGCGGCGGCGGCGAGCGCCGCGTCTGCTTCAGCCACCACTTCATCCATGCTCGCGCCGGGGATGTTCGCGTATTCGTAGGCGAGCATGCGGGCGAGTCCGAAGTGTTGTTCAACGAGGTCGTCGGGCATGGCGTGGGCGGGTCGCGAGTGGTCAGCGTCACGCGATGGGGAAAGCGCAAACCCGCGCCGCGGTTGACGCTTTCGCGGCGAGTCCGTATCGCACCCCATGCCCGAGTCCATTTCAGCCGTGTTCGCCGATGTCCACGCGAACCTGGAGGCGTTGCAGGCCGTCTTGGCGGACATGGATGCGCAGGCAGTTTCCCAGCGCGTTTGTCTTGGAGACATCGTCGGCTACGCGGCCAATCCTGCGCAATGCCTGGAACTGGTCCGCGGCCTCGGATGCCCGGTCGTGAAGGGCAACCACGACGACGCGGCAGCGGGGGATTCTGACCTGGACGAGATGCGGGACGTGGCGCAGCGCGGAATCGAGTTCGCGCGCCAGAAACTTTCGACCGCGCAGCGCGCCTATCTCGCCGACTTGCCGCTCACCTTATCGAGCGGGAACAGCGAGTTCGTCCACGCCTCGCTGAACGACCCCGGTGAGTGGCGCTACATCATGCGGGAGCCGGAGGCGCGCGATCACTTCGCAGCCCAAACTCAGCCGCTCTGCTTTTGCGGCCACACGCACGTCCCGATGGTGTGGCACTTGAGCAATACCGGGAACATCAAGACATGGCGTGGACACGGACGAATCGAGTTGCCGGCGGGGGGCAAGACGCTGGTGAATGTCGGCTCCGTGGGCCAGCCGCGCGATCTCCAGCCAGCCGCGTGCTACGCGATCTGCGATGCGGATGCCGGATGGGTCGAATTCCGTCGCGTGGAATACGACATCGCCAAAGCCCGGCGAAAAATCCTGCGCGCCAAGCTGCCGCGCTACGCCGCTCAACGGCTCTCGCTCGGGCGGTGAGAGCTTCGGGTTGGCCGATTTTTCCGCGGCCAGCGGTTTACTTCGGCTTGCGACGCTCCGCGGCGCTGGAGTAGAGCGAAACGGCGAAAGGCACGAGGTAGGTGAGTGGGATTTTCCACGCGTTCGGCGGCAGATGACCGGCCAGCAGCGCGTCGCCGCTGTTGATGAGATTGAGGGCGGTGCCGACGAGCACAGCGACTTTGAAGGCGCGGTGATACATGGATTTTCTGCGAGCGAGATAAGCGGAGATGAATATGCGGGGCAACTGCGCTTTGGCAGCCGCGCCTCGTGCCTTGCCGGAAGGACGCCGCTCGCGTAAATGCCGGGCCGATGTCTTCCACCGCACTCTTCCGCACGCTCAAGCAGTCGTTCGGCTACGACTTCTTTCGCCCGCTGCAGGAGGAGATCATCACCGACGCGCTCGCCGGGCGCGATGTCTTCGCGCTCCTCCCGACCGGCGGCGGCAAGTCGCTCTGCTTTCAGCTCCCCGCCTTGATCCGCGAGGGCTTGACCGTGGTCGTCTCGCCGCTCATCGCGCTGATGAAGGACCAGGTCGATGCGCTCACGGCGAGCGGGGTGGCGGCGACGTTCATCAACTCCACGCTCGGAGCCGCGGAGTCGCGCGCCAGGCTGCGCGGGCTTTTCAACGGTGAATACCGGCTGCTTTATGCCGCGCCCGAGCGGCTGATGCTCGACGGGACGATCGAGATGCTCCGGCAGTGGAACGTGGCGCAAATCGCCGTCGATGAGGCGCACTGCATTTCCGAGTGGGGCCACGACTTCCGCCCCGAGTACCGCCAGATCGCCAAGCTGCGCGACGTTTTCCCCGAGGTGCCTTTCATGGCGCTCACGGCGACCGCGACCGAGCGCGTGCGGGGCGACATCGTGAAGCACCTGCGGCTGCGCGACGCGCGCTGCTACGTGGCGAGTTTCAACCGCCCAAATCTCTCATACCGCGTGGTGCCGAAAGCCAAGCCGTACGAGCAGACGCTCGCCTTCATCCGCGGACGCAAGCGCGAATGCGGCATCGTCTATTGCTCGAGCCGCAAGGCGACCGAGAGCGTGGCGGAGAGGCTCGTCGCCGATGGCATCGCCGCGCGGCCCTACCACGCGGGACTGGAGGACAAGGTGCGCGCGCTCAACCAGGAGCTTTTCCTGCGCGATGAAATTCACGTCATCTGCGCGACGATCGCCTTCGGCATGGGCATCAATAAGCCGAACGTCCGCTTCGTCCTGCACTACGACCTGCCGAAGAACGTCGAAGGTTACTATCAGGAAACAGGACGCGCCGGACGCGACGGTCTGCCGAGCGAATGCCTGCTGCTTTTCAGCTCCGGCGACGTGGTGAAACAGACGTCGTTCATCGATGAAAAGTCCGACCCCGAGGAGCAGCGCGTGGCCCGCGAGCAGCTCCAGAAGATGGTCCACTACGCGGAGTGCGCCGCGTGCCGCCGCGCCGAGCTGCTGCGGTATTTCGGCGAGGAATTTGGCGAGCCGAATTGCGGCGGCTGCGACAACTGCCTGGAACCGCGCGAAACCTTCGACGGCACGCTGGCGGCGCAGAAATTCCTCTCGTGCGTCTATCGGCTGCGGCAGGCCTCGCGCTTCGGCGTGGGCTTGAATCACATCATCGAAGTGCTCACCGGCGGGGCGTCGGAGAAAGTGCTGAAATGGGGGCACGACAAGATTTCGACCTACGGCATCGGCAAGGAGCACTCGCGCGCGGAATGGGCAGCGCTGGGGCGCGAGATCATCCGGCTCGGGTACTGCCGGCAGTCGGCGGAGAAATTCAGCACGATCGAGCTGACCGAGGCGGGGATGGAAATCCTGCGCTCGCGCAAAACCGTCACGCTGACCCGTCCGCCTGCCGAGCCCGAGCGTGGCCGCGAGGACAAGCGCCGCGTCGGCGACATCGCGTGCGACGAGGCGCTCTTCGAGCAACTCCGCCGGCTGCGCAAGGAATTCGCCGACTCCCGCGACGTGCCGGCGTACATCATCTTCTCCGACGTTTCGCTCCGCATCATGGCGCGCGAATACCCCACGACGGAACGCGCGTTTGCAAACATCACCGGAGTCGGCGCGAAAAAGGTTGAGGAATTCGGCGCGCCGTTCATGGAGGCGATCCAGAAATATCTGCGCGAAAACCCGCGGCAGGTTTTCGCCGATGAACTCGACCGCTTCAACGGCCCGCCGCCGAGGAGAGTCGCCGCTTCCGCCTCGCGCGAGAGCTACCGGATGTTCGCGGCTGGGCAGTCGTTCGGCGAGATCGCCAAAGCGCGCGGCCTCGCCGAGAGCACGATCGCGAAGCACGTTTCCGACGCCATCGAAGCCGGCGAGCCGGGCGATGCCGACGCCCATTTCACCGCCGCCGAGCAGGCGGAGCTGCACGCCGTTTTCGACCAGCTCAGCGACTACGCGCTCGCACCGGTGAAGGAGGCGCTCGGAAACCGCTACGACTACTCGCGCCTGCACCTCTTCCGCGCCATCCGCCGGGCGCGGAAGGCGTAGAGCGCCACGTTTGCGAAAAGAAAAGCGGTGTCATTCTGAACGGAGCTTCGCCGCGGACTCGGCTCTGCACTCCGGCTTGGATCGCAAAGCCTCCCAAGCCTGCGTTCAGAATGACGGCAGGGTTTGGGGGCGGTCCGCCGCCGAGGCGCGGAGCGCCAGCTCATCGAGCAGCCCGAAGAGCGCGGCCTCGCAGGGCGCGAGGTCGGGTTGGCGCTCGATGAGCTGCTCGCGCGTCTGCACGTAGCGGGCGGCGACGAGTTCCGCGGCGCAGGCGGCGGCGAGTTCGGAGACGTCCACTGGACCTTGTTCGAGGTGGAATTGCAGCCCGACCACGCGGTCGCCGAAGACAAACGCCTGCTCGGCGCAGCCGGCGCTTTCCGCCACGCGGCGCGCGCCGGGCGGGAGCGTGAAGGTATCTCCGTGCCAGTGCATGACGGTAAGCGTGGCGGGGAAAGCGGCGAAGGGTGGGCGGCGGTCGAGCAGCTCGATGGGCCACCAGCCGATTTCCTTTTCGGCGTTTTGAAAAACCCTGCCGCCGAGCACATCGGCCAGGAGTTGCGCGCCGAGGCAGATGCCGAGGATCGGTTTCCCAGCGTCGATCACCTCCCGAAGAAAGGCCTTTTCCGCGGCGAGCCACGGGTGCGCGCGGTGCTCGTAGATATTCATCGAGCCACCCATGACCACGAGCAGATCGAAGCTCTCCAGGGCGGGTGGATTTTCTCCGGCAAAAAGCGCGGTGCGGGCGAGCGCGTGGCCGCGCACGGCGGCCCAGGCCGCGATTTTGCCAGGTCCTTCGTACGATTGGTGTTCGAGAGAGTGAAGGATCATGAGCGGTGGCGGCGAAGTCCGGCGGATGAAATGGTCGAGGAAATTGAGCCTGTCGGCCATCGGGGAAAAGAAATCTTGGATCCCGGCTTTTCGTCCGGCGAGGTGTTGGAGGCCGCGAGGCTCACGGCCGGTCGGAAAGGAACGCCCGACGCATCCGAACCGTGAGCGGCCCGCGAATAAAGGCCATGATCCCCCTCCTCATCGCAGTGCTTGTCGCTTGGATTGCGTCCCTTATTTTCATGGCTGTGCAGATCTCCATTGCGCCTCTCGGGAAGGAAGACGCCAGCGGTTTCTATGTTGTGCGCGCCCAGGCTGGCCGGTGGCATCACCTTTCCTGTCATCATCTCCGCCGTTCCCATCGCGTCTGTCGCCCCGCCATGGGGTAGTTTAGCGATCCGGGCTGCGGGTTTTCCCCGCGGCTGCCCTCCGCACGGGTCGCCGCCCTCGTTGTCTTTGGGGCGTATCGCAAAAGTGCTCGAGGGGGGACTTGAACCCCCACGCCTTGCGGCATACGCCCCTCAAACGTACGTGTCTGCCATTTCACCACTCGAGCTTTTTGCGAGGGGCAAACGTCTAGCAGGCAGCAAAACCGGCGCAAGCGTTTCTTTGGCTGCGCGGCAGCGAAATATGCCGCGCCTCCCAGCCGTCCCCGCTAACGTGCCGCCACATGCGGATCGCCGCTTTTTTCAGCCTGGTTTTTCTGCCGATGCCCACACCTGCCGCGGATTTCGAGCGCACGATCCCGCCCGGCTGCGGGCAGATGGTCATGGTGACGACGGAGGACTGGCGCGCTTCCGCGGCGACGGTGCGGTGCTTTGAGCGGTCGGCTCCGGCGGCATCCTGGGTGCCGGTGGGAAGGGCGATGCCCGCGCTGCTCGGCGAGCGCGGACTGGCGTGGGGACTGGGTTTGCACCGTGTGCCACGCGACGCGGCACGTCACAAACGCGAGGGTGACCGCCGCTCCCCCGCTGGAGTTTTTCGAATCACGGAGGCATTTGGCGCAGCCGGGAAAATCGCGGGGTTGAATCTGCCGGCTTGGACGCTCACGCCGACGCTGGAGGCGGTGGATGATCCGGCATCGCGCTTCTACAACCGGATCGTGGATCGCGCGAAGATCGCGCAGCCGGACTGGCGCTCGGCAGAACGCATGGGCGAGATGCCGGATTACGCGCTCGGTTTCGTCGTCGCGCACAATCCGAAGCACGTGTCCGGCGCGGGTTCGTGCATTTTTCTCCACCTCTGGAACGGCGAACGCCGCGGCACCGCGGGCTGCACGGTGCTGCGCGAGCGCGACCTGACGGCGCTGGCCCGGTGGCTCGACGCGGCGCGGGAGCCCGTGCTGATGCAGCTTCCGCTGGCGGAGGTGCCGCGCGCTATTTCAGCTCGCGGATTTTGATGTTGCGGAAGGAGACGAGGTTGCCGTGGTCCTGGAGGCAGAGGTGGCCTTTCGGCGACGCGCCGAAGCCCTCCCACTTCGCAAACTTCGACTTTGCGAGCTTCTCCTTCCAGTCATCGGAGCCGATCTCGTATTCCACGTACTTCGTGCCGTTCATCCAGTGCTCGCCTTTGAAGGTGCCGGCAGGCGTCTTCTGCATTTTGAGGACGAACGTGTTCCACTCACCGACGGGTTTCGTCGTATCGACCGAGGCCGGGTAGAGCTGGTAGAGCCATCCCGCTTTCTGCGGGTCCTTGCCTTTCACGTTGTCCTGAATCTGCGCCTCCGGGCCGGTGTAGTACGGCGCCTTGTCGGTCTCCTGCACCTTGAACATGAGGCCCGAGTTACCGCCCTCGCTGATCTTCCAGTCCACGGAAAACTCGAAGCTCTCATACTGGTCCTTTGTGATGATGTCGCCGCCGCCGTGGCGGACGAGCGCGCCGTCCTCGACTTTCCAGCCGTCGGGCAGCTTGTCCTTTTTGTAGCCGCGCCACGAGGCGCTGGCGTCCTTGCCGTCGAAGAGAAGTTTCCAGCCCGCGGCCTTTTCGGCGGCGGTGAGTTCATTGAGCGGCGCGTCTGCGGCGAAAAGGCGGACGGACAGCGCGAGGACGACGAGGAGGGGGATGAGTGGTTTCATATCCGCGCGATTTACCAGACGCGCCTCCGCGCGGCAACCGCCGCTTTCAATCCTCGAACGAATCGGAATCCGGGCCGGCCGCTTCGAGCAGGAGCTGCTGGAGGCCGCCGAAGAAATCGACGAAGAGCCGCGCGAGGGTGGCGGGGTGGAGATCATCCGGCGGGCGGCGGGTCATGGCCGCCTCGGTCAGGTGATGGCGCGCGGCGAGGGCGAGCCGCGCCTGGTTGAGTGCGATGAGCCAGGCTTCGACATGGTTGACGGGCACGCGCATGCTGGCATCCGTGCCGGGGCTGAGCCAGGTGCCGACGAGATCGAAACGCACGATTTCGACCGCGGAAGCAAACAGCGTCTGCAGCTCGGGAAGGACGTGCTCTTTCCAATCCTCATCGAGCTCCGGCTCGGCGCCAGCGGTGGGGCTGCTGGCGAGGCGCTCCTGCGCGGCCTGGCTCCCGCCCGGATCGGCAGCCGCGGCGAGCCGCCAGAGGATGGCGCCTTCGATGAAACCGATCCCGGAAACCTCGATGGTGTCTGTGTCGATGCGGTGGGCGCGCATGGTCAGCCGGTGCGCTCGATCGTGGCGAGGAGGAGCCAGCCGTGCAGTTGCTGCACGTAGAGTTCGGCGCGTTCGCGGCCGCCCGTCCAGACGATGGAACGGCCTTGGCGGTGGACTTCGAGCATGTGCCTTTCCGCGCGCTCGCGGGAGAAACCGAAAACCTTTTGAAAAACTTGGCTGACGTAGGGCATTAGGTTCACCGGATCATTGTGGACAATCACGTTCCACGGAAGATCGAGCGCCTCCCCGGTTTCAGTCTCCTGTTCGACGAGGGTCCCGGCCACGGCAGTGAAAAATTGGCTACCGCGCCGGTAGCGGCGCGACGACAGCGGGCGGCGCGACGGGAGCGCCCGGCACAGGAACGGTTGCGGGAGCTGGAATCGGCGGCATGAGCATTTCCTCGAGCTTGCCCATCCACTCGGCGGCATCGGGGTGGGTCGGGTATTTGCGGATCAGGTTGAACATGTCCGTGGCCGCACGGTTTTTGAAACCGATCTGGGCGAGGTCACTGGCCCGCTTCCAAAGCAGCGTCGGGAGGCGTCCCGAATGGAACTTGTCGCGCTCAAACTCGAGCTTCGATTTGGAGGCGTTTTCGCTCTCCCTCCTGATCTTCAAATCCCAGTATTCCAGCACGCGCTGGTCATGCTGGGCGCGGAGTTCAGGCAGGAGAATCTTCTCGAAAATGCCGTCGTAACTGCCGGGGGTTCCTTCCCACTTCTCGACGGCCACCCACTCGCCAATCTTCAGCCACTGCACCACCATGCTGCCTCCGAGCGGTTTATTCAGGATGCTGTCGTGCATTTTTTTCACATCGGCGTCGTTGGACTTCCGGTCCTTCCGTTTCCCCTCGGCCTTTTCCTTCTCGCGTTTGATCGAGTCCTCGAGGTTGTCGATCATCACCTGATCCTGAGACAGCTCCTTGGTGTAGTTCACGACGGCCGGGAGCAGGTCCTTCACCGGCGTGCCGGAGGAACGCTGGAGCGTGAGGGCGAGCCACTGAAAATAAAGCCGTGCGGCATTCCTGGCCTCGGGTTCCTTGAGCGCTTCGCCCTCTCCGTCGCGCCACGCCTTGAAGGCGGTCGCCTCTTTCGTCACGCCGTCGAAATGCGTCGCCATCATCGCCTTTTCCCAAACGAGCACCGCGCTCTCGCCGCTCGCGGCGGCGGCGCTGACCTCCTGGATCGCGCGGAGTTTGTCGGTTTTGGCCTTGGCCGTGGTCTGCTCGCGGAGCTGGCGCAACTCCTGGAGCATTTTCCCGATATCGACGGTCTGGCCGTCCTGTGCATGGCCGCACGGCACCGCGAGCGCGGCGGCGATGAAAATGGCGGGGATGCGGGAGCGGCGGGGAGTGGCGGGGGGGGACATGGGGATGGGGATTTAAGGCGGGGGGACACACGCGAGGCAAGCCCGCACCACGCGATCTTGCGTCCCGCGCATGCGGGCCGCGTCGCGCGCGGTGGCGTCCTCGTAGCCATTCAGATGCAGCAGTCCGTGGACGGTGTAAAGGGCGAGCTCATGGTCGGTCGGGTGGCCGTAATCCCGCGCGTGCGCCTGCGCGGTCTGCGCGCTCATGACGATCTCGCCGTGGGCGAAAGTGATGACGTCGGTCGCGCCGGGGATGCCCATGAAGTCGCGATGCACGCGGGCGATGACACGATCGGAGACGATGGCGACCTCGATTTCCGGGAGCTTCGTGAGGGCAAAGCGTTGGTCCGCGGAATGGCGCGCACACTTTTCCAGCGCCACCTCCGCAAAGCGGCGCAGCCAGGCGAGATTCAAGGGCACGGTGCGCTGGCGGTTTTCGACGTGGATTTTCACCGCGCCGAAACCGGCGGCACGCTCGGGCGCGAGGCCGGCACGGGCGTCTCCCGGCGCTCCGTGCGCTCGGTGCGGCCGCTCGGGTAGGCCACGCGGGTGTGCATCATACTTTGCAGCGTGTGTTTGAAGCTTTCGGCCACCTCCTCGAGTTCGCGCATGGTGAGGTCGCACTCCTTGAGCTGCCCGTCCACGAGCCGCTGCTGGAGGATGTCGCTGATGAGCTGATCGACCTTCTGCGGGGTCACGCGCTCGAGGCTGCGCGAGGCGCTCTCGATGGAATCCGCCAGACTGATGATCGCCGCCTCCCTCGTCTGCGGGCGGGGACCGGAGTAGCGAAAGCTTTCCTCGCGCACTTCCGGCAGGTCTTCCTCGCGCATGTTCAGGATCTTTCCGCCCGCCCGGGCGTCTTCCTGCTGCTGGAGCGCGCGTTTGTAGAAATAGAAGACCAGCGAGGTGCCGTGGTGCTGCTGGATGACGTCGATGACCTCCTGGTTGAGCCCGTGCTTGAGCGCGAGATCGATGCCCTCTTTCACATGCGCGATAATGATGAGCGCGCTCATTGTCGGGGCGAGTTCGTCGTGTGGGTTTCGGTCGCGCCGCATGTTCTCGGTGAAATATTCGGGTTTCACGAGCTTGCCGATGTCGTGAAAATACGAGCACACGCGGCACATCGTGGCGTTGGCGCCGATGGCCTCGGCAGCGGCCTCGGAGAGATTCGCCACGACGAGGCTGTGGTGGTAGGTGCCGGGCGCCTCGATCGTGAGTCGCTTGAGGAGCGGGTTGTTCAGATCGCTCAGTTCCAGCCACGAGATGTCCGTGGTGATGCGAAAGATCGCCTGAAAAATCGGCAGCGTGAGCATCGCCAGGAGCGCCGTGACCACGCCGCTGCCGACCGCCATCGCACTCTGCCAACCGACCGCGCGCCAGTGGATGCCGCCCACCGCTTCCCAGGAAATCGGGCCAATCATGCCAAACATGACGGCGAGCAGCCACGTCGTCAGCCCGACGAAGACGCCTGCGCGCATCAGTTGCGTCCAGCGCCGGACGCGCAGCGTGACAAAGACGGCGACGAAACCGCAGATCAAACTCATGACCAACACCACCGGATCGGTGCCCCGATGCACGATGGCACTCCACAGACTGACAAAAACGGCCGCATAAAGTCCGTGATAGCGCCCGAGCAGCACCGAAAGCATGAGAGGTGCGAAAGCCAGCGGCATGGCCAGCATCCAGAGTTGCTGGAGCTGGAGCCCCGGCCCAAGCTGACCCTCGGCCGTGACGAGGATCATTTTCACGAGGCCGAGGTGGAGCAGCGCGACGCCGAAGATCAGGAGCAGCCGCGAGTTGCGTTCAAAAGTCTTGGGATGATTGATCCAGAGCTGCGCGATCGCCGTCAGGAAGATGAGCAGTGCGATGAAAACCTTTCGCGTCGGCTGCGGGCCGACATCCGAATAGATCAGCATCGCGAGCCCGACCATAAAGCCGGCGAAGATGGCGATTTTCGCGGGAAGCCCGCTGTCCAATGTTTCGAGAAACTCGCTCTCCGTGCGGCGGCGGCGCAGCTTCGAGGAGGCGAGCCCCTTTTTCACGAGGCGTTGTCTTTCAAAAAAACCGAGCATGAGCTTGGTGATGAGACACGTTCTGACCCGGCGGGCGTGGGATCAATGCTTTGTTTCCGGCTCGGCGGTGCCGCGGTGGCGGCGGTAGGCGCGGACGATGGACTGGACGAGTTCGTGGCGGATGACGTCGCGCTCGCTGAAGTGGCAGAAGTCGATGCCTTCGAGGGTCTGGAGCGCGCCCATCGCTTCGACGAGGCCGGAGCGTTTGTTCGACGGCAGGTCGATCTGCGTGTGGTCGCCGGTGATGACGGCTTTCGACTCCGCGCCAAGGCGCGTGAGAAACATGAACATCTGCTCGGTGGTGGTGTTCTGCGCCTCGTCGAGGACGACAAAGGCGCGGTTCAGCGTGCGCCCGCGCATGTAGGCGAGCGGGGCGATCTCGATGACGCCGCGCTCGATGAGGCGCTGGAGTTCCTCGGCATCGAGCATGTCGTTGAGCGCGTCGTAGAGCGGGCGCAGATAGGGCATGATCTTTTCCTTCAGATCGCCGGGCAGAAAGCCGAGAGCCTCGCCGGCCTCGACGGCGGGGCGGGTCAGGATGATGCGGGTGACCTGCTCTTTTTTCAGCGCGGAAACGGCCATGGCCATGGCGAGGTAGGTCTTGCCGGTGCCGGCGGGACCGATGCCGAAGACCATGTCGTGCGTCTGGATGGCGCGCAGATAGGCGCGCTGGCCGGCGGTTTTCGGGACGATGGGCGGGCGCTTGGGCGAGGTGAGGATCTTTGTGTCGAGCAGTTCGTCGAGGGTGGATTCGTCTGGCTCGGTGACGGAGCGCAGGGCTTGGAGGAATTCATGCCGGCGCACGGTCACGCCGCCCTGCCGCGCGCGGTCCAGTTGCTCGAAAACCCGACGCGTCTGCTCGAACCGATCCAGCTCACCCTCGATCCGCAGCCAGCCGTCGCGCGTGGTCACGCGGACTTCGAGTGCTTTCTCGAGTGTCTTGAGTAGCGCGAGGTCATTTCCGTAAAGCGACTGCAAAACGCGCGCGCTCTCGAACTGCAAGGTCTGAGCCTCGCTCACAGGCGGAAGGTGGAGCGCAGTCTCATGCAGCCAGCTCCGCGTTCAGCGGAAGCCGTAGGCCAGCGACCATGAGGTCCGCTCGGCTGGCGATTTCTCAATCTCGACGATCAGGTAATACGAACCGGTTTTCTTCGGCAGCACCCGCGCGGCTGCGAAGTGCGGTTTCTGCCAGGCTTGAACCTCGGCCAGATTGCCTTCGCTGTCGTAGATGTGGACGGAAATCTTCGCGGCCTTGGTATCCGTGCCCAGCCAGAACCAGTATTCGTTTCCCTTGAAAAGCTGATGGACGATGGCCTTCGTCCCCTTCGCGGGGAGATCGCCGCCCCAGTAATCCTCGCGCACGGTGAAGCCTTCCTTGACGTACGGGTCGGCGGCTTCGAGGGCGAATGAAAGGGCGTCGTCAATCGTCGCCCGCGCCGGGTTGGCACCGAGCGAAAGGCAGAGCAGGGCGATGACGAGTGGTGCGAAACGTTTCACAAAAATTCTTTCGTTTTAGGGCTGAGCCTTGGAGTTGATCGCCTTCACCAGGCCTGCGGTGATCGCATGGATCTCTTTCACGGTCTTGGGCGAGATGTCGGCAGTGTCCGACAATCCCATCAGCGGGCGAATTTCGAGAACGCCTTTCTGAACTTTGGTGACAAGCGGGTTGAGCTTCATCTTCGGCTTCAGGTTGGCGAGCCGCCTTTCAAAGTAATCGAGCAGGATCGGCTGATGGAGCAGTTCGGCCCCGGCTTTCGTATATTGGTGTTCCACGACTGCGGTCAGTGCCTCCGTGCCGCGCAGCCAGCCGCCGAGACTGACGAGATGGGAAAGCGCGACGCTGTTCAGTTCCATCATGGCATCCCGGACGTCGTCGAGTGCTTTGTCGAGTTGTTTGCGGACGCCGGCCCAGTCCTTCGCTTCGGCTGCATCGGTGATCGCCTTGGCGCGCACCTGAGCCTTCTTTTCCACGCCGAGCGCCTTGGCGAGATTGAGCACGCTCTTACCGATCTGCTTCACTTCGTTGGCGTCCTCGGCCTCGACGGCGATGAACCCCTCGGCAATGACGGCACCGAGCATGAGGGCGATCTGAGGCGCCTCGCCGATCGGTTGCGCGACGCTGGTCATCTTGTGCTGCACGGCGGTCCAATTCGGTTTTCCGAGCTTGTCGAGGACGCCGAATATTTCGCTCGGCACGGGGACGACGACATCGTCGATCATCTTGGATTGCGAGGGCAGATTGCTGACGTCGATCCGCGCCGGGGGTTCCGCAAATGCGGTTGAGGTCAAGGCGACCAGCGCCAGGGAAATGACTTTCTTCATAAGGGTCGGGAGCAGTCCGGAGGGGCGAGTTCGACTGAACCAACGGGTTGCGGTGCGGGCAAGGATTCTTTTTCACTCATGCTGACGGCGCGGGGACGCTGGCGAAGCGAAAGCGCTCGGCGTAGCGGCCCGCATTGTAGCGGCGGCAGCAGTTGAGGCACGCGGATTTGCCCCGCAGTGGGCGGACGCGGGAGAGCACAGTGGCACAGGCCGGGCAGCGATAAAAATGGCGGGCGCTCATCTGCCGGCGCGGCAGCGGGAGGTCGTGGCAGCGCTTTTCATCGGTGAGGCCGAGGTCGCGGCA
>Ga0105044_10008249_pt1 | contig 14303 bp, 12 predicted proteins | sample MAT01_FD_78092 | JGI IMG/M metagenome (GOLD analysis project Ga0105044, IMG submission 78092) | Freshwater microbial communities from Lake Fryxell liftoff mats and glacier meltwater in Antarctica - MAT-01 | ecosystem: Environmental > Aquatic > Freshwater > Ice > Liftoff microbial mat | place...
TCGCCGAGCCACGCCGCTGCTATCCGCTGCGAGGACAATGCGAAAGTGCAAGCCATACTGGGCGCGTAGCCGATCTGCTTTCTGGGCCAGGATCTCCAAAAAATTACAGTTGACCGCGCCCACGCCAATCAAGGCCGTGCGGATTTCACGCATCAGGCGGACTCTGGTGCGTGTTTGGCATAATCTTTGACCAAATTGGCAAAGCGTTCGAACAACAGATCGGCATCATGCGGGCCAGGGCTTGCTTCTGGGTGATATTGTACGCAGAAGACAGGCCGATCAGTGAGGCGCAACCCTTCCACTGTGCCATCGTTGAGGTTGCGATGGGTGATTTGTACATTCGCCGGCAAATTATCAATCGCAACCACATAGTTGTGATTTTGCGCTGTGATCTGCACGTTGGTTGTATCGACATCACTGACGGGCTGATTGCCACCATGATGGCCAAATTTTAGCTTGTTGGTTTGGCCACCCAAGGCCAGGCCAATGATCTGGTGGCCTAAACAGATGCCAAAGGTTGGAATGCGTGTTTCCAACAATTCACGCACCGCCTGTGCTGCATAGGGCACGCCAGCCGGATCGCCAGGGCCGTTGCTGAGAAAAATGCCATCTGGTTGCAGCGCCATTACTTCTTCGGCGGTAGTTGTGGCGGGTACGACGGTCACGCGCAAGCCATGGCTTGTCAAGCGCCGCAAAATGTTGTGCTTAATGCCAAAGTCATAGGCAACGACCAAGGGTGCTTCACCCTCTTGCATGGTAGCGCTGGCGGTAACCGTGCCAGCGGGTACAGGCGACCATTCTACGGCTGTGCCATTGACCCAGTTATACGTTTCGTGGCAGGTAACTTCGCGCACCAGATCCCGACCATCCAGCCCTTCCCATGCGTTGGCCATGGCCAGCAATGCTTCGGCTGTGTGGCTGCCATCGGTACAGAGCGCCGCGTGCAAGATGCCTTTATCGCGCAGATGCCGTGTCAGCGCGCGCGTGTCCACCTCGCTAATGCCGGGAATCTGATTGCGCTCCAGGTAACCATGCAGCGTTTCGTTGGCGCGCCAGTTGGAAACCACCGGGCTAATCTCGCGCACAATCAAGGCTGTGATCTGCGGGCGATCGCTTTCCAGATCTTCGATATTAATGCCGGTGTTGCCCACATGCGCTACCGTCATACAGACCATCTGGCCGCGATAGGAAGGGTCGGTGATGACCTCCTGATAGCCGGTCAGGCTCGTATTAAAGACGACTTCCCCTACGACCGTGGTCGCAGCACCGAATGCAGTGCCTTCGAAAATGGTGCCGTCTTGCAAAACAAGAATTGCCTTCTGGCGGCTATTGGTTGTGTTCACAGTCATTTGCCCCTCGGTTCATATTTTTCATAGCGATAGGCTAATCGCAATGGTTGCCATTCTTTCCACTTCAGCAGATGATTCCAGCCCCCTTCGCGCGCAATCGCTGCTTCGCCAGCCACTTCTGGGTGCTTAACCAAATTCATGAGCACCGCGACTTCGTCGCACCGGTGAAATTTGGGACAGTAGATACAGGCTTGCCACACCTTTGGGCTAATACTCCAGCGATCTACCAAGTCAAACCCCAACCGTTGAAAGAAATTCGGGCGCAGCGTCAGCGCACAAGCTTGGGTATAGCCGCGTTCACGGGCTTCTTCCACCAACTCTAGCACAAGATGGCTGCCAAGGCCTTGGCCATGTTGGTTTTCGTGAACTGCCACCGACCGGATCTCTACCAGTTTATCATTCAACGGCACCAAAGCGCCACAACCAACGACGGTTTCTGGCTGATTTTCGTCACTTCTTTCTACCGCAACGATCCAATCGGCCAGCGTTTTGCGCACACTTTCTTCCTTGCGTGGCAACATGATATTTTGGGTCGCAAAGCGATTGACCATCTCCACAATTGGCTGAATATCCTGCTCTTGTGCGCAACGAATAGCAATTCCCATTTTGCATTATCCTCTTTGATAAATTAGGTTACCTGTAACGCCGTTAACCATGACGGTCAAACGGCAGCGAACGGAACCACCTGAATAATACGAATCGTGTCTTGCCCTTCGTGTAAATGGGTTTAATTGGCATATTGCCTGACCGGTTTACACAAAGGCTGGGATGCGACCTACTAATTGTTTGGGCCATTATTTCACCTGTTTCCTATCCTGATGCCTGTGTTGGCCAGGTTGTTTGTGCCTTCTGAATTCGTTTGGCCTGTTTAGCGCGCTGCGGGTTGCATGTTACCCTAACATGCAACCCGCAAGCTCTGTCTTATGTTATGACGAATATGATTACGCAGCCGCGGCGATTTTGATTTTTGTCGATCAATCTAAACCCTGCTGCCAGCTGCGTTGCCAATTAAATCACGCGATCCATGACACTTTTGAAAAAGTGTAACGGATGAATTTACAACGTCTGTAAAATATCACCAACCACACCGACCGCCTGGGCTAGCTCTGCTTTGCTGATCACCAAGGGTGGGACAAAGCGCAGCACATTCGCACCTGCGCTCACCAAAATTACCCCTTTGTCGTACGCCTTTTCGATGATCGGGTTGACTTCGATATCCATCTCGACGCCAACCAGCAAGCCGTGACCACGGATTTCGGTAATGTGGGGGCTATTCAGCTCTTCCAACAACTCTTTAAGATATTCACCTTTCTCGTGGACATCGCTCAGAAAGGCGCTCTCCGCGATACGTGTTACCACATGGTGCGCAACATGGGTGGTGAAGGGGTTGCCGGCAAAGGTGCTGGCATGGTCGCCTTTGTGGATCGTATCGGCAACCTTTTGGCGCATTAAGATCGCGCCAATTGGCAGGCCGCCAGCCAACGGTTTGGCAAGCGTCATCAGATCCGGTTCGACCGGTTGTGCGCCCACACTCTTGGAGACCGTGGCATGGCCCCACAAATTGCCTGTGCGGCCCAAGCCACATTGCACTTCATCATAGATCAGCAGGGCGTCGTATTGATCGGCCAGAGCGCGCAACTCAGTCAAAAATTCGTGACTGGCACCATAAATGCCACCTTCGCCCTGAATCGGCTCGACGATAATCGCGCAGACCGTATCATCCATTTGCGCGCGGGCACTTTCGGCGTCATTAAAATCGGCAAAGCGTACACCGGGCATCAATGGTTTGAACGCATCTTGATACTTGGGGCGCGGCGTGGCAGCCAGGCTCCCAAAGAGGCGACCATGAAAGGCATTGGTAAAGGCCAAAATGTTGTATTTATTTTCATGACCATGTTCGCGTGCATAGCGGCGCGCAAACTTAAAGGCCCCTTCGTTGGCATCGGCCCCGGTGAGGCTAAAGTGAACCTTGTCGGCAAAGCTATTCTCACACAGAAATTTGGCCAAGCGCGTTTGGGGCTCGGTGTGATAGAGATTGCTGACATGAAACATGCCGGTACTGTTGGCTTCTTCGATGGCCTGTTTGACGCCCGGATCATCATAGCCGAGCGCATTGACGGCAATGCCTGCAACACAATCAATATACGCTTTGCCGTCGGTATCATACAGCGTGCTGCCTTTGCCACTGGCGAGCACAAAGGGGGGGCGGCTATAAACCCCCAGCACATATTGCTTTTCCATTTCGATGACGCTTTGTTTGTCCATGTCCTTGGTTCCTCCCTGATTGGCTGCGGATTGGCTAACATGATTCGCTGGCAATGCAACCGGTGACGGCTGGATCACGGTTGGTTCTGCTTCCATACCCCACTTATTTCGATCCGACAATTCCGGTGCCGCTATTTTCTTGAATACCGGCCAGATTGGTAATCACAGCCTGCGCAACGCCATTGCGCACAGCTTCGGTGGCGCTGCGCACTTTGGGAATCATCCCGCCAGTAATAATGCCTTCTTCGATCCACTGTTCGGCTTGCGCGGCGGTTACGGCCCGTACAACCCGCCCCGCTACCAGAATACCGGGCACATTGCTGATAAAAATCAACTTGATCGCACCCAATTTGGCCGCGATTGCGGTGGCAGCATGGTCGGCGTTGACGTTGTAACTCAGCGCATCCAATGCCCCAAAGCTGATGGGACTGACCACGGGCACAATATTGTGCGCCATGAGGGCTTGCAACAGTTGTGGGTTAACATCTTGAATCTCGCCCACGCGTCCCAAGTCGCCCAGGGGATGCCACATCTTTTCGACATAAATTGTGCCAGCGTCAACGCCACTAATGCCCACGGCCATGATATCGGCATTGACCAGAATACGCACAATCCGCTTGTTCATCAGCCCACTGAGCACCATTTCGGCCACATCCAAGCTTGCATCATCAGTGACGCGCAATCCTTCAATAAAGCTTGTTTTTAACCCCAGGCGCTGTTGATAATCAGCAATGGCTTTGCCGCCGCCGTGTACCACAATGGGGAAATAGCCCTGATCGAACATGGTGCGCACGGCTTGGGCCAACCCCAGTAAAAACGACTCATCATCCAGTTCGTTCCCGCCGACTTTGAGAACGACAATATACCTTGGCTCTGCTTGTTCGGTTTGGTCCTGCTGTGACTGATCAGTTTGTAAAGTGTCCATAAGTTGTATGTTTATCGAACCGTACCTGAGATCGTTGTTACATTGGTGTAAGTTGTTTTGCAAATAAAAAAGCTCTCCGTCTGGAGAGCTTCGCAGGTTCGTAGGGGGGGCCGCGCGCGCTTATGCCAGATCGGGTGACCCGATAAGAAGATTGCGGTATGGCCTAAAACTCAAGTTGTTGAAGAATCGACAATTTGTCATCATGGTTATCTAGTGTAACATGACGCGCCTATGGTGTCAATCTAGAAATGGAATTTTTGATCAATTTTGAGAGTTCACCGAATTGGCAATGCTAAATCCCCTAAAACGAGATGCCAGCCATGCTTGATCGTCGATTACGGTCCCTGATTCTAGCATCGGCATAAATGACGTAAACAGCAAAAAAAGATGTCTTATTATATTAAATTGGGGGTTGAAATCGTTTACGAAGCCTGTTATAATCAATTCTAGCTAGAGGATGGGAGATGGAAATACGTCAGTGGGAGATATCTCCCGCTCTTTTTTTGCCATAAAAAACCGGCGTATTTCTAGAAAAGCCTATTTTGTTAATTCGCTACACAGACTATTGCAAGATGAATCACAGAATCAAATGTGAGTTACAGAATCAATAGTGGTGAATACGATTGCGCAGAGTCAGTGATGCGCAAACAACAAACGAGTGGGTAATCATCGAAAATGACAACAGCAAGCAAAATGCGCTCCACTAGTCACCTGAATGCACCAGTTGATGTGCCAGTGATTGATTATGAGAATAGTCAGTATAAGGCAGATTTCTGGGAAGGTCAAGGTCGCGATTATGAAGATGCGGCAGAACGTCTTGCGCTTCGGCAATTGCTCCCTGGGCCTGGGGGACGCGTTGCCGAAATTGGTGCGGGGTTTGGTCGGCTAGCAGATCTGTATTTGGGATATGAACAGATTATCCTCTTCGATTACAGCCGGACGCTCCTGCAGGACGCCGTCAATCGGTGGGGCCATGATCCGCGCTTTGTCTTTGTGGCAGGCAATATTTACCAATTGCCATTGGCAACCGGTGTGTTGGATTCGCTGGTGATGGTGCGCGTAATGCATCATTTGGCAGATGTGGCACAGGCATTGGGGCAGATTGAGCGGGTCTTGCACAAGCGCAGTGTGGCCGTGTTGGAATATGCCAACAAGCGCCATGTAAAAGCAATTGCGCGTTGGCTCTTGCGCCGCCAAGCTTGGTCACCTTTTGATGCGGCACCGCTTGAGTTTGTTGAATTGAACTTTGATTTTCATCCTACGTGGATGAATCAGCAATTGGGGCAAGCCGCTTTAAACGTTCAGCGCCAATTTGCTGTCTCACATTTCCGGCTGCCCTTGTTGAAACAGCGTGTCAATGCCGCGACCTTAGCCAAAGTGGATAGCTGGCTTTTTCAACCTGGTGGCGTATATCCGCTTGCTCCTAGCGTGTTTGTACAAGCCACAACTGACAGCAAACGTACATCAAAAAGCCTATCCGCAGATGATACAATTGCTGCATTGTTCTGTTGTCCGCAATGTCGGGCAGAAGCCTTTCAGCTTGTAACTGAGGAGCAACTGCTTTGTAGACAATGTAATGCTGCCTTTGGCAAGAAGATGGGAATTTGGGATTTCAAAGAGCTACTTACTGCAAGTGCATAAGTAGCTTCTGTTTTGTTTTAGCCGTACGCCGCCAAAATGTATGTGCGATTGGCCCGCAAGATCGCCGAAAAGGTACATATAATACTGCAAATAGAGTGCAATGGCGTAATAATAGGTAATCATAGAAGTACAAATTGGCTAGCATAGCGTAATAAAATTCTGTTATTGGCAGTGTAATAGCAGTGTAAATAATCGTGTAAGTAGTGTAAAAGTATTAATCGTGTAATACGTCTAAGCAACCTTATAAGTAAACATAAACTAAAAATGTTAAACTCTTTATAGAAGCTTATCGGTGGGTTTTTCGTGCACAAGGAGAGATTGTTTTACATATGGGTAAGCAAAGAATGCTCGATTTCTCAATGGATGCTGACTTTGATGCCGACTTCGAAAATGGCTTTGAACAAAGATTTGAAAGCGATTTCGAAGACGATATCAACGCGCTAGGTGAGTCGGAACCTAAGTTGAATGAGAATGGTGACGCCGAAGTGGCTCTGCCGGTCGTTCTAACACCAGAACAGATCGTCAGCCAGCTCTTAGCGCTAGGGAGAACCCAAGGCTTTGTTTCCTATGATGATGTTTTGGGCTTAGTGCCTGAAGCAGAAAATAATATGGAGCAGGTCGAAGATATTTTTGCCTCTTTGTTTGAGCAAGGGATCGAGGTTGGCCAGGTTCGCGAAGAAGAAGAAGCCGACGATATGACCGATCTGGATGCTGAGTTGATCGAGGAAGATACGTTCGATCTTAGCCAGATTGAAATTGATGATTCAATCAGTCTATATCTGAAAGAAATTGGCCGCGTTCCGCTCTTAACGGCAGAAGAGGAAATCTCGCTCGCCAAGCGGATGGAAAAAGGCCGCGATTCGCGCCGGAAACTTGCTCAAGGCGTTGAAGATTGGGAAGAACGCGAGCGGCTGCTTTGGTTCGTGCGCGACGGGCAAGCTGGTCAAGAACATTTAATCAAGGCGAATAGTCGCCTAGTTGTTAGCGTGGCAAAAAAGTACGTGGGCCGCGGTGTGCCTTTCCTGGATCTGATCCAGGAAGGCAACATTGGTTTGATCCGTGCCGTAAAGAAATTTGATTATCGCCGTGGCTTTAAATTTAGCACCTATGCCACTTGGTGGATCCGCCAAGCTGTAACGCGTGCGATTGCTGATCAGGGGCGGACGATTCGGGTGCCCGTGCATATGTATGAGCAGATCAATCGGCTCACCCGCACCAGTCGGCAATTGGTCCAGGAATTGGGCCGCGACCCGACTACGGAAGAGATCGCCGAAGAGCTAGGTGTGTCGGCGCGCAAGGTTGAGCATATTATGCGCGTCAGTCAACGCCCGTTAAGCTTGGAAATGCCGGTAGGTGAGGAAGAGGATAGCTACCTCGGTGATTTCATTGAAGATGAAGACGCGGCTGCGCCCAATGAAGCAGCTGGTCAGCAAATTCTACGCGAAGTCATCGACGAGATCTTCCAAAGCCTGACCCCGCGTGAGGTGCGAATTTTGCAACTGCGCTTTGGGTTGGTCGATGGCTACTGCTATACGTTGGAGGAAGTTGGCAAAAAATTCGGTGTGACGCGCGAGCGTATTCGCCAAATCGAAGCCCAAGCCCTCAGCCGTTTACGCCATCCAAGCCGTAGCCGCAAATTGCGGGATTATCTCTAAATCGGTTTGCTGGTTTCACGTGAAACACCGGCGCTGTTTATAGCGTCGGTGTTTTTTATTGCCCCACCTTCGCAAACACACGCATCGCTGACCTCATACGTTCGCCATGAACGCCAATGTTAGGTATAATCCCCCACGTATACTGTTTATTCTGTAGTAAGGAATCGTGACTATGGTACTGTTCAACCGGATTGTGACTGCTATCCTATGGCTGATTCTTCTGATCAGCCTGAGTGTCCTAGCGGTCGCACCACTGCAAACAATTCAACAGATACAGCAGCTGCTGACCATAGCCCTCATCACTCTACAGAAGTGGCAAGCAACCAACGTATCCAACTTTATTATTGCCCAGGCTACGCTTGGCATTGCCGCCGTTTTGGTATTTGGTAGCTTGTTCTGGCTAGAAGCCTGGGGGATGCGTCAGCGTGGCGTAAGAATTCGTACGGCTGCTGGTGGTTCAGCAGAGCTTGATACGGCTAGCATCAGTCGGCGCTTAGAGTGGCATTTGGAACAGGTGGCAGAGGTCAACAGTGTGATTCCTACTGTACATGCCAAAGGCGGCGCGGTCAATGTGCGCTTAGAAATTGAAGTAATGCCCGAAGTTGATATTCCCCTGAAAACAGATGAAGTCGTTGCCTTGGCCCGCGACGTGGTAGAAGAAGATATTGGCTTAACGTTGGGTAGATTAGATGTGCATATGCGCTGCGCACCATTTGAGCCAAGCTCGATCGGCTAACGTCTATTGGGTGCCCAATCGCTCACATTTGCTGTGCCCTGTCCAGTTTTTGCTGATCAAGCTCGGTTGCATCTATCTGATCTACTCCCTGAACCATGATCGTACTCCACCTGCCCCGTGTCCTTCACCTCTGCTCCATCTAGCTCGCTTGCCAAAGCCAACTTTCACAATGATGTATGCCCAATAGAGATGAGCTGTGCTATGCTTGATGAATTATTGCCTACCCCCAACCCTGAAGATAGCCTACCCGAGCGTTCCGAATCAGCCGATAAGAACGCACCTGCCACGCTGCCCCACACCGCGACTGAATTGTTTTCGTTGCATGGCGAGCTATTTACGCTAACGCCAGTGATTGAAGCGCTGCTCTTTGTCGCCGATGGACCGGTTGGGGCGGCACAATTGGCAAAGGCACTGCAACTGAGCAATGAGGCGGTCTATCGGGCTGTGCAACAACTGGATCATGAATACGCAAGCGCCAACCGTGGTCTGCGCGTGCAAAAATATGAGGATAGCTTTCAACTGGTAACGCGGCCTGTTTTTGCCTCGCTCATCGAAACTTTCTTGAATTTGGACGTGAGCACGAAACTAAGTGCGCCGGCCTTGGAAACCTTGGCCATTGTTGCTTACCGGCAACCTGTCACACGTACGCAAATTGAAGCTGTGCGCGGGGTAGACAGCTCGGCAATTCTGCGTTCATTGCTCCAACGCGGCTTGATCCAGGAAAGTGGCCGTCTTGATGGCGTAGGTCGTCCCATTCTCTACACAGTCACCGAAAGTTTTATGCAACATTTTGGCTTGCTCAACTTAGACGAATTGCCCATTTTGGAGACGACCGAAGCTGATCGGTTGTGGGCGACAACTATGTTGGCCGAAACCCCAACGCCTGTAGCGAAAAACTGATTTCGCACGTTCATTCTGTGCAAATTGCCATCTCCTCTGGCAAAATAGATGTCAGAAATAGCTGCTGTTTCTGTCAATTATTTCTATGAATTGCGGTGTACTGTCTGGCGTTTGTCAGGCAAGTCATCCTCTTTTGTGGCATACTCATTACTGTCATAGTGAGATAGCTCCGGGTCGCTGGCGATTATTTTACATAAGCCACAAAAGCGCGCGCTTTTGTGCTATGATAGAATGGCTCGACCATGGATAGTAATGCAAAGAATGATGAAGGAGTGTGCTTTATGATGAGGCAGTGGCGTTGGTCAGCCTTTGTTCTGGTAACAAGTCTCTTGTTACTCTGTTCGCTGGTCTATAGCCCCTCGTTGTTGGCGCAAGATAAATCTTTGGTCTGGGAAAGATTTGATGTGGATCTTGTTGCCAATCAAGATGGCACAATTGATGTGCAAGAACACCAGACGATTCGCTTTACGAGTGGTACTTTTCGCTTTGGCTATCGCGATATTCCCAGCAACAACCTCGGCGAGATCGATCAGTGGTCGATCACCGATAGTAGCGGCAATACATACCAGCCTAGCAATCAATCTGACGAACCCTATACATTCAATGTAGAAGACAATGGTTCGCATTATGTTGTGCGTTGGTATTTCCCTCCCCAGGAAAATACAACCGAGACCTATACCCTCCACTACACGGTACACGATGCTCTGCGATTTTATGAAGGTGGCGATCAACTCTGGTGGAAAGCCATTTTCGGAGATCGGGGGTTCCCGGCCCTAGATGGACGTGTCCAGGTGACGGTGCCGGGCCAGATTGTGGAGTGGGCTGCCTATGTGAACGGCTCTGATGCCCGCGATCGTGCTTCGGCCACCGTGGCGGAAGATCGACAGACAGTGGTTTTTGAATTAACGCGCCGATTGGCTGGTGACGAAGAATTTGAAGTACGCGTCCAATTTCCCCATGGCATTGTGCAGGGCACTGCTGCCGGCTGGCAAGCACGCGCCGATGCCGAGCAAGCGCGCCGGGATGCTGAACAAGCTTATCGCGAGCAGTGGGGTCCTTGGGCCACCCTGCTCTTGGGTGGATTGGGTGTTTTGCTCGCCTTGGGTGGGCCAGCCGCCTTATATCTACTCTGGTATCGCCTTGGGCGCGACAAACCAACCGATATGGTGGCCGATTATCTACCGGAGCCACCCGATACACTAACGCCCGGCATGGCTGGCACCTTGCTCGATGAATCGGTCGATATGCAAGACGTTATTGCCACTCTGGTCGATTTGGCTCGCCGCCAAGCGATTAGCATTACAGAGGTCAAGGAAGAAGGCTTGTTCCGCCTGGGTACCGATTTTGTCTATCGTCGCGAACGCGATGATGTGGCTTTGCTGCCCTATGAACAGGCTTTGCTCGCTGCTGTCTTTGGGAAGAAGCGGGAAGTCAATTTGTCCGATCTAAAGGATAAATTCTATGCCAAGTTGCCGTCGATCAAGAGCAGTCTCTATGATGCGGTGACAGAAGCCAAGCTCTTTCCGCGCAACCCCGAAACTGTGCGCCAATTTTACGTAGTGTTAGGTATTGTGGCGCTGGTAGCTGCGTTTATTGTGGGCAGTGCCTTGACCGTTGTCTTTGGTGACCTAACGGGTGCCGCCATCTTACCGGGGGTGGGCTTGGGGGTTATTGCCATTGGTCTGCTTATTCTTGCGCAAAGTATGCCGCGCAAGTCGCAACATGGCGCAGAAGTGGCGGCGCGCTGGCGTGCCTTTAAACGGTATTTGCAAAATATTGACCAATACTCGGATCTGGCGGCCCAAAAAACCATTTGGGATCGCTGGTTGCCCTATGCCATCGCCTTTGGGATTGACAAGGAGTATATTCGCAAATTCGAAGCGATTGATGCCCCGGCTCCCGGCTGGTATATTCCTTCGCCGACAATGTACGAACCCTATCGCCGCCGCTACTATGGCACCCCCTGGATTGGTGGCCCCGTCATTGGCGGCCCCAATGTCGATCGGGGTGGGCCGTCTGGCGGGGGCCAGAACGAAGGTGGCAGCTTTGGTGGTAGCCTGAGCGACGCCAGCCGTGGTATGGGTACAAGTCTGGCCAGTATGAGTGCTGGGTTGGGCGCGCTGTTGACGAGTGCGGGCAGCACCATGACCAGCCGACCGGCTAGCTCTTCATCGGGTGGTGGGTGGAGTGGCGGCGGTGGCGGTTTTTCCGGCGGCGGTGGTGGTGGCGGTGGCGGCGGTGGTGGTGGTGGTGGCTTCGGCTAACGCCCTACTCTGTTGACTGGCTTTATATAGTCTCACGATTGAGCTTTACATAACCACAGAGATCACCCAAGAAGGAGCGACGAATGATTGGTGGTGGACGGACTGTAGGGGCAGCCTTGATGTTGGTCAGCGCTGTACTCTTGATCGCCTTTGGCGCATGGGCTACCGTTGCGTTGAACACGAGTGAAACATCGAGTGGTGGCATGGCCATCGGTATTGTGATCGCCCTGGCTGTGCTGGGTCCCATCTTTGGCATTGGTGCCTATACTTTCCGCAAGGGTACAGCAGAAAAGGCGGAAATGGCCAATGTCCAACAAGAGAAGAAGATTCTCAACATGGTGCTAACCCAGGGCAAAGTCACTATTGGCGAACTCGTGGCCGAACTCGATGCGCCGCGCGAGAGTGTCGAAGATATGATTCGCAACGTCGTGGGCAAACAACTGTTTAGCGGCGCGATCAACTGGGAGAAAGGCATTTTGTACAGTGTCGAGAGTCAGGAACTGACCGGCGATCGCAAATGTCCCAATTGTGGTGGCGAATTGACCTTTGCGGGCAAAGGCTTGGTGGTTTGTCCCTATTGTGGCAGTGAAGTCTTTTTGACCAAGCGAGCCGCGGCAACAACCGCAGCGGCGTAGGTCTGTACGGTGATATGTCCCGACCGCTATACACTTCTAGGGCTACTTTATCACCGTTTATTGAAGGAGGAATAGAATGACTGACGGATTTGTTGATCAGGCGAAAGCCAACATGAGTGCGCTTGAACGCTTGTTAAAAGGGTTGCCCGGGATTGAGGGCTATGTCGATAAAGAATTACGGCGCGCCGCCGATAAGCAATTGCGCGAATTACTGGCCACCCACTTGACCGAACAAAAGCAACAGCTTTTTGCCATCCAGAAGCAGTTATTGAGCAACGGCGGTTTGCGTTGGCTCGATGATGTCGACCAGATTATTCAAAAATTACAGACGTTGACCGACCGCATCAAAACGGCCAGTTATGGCTATGCCGGCCTGTTTGATGCAGTAAAAATCGGCGAAGAGCAATTGGCCGCGCTGCATCAATTCGATCTGGATCTGGCGACGCATGTGGCGAAAATTGGCGAAATTCTGCCGCGGCTACAAACGTCTACGACGGGTAGTGAGTCGATTCAACCACTTTTACAGGAGTTGTCACAGGCTGTTACCGAGATGGATACAATTTTCAACCATCGCCGCGATGGCATTCTGTCGCCCGATGTCTTGCCCAATGTTGCCGCTCGCCCGGCATCGCTGTAACGCTAATTACCAAACCAAAAAGTCAACCAAATTGACCGATCATCCATGAGCGGGTCTCTATGACTTTGACGGGTTTTATCTATCAGGAGAACAAATTATGCCACGAATTATTGATGTAGTAGAGGCACCCGATCAGGGTGCCAATGATCTGGTCGTCCGCATCCCAGAGAATGGCGCTGGAGATTTTCGCTTTGGTAGCCAGGTGATCGTGCGTGAAAGCCAACGGGCTGTCTTTTATCGCGATGGTAAATCATTGGATGTGTTCGAGCCGGGTCGCCATACAATTACCACCATGAACTTGCCATTGTTGTCCGGCTTGCTACGGCTCGCCACCAGTGGGAAAGATATCTTCACCGCGGAAGCCTACTTTGTGAATATGCGCGAATTTACCGATCTCAAGTGGGGCACACCACAACCGATCAGCCTGCGCGATACCGATCTGGGGCTGGTACGCCTGCGCGCCTTTGGGCAGTATACGATGCAGGTCATTGATCCCAAGCGTTTTGTCGATCAAATTGTCGGCGTCCAAAGTATTTATACGACCAGCCAGATCGAAGAATATCTGCGCAATGCTGTGATTAGTCGGCTTACCGATGTGCTCGGTGAAAACATGACCAGCATCTTTGACCTGCCGCGTCTCTTCGACGAGATTTCTGCCGGGATGCGCGCCAAAATTCAAGATGATTTTGCGGCTATGGGCCTGGCGCTCAAGCAGTTTATGATCGTCTCGATCAATCCCACCGAAGAGACCGCCAAAGCGATTGATGAACGGGCCAGCATGGGCGCAATTGGCAACATTGACGCTTATATGAAATTCAAAACTGCCCGTGCAATTGGCGATGCTGCCCAACAACCGGGTGGCGGTTCTGCCGAAGGTTTGGGCCTGGGCGCAGGAATTGGTATGGGGGCCGGCATGGCGGGGATGATCGCCAATGCGATGTCGAGTACACAACAGGCATCGCAGACCCCGGCTCCTGCAAGTGGCGCAGCAGCCACGCCCAGTGTAATGACGCTGGAAGAAGCGGCCACCTATCTGCGCGTGACCCCGGCTGATGTACAGGCGATTATTGATAGTGGAGAAATCAAAGCCAAGAAGATTGGCGCACAGTATCGCATTACCAAGGAAGCCGTTGACGCCTACCTAAGTAGCTAACCGGTGCTGACTATCCACATCTATACTGAGTTCAATTTGAAAACCGGAGTTTCGCGATAGCGTGCCGGGGACTGACCAGAAAAAGTTCTCAGTGCAGGTTTACGGTTGGTCAGTCCCCGGCACGCTGACAATTGTTTCACCAA
>Ga0105044_10008250_pt1 | contig 14301 bp, 14 predicted proteins | sample MAT01_FD_78092 | JGI IMG/M metagenome (GOLD analysis project Ga0105044, IMG submission 78092) | Freshwater microbial communities from Lake Fryxell liftoff mats and glacier meltwater in Antarctica - MAT-01 | ecosystem: Environmental > Aquatic > Freshwater > Ice > Liftoff microbial mat | place...
GCAGCCCGCCAGCCGCCCGTTGATCCTCGCCGGGCACAGCCAGGGGGCGCTGCATCTATCGCGGCTGCTCGCCGACCGCCGCGCCACACTCAACGGTCGACTGGTCGCGGCCTATGTCGTCGGCTGGCCGCTGTCGACCAGAGCCGACCTGCCGATGATGCGTCGCACCGCCTGCGCCGCACCCGACGAGACCGGCTGCATCCTGTCGTGGCAAAGCTTTGCCGAGCCCGCCAATCCGGCGCTGGTGATGGCCAGCTGGGTCGGCACCAAAGCCGCCAACGGCATCGTCCGCCAGCGCGCCGACATGGTCTGCGTCAATCCGCTGACCGGCACCAGCGGCGGCTTGGCCCCACCTTCGGCCAATCGCGGCACGCTCCAGCCATCGGTCGATTATTCCACCGCGACCTCGACTGCGGGCCTGGTCGGCGCGCGCTGCGAGAATGGCCTGCTATTGGTCAACGGCTCGCTGCCCAGAGTCGGCGGCTTCGTCCTCCCCGGCAACAATTATCATCCGTTCGATTTCGCCTTGTTCTGGGGCTCGATCCGCGCCGATGCCGCGCGCCGGCTGGCGGCGTTCCAGGCGGCGCGATGATCGCGTTTACGGCCGCCGATTATCGCGCGGTGCTTCCCGAAGTCGGGGGCCGCCTGATGGCGCTCGACGTCGGCACCAAGACCATCGGCCTCGCCACCTGCGACACCGGCTGGAGCTTTGCCACCCCGGCCGAGACGATTGTCCGCAGCAAATTCACCGCCGACCTCGCCATCTTGCGCGCTTTCGCGACCCGTCACGGTATCGTCGGCCTGGTCGTCGGCCTTCCGCTCAACATGGACGGCAGCGACAGCCCGCGCACCCAGTCGGTCCGCGCCTTCGCCCGCAACCTCTTGCCGCTCGGCCTTCCGCTGCTATTGTGGGACGAGCGCTGGTCGACGATCGCGGTCGAGCGGGTGATGATCGAGGCCGACGTCAGCCGCGCCAAGCGCGCCACCCGCATCGACGCCCATGCCGCCGCCCACATATTGCAAGGCGCGATCGACGCTTTGGTGGCGGTCTAAGCTAGACCGCGACCGGCTCGGGCTGCATTGCCGGTCACGCCGATGGCATAGCCGCCGGCCATCATCGCCAGATAGGTCCGGGTCTTCGCCTCCAGCGTCAGGATGCCGAGCCGGAACAGCGCCATGCCGATCATCATCATTCCGAACACGTCACCGAAAAAGCGGTAGAAATAGAATGACTCCATCTCGCGGATGCGCGGCGCAAGCTGGGCATGTGCGCTGGCGTAGGATGCAGTTCGAACCTGCCGCTCTTCGGCCAATTCGCTCGCCGTCGGTTTGGCCGAGCTCTCTTTCCATTCCTCGATCGCTGCCTTCTGCTCTTCGCTCCGCGCCGCCGGTGCGAGCTTCTCGGCGGCCACCGCCTGCTGGTGCATGCCGATCATCTCGCGGGCTTCGGACAGGTTCCACAGCGCGCTTAGCAGCAACACCGCCCCGCCGATCACCAGCAATGTCCGCCCCGGCAGCTTGCGAAAGGCATAGAGGAAGAAAGCGGTGATCCCGTACCAGTAGAGGATGTCGCCCGGCCACAGCAGGATCCAGGCGCAACAGGATGCCGAACACCGCGCAGCCGCGAACGAAATCGAGCGATTCGAAGCGCTTGGCGGCCGGTTGCACGGTCGTCGGCATGAGCAACTTTCCCCCCGGAAGCGGCGCTTATCCGGCGTTTCTTAATCTACCACAAACAAAATCTTGCCCGCTGGCCAAGCCGCGATTGGCCGACTATCCACGCCGCTCATGGACCTGATTTCGATCGACAGCCTGAGCGACGCTGACATCGCCAATATTCTCGACGAGGGCGAGCGCTGGTTCGACTATAACCGCCAGCCGCGCCGCAATGCCGACAAGCTCGACGGGCTGACCATCGTCAACGCCTTCTTCGAAAATTCGACCCGCACCCTGCTGAGCTTCGAAATCGCCGCCAATCGCCTCGGCGCGCAAGTGGTGACGATGCAGGTCGAGATGAGCTCGATCAAGAAAGGCGAGACGCTCGAGGATACCGCGCGAACCCTCAACGCGATGCGCCCCGACACGCTGATCATCCGCCACGGTGTGAGCGGCGCCCCGGCGAGCATCGCCTCGATCATGGATTGCCCGGTGATCAACGCCGGCGACGGATCGGGCGAGCATCCGACCCAGGCATTGCTCGACGCCGCGACGCTGCGCCGCCGCTTCGGCCGGATCGAGGGACTGAAGGTAGCGATCTGCGGTGATCTCAAGCACAGTCGGGTGGCGCATTCCAACATCAAATTGCTGACCCGCCTCGGGGCCGAGGTGCGGCTCGCCGGCCCGCCCGAATTGTTGCCCGACGATTTCCAGGGTGACGGATCGATCGATGCGGCGGTCGACGGTGCCGATGCGGTGATGATGTTGCGCATCCAGCGCGAGCGTCTCGACGAGGAGTTCGGCGATGCGCCGGGCGAGTATCTCGACCGCTACGGATTGACTGCGGCGCGCTTCGCCCGGGCCGCGCCCATTGCAGTGGTGATGCACCCCGGCCCGATCAATCGCGGGGTCGAGATCGACGGCGCGTTGGCTGACGATCCGACCCGCTCGTTGATCATCCTCCAGGTCGAGATGGGCGTGGCGGTGCGGATGGCCTGCCTCGACCTCCTCACCGCCGAACGACTGGCCCGCTAGCGGTTAGAGCGACGCCATCCGCACTGGCACGTCACCGGCGACCGAGCGGACGAAACAGGCGGCGCCCTTGGTCTTGAGCGACGAGCACATGTGCTGGGCATGACCGCCCGAATTGAAGCCGCTGACCGACAAGCGATACACCGTTCCGCGCGGCCCCTCGAAGCGGGCCGTCGCTGGCGAATAACCACGCAGCGCCGGATATTTGGCGGCCAGCTTGGCCCATGCCACCGAAACGACGGCGCGCGACGAATAGGCGCCCAGCTGGACCACCGAGCGGCTGTTGCGCGACGGACGGCCGAAGGCGGCGCGGCGCACCGGCAAACGACCATCGCTCAGACTGGCGGCGCGCGGCGACAGGCCGGGCTTGGCGACCACCGGCTTCGGCGCTGCGGTGCGGGCCACGATCACCGGGGCGGCCACCGCTTCGGCAAAAGCGCGGGCCTGTTCGACCGCGACAATCGGGGCGGCGGCGACAACCACCGGCGCCGGGGCCGGCTCGGCAATTTCGACCGCAGCCTCGGCTGCGGCGGGTTCAACCTGGACCTCGACCGGAACTACCTCGACAGGCGCGTCGGCAGCAACCTCGACCGGCGCGACCTCGGCGACCAGCGGCAGGGCCGGATCGGCCTGTGCCAGTCGAACATCATTCTTCGGCTGTGCCAGCGCAAGGCGCACCGGCTGGCCCGGATCGACCGCTGCGGGCGTGAAGCCGGTCAGCGACGCGACCTGGTCCGACGCCTTGGCGGGCTTGGCGAAGGTCATCCACTGCTGGATTCGGCTGTCGAGCTGGTCGGCGGCGACATCCTGTGACGCGACGTTGCGGGCCTGGGTCCAGTCGCCCGTAAGTGCGTGGGCAAGCGCGAGATTCTGCCGAACGCGCGAATCGGCGCCGACTGCACGCGCTGCGGCGTCGAGCACGTTGACCGCCGCCTGCGGCTGCCCGGCAAGCGCCAGCGCAAGGCCGTAATCCGACGGGTCGAGCACATTGCGCGCGCCGTCGAGCACGGCGATCGCCGCATCGGCCTTGCCTTGGGCGATGGTGACGAGCGCGAGTTTGAGCACCAGCTGCGGCTGGCCCGGGAGCAGTGTCAGCGAATCGCGATAGGCGCTTTCCGCCGAGGCGAAGCGACCACCGCCGAAATAGGCATTGCCGAGCAACGCCCGGAAGCCGGCGTCGTTGGGCGTATTGCCGACCGCGCGCTCGGCCAGCGTCACTGCGGCGGCATAGTCACCCTTTTCGATCGCCGCCTGGGCGCGCGTGGCAATACCGATGTTCGTGGCGTCGACCTTGTCACCGAAGATCGAGGCGCGATTGGACATCCGCGTGCCCGGCGAAGCGCAGGCAGCGAGCGCACCGAGCAGCCCGATGGCGGTCAGAGCGGTTCCTAGACGCAGCGTCTTCACCATCACAAATTCCCTTCGCTTAAGTGCGTGCCCTGTTGCCCGCAGACGGCGCACGTTCGGCCATCCCATCGAGTTCGGGCATGTCGGCGAGCAGCCGATCGAGTGCGTCGGTAACGAGCTGTTGGGCCGATCGACCGGTCACCGCGCAGGCCAGGCGCAGCTTTAAATGACGTTCCCTGTCGAGCCGCAGCGTGAAGGCGGTCTTGGCCTTCGATCCGGCAGCCGCGCGTGGCTTCGATTCGCGGCGCGGCGTCGCTGCGACAACTGGGGCGACGACGGCCGTGGCGGCGACGGCCGGGGTCGTGACGACCACCGGCTTGCGCGCCAGCATCGGCACCACGTCGCCGAGATCGGGGGCATCGCCCTCATACAGCTCGGCGGTCTCGTCATAATCCTCGTCGCCTTCGGCCTCAACGGCGTCGAAGGCCTCGGCCAGTTCGGCGCGCTGGTCGTGGACCGGGGAACTGCTCTGGCCGATCGGGGTCAGCGCGGCCAGCGGGTTGCGCAACGGCTGCTCCGGCACTTCCACGCCGAATGCATCATGTTCCGCGTCGCGCTCGGGCAAATTGGCCGGCTTGGGCGGGTCGAAGCCCATGTCGTCCCAGCCAAGATCCTCGAGGCTCGCGCCGATCTGGCCACCGAAGCCTTGCGGACGCATTGCCGGGCGAGCGCCGCCCTTGCGGGCGAGCAGGCCGGAGGAGAGTGAAGCGAAGGCTTTGGGCTCGCCCATGGTCGGCGACTCCTGTTACTGGCCGGCCACGCGGCGACCGAAGCCACCGACGGGTCGAGGACTGGCCGAAACGTTGCCCGCCGACTGGCCAGGCGCGGCAAATACGGTGCGGCGGAAATTCTTTTCGAGGCGGTCGGAGATATAATCCCACAATTCGACCACTTCGCGCGCCGAGCGGCCTTTGGGATCGACCTCCATCACTGTGCGGCCATCGATCATCGAGGCGGCGTAATCGGTACGATGGTGAAGCGTGACCGGGGCCACCGTGCCGTGCTGCGACAGTGCGACCGCGGCTTCGTAGGTGATCTTGGCCTTGGGCGTCGCGCCATTGACGACGAACAGCAACGGCTTGCCGGCGCGGTCGCACAGATCGACCGTGGCGCCGACAGCGCGCAGATCGTGCGGGCTCGGTCGGGTGGGGATGACGATCAGTTCGGCCACCGCGATGACCGACTGGATCGCCATGGTGATCGCTGGCGGCGTATCGATGACGGCCAGGCGGAAACCCTGCTGGCGAAGCACCTCGAGATCCGAGGCAAGCCGCGCGACGGTGGTCTGGGCGAAGGCAGGCATGTCGGCCTCGCGCTCGTTCCACCAATCGGCGAGTGAACCCTGCGGATCGATATCGATGAGGCAGACGGGTCCGGCACCCGCCAATTGCGCTTGCACCGCGAGATGCCCGGACAGGGTGGTTTTACCCGATCCGCCCTTCTGCGATGCCATAGCAAGAACGCGCATTCTATTCCCCTCGCCCAAAAACGACGCTGATCAGCCAAAATGGCGCTGACTAGAGTGCCACCTGACAGGAAAGCCCCTAAATATTGGTTAATGTGCCCCCGACCTTGTTGCCTGGACCGGCGCATGGCTAAGATCGATCCGACCGACCATGAGGTGACGGGTGATGCGTAAGCTGATGATTGCGGCAATCCTCGCGGCGGCGCTCCCCGCCGCAGCTCCGGCCGGCGTGCGCTCGGGGATCGAGGCGTGGCAGAAGGGCGAACATGGCAAGGCGGTCGCGATCTGGCGGTCGCTGGCCGACAAGGGCGATCAGGATGCGGCGTTCAACCTCGGCCAGGCCTATCGCCTCGGCAAAGGAGTTGCGGCTGACAGCGGCGAGGCCAAGCAATGGTTCGAGCGCGCGGCCCGTGCCGGCCATCTCGATGCGCAGGTCAGCCTGGGGCTGTTATTGTTCGACATTGGCGATCGCCCCGCCGCCATGATGTGGCTCAAGCGCGCCGCCGATCGTGGCGAGCCGCGCGCCCTGCTGGTCACCGGCACCGCCTTGTTCAACGGCGACGGCATGAAGCGCGACCCGGTGCTCGGCTATGCCTATGTCAGCCGCGCCGCCGCGCAGGGCCTCGCCCCGGCCAAAGCGACATTGGCCGACATGGACAAGGTGATGCCGGTCGAGGATCGCAAGAGGGGCATTGCCCTGGCGATCGCAGCGGCCACCGCCAAGCCAGACAAAGCAACCCCGGCGCCCGCCAGGCGCGTCGCCGGGGTAACTCCAAAAACGACCGCACCACCGGCCATGATCGCGGCCTCGGGCGGCTGGCGGATCCAGCTCGGCGCCTTCGGCACTCGCGGTGCGGCGCAAGCCCTGTTCGGCAAGCTCGGCCCGTCGCTCGGCGGTGCCCAGGCTTATTACGTTTCGGCCGGGGCGGTGACCCGGCTCCAGGTCGGTCCTTATGCGTCGCGCGCAATCGCGGCGCAGGCCTGCGCGAGGCTCAAGCCCCAGCCCTGCTTCGCGGTCGCAGCTACCTGACCCAGTCGCGCCGGGCGATGCCCTGCGCCCACAGCAAGGCGTCGAGCCCATGATGATCGAGCCGGGCGTCCGCCACCGCAAGCAACGCCGGCTTGGCGCGATAGGCCACCCCCAGCCCGGCTTCGGCAATCAGCGCAATGTCATTGGCCCCATCGCCGATCGCCAGCACCGCTTCAGGCTCGAGCCCGCGCTCGTCGCGATTGACGATCATCGCCGCTTTCTTGGCTTGCCCATCGACAATCGGTCCGTCGATTTCACCGGTCAGCTCGCCACCATTCTTCGCCAGCAGATTGGCGGCATGATGCTCGAAACCGACCAGCGCCGCGACCGGCTCGACGAAATCGACGAACCCGCCTGACAGCAAAATCGTCCCCGCACCCCGCGCGCGCATCGTCCGCACCAATGTCGCCGCGCCCGGATTGGGCCGGATCCTTTCCTCGAGGCAGCGCGCGATGCTCGACACGTCGAGCCCTTCGAGCAGGGCCACTCGCTGTTTCAGCGCCTCTGCGAAATCCAGTTCGCCGCGCATGGCCCGCTCGGTAATCGCCGCGATCGACGGTTTGATCCCGGCGTAATCGGCCAGTTCGTCAATGCATTCCTGCCCGATGATGGTCGAATCCATGTCGGCGGCGAGGAGTTGCTTCTCGCGCCCCTCCGCCGGCTGGACGACGACATCGCAGCCGTTCCACCCTTCCAGCGCGCGCCGCGCCGCCGCGCCGTCGCCAACCTCCAGATCGACCGCATTGCCCTCGTCGACCCAGGCGGCGAAGCGCGCACCCGCCACCCGCTCGATCGCCTCGGCGAGCAGCCTGTCATCGAGCCGTCCGACTGCTATCAGCGTCGCAATGATCAAGAAAAATCCTCCGCTGGCCCTCATCGCCGGTCCCACCGCCAGCGGCAAGAGCGGGCTGGCGATGGCCCTGGCACGCCGCACCGGGGGCGTGATCGTCAACGCCGACAGCGCCCAATTGTACCGCGATTTGCCGATCGTCTCGGCCGCACCGTCGCCTGCCGAACTGGCCGAGGTCGAGCACCGGCTCTACGGCTTTCGGGACGGCGCCGACCCCTGCTCGGCGGCCGACTGGGCGGCGCTGGCCAGGGCCGCGATCGACGACATCCACCGCGCCGGAAGACTGCCGATCCTGGTCGGCGGAACCGGGCTCTATCTGCGCACCCTGCTCGACGGCATCGCCCCGGTGCCTGCCATCGACCCCGCGATCCGCGCCGACGTTCGCGCCGCCACGGTGGCCGCCAACCGCCGCGAGCTCGAACGTCTCGATCCCGATGCTGCGGCCCGGCTCGACGCCGCCGACACCACGCGCATCGCCCGCGCGCTCGAAGTCGTCCGCTCGACCGGTCGCCCGCTGGCCCATTGGCACAAGCGTCTCGAGGGCGGGATCATCGACCAGGTAGCGCTTCGCCCCGTGATCCTGCTCCCCCCGCGCGACTGGCTCATCGCCCGCTGCGACCAGCGCTTCGCCTTGATGCTCGACCAGGGCGCGATCGACGAAGTCGCAGCGCTGGTCGAGCGAACCCTCAACCCCCAATTGCCGGTGATGCGCGCAATCGGCGTGCGCGAGATTGCCGACGGCGGCGACCGCGCGGAGATGATCGCCCGCGGTACGCTCGCCACCCGGCGCTATGCCAAGCGCCAATATACCTGGTTTTCCATCCAGCCGCCGCCCGACTGGCCGCGTTTCACTGCCTCGCTCGATTCGCCCCGCGCGATCGACCAGGCGCTGGCGTTGCTCGGGGCCTAGCCGACCGGGTCGGACACTGCTTCGGGTCGATCGCCGACGCTGGCCCGCTCGATATAGGCGCGCTGCAATTTGCGATGCGCTTCGGCGGCCTTGGGGTCGCTGGCGGCAAGCGCGCGCTGTTCCTCTTCGGCGGCGCGGCTCGCGAAATAAATCCGGTCCTGATCGCTCATCGAACACCCCTCCCCAGCGGCGACCGCGATAGTATCAGAAAATCCGCGAAAGCGATAATCGCGTCACTTGCGCCCGAATAATTTCTCGATGTCGCCATGGGCCAGCTTGATCCACGTCGGGCGGCCGTGATTGCACTGCCCCGAATGCGGGGTCACTTCCATCTCGCGCAGCAGCGCATTCATCTCCGCCACCGACAAGATCCGCCCCGCGCGCACCGATCCATGACAGGCGATCGTCGCCGCGACATGATCGAGCCGATCGCGCAGTGCGAGTGCGGTGCCGAGTTCGGCCAGTTCCCCCGCCAGATCGGCGAGCAGGCCCGGCACATCGGCCTTGCCCAGCGCCGCCGGGGTGGCGCGGACCAGCATCGTCGTCGGCCCGAACCGCTCGATCTCCAGCCCGAGATCGGCCAGTTCGCCCGCCGCGCCCTCCAGCCGGTCGCATTCGACCTCGTCCATCTCGACCGTCTCGGCGATCAGCAGCGCCTGCCGCGCGACCGAAGCGCCGTGACCGGCCCGCCGCATCCGCTCGAGCACCAGCCGCTCATGCGCGGCATGCTGGTCGACGATCACCAGCCCATCCTCGGCCTCGGCGACGATATAGGTCGCCGCCACCTGCCCGCGCGCGACCCCCAGCGGATAGCGCGCGTCGGCCGGCGCGATCGGCGAGGCCGCCACTGCCCGGCCCTGCGGCAACGGCGCGGAGGAGAACGCCGGACGATGATCCCACACACTTGCCTGGGCGGGTGGCGGCGCCAGTCCCAGGCCCGCGTCGCCGCCAACCGGCTCGACCTGCCACGCCGCCGGTGCCGCAAATTGCTCCCTCGCCGAGCTGCGGTGTCCCGCCTCGTCGAGTGCGCTCCGCAATCCCCCGACAATCAGCCCGCGCACCGCCGCCGGATCGCGGAACCGCACTTCGGTCTTGGCCGGGTGGACGTTGATGTCGACCTCGTCGCCCGGCACCTCGATAAACAACGCCGCGATCGGATGCCGGTCGCGGGCCAGCAGGTCGCGGTAAGCCGCGCGCAACGCCCCGACCAGCAGCCGGTCCTTCACCGGGCGGCGGTTGACGAACAGATATTGCTGGTCGGCCATGCCGCGATTGAAGGTCGGCAGGCTGACCACCCCAGTCAAATGCAATCCCTCGCGGATGCAGTCGATCCCCAGCCCGTGGCGGTCGAGGTCGTGGCTGAGCAGCGCCGCCACCAGCGCCGGTCCGTCGCTCGGCTGGAGCGACAGGATGCGTCGCCCGTCATGGTCGAGCGTGAACCCGACATCGGGCCGCGCCATCGCCAGTCGCCGCACCGAATCGAGGCTCGCGGCATATTCGGCGCGCGGGGAACGCAGGAATTTGCGCCGCGCCGGCACCTTGTCGAACAATCCCTCGACCCGCACTCGCGTGCCTGGCGGGAGCGACGCCGGCCCCTCGCCCGCCGCCGCGCCATGGTCGATCTCCAGCCGCCAGCCGTCTCCGCCGTCCCTGGTCCGGCTCTCGATCGTCAGCCGCGCCACGCTGGCGATCGACGGCAGCGCCTCGCCGCGAAAGCCGAAGCTCGCGACATTCTCGATCCGGTCGTCAGGCAATTTGGAGGTCGCGTGGCGCTCGATCGCCAGCCGCATGTCATCGGCGCTCATCCCCGATCCGTCGTCGGTCACCTCGATCAGGTCGAGCCCGCCCGCGCCTAGCCGGACCGCGACCGTCGCCGCTCCGGCGTCGAGCGCATTTTCGACCAGTTCCTTCAAGGCGCTCGCCGGGCGCTCGACCACCTCGCCCGCGGCGATTCGATTGACCAGTTCCAAGGGCAGCCTTCTTATTGACATGGCCCCACTCCTAGCCCAATCGATGGGGGCCCGCGAAGCGCTGATTTTCCCTGTAAATTCATGTGTCTTTCATCGGCAACGGTTTAAGCGGCGGTGAATCGCCCGCGACAGCTGTCGCAGGTCATTCTCCACGGAAAAAGGCGAGCTTTGCATGTTCTGGACGAGCTGGTTCAAATGGATGTCGCACGACATGGCGATCGACCTCGGGACGGCCAATACCCTGGTCTATGTCCGCGGTCGCGGAATCGTCCTCAACGAGCCGTCGGTGGTCGCGATCGAAACCATCAACGGGGTCAAGCGGGTCAAGGCGGTCGGCAACGACGCCAAGCTGATGATGGGCAAGACCCCCGACCAGATCGAGGCGATCCGCCCGCTGCGCGACGGCGTGATCGCCGACATCGATGTCGCCGAGCAGATGATCAAGCACTTCATTCACAAGGTCCATGGCGGCAAGATGCGCGCCTGGCGCTTCCCCCAGATCGTGATCTGCGTGCCGTCGGGATCGACTTCGGTCGAGCGCCGCGCGATTCGCGATGCCGCGTCCAACGCCGGCGCCAGCCAGGTGTTTCTGATCGAGGAGCCGATGGCGGCGGCGATCGGCGCCAACATGCCGGTCACCGAGCCGGTCGGCTCGATGGTGGTCGACATCGGCGGCGGGACGACCGAAGTCGCCGTTTTGTCGCTGCGCGGTCTCGCCTACACCACCTCGGTCCGCGTCGGCGGCGACAAGATGGACGAGGCGATTTCGTCCTACGTCCGCCGCAACCATAACCTCCTGATCGGCGAAGCCACCGCCGAGCGGATCAAGAAGGAAGTCGGCATCGCCAAGCCGCCGGTCGACGGGATCGGCGAGACGGTCCACATCAAGGGCCGCGACCTGGTCAACGGGGTCCCCAAGGAAATCACCATCAACCAGGGCCAGATCGCCGAGGCATTGTCCGAGCCGGTTGGAACGATCGTCGAGGGCGTCCGCATCGCGCTCGAAAATACCGCGCCCGAGCTTGCCGCCGACATTTGTGACCAGGGCATCGTGCTCACTGGCGGCGGGGCCTTGCTCCAGGGACTCGATGAAGTGCTTCGTGACGAAACCGGCTTGCCGGTGACCGTCGCCGACGACCCGCTGACCTGCGTTGCGCTGGGTACCGGCCGGGCGCTCGAAGAGGAGCAGTTCCGCGGCGTCCTCCAGACCGCATAGGGTTGAGGGGTCATGGCCGCACCGGCGGGAGCGCGCCCGGGCTGGTCGAGGAAAGCGCAATATAGCCTGTTCTTCGGGCTGGTCGCGGCGATTGCCGGGCTGATCGTCGGCCTGATCATGCTCGTCCTGTCGCTGGTCGCGCCCTCGGCCTACGCCGGCGTGCGCGGCGCCGCGCTCGACATCACCGCCCCCATAACCGGCGCCTTGTCCGAGGTCGCCACCACCGTCGAAGGCGTAGTCGGCGGGGCTGGCGATTACTGGAATGCGGCCGAGCAGAATGCCGGACTGAAGCGCGAGCGCATTGAACTTCGCCGCCAGATCATCCGCGCCAGAGCGGTGCTCCAGGAAAACAACCAGCTCAAGTCCGTCCTCGGCCTTCGCGAAAAAACCGAACAAGCCGTCGCGGTCGGCCGGATCGTCGGCTCGAGCTTCGAAAGCACCCGCCGCTTCGCCGTCCTGTCGGTCGGTCGCAGCGACGGCGTGATGCCCGGAATGCCGGTGCGCACCGCCGACGGTCTGGTCGGCCGCGTGGTCGAGGTCGGCTCCTCCGCCAGCCGCGTGCTGCTGGTCAGCGACCGCTCGAACATTGTCCCCGCCCGGATCCTGCGCGGCGGCATCCCCGTCATCTCCACCGGTCGCGGCGACGGCACGGTCGATATTCGCCCGCTCGAGGTCGGCCGCAACCCGTTCAAGCGCGGCGATATCATCGTCACCTCGGGCACCGGCGGCCTCTATCCCCCGCTCGTCCCGATCGCGCGGATCATCCGGCTCGACGACGACGGCGCGCTCGGCATTCCGCTGGCCGATCCGAGCCAGGCCAGCTTCGCCATCGTCGAGCGGGTGTTCGAGCCTGCCGCTCTGGCCGTCGCGGCCGCCCCGGAAGAGCGCTGAGATGGTTCGCGCCGGGCTCAGCAACCAAACCAACTTCAGGCGCGGCGCGGTCAGCGGCGCCGATTACATCCCCGCCGCCAGCGTGATCCTCGCCTCGGCGCTCGCGAGCCTGCCGATCGTCTCGGTCACCGGCTGGTGGCCCAACTTCGGTTTCCTCATGCTGATCGCGTGGCGGCTGCTGCGGGCCGATGCCTGGCCGGCGTGGTGGGCAGCGCCGATGGGATTCGTCAACGATTTGCTGACCGGCGCGCCGATCGGCCTGTCGGTCGCTTTGTGGTCGGCGGTGATGCTGGCGATGGAACTGGTCGACCACCGCACCCAATGGCGCGATTATTGGGTCGAATGGGCGATCGCCACCGTGCTGATCACGGTCGATCGCTGGGCCGACTGGCAGGTCGCGGGCCTCAGCGGCGCGCCGGTTCCGTTCCTCCAGATCCTCCCCGCGATTGCGATCAGCATCTTGGCCTTCCCGCTCGCGGCGATGATCGTATCGCGCACCGATCGCTGGCGCACCGGGCGATGAGCATCCTCGGCCCGTCGCGCACCAAGCGCTACACCGGCGCGCACCAGAGCCTCACTTTCTCGCGGCGGATGCTGCTGGTCGGCGGCGCGCAGGCGGCGGTCGGCGCGCTGTTGGTCGGCCGCCTCGGCTATCTCGCGGTCGCCCAGAACGAGCATTACAAGTTGCTCAGCGAGAGCAACCGCGTCCAGTTGATCGTCGTCCCCCCGCGCCGCGGCTGGCTGGTCGACCGCTACAACAAGCCGGTCGCGATCAACCGCTCGGACTTCCGCATCGACATCATCCCCGAGCAGCTCGAAAACCCCGAGGCGACGCTGCGCCTCCTCGCCCAATTGCTCGCGCTCAACGTCGACGAGGTCGACCGCATCATCCGCGAACTGAAGGCCGCCAAGGGTTACCAGCCGGTCCAGGTCGCCGAGAATGTGCCTTACGAAAAATATGCTGCGGTCACCGTTCGCCTGCCCGAATTGCCCGGCGTCCAGCCTCAGCGCGGCTTCTCGCGTTTCTACCCGGCCGGACCCGCAGTGGGCCATCTGATCGGCTATGTCGGCACCGCCAATGCCAAGGAATATGAGAAAGAGAAGAACCCTCTGCTGATCACACCAGGTTTCAAGATCGGCAAGGAAGGTCTTGAAAAGACGCTTGAACAAAATCTTCGCGGCGTTCCCGGCGGGCAGCGGGTCGAGCTTACCGCGCGTGGCAAACTGGTGCGCGAATTGACCCCCAAGCCCGACCGTTCGGGCGCCACCACCCAGCTCGCGATCGACGCCGGGCTGCAGGAATATGCCGCCCGCCGCCTCGGCGAGGAATCGGGCAGCTGCATCATCCTCGACTGCCACACCGGCGACATCTTGTGCATGGCCTCGATGCCCGCCTACGATCCCAACAGTTTCTCCGACGGCATCGGCCGCACCGAGTGGAAGATGCTGTCGGAGGATCCGCGACGTCCCCTGCTCAACAAGAATCTCAACGCGCTCTACCCGCCCGGCTCGACCATCAAGCCGATGGGCGCGATGGCGATCCTCAACGCCGGGATCGACCCCAGCACGACCATCTTCTGCCCGGGCGGCTATCGGCTCGGCAATCGCTTCTTCCGCTGCCTCGGCCGCCACGGCACGGTCAACATGCGCCGCGCCATCGCCAAGAGCTGCAACACCTATTTCTACTCGATGGGCCACAAGATCGGTTATGACGCCATCGCACCGATGGCCAAGCGGCTCGGCCTCGGCCAGAAATTTGACCTGCCGGTGGTCAGCCAGAGCTTCGGCACCGTCCCCGACAGCGCGTGGAAAAAGCGCCGGTTCGAGATCGACCCCAAACTGATCGAGCGCCCCGACTGGACCGCGTCGGACAC
>Ga0105044_10008251_pt1 | contig 14299 bp, 12 predicted proteins | sample MAT01_FD_78092 | JGI IMG/M metagenome (GOLD analysis project Ga0105044, IMG submission 78092) | Freshwater microbial communities from Lake Fryxell liftoff mats and glacier meltwater in Antarctica - MAT-01 | ecosystem: Environmental > Aquatic > Freshwater > Ice > Liftoff microbial mat | place...
AATAGATTGTTTGATAGCTTCGCCTTCCATTTGTTTGATAGCTTCGCCTTCCATTTGTTTGATAGCTTCGCCTTCCATTTGTTTGATAGCTTCGCTTTTTATAGCTGCTTTCCATTTGTTTGATAGCTTCGCTTTTTATAGCTTCGCTTTTTTTATAGCTTCGCTTTTTATAGCTACGCACTTCCATAGTTACGCACTTCTATCGTTACGCAATAGTTATGTAATGGTTCCGCAAAAAGCAGATTTCGCTATCTGATTATCGGGATCTGCATCATTTAGAAGCCAGATCTTCGGTGGATGCACTCGGTAAGGCGGTTTTATGCCCTCACAACCTCGTATGATCAGGGGCAGCGTTATGGCTATGGACAGACTTAATCAACATGGCGGTGATTTGGGAGTTAGATTTTTATTCGCGCCCCTTACTGGATGAAAACCAGAAAAAACTTTGGGAGGTGCTGATTTGTGAAAGCCCATTGGTGGTTGGCCAAGAACTAGAGGGGCTATTTCGGTTTTCTAAACTGTGCCCCAACACAGAAGTGAACTCGGTGTGGTTGCGAGAAGCGGTGCAAGAGGCGATCGCCCAAGCCCCCAGCCCCCCCGACAAAATTCGCTTCTTTCGGCGGCAAATGACCAACATGATCATCAAAGGCTGCGAAGAAGCGGGCATTCGCGCCTATTCTAGCCGTCGCACCATTGCGCTCAACTACTGGCTAGAGCAACGCATGGCTGAGGTGTATCCCAACTACCCCAACTACCAATCTAGCCCCAATCCGTCGGTGTTGATGGGTGCCCCCGTGCCGCGCCCCTTGCCCGACCAATTGATTGGGCAGCAGTGGGCATTTGTCACCTTAGAGGCCAAAGATTTAGCGGATATGCCCGACTGGGAAATCGACTTTAGCGAAGCCTTTCCCTTAGAGCTGGTGGGGCTATCGCCCGATATGCGCGTTCCTGGGGTGCTCATTTTTTCGCCCCGTGCCCTACCGTTGGCCGCTTGGATGTCAGGGTTAGAGCTAGCCAGTATTCAATCCATCCAAAGCGACCCACCCCAATTGCTGATCGAAACGGGCAGCAACGAAGCGTGGGTCTTGGCGACGCTCACAGACCCGGCCCTGCGACAAGAGGCCGAGAACTTTGAAGCCACCAAAAAAGCGGCGAATAATGTGCATTTTGTGGGGGTGCAATCAGATTCCCAAGCCGAGCGATTTACGGGGTTTTGGCTCTTACAAGAACTGAATCTGGCGTAATGTCCCCCTATCCCAGAAGATGGGAGAAGGGTTGAATGGGCGATCGCCCAGGCTGCAAATGGCTGGGCGAGTTCCCAGCCCGGTAGCGGTTGGCACAGGTAACGATTGGACAGGAGAGGCAGTCCTTTTGGGGCTGTTGGTGGCGCAGGTATGAGGTCAGATCATCAGCATTCATCATCACTGGCAGATCTGCCAGACGCTCTGGTAGAGTTAGCCCTGCGCTCAGGTGCCGAAGCGGCAGAGGTGTATCAATCAGAGTCGCTGTCGCGACCTGTATTTTTTGAGGGGAACCGGCTCAAACAGCTCGAAACCTCCCAGTCTGAGGGGGTGGCGTTGCGGTTGTGGCGCAATGGTTGCCCAGGGTTAGCGGTGGCCTATGGCCCCGTTGAACCCCAAGCGCTGGTTGATCGGGCGATCGCCCTGACGGCTTTAAGTCTCCCCGAAACCATTGAGCTATCCTCTGCCTCGGCTCCTCACTATCCTGATGTGGGGGTGGCTGTTGCTGTTGATCAGCTGGTGGAATGGGGGCGAGAGGCGATCGCCCTCGTCCGGGCGGCCTCCCCCGATATCCTTTGCACCGCCGAATGGGAATGCGACCAAGAGCGCACCCGCCTGCTCAACTCAGCGGGGCTAGACTGCGGCTACACCGACACCACCCTCAGTTGCTTCATGGAAGTGGAGTTAATTCGAGGCGATGATTTTTTGGGCGTAGGGGATGGCCAAACCCAGCGGGGCAGCTTGAACCCCACCGAACTGGCCGACCAAATTTTGCAACGTCTAGACTGGGCTAAAACCAATGTCAGCGCCCCCAATGGCCGCATCCCCGTGCTGTTTACGTCTAAGGCTGCGGATATGCTGTGGGGCACTTTGCAAGCGGCCATGAACGGGAAGCAGGTGATCGAGCGGGCTTCTCCCTGGAGCGATCGCCTCACCGATGCCGTGGTTTCGCCCCTCATCACCCTCACCCAGCAGCCGACCGCAGGCCCCTTCAGTTGCCCCTTCGACGACGAAGGCAACCCCACCCAGCCCATCACCTTTATCAAAGAAGGGGTGCTGCAACTGTTTTATACAGATCGCAAAATTGGCCGCGCCTTAGGCAGTGGCACCACGGGCAACGGCTTTCGGCCTGACATGGGTAGCTACCCCACCCCAGGGCTGTTTAATCTGCTGGTGCAACCGGGGGTGCATTCGATGGCTGAGATGATCCGCGCCCTGCCCCAGGGGATCATTGTGGATCAGATATTGGGGGATGGTGCTAGTATCTCCGGCGATTTTTCGATCAACGTAGATTTGGGTTACTACGTGCGCAATGGCGAAATTTTGGGGCGCGTCAAAGACACGATGATCGCCGGCAACGTCTACACCGCTCTCAATCATCTGCTAGATCTAGGAGATGATGCCGTGTGGAATGGCTCGTGCTATACCCCATCCGTCACCGTGGGCGGGCTATCGGTCACAGCACGGCAATAAAGCCTTTGGGGATCGGTATACCAGGTGGCCAGGTTTTGACTGCGCTTCACCCGCAGCGATCGAGGGCTGAGCGCAGTCGAAGCCCGATCAGCGTGTATCTTATTTCCCTGCGAGGCTCTTGGCTAAAGTAACGGACTCAATACGGCGGGCTATGCCCTGGGGGGGGCTATTCGCTGCAGGAATAGATCGGTTGGCCGTCGATTTCTACCTTGCTGCAACGGCGGCTGATCCCGCGTTCTCCTACAATTTTGCTGAATGCTTGGGGATCAATTTTTGCTAGCTCAGCGGCTTTGCTGAAGGGCAGCATTTCGCGGTCGTAGAGGGCGATCGCCAATTCCTTCAACAACTCTTGCTCTAGATGCTGGGTGGGCATCCGCAAAACATCTAATACTGGGTCAGGAATGGTCAGTTGCATGGTCATTGTGTCTACCTCACTCTCAACATGGAACTCAGGCTTAGGGTTCCCATAGGAGATAGGAAACCCAACGGAATGGCCTAATTCTTTGGGTAGCCAGTTGTCACTGGCTGGCCTTTAGGCTTGTCTGTTTTGGCGATCGCCTGGGCGATCGTCAAAACAGACACTTAGCTGAGTTTCTTTCCTTCCTAGGGTGCAATGAGCATAGAGTTGCGATTGGCAGCTTTTTGAGAAGCCAGCGCTGATGCAATTGGCTGCCAATGATCGGCTCGATCCGTTGCATCAAGCGATTGCTGCAATTGTTAAGGGCATTCTTCTCCCACAGGACGGAGGCGGCTTACTTCTAGGGTAAACGTACCCAGACCTTGGCCACCGTAGGGGCTAACCCGCAGAATATAGTTGCCGCCTTGGTTCACTCGCGTAAATAGCAGTGAGTTGGTGGTGCCATCTGGGCCATCGTCGTTTTGGCCCAGGGTGGTGCCATCTGGGGAAATCAACGTGATGATGGTGTCAAACTGATCAGATTTCAGATCCATCACAATTTGATCGTCCGCCTCTAGGGTGATCAGATAATCGCGGGCAAAGCCACCGTTGCCGGTGGGGATGTCGCTGGCGCTGAGGCTATCGGTGACGACATTGCTCGAAGGCATGGGAATGGGATTATAAACCGGGGTGCGTTGCGCCTTAGCCGACCCTGCACCAAATGCCAACAGCATTGAGGTTCCGGCTAAGAGGAGGGGCAATTTTAGGGGTTTCATGACCGACAAACTCGCCGCGATAATTTTCATACCTAGGGTCACGCTATAGAACAGGAAAATCGAATTCCCGTTTATTATGCCTGGGCGATCGCCCGCTCCTACAGGGATTTTCTAATAACTTTAGAAAGTGCAATAGAAAGGCGCAATGGAGAGCCGCAATAGAAAGATGCAGTGACAAATGCACGCTGCCGACAATCTAGAACCGCAGCCGCCTGAGTCTTAAAACTCTACGGATGCTCAATCGTTGTGGGGGTGCCCTGAGTCATCCTAAGGTGTAGCTATATGGAGGTGTAGCTATATGGAGGTGTAGCTATATGGAGGTGTAGCTATATGGAGCTTGTGGATTGAGTTAGGGAATGATGGGCTGGACGACTGGGAAGATGGGGAGAAATTTGGTGGATAGGTTGTTGCCGCTGCGCGGAACAAACGTGAGGAGTGCCGCCACAAAGCCTAGTACAAACAGCCCAAAGAAAAGACTAGAGAAAAATCTATTCATAGGTTTAGGGCGAGTTCGAAGGTAACGTTCTCGCTACTTCTACAATGCCCAGATTCCCCGCTCTTAGGAGCCTTTTTGTGTATTTATTTACATGGGCAAAACTGTACGGTTCTCAAGTTGGCGATTGCTCAAGTAGATCATTTCTCAAGCTGACCTTGAGGCGGCTATTGGTAGCAGGCTGGATGATGTTATTTGAAATGTTAAACCTCATCTAACTTGAAACCCAGAGTTTTCCCTCATCCTAAATCTCTCTCCCCAGGGAGCGGGACTTTGAAAGCTTTTCCGGCTCCCATCGCCCTTTGGGAGAGGGGTTGGGGGTGAGGGTTAAAACTACAGTTCTCAACGTGGACTTGGTTTATTTGAAATGGTTATTTGAAATAAATCAGAAGATTAACGCCGGGGATGGTGCGGGAGAGCGTCCAGAGGAGAAGGCCGATGTAGAGGAGTCCGAGGCTCCATTGATACCAGATCAGGCTGGAGATGATGCCGGGGAGGTTTTCGTCGCGCAGGCGGATGTCGTTGAAGCCAAAGCGCAGCAGGTTATTGAGGCTCAGATCGATGTAGTTGAGCCAGTTCCAGCGGCGATCCCAAGGGATGGGGGTGTAGCGATCGCGGAAGAAGGGAAATTTGGGGATCACGGGTAATCGATTGATCAAGAGGCGGAGTTGTCGCAAGCTGCCATCTTCTACGAAGTAACTGACGGTGAGTTGGTCATGGTAGCGCCCTTTTTGATAGAGCCGGAGGGTGAGGAGCAGGGGTAGGGGCACCGTGACCATTCCGAGGCAGAGTAAGGTGAGCCAAGGATATTCTGCATTGCGGAAGATGGCAGACAGGCCGGCGAGGGCGAGGACGCTGTTGCCGATCCCTATCCACAAGGCTTCATCCCAGGGGGGGAGGATGGGCTGAGGATGGAAGCGGCGGACGCGATCGATTACCCAAAACAAGAGGGCATAGAGGGCGATCGCCACTAACCCCACCCCAAAGATGAGCCAGCCATTGGTGCCAAAGCCAGTCAGCAGTAGGAGGCCGCTGAGCAACAGCCAGCGGCTAGCGGTGCTTAGCCAACTGATGCCACCCTGGGCATCGGTGGCGACAATGCGATCGCGCACTTTGACATAGGTGGCCAAGTCGATGCCGTCGAGGCGCAAGACATCTGCGGTGTTGCGGAGGCGTTGTTGGGCGCGGGCGGTGGCGATCGCCCCGGCTTGGGTGGCCGAAAACCCAACTCGCTGCAAGGCGGTTTCAGTGGCTGTGTTGAGGTTGGTGCCGGTCAAGTCACGCTGGAGTTGGCGCAGGTGTAGCTTTTGGGTGAGGTAGTTGATGTGGTTGGCATCTGGGATTTGTTCGAGTGCCCGAAAATTGCGCACCAAGTTACGCAGCAAGGTTTCGTTGCCTTGGAGGGTGGGCACCGAAATGACGGTGCCAATTTGCCCCCGATTGCCCAAAATCGTGGCTTCGTCAGGGTTAAATTGCAGGGCGGAGACATTGAGGTATGCGCCGGGGGCAAAGTCGGCATCGCCAAAATCGACTTGGCTCAGCAAGGCGGCTCCGCGCAGGTTGACGGGCTGGCCAAAGCGCACTTCGCGGAAGGTGATGGGTTGGGCGATGGTGGCTTCTGCTAAAAAGAGGGCTTTGGCAAATTGGCTGCGGTCAAATTCGGTTAGCCCCTGCCATTCGGTTTGGGCAAAGTCGGCATTGCCATCCCACTGGCTGCGGCTGAGGTTGGCGGCCTTCAGAAATTGGGCTTTGCTGAAATTGGCGGTGGCCTGAAATTCGCCACTTTGGAATGTTACATCGTCTTGAAACTGAGCTTGGTTAAAATTGGCTCGGTCAAAAAAGATGACGTTGCGAAAGCGGGCTTTGGCGCGGAATAAGGCTCCGGCAAAGCTAGTGGCTTGGCTAAAGCGGGCTTCTGACCAGTCAGACAACTGCCCAAAGCTGGCTCCTGAGGCCTCTAGCCCGCTGAGAAAAAAGGTATTGGCGAAGCTGGTGTTTCCTTCAAACCGGGTTTGGGTGAGGCGCAGAATGCCCCGCAAGACGGTGATTTGCAGATTTGGTGGTTGGGCTTGTAGGAGTAGAGACTGAGACAACTGGCTGAGTTGGGCGATGCGGCGGCGATCGCGCTTCAATTGTGTCTGTTCATTTTCGGTGTAGACGAGATTGGGATCATCGGCATAGAGGGGCGATCGCCCTCCCAATTCGCCCATGCTAAAGTCGCCTAAAATTTGGGCGTAGCTCAGATCAATCCCCAAGGGTGTGGAAGACCCCGTGAGGCGATCGCGCAGGAGGGCATAAAACTGAGTGCGAAACTCGGCATTGTCGGGGCGCAGATCTATGCGGGTGCGCCGCAGATCGAGCACCGCTTGCCCTTCGAGTTGTAGCGGAGTTTTGAGCCGTTGTTGGAGGGTCTCCACGGTTAGAGGAACGCGATCGGGTTGGGCGATCGCCCCCCAGGCCGGAGCGACCTGTCCAAATAGCCCCAAAATCACGAGTCCCACGATCATGAATCCTACGATCATGAACCCCCAGACCCTCCGCCCCAAGGCCATGCCCCAGAACCCTTGTCTGCCCTCTCTTACCCCCGCTTCTGCCATGGTACTCCCATACTTTTCAGGCTCTGCCCCTCCTAAACTTCCCCGTCTGAGCGGCGATGGTTCGACGCCAGTGGCGATCTAGGGCTACTCTGCTATTGTCAACGCCAACTTCCCTAAAAAACCGCCTGCTTCTAGCTGTTGATGGGCGGCGGCGGCTTGGTCTAACGGGAAGCTTTGCGCGAGGTGGATCTGGAGTTCTCCCTGATCGATGGCGCGGGCACAGTGGCAGAGGATCTCGGCTTGGGCTGACTGGGCGGCTTTGAGGCTTTGCAGCAGCGGGGTGAGCATCAGCTCGAAGCTCACGCGGAGATTGCGATCGCGCGCTGTTTTCCAATCGGTATCTGCCGCCGGAGCCAGCAACGTCACCACATCGCCATAGATCTGAGTGGCCGCGAAGCACTGGGATAGCACAGCTCCGCCCACGGTGTCGAAGCTCACCGCCACCCCGTTGCCCTGGGTCCAATCCAAAACGGCCTGCACCGGATCGGTTGTGGTGTAAAGAATGACATGATCGGCTCCCAGTTGGCGCACAAATGCCGCCTTTTCGGGGGTGCTCACGGTGGTGCAAACCGTGGCTCCTTGCTGCTTGGCGAGCTGAATGGCGAGATGCCCGACACCCCCCGCTCCCGCCGTGATCCATACGGTTTGGCCGGGCTGCAACCGGGCGCGGTCAAACAGCGCTTCCCAGGCCGTAATTGCGGCCAAGGGCACTGCCGCCGCCTCGGCAAAGCTGAGGGTGGCAGGCTTGTGTGCCAAATAAGCCTCATCGACGACGGCATATTCTGCGTAGGTGCCCGGCTGCCCGCCCAACCCGCCGTTGCAGAAGTAAACCTCATCGCCAATGTGAAACTGGCGCACCTGCGCACCGATGGCTTCGACCACCCCCGCGCCATCTAACCCTAAGATGGCGGGCATGGCATCGGGGTAAAACGTGCCTCGGCTCCGAAGCTTGGTGTCAATGGGGTTGAGACCGCTGGCTTTGAGATGCACTAACACATCAGTGGCATGGCGCAACTCTGGCTCCGGGCAGGTTTGGAGGTGCAGCACCGTGGGGTCGCCGGGGGCAGTCATCACAATAGCTTTCATGGGAGATATAGCATTGGGGGATGGAAGAGAAACTGATTGAGCGGATTGAGCGGTTAGTGCCGAACAGATGCAGTGCTAAACAGATGTAGTGCTAAACAGATGTAGTGCTAAACAGATGTAATGCTAAACAGATGTAATGCTAAACAGATGTAATGCTAAACAGATGTAATGCTAAACAGATGTAATGCTGAACAGATAAGGATGCATTGTAGTAGCGAACGAAGCACCCAATTGACCAATAAGGTTCTCCAACTTTTTAGAAAACAATAACGTTTTCCGGCCTAAACGCAACACTCGCTGGCGCAAAGCACAGTGACAGCGCCCAATATAACGGTTTTTGCCACGGTCTTTCCCCACACGCTGATGACCTGACGCGGAAAGACCTTATACGCAAGTTAGAAAAATGGGGTGCAGCGTGTGTGGGCAGGAAAGCTGAGTCTGCCGAATAGGTAAACGGTGTCGTAGTCTCGTGACAGCGCTCTTCATCAGGTGGTTCAGATTTGGTGTGTCGATAGTATCCGGTGGTGTCCGGCAGACAGATCCTGAAACCATGTGGCAGAATTCCTCCTATCCGCCTAATATCCGCCTAATAGTAGTTAGATTGCAAGGTTCTAGTTTGAGGTTGTACTCCAGGATTAGCGAGCTTAGGTATTCCAGTAGAGACTCCATCAAGGCGCGTAGGAGGCTAATAGAAGTGCTAATGCCCCGAGCGCCTGAAATCGTCAGAGCCTTGTCCAGAAGGCTATTAGGGAGTATTGGTAGTTCAAAATTGAAACTCAGGATTGCGAATTGCAAAAAAGCACTATAAATTGAAGTTCAATCGACTCAATTTCAATTTACAGTGCAATATTGCAATTTATGGACAGGGCAGCTTTTACAGAGAGTGCTCCCGGAAGACTTTCAGAGATTTCGGTGGAAGACGGCAAAGATTGGGCTTTCATCCCTGCCCCTTTGCCTGACGAGTGGGAGATTTCTCCGGATATTTGGGGTTTGTTGCTTCAGGCGAGAGAAGAGCTAGCCAGGCTGGATGGGGTTGGTAGGTATATGCCAAATTACAACTTATTATTGCGTCCATTGCAGAGGCGTGAAGCATTGCGGTCATCTAGCTTGGAAGGAACCTACGCTACACCTCAACAACTACTGCTGTTTGAAATTGAGCCTAGAGAGCCAAAGTCATTTAACGACCCAGTAAACTCTTGGCAGGAGGTCTGGAACTATAACAGAGCATTAGAATTAGCCTTGCGCCTTCTAGAAGTAAGACCTCTCAGCTTAAACTTGATTCGAGAAATTCATCAGACACTTTTATCGGGGGTTCGTGGGTTCCAAAGAGATCCAGGTAATTTTCGACGTTCTCAGGTTCATATTGGTTCAGATAGGCGATTTATACCATCCCCTCCCAATGAAGTTATGCCCTGCCTGTATGAGCTAGAAACATTCATTCATAAAGAAAAAAGCATTGAACCTCTAATTCTATGTTTCATGGTGCATTACCAGTTTGAAACAATCCACCCATTCTTGGATGGAAATGGTCGGGTAGGTAGACTTTTACTATCATTAATGATTCATGAGCAATGTAAGCTCAGTAGGCCTTGGCTATATTTAAGTGCCTTCTTTGATAGATACAAAGATGAATATATTGATCTCTTGTTTCAAGTGAGTACAAAGGGTAGTTGGAACGATTGGATTGCCTTTTGTCTACGTGGAACCATTGAACAGTCAAAAGATGCACTCAGGCGCTTCGATAAGCTTCTTGCACTTCGTACTCAGTATATGGAACAACTGAATCAAGTAGGGGGTAATATTCGCCTTAATCGCCTCATTGATCACTTGTTTGAATCACCTGCTATTACAATCTCCCAATTCGCGGAAATGTGCGGAATACACTACAACACGGCACGCACAGATATAGAACGCTTGGTAAGCAACAAGATTCTCATAGAATCCGACATTCAAGCACGCCCAAAAATCTACTTCGCCTCAAAGATTCTGGAAATTGCCTATGACAATTAATAATGATAATAATGAGTCAATATGCAGCATCCTAACAACCCTGCTGGAGAGGACTACAATAAGATCTTGGTTGTGTTGGACAGGCTACTTGTAGTCGATTAGCAGGAACGTTAGGCCTCATACAAGTAACACTCTCATGCCTGGATTATTCGGAATCAATGAACCACGTCTGCTATACAAGCGGCTTCTTTGCAGGCTTTCCATTTTCACTGAACATCCCATAGAAGAGGGCATATTTGATGTAATATTCCTCCTTTGTCATCTTCGGGAATGGATTTGTCCAGGCGGATCTGATACCTATAAGCACATTCTGGAAGCAGAAAGATCGCCTGAGCAAAAGCTCCATGCCAAACTGCACATCTTGCAAGAATACATAGTTGTTCGGGACCTCTGCAATAACGCAAAACATTTTGCTGATCGAAGTCCAGCAAGAGAGATGGAGGTATTCGTGGGCACACGCGCGGGCTTCATGAGAGTCGGTGATCGACTTGACGTAATGCATTTAATTGTTGATGGTTGCGAAGTAAGAGAATACTTTGATGTGGTAGTGGAGGAATACTATTCTTACTTCAAAGAATGAGGCCTAACGCTTTGCTCAACTGTTAATCTGAAAATTTGCTAAACGGCGTTTCTGAGTCAAGGTATGAACTGCGGAATGTAAGTCTGAACGCTTTTGCAGCTCAGTTTGTTGAGGGCGATTTTGTGGACTGGAGGATGAGCTGAAAATCTAAAATTATTATCCAAAATCGCTATTCAAAAGCTAGTGTCTGTCTTTCTTGTCCCTAGCGGGGGAGCGTGACGCGGTAGGGTTGTCGCTGGAAGGGGTAGGTTGGCAGGGGGACGGGGCGATGGAGGTGGCGGGGGTAGTGGTCTTGCCATGGAATGGGACTGCCCGCGACATAGCTCTGCGCCAGGGTGAGCCAGTCGTTTAGGGTTGGGGCAGGGGTTAGGGGTGGTTGGGGTGGAGGATTTGGGGTGGTGCGGCCTTGCAGGATGTGGGGATGGGCGGTCTGGTTGAGGAAGGCGGCGAGGTGCTGCTGCAATTCGCCCAGAGTTTGGGCAACGATCGCACAGCGATAGGGAAAGTGCGATCGCCCTGTTGCCGCTGTTGCATATAAATCGGCCAACCGCATGGCGGGATCTGCTAACCCATCTGCTAACCCAGTAGAGGGCTGAGCGGTTAGGTGGTGGTAGTAGCGTTCGGCTAACTGCCGCAAAGCTTCTTCAGAACGGGCAGACAACACCAGCACCCCAGGTTGCGGAGAGGATGCCTCTTGGGGCGTTGGGGCGATCGCCATCTCGGCTGGAGGATCTGCCAAAATCACATGGGCATTGGTGCCATTGAAGCCAAAGGCGCTGACGCCAGCAATGCGGCGATCGCCCTTCGGTTCCCAAGGTTGCGACGTGGCGGCTACCCGCAGGGGCAAGTCTGCCCAAGGGATGTGAGGATTGGGGGTTTGAAAGTGTAAGTTGCCGGGAATCTGCTGGTGCTGCAACGCCAGCACGACCTTGATCAGCCCCGCGATCCCCGAGGCAGCTTCTAAGTGGCCGATGTTGGATTTGACGGAGCCGAGAATGAGCGGGTTGGCATCTGTCCGGCTGGTGCCAAACACTGCGCCCAGGGCATTGACTTCAATGGGATCACCTAGGGCTGTGCCGGTGCCGTGGGCTTCGAGGTAGCTTACGGCTTCTGGTAGCACTTGGCTATTGCGCAGCGCTTGCTGAATCAGGGCTTGCTGGGCTGGGCCATGGGGGACGGTGAGCCCGCTGGTGCGCCCGTCATGGTTCACGGCTGAGCCTAAAATTATGGCATCAATGCGATCGCCATCTCGCTCTGCATCCCGTAACCGCTTCAGCACCACAACGCCACAGCCTTCGGCGCGGACAAAGCCATTGGCCGCTGCATCAAAACTGCGGCAGGCTCCGTCGGGCGACAGCATCCGCGCCCGTGCGAAGTTGAGGCTGGGTTGGGGGAGCAAAATCCGGTTGACGCCTCCGGCCAAGGCGAGGTCGCAGTCTCGCTGGCGCAAACTCTGGCAGGCTAAATGCACACTCACCAAGGATGAGGAACAGGCCGTATCTACTGCCAAGCTTGGCCCCGTCAACCCCAGCAGATACGACAACCGCCCCGCCGCTACGCTATGGCTGTTGCCCGTGGAGAGATAGGCGTCGATGGTGTCGGGATGCTGGCTGAGCAGTTGGTGCCAATAATCAATGCCACAGATGCCGACATAGACTCCGGTGGCCGTGCCATTGAGCGCATCAGGGGCGATCGCCCCATGCTCTAGTGCTTCCCAGCTCACTTCTAGCAACAACCGTTGTTGGGGGTCTAAGGTCAACGCCTCGCGGGGGGCAATGCGGAAGAAGGGGGCGTCAAAATCCCATAGATGCGGCACAAATCCACCCATCCGAGGGCAACCGGGCTGGCTGGGATCGGTGCTTTGATAGTCGTCGGGGTTCCACCGATCAGGGGGCACCTCGGTGATCCCATTGCGCCCCGCTTGCAAGAAATCCCAATATTGATCGGGCGAGGCGATGCCACCTGGCAACCGACAGCCCATGCCAATGAGGGCGATCGGCTCTGTCTGTGCCTGTTCGAGGGCGTCGAGTTTGGCCTGCAGCTCTTTGATCGCCACTAATGCCCGCTTGGTTGGAGATAAGGCTTCGGTAGAGTCTGGCATCACGGAAAATTATCGCAACGGAAAGTGATCGCAGCAGCAGTATTGCGGCCTATTCACCCACAGGGAATCGCCTATCGGTCAAGATCCTGCCCAGTATGCCAGATTCGCAGCCAGATCAGGGTGGCGCATATCTCAGTTCTCCAACTGTTTTGTCGGATATGGCTAATCTGCTGGATATGGCCAAATATGGCGCGATCGCCCTCACAAATCCCTAATTAAGCGAAAAGCCTCCACAGATTAAGCTGAAAGCTTCCATAAATTGGCTTTGATCCCGAGTATTACAACCGCTGAAGCAAGCGCCTTCTGAGAGGAGCTTGGGTGTAAGGTAGATCTAAGCGATGGGCAGAAAGCTTGCGGCACTGGGGAGCGTCTGTGAGCAGATTCCCATCGCCGTTATCTTTTGAACCCGATTGCACCCCATTTTTATGAACCCGGCTCCACTCACCGCAGAGCTAGCCGGTTTCTCAGCCGATGGTTGCACCCGATGATGTTCGCAGCTTCTGAGCGTCAAAGCGTTGAGCCTAAGCGTTTCTTGATCGTTGATTGCTTCGAGATGGGCAGCGTCAGAATGCAGACGCGAGGGCTTTAGGCGGAGTCTAGCGCGCCTCATGCCTGCATTTTGCTTATAGGGCTAGGGGGCGATCGCCCCTTGATATACCACCCAGCCGCCATGGTGCGAGATATCCTCCCAGCCGTTTTCTTCGATCAGCGCTTGGGGATATAGGAAGGCGATCGCCGTTCCTCCACCTTCGAGCAATACCTCTTCGGGGTACATGTGCGGAGGTTCGTTTTCAGATAGATAGGTGTATTGCTCTAAGCTCATTTCATAGATTTCGCCTGGGATGGAAATGCCGTTGGCTTCGTCTCGATAGATCCCAGGATGCCAGCCATTTTGAACGGAATGTAGGCGATAAATAGGCTGGGTTTTAGCTTCTCCGGCAAACTGAGCTGCCCCCAAGTTGCCATGATCAGGTTGCCCTCTTAAGGCAGACCCACAAATAAAGACGCGACGAGTTTCTGTCATAACGGTGCACCACTCCTCCTAAACGGCTTAACTTTCTCTAAAAATTCAACTGGTGTTCTGCGGCGGATGTTTACCCCGTGGTGGGGCGTTAGCGATCCCTTCGACTCCGCTCAGGGATCGCTAACTGAGCGAAACCGCCACTAGCTGAGCGAACCCACCGCTGGCTGAGCGGAGTCGAAGCCAGCCGAGCCAAACCGCCGCTGGCTGAGCGGAGTCGAAGCCAACTGAGCGAAACCGCCGCTGGCTGAGCGGAGTCGAAGCCAGCCTGTTGCTTATCCTAGGCTGATTTATGCCTCCTAAGGACTAATTTGACTCTGTGAGGGCTAGGTTATCGGCCAAGTCGATGGTCATTTGTATGGTTTTGAGTCTGCTGAGTTCAATGATGGTTATTTCACGTCTTCGCTGACCCATTTGAGAAATGCGATCGCGCTTTGCACTTCCAGATCAGTGGCATCATAATTTTGAGTCCCAATCTGATTGCCCTCGATCGTGCCGCCTAGATTGATAGCAGTGTGATTGGT
>Ga0105044_10008254_pt1 | contig 14295 bp, 10 predicted proteins | sample MAT01_FD_78092 | JGI IMG/M metagenome (GOLD analysis project Ga0105044, IMG submission 78092) | Freshwater microbial communities from Lake Fryxell liftoff mats and glacier meltwater in Antarctica - MAT-01 | ecosystem: Environmental > Aquatic > Freshwater > Ice > Liftoff microbial mat | place...
ACGGCCGCAACCCCATGATGTCCGGAAGCAACACCAACCCCCGAGTAGGAGCCGGGCCAGAAGTAGGAGTGCAGACCTCCACAGCAGTCCCAGAAGCAAGAGCAGTGCGCATGAAGGAGCGGTCTAGCGCGTAGAGCAGGAGGGGTCGAGGTGAAGCGCTGGCGTGCGGCCCGGCGCAGCCGCTGGGGGTCTGGGGGTCTCCCCCAGAAGTGCACCGCAGGGCGGCTCGCCGCCCGAGGATGCTGAGCGCGCCGCAGGCGCACCCCTTGGTAGCTCGATCCCGACGCAGTCCAGTCGGGATCGACTACGTGTACCTGTCCATGATGCTGGACTCGGCCAGCCGGGACAGGCCTTCCTTGATCGCTTGGGCGCGGGTGCCACCCACGCCGGACACGTCGTCGAGATCGTCGATGGTCGCCCGCATGATCTTCTGCAGGTTGCCGAACCGGGCCACGATGCGCTCGACCACCGGCTCGGGCAGCCGGGGGATCTTGGCGAGCAGCCGGTAGCCCCGCGGCTGCAGGTTCTCGTCCAGGTCGAGCTGCTTGGTGGGCAGGTGAAGGGAAGCCCCCACCGCCTTCAGGTCGAGGAGGTCCTCGGTGCCGAGGTCGGCGAGCGACGCCAGCGCCTCGGCGACATGCCAGCCCGCGGCTTCGCGGAAGTAGTCCTTGATGACGAGACGACGATCGTCCTCCACCCCGCCCATCAGCTCCTCGAGCTGCAGGCGCACGAGGCGACCATCGATGCCCAGCTCGATGATGTCGAGCTCGATCTCCTCCGCCACCCTCCGCACCATCTCGATGCGCTGGAGCACGGCCACGACATCGCGCACGGACACGAGATCCTCCACCTCGAGGGTGGAGAGAGAGACCGTGACCTCGTCGAGCCGGTTCTTGTAGCGTTCGAGCGTCTGGAGGGCTTGGTTGGCCCGGGTGAGGAGCCGCGGGATCGGCTCCAGGGTGTGCTTCTGATCGTGGGCGTAGATCGCCACGATGGCCATGTCCTCTGAGATCGAGATCACGGGCACGTCGATCGACCGCGCCACGCGCTCGGCCGTGCGATGACGGGTGCCGGTCTCCGAGGTGGGGACGTTGGGGTTGGGCACCAGATGCACGTTGGCCCGAGCGATCCGACTGGCATCGGAGGCCAGGATGATGGCGCCGTCCATCTTGGCCAGCTCCGACAGGCGCTGCGGGCTGAAGGCCGCATCGAGCAGGAACCCGCCCGAGCAGATGTTCAGCACCTCCGGCCCGTCGCCCACCACCACCAGCCCGCCCATCTTGGCCTGGAGGATGCGATCGAGCCCCGCTCGCAGCTGCGTGCCTGGAGCCACCACCGTGAGCGCGGTGAGCAGCTCAGCGCTGCGGCGGGGTGCCATCGCCTGATGCTACCGGGCGCTCCGCGGCCGACCCCGACGAGCGGTCAGGCGGTGCGACGGCGTTCCAGATCGTCGGTGCAGACGAGGTGCACCGCTTGCTCGAGGGTGGCGACGCGCAACACCTCGATGCCCGGGAGGTGGAGCGGGGCACTGACGGGCACGACGGCCCGTCGAAAGCCCAGCCGGGCCGCCTCGGCCAAGCGCCGGGCGGTCTGGTGGACCTGGCGCAGCTCGCCACCCAACCCCACCTCGCCGCACGCGACGAGATCATCGGGCACCGCAATGCCCGCGCGGGCCGAGGCCAATGAGAGCGCGAGCGCGAGGTCGGCCCCCGGCTCGACCGTGCGCACGCCGCCGGCCACCACGGTGTGCACGTCGTACTTGTCGAACGGCATCTGCACGTGCTGTTGGAGCACGGCGATGACCAAGGCGAGACGACCCGAGTCGAGCCCCTGGGCCGAACGCCGGGGGGCGGGGATGACGGACTTCGCCACCAGTGCCTGCACCTCGACGAGCAGCGGACGGTGCCCATCGAGCACGGGGGCAACGATCGAACCGGGCGTTCCGGGGCGTCGGTCGGCGAGGAACAGCGCGGACGGATCGGGAACGCCGGCGAGTCCTGCGTCGGTCATCTCGAACAGGCCCAGCTCGTCGGTGGATCCGTACCGATGCTTCACGGCCCGCAGCAGCCGCAGCGCATGGTGGCGCTCTCCCTCGAAGGACAGGACCGTGTCGACGAGGTGCTCGAGTGCCCGCGGGCCGGCGAGGGCACCGTCCTTCGTGACGTGGCCCACGAGGATCGACGCCATGGCCCGCTCCTTCGACACCCGCACGAGCCGGTGAGCACACTCCCGCACCTGCGCCACCGACCCAGGGGCCGACGAGAGCGATGGCTCGTAGACCGTCTGGATCGAGTCGATGGCGACGACATCCGGCTGCACCGACTCGATGTGGGCGAGCACGTGCGGGAGCGCGGTGTCGGAGACGAGCCACAGGTTCGGCGGCAGGGCCCCGAGCCGCTCCGCCCGCAGACGCACCTGCTGGGCCGACTCCTCGGCGGTGACGTAGAGGCAGCGCAGGCCGCTCTTGGCCAGGCCGGCGAGCGCCTGGAGGAGCAGGGTGGACTTGCCGATGCCCGGTTCGCCACCGAGCACCGTGACCGAGCCGGGCACCAGGCCGCCCTGGAGCACACGATCCAGCTCTCCGACGCGCGTGGCCGCTGGCGCCCACGCGTCGGTGTTCACCTCGGCGATCGGCAGGGGCACGGCCACGGCGAGCAGCTCAGCCGTCCGAAGAGCCGACGCGCGCTCCACGAGCTCCTCGACGAGCGTGTTCCAGCCCTCGCAGCCGGAGCACCGGCCCGTCCACTTGGGCTCCGTGGCCCCACATGCACCACACCGGTAGGTCGTCTTCGCTCTGGCCATGCCGAGAACCTACGCCGGGGGGTGTGACAGTGCGAACATCTGTTCGATGAATCCGCGCTCTACGGTGCGGTCGATGGCCCCCCGCACCGACTGGAACCCGATCCTGCGGGCCGAGCTCACCAAGCCCTACTGGCCCGAGCTCCAGCAGTTCGTCGCCGCCGAGCGGGCGGACCACCCGGTGTACCCGCCGGCCGAGGAGGTGTTCGCCGCCCTCCACCTCACGCCCTTCGAGGACGTAAAGGTGGTCATCCTCGGCCAGGACCCCTACCACGGTCCCGGGCAGGCCCACGGGCTGTGCTTCTCGGTCCCGCCCGGCGAACCGGCCCCGCCGTCGCTCCAGAACGTCCTCAAGGAGCTGCAGAGCGACCTCGGGATCGACCGGCCCAACCACGGGTGCCTCGATGCCTGGGCGGCCCAGGGGGTGCTCCTGCTCAACACCACCCTCACCGTGCGGGCCGGGCAGGCGGCCTCGCACCAGGGCAAGGGGTGGGAGACCTTCACCGACGAGGTCATCCGCGCCGTCAACGCCAAGGAGGAGCGATTGGTGTTCGTCCTGTGGGGCGCGTCGGCCCGCAAGAAGGAGGCGCTCATCGACACCAACCGCCACACCGTGATCGAGTCGCCGCACCCCTCTCCCCTGTCGGCGCACAACGGCTTCTTCGGCAGCCGACCCTTCTCCCGCGCCAACGAAGCCCTCCGAGAGCCCGTCGACTGGCGGATTCCCCCTCGTTGACCGGATCGGTGGACGCTGCCCTAGGGTCCCCACCCATGCGTGCTGTCGTGTTGAACGGGGAACGAGACGTCTCGGTGGAGGAGGTGCCCGACGCCGTCGTGCCCGGACCCGACGGGCTGCTCTTGCGGGTGGAGCGCACCGCCATCTGCGGCTCAGACCTTCACCTCTACCACGGGCCGATGACGATTCCCGGCGTGCACCTGGGCCACGAGTTCGTGGGCACCGTCGAGGAGGTAGGCCCCTCCGTGAGCACGATCAGGAAGGGTGACCGGGTCATCGTCTCGGGGGTCGTCGGCTGTGGCTTCTGCGCCAACTGCCGCTCGGGCGACGTCGTCACCTGTCGCAATGCCGGCACCAAGGTGTTCGGAACGTCGCTCGACCTGCACGGCGGCCAGGCCGAGGCCGTTGGCGTGCCCGCGGCGGATGCGTCCGTCGTGAAGATCCCCGAGGGCATCACCACCGAACAGGCCGTACTGCTCACCGACATCCTCCCCACCGGCTACCTCGGCGCCCAGCGAGCCGACATCACTCCCGGCGATGTGGTGGTGGTGATCGGCCTCGGACCCGTGGGCGTGTTCGCGCTGCAGTGCGCCCAGCTCTACGGACCGTCGCGGATCCTCGCGGTGGACATGGTCCCCGACCGCCTCGCCCGCGCCGAGCAGCTCGGCGCCGAACCCATCGACGCCACGGATGGCAGCACCGTGGCCAAGATCTACGAAGCCACCGGCGGCCGCGGGGCCGACGCGGTGATCGAGGCAGTGGGAGCCGACCAGACCGTCAGCGACGCCATCATGTGCGCCACCGCCGGCGGCACGATCTCGGTGATCGGTGTGAACCTCAACATGGCCTTCCCGTTCCCGATGGCGCTGGCTCTCATGAAGCGCCTCACGTTCCGCGTCACCCTTGCCGCCATCCCCACCACCTGGCCGGCGTTGTTCCCGCTCGTGGCCAGCGGCAAGCTGCATCCCGAGAACGTCTTCACCCACCGCATGGGTCTGTCGGAGGCCGCCGAGGCCTACCGGATCTTCGAGGCCCGCGAGGACGGCGTGCTCAAGGTCCTCCTGGACCCAGCGTCATGAGCCACGAGGTGGTCGACGGCGTCCTCGCGGAGGCCGGCGCCCAGCTGGACGACGCCGTGGCGCTCCGCCGCCGCCTGCACGAGAACCCCGAGCTCGGAAACCACCTCCCCGACACCCAGGCGGCGGTGCTCGAGGCCATCGACGGTCTCTGCCTCACGGTCACCCTCAGCACCACCACCTCGGGGGTGGTCGCCGTGCTCGACGGCGACGAGCCCGGCCCCACGGTCCTGCTGCGCGGCGACATGGACGCGCTCCCCATGCCCGAGGACACGGGGCTCGAATTCTCCAGTCGGGTGGACGGAGCCATGCATGCGTGCGGCCACGACAGTCACGTCGCCATGCTGGCGGGCACCGCCACGCTCCTCGCCGCCCGCCGGGGGGCGCTCACCGGACGAGTGGCCTTCATGTTCCAGCCCGGCGAAGAGGGTCATCATGGCGCCAAGCACATGCTGGAGGACGGGCTGCTCGCTACGGCGGCGGACGGGGCCGAGCCGGTGTCGATGGCCTTCGCGATCCACCAGTCCCCCACGATCCCATCGGGCGTGATCGCCACCAAGGGCAGCTCGCTGCTGGCGTCGGCCGACTCGTTCACCATCACCGTGCGAGGGCGGGGCGGGCACGCCTCGATGCCCCACCACGCGAGCGACCCGATCCCGATCGCCTGCGAGATGGTGGGCGCGTTTCAGAGCATGGTGACCCGTCGGGTCGACGTGTTCGATCCCGCCGTGGTCACTGTGGCGCGCATTCAGGCCGGCACCACGTCCAACGTGATCCCCGAGACGGCCGAGCTGCACGGCACCGTGCGCACTGTCTCCGAGAAGGCCCGAGACGCGGTGCTCGCCGACATCGAGCAGGTGGCCCGGGGCGTCGCCTCGGCTCACGGCGCCGCCGCCGAGATCGCGATCGTCCGGGGCTACCCGGTGACGGTGAACGACGAGGACGCGGCCCAGTTCGCACTGGCGACCGCGGGGATCCTGCTCGGCGAGCGAAGCGCCGTCGAGATGCCCAACCCAGTGATGGGGGCCGAGGACTGGTCGTACGTGCTCCAGCAGGTACCCGGGGCGATGGCGTTCCTCGGCACACGCCCCAAGGGGATCACTCCTCATGAGACGGCACCCAACCACTCCAACCGGATGATGCTCGATGAAGACGCGATGGTTGCCGGCATCGCCACCTACGCGGGGGTGGCCCTCCGGTGGCTCGCTGCCACCGGCCGAGCCTGACCAGAGGCGCTCCTCGCCGCTACCCCTCGGTGGGACCGGCCTCGGCGAGCTCCATGGGTGGGGGCTCGAAGCCCTCGACGGCCCGGAAGGTGAGCTCCATCTCGCCTGACTCCGCGTTCGGCTCGACGTCGACGACGATGATCTCGCCGGCGCGGAACTCCTTGTAGAGGAGCTTCTCGGAGAGCTCGTCCTCGATGAGGCGCTGGATGGCCCGCCGCAGGGGGCGAGCCCCGAGCGTGGGGTCGTAGCCCTTGTCGGCCACGAAGGCCTTGGCCGCCGGCGTGAGCTCGATGCCGATGCCTTGCCCCTCGAGCTGCTTCTGGGTGCGGGCGATGAGCAGGTCGACGATCTTGGTGACTTCGTCTTTCGAGAGCTCGTGGAACACGATCGTCTCGTCGATGCGGTTGAGGAACTCCGGACGGAAGTGCTGCTTGAGGGCGTCGTTGACCTTGGCCTTCATCCGCTCGTAGGAGACCGCTTCGTCCGCTCGACCGAAGCCGAGGTTGGCCTTGCGGAGATCCGCCGTGCCGAGGTTGGACGTCATGATCAGCACGGTGTTGCGGAAGTCGACCGAGCGGCCCTGGGCATCCGTGAGTCGCCCCTCCTCCAGGATCTGGAGGAGGGTGTTGAAGACGTCAGGGTGGGCCTTCTCGATCTCGTCGAAGAGCACCACGGAGAACGGCTTGCGGCGCACGGCCTCGGTGAGCTGGCCACCCTCTTCGTAGCCGACGTAGCCGGGGGGCGCACCCACGAGACGGCTCACGGTGTGCTTCTCCATGTACTCGGACATGTCGAGGCTGATGAGGGCGGTTTCGTCGCCGAAGAGGAACTCGGCGAGCGTCTTGGCGAGCTCGGTCTTCCCGACACCGGATGGGCCGAGGAAGATGAACGAGCCGCTGGGACGCTTCGGGTCCTTCAGGCCAGCGCGGGTGCGGCGGACCGCCTGGGACACGGCCCGGATCGAATCCTCCTGGCCGATGACCCGCTTGTGGAGATCGTCCTCCATGTGCAGGAGCTTCTGCGTCTCTTCCTCGGTGAGCTTGTACACCGGGATGCCCGTCCACATCGAGAGCACCTCGGCGATGGCTTCTTCGTCCACCTCGTCGAACAGGTCGACGCCGGAGTCCTTGATCTCGCGCTCCTTGCCCTCCTTGGCGGCGAGGAGCTCCTTCTCCTTGTCCCGCAGGCGGCCGGCCTCTTCGAAGTTCTGGCCCTCGACGGCCTTCTTCTTGGCCTCGACCACGCCGGAGAGCTCGTTCTCGATCTCCTTGTAGTCCGCGGGCGTCTCCATGCGCTTGATGCGCAGACGGGAGCCCGCTTCGTCGATGAGGTCGATCGCCTTGTCGGGGAGATAGCGGTCGGCGATGTAGCGATCGGCCAGGTTGGCCGCCGCCACGAGCGCCTGGTCGGTGATGGTGACCCGGTGGTGCGTTTCGTAGCGATCGCGGAGGCCCTTGAGGATCTCGATCGTGTGGGCCACGGTGGGCTCCTCCACGACGATCTTCTGGAATCGACGCTCGAGGGCGGCGTCCTTCTCGAGGTGCTTGCGGTACTCGTCGAGGGTGGTGGCACCGATGGTCTGCAGCTCACCGCGAGCGAGCATCGGCTTGAGGATCGAGGCCGCGTCGATGGCGCCCTCGGCCGCACCGGCTCCCACGAGGGTGTGGAGCTCGTCGATGAACAGGATGATGTCGCCGCGGGTGCGGATCTCCTTCAGCACCTTCTTGAGGCGCTCCTCGAAGTCGCCGCGGTAGCGGGAGCCCGCCACCAGCGCGCCGAGGTCGAGCGTGTAGAGCTGCTTGCCCTTGAGCGTCTCGGGGACATCGTTGGCCACGATCATCTGCGCCAAGCCCTCGACGACGGCGGTCTTGCCGACGCCCGGCTCACCGACGAGCACCGGGTTGTTCTTCTGGCGGCGCGACAGGACCTGCATCACGCGCTCGATCTCCTTGGCCCGACCGATCACCGGGTCGAGCTTCTTCTCGCGCGCCTGTTGCGTGAGGTTGCGCCCGAACTGGTCGAGCACGAGCGAGCCGGAGGCCTGCTCCTGGCCCGGCTGGCCACCGGGGCCGGCGGACTGGCCGGCCTTCTCGGTGGAACCGCCGGGACCCTGGTAGCCCGACAGCAGCTGGATGACCTGCTGGCGCACGCGTGACAGGTCGGCGCCGAGCTTGACGAGCACCTGGGCGGCCACGCCCTCGCCCTCCCGGATGAGGCCGAGGAGGATGTGCTCCGTGCCGATGTAGTTGTGGCCGAGCTGCAGGGCTTCTCGCAGCGAGAGCTCGAGGACCTTCTTGGCTCGCGGCGTGAAGGGGATGTGGCCGGACGGCGACGAGCCCCCCTGGCCGATGATCTCCTCCACCTGGCTGCGCACGGCCTCCAGCGAGATGCCGAGCGACTCGAGGGCCTTGGCGGCGACGCCCTCGCCCTCGTGGATCAGCCCGAGCAGGATGTGCTCGGTGCCGATGTAGTTGTGGTTGAGGAGGCGAGCCTCCTCCTGGGCCAGCACGACGACCCTTCGGGCTCGGTCGGTGAACCGTTCGAACAAGTTGATGCCTCCCGCCCCGGGTCGGGGATCACGTGGGGTGAGTGTATCCCCGCCCCCCGGCTTCACACCGCGGCACGGACCACAGGCCCCGACTCTGCATCGGCTGTTCGGAGCTCCGACTTCAGCCCGGCCGGCCCGCCGGTTGTTGGGAGGGGGGACGGCTGCCGTAGCGTGCCAGTGTGGCGTCCGAGAGCCCGCTCCTCCAGCTCCCCGGGATGAGGGTCCATCGCGCCCGGGTGGAGGCGGCCCTGCTGGAGGCGGTGGCCGCCGAAGACGAGCTCATGGCCCAGATGGGCGGCCACCTCATCACGGCCGGCGGGAAGCGGGCCCGGCCCCTCTTCACCGTGGCCTCGGCCGCCGCGCTGGCCACCGACACCGCCGGCGTCGGGGCCGCCGTCACCGACGACGTGATCCTCGGCGGCGTGTCCGTGGAGCTCGTGCAGGTCGGTTCGCTCTGCCATGACGACGTCATCGACGAAGCCGAGACCCGGCGAGGCGTCGACAGCGTCAACCTGCGCTGGGGCAACCTGAAGGCGATCCTTGCGGGCGACTTCCTCCTGGCCAAGGCCTCCGAGATCGCGGCCGGCCTCGGCACCGAGGTGGCTGGCCTGCTCGCCGCCACGATCGGTCGGCTCTGCGAGGGCGAGGTCAACGAGCTGCGCCATGCCTACGACCCCACCCGCACCGAGGCGTCCTACCTCCAGGCGATTCAAGGGAAGACGGCCGCGCTGTTCGCCACGGCCTGCCGGGTCGGTGGCATCGTCGGCGCCCTTCCCCGCCCCCAGATCGAGGAGCTCACGAGCTTCGGGCTCCACTACGGCATGGCCTTCCAGATCGTGGATGACGTCCTCGACGTCATCGCCACCGACGAGCAGCTGGGCAAGCCCGCCGGCCACGACATCGCCGAGGGCATCTACAACCTGCCGGTCCTCTACGCGCTCGGGGAGCTCGGCGCCGACCTCGGCACGCTCCTCGGCGGCCCGATCACCGGCGCCGACCTCGACACGGCCCGCCGGCTCGTGCGCACCTCCACGGGTGTGGAGCGATCGATCGAGGTGGCCCGCACGTACATCGATCAGGCCATCGACGCCGTCGAGCCCTTCGGCAGCACACCGAGCGCCGTCGCCCTCGCCGGCGCCGCTTCGCACCTCCTCGTCGACCTCGAAGCCGTCCTCGCCGCGTAGGCGGTCGGCCATGGCTCCGGCCCGGGAGGACGCGCTGGTCCGAGGGCTGCTCACCGGCATCGCCGCGTTCCGCTGGTTGGCCTGGGCGTGGATGTCGATCGTGCTCCTCGTGAGCCGGGGCGATCTCGACGATGCGTCGGGCCGGCGCTGGCTCGCCATCGGGCTCGTGGCCGCCGCGCTTGTCGTCACCGCCGCGGCGGCGCTGCTCGTCCGCCATGACCTCCCGCGGCTGCTCACCCTCCCGATCATCGCGGCGGAGCTGGCCATCGGGTTCTCGCTGGGAGCGGCCGACGGCTGGGTCTACGTCGGCGACCACGCCCAGTCGCTCGGATCGGTGTGGCCGTTGGCGGGGGTGCTCACGGCCGGCGTCGCCTGGGCCGGACGGGGCGGGGTGCTCGCCGGCGCGGTGGTGGGGCTCGGACGGCTCTTCGGCGATGTGCTGCAGCGGGGCACCGAACCGATGGAGGACCTGACCGTCTCGGCCAGCTCCACCTTCGTGCTCTACGCCCTCGCCGGTGGGGCCGCGGGCTACGCCACGGTGAAGCTTCGCGATGCCGAACGACGCATCTCCACGGCCCAGGCGCGAGAAGAGGTGGCCCGCACGCTGCACGACGGCGTGCTCCAGACGCTGGCGGTGGTCCAACGCCGGGCCGCGGATCCCGATCTCGTCCGGCTGGCGCGAGACCAGGAGCGCGATCTACGGGAGTACCTGTTCGGCGCCGAGCCCTCGGGCGGCGACCTCGGCCCGAGGCTGCGGCAGGCGGCGGCGCGCTTCGAGGACCACTACGGCGGCCAGGCCCGCGTCGTGGTGGCCGACGACCTCCCTCGCCTCAGCGACGCGACGGTGGATGCGCTCACCGGAGCCGTGAGCGAAGCGCTGGCCAACGCCGGCAAGCATGCGGAGGCCGGACTGGTCACGGTGTTCGCCGAGCCGGGCGGGGATGGCACAGTCTTCTGCTCCGTGAAGGACGACGGGATCGGGTTCAGCCCCGACACGCCGGAGGGAGTAGGGCTGGGTCGCTCGATCCGCGGACGCGTGGCGGAGGTCGGGGGACGAGTCGAGGTGGACGGCAACCCGGGGCGGGGAGCCGAAGTGCGCGTGTGGGTGCCGTCGTAGGGTCAGCGCCATGGCCGACCTGAGCACCGTGCGCGTCGTCCTCGCGGATGACCACCCCATCTGGCGTTCCGGCGTGCGGGCCGACCTCGGAAGCAACTTCCAGGTCGTGGGCGAGGCCGCCGACGCCGACGAAGCCATCGAGGTGATCGGTCGCACCACTCCGGATCTCGTGGTGTGCGACCTCCACATGCCCAACGGCGGGGGCATCAAGGTGGCCAAGACCTGCGGCGAGCAGACCCGGATCGTCATGCTCACCGTGTCCGAGGCCGAGCGCGACCTCCTCGACGCGGTCGCGGCGGGAGCCATCGGCTACCTCGTGAAGTCCACTCCGCCGGAGGAGCTGCGCCAGGGGTTGTGGCGCGCGGCCCACGGCGACCCCGTGTTCTCCCCGTCGCTGGCGTCGCTGGTGCTCGGCGAGTTCCGGCGGCTCGCCAAGGCCAGCGGGCCAGTGCAGCCGCTGTCGGACCGCGAGCGCGAGGTCCTCCAGTACGTCGCCCGTGGTCACACCTACCGCGAGATCGGCGAGCAGCTCTTCATCGCCGACAAGACCGTGGAGAACCACGTGCGCAACATCCTCGGCAAGCTGCACCTGAACCGGCGCCAGGAGCTCGTCCGCTACGCCCTCGACCACGGGATCGAGTAGCACCGCGCTGGGGAACCCCCACGGGTCCTTGGGGGATTCACCGGGTCCCCCACCGACCGGCCCGGGCGGATGGTGGCTCCATGACCACCACCAACGCCCCGTCTCGTCCCGACCCCACCCGCACCGGCGCCGTCTGGGTGACCGGAACCGGGGCGTTCCTGCTCCTCGCCGCCGCCGCCGTGTTCACCGCGGTGCGATGGGAGCAGATTCCGGAGGCCGCCAAGCTGGGCGCCCTCGCGCTGGCGACGGGTGCCTTCCTGATCACCGGCCGGGGCCTGAAGGCCTCCCTCCCGGCCACGGCCGGGGCCCTCTTCCACCTCGGCGCCTTCCTCGTGCCGATCGACGTGGCGGCCGTTGGCATCCGCGCCCAGCTCGACTGGTCAGGCCTCCTCCTCGCCGAGGGTGTCGTCGCCACCATCGTCTTCGCCTGGGCCGCCGCCACCGAACGGTCGGTGGTGCTGCGCTGGTCGTGGGCCGCCGCCGTGGTCGCGCTGGCCGGCGGGATCGGTGCCACCACCGGGGTGCCGGCCCCCCTCGTGCTGGCCGTGTTCGCGGGCGCCGCCCTGGTCAACCGCCAGGAGACCGCCGCGATCGGCTGGGGCGCCCTCGCCGGTGTGGCTCCACTCCTCACCTTCCTCGACCGCCTCCCGGTGGATGGAAGCGGGCTGTTCGAGCGTCTTGGTCTGGTGGGCGACCAGCCCCGCGCCGTCGCGGTGCTCACTGGAGGGATCGCCGCCGTGGTGCTCGGTATCGCCGGCCGGCGACGAGGCGAGGTGGGACTTGCGCTCCTGGGCGCGCTGGTGGCCGCCACCGGCATCGCCGCCAGCGGGTCCGGGCTCAACGCCGATCCGGGCGACACGCTCGTGGGGCTCGCGGTGCTCTTCCTCGTCGTGCAGGCCGTCGCGCTCCTCACGAGCGACGATCCCTTCTGGACGGTCCCGACGGGCCTGGTGGCTCGCCTGGCCGAGCTGCCCGCTCTCCTCGCCACGGTCGTCCTCCTCGTCCCAATCGTCGCGGTGGCGCTCATCGACCAGCCCGACGGGCGCGGCGCGCTGGCCGCCACGGTGCTCGGGCTCGGGTGGGTGGCGGCCGACCTTCGGAGCACCGCCGGGAGGGCGGTGTCCACCATCGGGGTGGCGGTCGCCGCCGTCGCGGCCGTGGCCCTCGCCACCGGTTCGCCGATGCTGGTCGCGGTCACGCTCAGCGTCACGGCCGCCGTCGCGGTGAGCCTTCCGTGGGGCGCCGGCCGCCGGCCCCGTCCGGCCGCCCACCTGGCGGCCGCCGCCGCCGCTGTCGGCGCTCCGGTCATCGCGACGGATGCCTCGACGCTCACCGCCGTGCTGGTGGGCATCGTGGGCAGCATCATCCTGACCGAGGCCGCGGTGCGACGGTCGTTGGTCGAGGACGCGTCGCACCCCGAACGGGCGAGCGACAACGAGGGCTGGGCGTGGATCCTCGCCATCTTCGCCATGGTTCCGGGAGCCCTCGCGGTGGCGGCCTACGCCACGGCGACGGGCGAGAAGGCCATCGGGCTCGTCGTCGCGGCCGTGGTGGCGACGGCCCTGGCCGCCCAGGCCGACCGGGCCCGCACGGCCACCGCCGACCTGCCGATGGGCATGGTCGCCCGGATCTTTGCGGTCGCGGTCCTGGCCTTCACCGACGGGCTCCGACCGTTCGAGCTGGGCCTCGTGGCCGTGATGGTCGCCGCGTCATCGGTGGTCGATGCGGTGCGTCTGCGTCGACCCGAGCTCGCGCTCGGCGCTTCCCTCGCCGTTCCCGTCGCCGTGGCCGGCCTGAGTCGTGCCGCCGGGCTGTCACTCCCCGCCGCCGGCGTGGCGCTCACGGTGAGTGCAGCCGTGTTGGTCGGGCTGGGGGCCTCGCTCGGTCGGCGGTGGATGGTGCCGGTCGCGACCTCCGTGGCGCTGTCGGTCGGTGCCGGGCTGTTCCTGGCGTCCGCGGCTCCGTCTGCGTTCGCCGACGCGCTGATGGTCACCGGCGCGATCGCGATGGCTGCGGCGATCGATCGGGGCCGCCTCGACGGCGTCTACCTGGCGGGGATCGTCGTGACCGGTGGCATCTGGCTGCGATTGGCCGACGCCGCCATCACTGCCACCGAGCCGTACCTCGCTCCGGTGGCCGTCTTGCTGATCGCGGCGGGGCTGCGGGCCCGATCCATCGGCACCAGCAGCTGGATCGCCTACGGACCGACCATCGCGGTGCTCGGGGGCGCCGCGCTGGCCGAACGGGTCAGCGGCGGGGCGGGGTGGCACGCCGTCGTCGCCGGTTCGGTCGGCGTGGCGTCGGTGGCCGCCGGTGGGTACCGCAAGCTCGCCGCGCCCCTCTTCCTCGGGACGGGACTGCTGGTGACGCTGGCGGGCTACGAGACCCTCGCCATCACGGCCACCCTGCCCACGTGGACGTGGCTCGCCCTCGCCGGCTCGGTCCTCCTCGGCGCTGGCGTGGCCATGGAGCGCCACGATCTCGGTCCGTTGGAAACAGGCAAGCGCCTCGTCGACGTCGTCGAAGAGCGCTTCGTCTGATTCGCGCCAGCGGGGTTGTGCGCCAAGCGGCCCAATGGCACCGCCACCGCACAGCCTTGAATCGACGACCTCAGCCCAGGGGGGCAGGGTCAGGGAGGGAGCGTGGCCGGGAGGCGGCGGGCGGCGAAGATGCCGGCGACGGCGACCGCGAGGGTGCACGCGAACGCGAGCTCGAGGGCGCTGCGGGTGGCCCAACCGCTGGTCTCGCCGAGGGCGATGAAGGCGCCGCCGAGCCCCGTGCCGAGGGCGACACCGAGCACGTCCGTGAGCTGCAGGCTGGCCGATGCGGAGCCCTCCCGGCCCGGCTCGGCGAGGCCGAGCACAGTGACCGACAGGGGCGAGTACGCCAGCCCGATGGCGAACCCGGCGATGCCCCACACGCCGATGGCAAGGGGAATCGGAAGGGCGCCGAGCACGCCGAACATG
>Ga0105044_10008257_pt1 | contig 14293 bp, 11 predicted proteins | sample MAT01_FD_78092 | JGI IMG/M metagenome (GOLD analysis project Ga0105044, IMG submission 78092) | Freshwater microbial communities from Lake Fryxell liftoff mats and glacier meltwater in Antarctica - MAT-01 | ecosystem: Environmental > Aquatic > Freshwater > Ice > Liftoff microbial mat | place...
ATTCAAGGCCCGCAGCCGCCTCACCGGCGAGATTGTGGCCATCAAGGTTTTGCCGCCTGCCACGGCCAAAAACCCCGTTTTGATCAAACGCTTCGAGCAGGAATACAAGGCTGCTGCCGCGATGGAGCACCCGCACGTTGTGCGGGCCATCGATTTCTGCGGCACCGGGCCATCGCCGTTTCTGGTGATGGAATACGTCGATGGCGAATCGCTCGGTGCCCGAATCGAACGCGAAGGGGCCATGCTCGAAGATCAGGCCATTCGCATTATCGCCCAGGTATGCCAGGGCCTGCATAAAGCTCACAAACAGAAGCTCATCCATCGTGATGTCAAGCCGGACAACATTTTGTTGACAGCTGACGGTACAGCCAAGCTGACCGACCTGGGATTGGTGAAGGATGCGGATAACGAACTGAATCTCACCAAGACGGGCCGTGGACTTGGCACCCCGAATTACATGGCCCCCGAGCAGTTTCGGGACGCGAAGAACGCGGACGTGCGTTGCGACGTCTATTCGCTCGGAGCGACGCTTTATACTCTCGTGACCGGTGAAGTTCCCTTCGGAAAAGTCGGGCCGCTCGATTGTTGGCTGCGGAAACAACGCAACGAACTGACTTCCCCGCGAGAATTGAACCCAGCCATCAGCGAGCGACTCGACTGGGCGATCCGCCGGGCGATGAGCGGCGACCCGGGGAAGCGTCCGAATTCCTGCAAGGAGTTTGTCGAGGATCTAACGGGCACCTCGTTGAAGCCGCCAACTCCGGAATCGAGCAAGCCAGTCGGCGACATTTGGTATCTGGTTTACAAGGATGATGATGGGGAACAGCACACGGTGAAGGGAACGACCGATGGGATCCGGAAAGCCCTTCGCGACGGTTTGCTCGGTGATGCCTCGAACATTCGGGCGAGCCGTACCAAGACCGGCCAGTTTCTCGGTCTTACCGGCCATCCGGAATTCCGCGATCTCGTGATCGAGCCGGCCCCCGCTCCTGCCAAAGAGCCCGGGCATGGCGGCCAAATGATGCGGCAAACAGCAGGCGGGCCACGCTCGAGAACGCCGCTCACCCCGCCACTTCGCCGGCCCGACCCGGAGGCCGTCGATTACACCCCGCCGCCGGTTTCGATGTCGTCCAGCCCGTATGACCCGACCCAGGATTATCGACCTGCCGGCGAAGGAACCACCCGGCCACTCATTCCCATCGGCAAGTCGCGACCACGTAGGGATGAAGAAAAGAAGAGCATCGACTGGCTGCTATGGGGTGGAGTTCTGGCCGTCGCACTGATTACCTCGCTGGGTGCAGCATTTGTCCTGCCCCGACTCATGCGTTGATTTTGAGCTTGATGGCACGTTCATTAGCAAGAAATCAAGAATACGGTGTTCTGAACCAAATGCACCTTATTGACATGACCCTTCAATTCCAGTTGACCCTGCTCATGCCTTCAAATTTTTGATTTCCTTTGTGTTCTTCGCACTACTATCCGTTCTGCTTCTTCGTTTGCCGCGATGATTTAGGGTGGTCTAAAAGACAATGGAACGCGGATCGAGCGGATTCACACGGATTAGATCCATTGAATCATCTGCCTTTGATCCGTGCAAATCCGTGCCATCCGAGTTCCATTGTCTTTGAGCCTGGGCTGAATTGCGGCTATGCCGCGCTATGGCTTCGTGTTGAATACGATTTGGACTGATCGCGGCGATGACTCGAACAACTTAGCCCGAGCTGAAATATCAGTTCAACATGCCTGACTGTGCGCAAAATCTGCCCTCGCGGCATCTCCAAACGATGCGTCGGCCGGATGCCACAGCGTTTGCTGGCTCTGCGCACGTTCGGCCAGGATGGCGATTTTCTCGGCGGAGCCAGGCACGGCCCGTGTTGAGCAGGTGGGAACCGCGGCAGCGCAAGAGAAGTTGCCGGCCCCTCGTCGAGCGAACTTGCTCGTCGACGGGAATTGCTGGCGGACGCCGGGCTTGTAATAACATGCCCAGCACAGGCCACGCGGACGATTCACTTTCGATTTCTGACAGTTGCGGCAGTTCATGAGATTCTCCTGGGTTGGAATTCAAGCCACTTGCGGAATCGTTGCGAACATATCGGGCTGCTGATACTGCTTGGCGGGGGTGACATTTCCCTGTCGAGCTTGGATGGTGCGATTCACTTCGGCTAACAACTCCCGGCGCATGTCGTCGCGGGGCGTATCGTCAAACCACTTCAAGAACCACCGGGACGCGGCCGGCTTGCCGATCCGCTGATCGGCCTCGAAGCAGGAGCGGGAAAAGAACTCGCCTACCTCGCCGACCGTCTCGAGATGCTCCCCTTGCCAGGCACAGAATCCCAGGGCACACGCGGCCTCGACCGGCCAGTCGCGAACAGAAGCCAGCGGAGGAGGAAAGGTCGTCGCACCCTGGGCCAGCCGCGAATCGTTGGATGCCAATGCACGCCGAAGTGCCCTCAGTCCATCGAGCGAAAGAGCCGGTGCAAAACCATCTCGCCATACTTTTCGCCAGGTGTCCATGACTCGATCCTCCGAAAGTGGTTGGTTGTGAAGCCAAAACTCCACATATCCCTCGTCTCTTTATAATGTACGCATGTACATATAAAATGTCAACAGTTTTGTTGAACTATTTTTAATTGATGCGTTTTACTTGTCCTAAATTGGCATATTTGCCCCATTCAATGCGTTCTAAACATACATTACTATACATTCATTGTTTCGGGCTGGATCCCAGACCAAGGATTTTGGACTCAGGCTGATTTGCTTGAACTATCATGTAAGTGCAACCTTCTCGCCTCACCGTGACAACGGAACGGGTAATGCCCCGATGGGCATGTTCTCGTTGCCTTGCCCGTCTCAGGATTTGATCGTAGAAATGTTGTTCCTTGAGCCACGAAGACCAGCATCGAATGTCGTCCGAGTTGAATATGTCTTGCTTGTGGCTCGTCTCTCGAAGTTCCCTCACGGAGGTGTCTGTTACCGATGACTGATCCGACCGAAGCTCAAAAGTGCGCCGACCTGCTTCAGGCCGTCGGCGAAAAGAATCGCATACGCATCATCGAGTGCCTGTGGGATGGCCCCAAGAACGTTTCCGAGTTGGCCAAACTCTTGAAGATCGAGATTGTGAACGTGTCGCACCACCTGGGCGTTCTGAAAGCGAGCCGATTGGTTCAGCACGAAAAGCAAGGGCGGTTCGTCGTCTACACCCTGGCCCCCGATTATTTCAACGGCGACCACGGCAAGCTAGCTTATCTCAATCTAGGATGGTGCCAGCTTCATTTGAATAAGAAGTGAACTTCGCCATCGTTTTTTGCGATTATTTGGACTGCGGCGATGTAACGCCGCTTTCTTTTGTTTCTCCGTCTTCGGTTTTTAATTTGGAGTGCGGTGTCTCGACACCGCTTTCTTTCTTTTCAAGACTCACAAAGAAAGAAAGCGGTGTCGAGACACCGCACTCCACAGAAAAAAATCAGGAACGAAAGAAAGCGGCGTTACCTCGCCGCACTCCAAATTCGAAGACCCCACTCCCAAGCGAACTCAAGCAATGATCTGCTCAATCGGCATGCCGTGATCCACATCCAGTCGCTTCCGACCTGGAATTTCTAGCTTCCTTGAATCCAGTCCGAGTTGCTTCAGGATCGTCGCGTGAACGTCGGTCACGTAATGGCGATCCTCGACGGCATGGAAACCAAGCTCGTCGGTTTTTCCATGCACAAGTCCGCCTTTTAACCCTCCGCCTGCCATCCAGACGGTGAAGCCGAAAATATGATGGTCGCGGCCATCGCTCCCTTGCGAGCCGGGCGTGCGGCCGAACTCGCTGGCGAAGACGACAATCGTATCCTTCAGTAATCCCGTGCGTTTCAGGTCTTTCAATAGTCCGGCAATCGGCTGATCGACAGCCTTGCAGTTCGTCGAGTGGTTGGCCTTCAAGCCGCCGTGAGCGTCCCACACACCTGCACCGCCGGCCCCGTGTTGAACCTGCACGAAGCGCACGCCACGTTCGACCAGCCGCCTGGCCGCGAGCATTTGCATGCCAAAGTCCTTCGTGGCCGGGTTGTCGATGCCGTAGAGCTTCTTGGTCTCCGCGGTTTCTTTCGTGAATTCGAGCACCTCGGGTAGCGACTTCTGCATCCGGAAGGCCAACTCGTAGGACTTGATGCGTGCGTCCAGCGACGAGTCGCCTGGATATTCGAGCCCCTTTATCTTGTTGAGCCGAGCGATCAGATCGAAGCTCACCTTCTGCTCGGCAGCGGTCATCGCCCCTTCGGGCTTGCCATAATCGAGCGGATTGGATGGATCGACACGCACAGGCACCGCGTCGTGGGCCGGGCCGAGATAGTGGCCGTCTTTAAGGTTCCAATACTCCCGGCGGCCCATGCTCACAAACTGCGGGAGATTGTCGTTCAACGTGCCCAAGCCGTAATGCACCCAGGCCCCGAGCGTCGGATATTCTCCATCGAGCATGTGCCGGCCCGTGTGAAACTGCGTTTGGGCCCCGTGGTTGTCGTCGGTCGTAAACATCGAGCGAATGACGGCAATGTCGTCGATGCACTCGCCGGTGTGAGGCAGCCAATCGCTGACGGGTATGCCGCTCTTGCCATACTTCTTGAAGCCGACCTGTGTGCCGTAGAGCTTGGTCCGCTGCTGGCCGTTGGCGTCGTTGATAACGACCACGCGAGCCAGCTTGAGTTTCTCGGGATTCTGCACGTCCTTGTGCGGCGTTTCCGAAATTGACTTGCCGGCATACTTGTCGAGTTCCGGCTTCGGATCAAACGTCTCGAGATGCGAAACGCCGCCGTTCATGAACAGCCAAATGACCGACTTGGCCTTCGGAGCAAAGTGCGGCTTGCCATCGGGCGGAGCCCACGTCCCCGGGGAAGCGTAACTATCGCGATGCAACATGGCCGAGAGGGCCATGCTGCTGAAGCTGGTACACACGAATTTGCGTCGGGTCAACATGGCACACTCTCCAAAATTTCTCAGGCTGCAGTTTGCACGATGCCTTTTGCGACGAGTATCTCACGGCCACCCTGGATTTCTCGACTGAAGTTAACCTCTGTTCCGGGAAGGAATTCCCATTCTTCCATTTCCGGGTCATAGTCGGCCGTGGGCTGGACTCTCACAACGTCCTGACCCAAGAGTATCCCGGTCGTCGGACGAAGCACGTCCGTACCCTCGTTGAGCAGGCGAACATAGAGTTGGATGGTATTAGTAGACAAAGCCATCTCCTCCGATATGGATCACTTCGTCGGTAACGTCGTCAACGACAACGGATCGTCCGGTTACGGAATGTACAAATCGAGTAGCACCGTTAGCGGGAGTAACATTGTTGGTCGCCAGCAATTTCTGGCCTTCAGGATCGCCTCATTGATCTGATCCGAGGTCCATGCTCGCCGCGTCATCTTGCTCTGCCACTGCGTTGCCGAGTGGTTGCTTCCGAATCGCCAGTTCGGCACTCCGCTTATGTTTTGCACGGAGTTCCTCGATGACTGACGGTGTGGCCGCGGATATCTCCCTTCGCATTGTACTCCACCTCGCTCCACTTGAACTACCGCGCCGTCACAATGTCATTCTGAATCAACCGTGGTCCGACCAAATTCAAGCGACTTTGGCGGTCGTCATCGCCTCGTACACCTTGCCCTGATTCCGAAGCCAATCGATGTCGCTGGATTCGGCACGCTCCCCCACACTTCGCGCAGAAGGTTCACGGTTTCGGATTCGTAGCACGGTTCGCTTGGGTCGTCTTCGGGGATGACCATCTCTACTTCCACGGCGACGACGTAACGATCCTTGTGAATCCAGCGTGTCCGCTTCATTCGCTTACCTTCGATTCGCATATCACCGTACCGTCACGAAATCATTGTGGTTCAATAACGCTCCGACCAAGTTCTCGCGGGCTTTCTTGGCCGGGTCCGTGTGTTTTTGTTCTTTCAACACTTTCTGCCACTCGCTCATCGCCTCCAGGCACGCTTGTTTTTCGTCTGCACTCGGCGTGCTGGCCAGGATCAACGCGAACGCAGCCTGTACAAACTCGGCATCGCTCTTCGGGCCAATGCGGGCGGCGATTGCCTCCGCCATGGTCAGCGAGAATTTGCTGTTGGCCATCGTCAGGGCCTGTTGCGGCACGATGCTCTCAGTGCGGCGATAGCATTCCAGCACGCCCGCGTCGTCGAACTGCATCAGGAACTTGTGGTGGTCGTTATGCGAGTGGACGAAGTACAGGCTACGGCGTTTTGAATCGGCCTGGGCGTTCACATCGAGCGAGGGGCCGCCACGCGTGAGATCGAGTTGGCTCGATAGGTGCAACAGACTATCGCGAACCGCCTGGGCTTCCATCCGGATCGAATTCATCCGCGAGTAATACTTGTTTTCCGGATCGGCCTTGCCGCCTTCCGAGTTCGCCGAGGACAGGCCATACGTTGCCGAAGTGACCATGAGCCGATGCAGATGTTTCAGGCTCCAGCCGTGTTCCATGAATTCGACGGCCAGCCAATCGAGCAACTCCGGGTGGGTCGGCTTAGCTCCATTGCGGCCCAGGTTGAACACCGTGGCCGCTAGGGGTTTGCCGAAGTGCCTGGCCCACACGTGATTCACGATTACGCGGGCGGCAAGTGGATTTTGGCGATCGGTGATCCAGTTCGCCAATGCACTTCGCCGGCCAGTGCTGGTAGTGGGGAATGGCTTCAAGCGGGAGGCGTCCGCTTCGAGATTGTTCTCCTTCGTCTTGATCGAGCCGCGTGGGACTGTGTAAGTGGTGCCCGGATTTTCTGGGGCTTTCGTCGCGGCGACGATGGCCGTCTTGGCCGTGTCCCGCTTCTTCTCGGCAGCTGCTTTCTGTGGCGTGGCGGCTTGAAGAATCTCCAGCTCTGCCTTCGCCAGATCTTCCTCGGTCTTCAAGAGGGCGAGTTGCTTCTCGGCCTTCGCGGCCTGGGTTGCCAGGGACTTGTCGCGCTCAGCCGCAAAGCGGGCGCGGATCGCTGGGATCTCGGCTTCGGCTAACGCGAGAGTTTTCTCGGCAACCACGATTGCCGCCCGTACCTGTTCGGGCGAAACCGATTTCGCGATCGGCCCTTTCGGCTTCTTCGGTTCGATCAATTTGTAGCTCGCAGGCAACTCGTTGAGTTCAAACGCACGGAACTCAGCCGTCGCGGCAAAGGTGATTAACTCAATCGCTCCCGCCTTGCGCGGAATCGGCAGACGATAGCTCAGGCTGGGTTCGCCATTCACATCGACGTTCATCACCAGGCCACGAACGCGAAGGGTCAACTCGCAGGTGTCGCCGACTTTGAACGGCCGGGCTTGTGTTCCTTCGGGCGGGTAAACGTGGCCCGCACCTTGCTTAAAAGAAATCTGCACTTTCGAACCGCCTGACACGGTGCTGGCATAGACCATCACTTCGTTCTCGCCGGCCACGTCGAAGCATAGGCCGATCGATCGCCAGGGTTCGCCACCGGTCCAGGTGAACTTGAACTTGGCCTCGAAGTCCGTGGGCACTTTTGTCTTCAAGCGAATTTGGCTGCGTTCCGCGCCGGGGATCGATTGCGTGAGCAGGCCTTTTTCGTACTTCCATTTGCCTGGGCCGATGTCCCAGAGGTCGGGCTTCTCTTTGGCGAAATCGTCCTTGGCGATGGATGTTGAATGCTTCTCTTTCGCCGGTGGTTTCGGGTCCGCCTTCGCTGACGCTTCAGGCTCCGGTTTCACGGCCTTGGCTTTGGCGAGGGCCTCTTTCGCCGCAGCGATTCGCATTCGGGCGGACGCGAGGTAGTTCTCCTCCACGAATGGCAGCAAGTGCGGCGAGTGAGCTTCCCTTGGCAACGAGACTGGCACGATCTTCAACTCGGCACCCAGCACGCTCGGCAGGCCAGGCAGGATTTTTTGGCTCGTGATCGGCTTGCGGTCGTCGCCGCGTTCGTGGCGATAGGTGGCCGCGTCGAGGTTGCAGTCGAAGCCACGTGGCAGGCCGTTCTTCTCAAAGTCGCCTTCGCCCGGCACCATGTCCGTGCGGACCTGATATGGCTCGAAGAACGCCCGGAATTTGTAGTAGTCCGCATGCGCGATCGGGTCGTACTTATGATCGTGGCACTTGGTGCAGTTCATCGTTAAACCGAGAAACGACTTGGCCGTGTGTTCGACCGTTTCGTCCAGCCAGGTGGTGCGATTGAAGATGAAGTATTGCCGGGCGAGATAGCCGCTTGCACGCAGTTTGTTCGTGTCGGTCGGATAGAGTTCGTCGGCCGCGAGCATCTCGCGGACCATCTGATCGTAGCCCTTGTCCGCGTTCAGGCTCTCGACGATCCAGTCGCGCCAGTGCCAAATGTGCTTCTGACTATTGCGAACCTCGGCCCCCAAGCCCCACCAGTCCGAATAGCGATAGATGTCCATGAGATGCCGGCCCCAGCGTTCGCCGTACTGGGGACTTTCGAGCAACTGGTTCACGATCTTCTCATAAGCATTCGTTGATGGGTCTTTCAGGAAGGCGTCGTATTGCTCGGCGGTGGGAGGTAAGCCCGTTAGGTCGATGTAGAGCCGGCGAAGCCGCAAGCGGCTGTCGGCAGGCTTCTGCGGCGAGAGCCCGTGCTTCTTCCACTCGACCGCGATAAAGGCATCGATCGCGTTTTTGCTGAACGCGGGTTCAACCGTCGGCACCGGAGCTTTCACGGGCACACGGAACGCCCAGTGATCGCGTGGATCAGCCTCGGCTTTGTCATCGGCGGGAACGATGGCCCCCTCGTCGATCCAGGCTTTCAGAGTTTTGATTTGCTCAGGCTTCAGCGGCAAACCCTCCGGCGGCATTCGCGAATGTTCATCCGGATCGCTGACTCGTTCGATGAGGGGGCTACTCGCCGACTTGCCAGCAATCGCGGCCGGCCCAGACGATCCGCCCTTGCGAATGAACTCGCCACTATCGAGCCGCAGCTTGGCATTCTGCTTCAAGGCACCGTGACAGGCGTAGCATCGCTCTTGAAGCAAAGGCTTCACCTCGCGCGCATAATCGACGGGAGCGGCCAGAAGCGACGTGGGAAGCAGGAGCAGAATAAGCAAACGCACGAGGAGACTCGCGGATGGGGTTGGTAGGGAGATTCTACCGTAGCGGGTGGGCGGGCGGTAGGGAAAGGCGCGGTGATCGAGTCAAATTTTGGAGTGCGGCGGGTTTCACGCCGCTTTCTTTCTTTTCGAGGCTCACAAAGAAACAAAGCGATGTCGAGCCATCGCACTCCAAAGTGGTCGCGGCTCTGAATTATGTTTCTTACACCGCCGCGTGGATAATGCCCAAGAACGACTCAGTCTTCAGGCTAGCCCCGCCCACGAGGGCGCCATCCACATCGGGCAACTTCAACAGTTCGCGAGCATTATCGGGCTTCACGCTGCCGCCGTACTGGATGAGCAAGGTGAGTGCAGCTTCGTCGCCAAACTGGGCGGCAAAACGTTTGCGGATGAACGCGTGGGCTTCCTGTGCCTCCTCCGGCTTGGCGACCTTGCCGGTGCCGATTGCCCAAACTGGTTCATAGGCGATGGTCAATTTCGCGACCGCGTCCTTCGAGAGCCCGGCCAATCCAGCAGAGAGTTGATAGTCGAGAACCTCTTCAGTTTGCTTCGCTTCTCGCTCGGCCAGCAATTCGCCGACGCAGAAGATGACGTTCAGTCCCGCCGATGTCGCGGCTTTCACTTTTCGATTGAGAAACAAGTCCGGCTCATTGATGCCGTGCCGTCGTTCGCTGTGGCCTACGAGGACATACTTGCAACCCGCGTCTAACAACATCTGTGGTGAAACGTCCCCGGTGTAGGCCCCCTCGTTGGCGAAGTGGCAGTTTTGGCCACCAACCGCAACGGCACTGCCTTGCAGAACATCGGCGACTAGTGCGAGCCATGGAAACGGCGGACACACGGCCACGGTGACGGCATTATCCACGACACCCTTTGCAACGCTTTCCGCCAACGCCTTCGCTGTAGCGGCGGTGGTGTACATCTTCCAGTTGCCGGCAATGAATTTCTTGCGCATGTCGATCCGAGGATTTGGGAAACGATTGAAAGGAGAGTATTGATGATGGTATGGCAACAGGCGAACAGAGAAAGAGAAGACGAGTAGGAGTAGGATTACGAGTATGAGTAGGATGACCTTCGCCAAACTCTCCCGCGACGACCGGCTGGCGGCTATCTTGGCCGACCTTTCCGAACAGCAGCAACGCGGCCTGCCTTCCGCCATCGATACCGCTTGTCGCGAGCATGCCGATCTGGCCGATGAACTGCGGGCGTTGTGGGCCACGGCTCAGTTTGCCGCCTTTGCATTGCCGCCTGGCGATTCACCGACATTGCCGCACACGCCGCTCGAACCGATGCCGCCGCCCGATTCGTTTGGCGATTACGAGGTTCTGGAAGAGATCGGCCGCGGCGGAATGGGGGTCGTCTACAAAGCCCGGCAAAAATCGCTCGACCGCATCGTGGCCATCAAGATGATGCGGGAAGCCCGCCTCTCGTCGGAGTCCGATCGGGGCCGCTTTCTCGCGGAAGCCGAGTCGGCCGCACGCCTCAAGCATCCCAACATTGTTACCGTCTACGAAGTCGGCAACCAGAACGGGCTGCCGTTCATCGTGATGGAGTTTGTCGAGGGCCGCAATCTTTCGCAGCGATTGAGTGAAGGGCCAATGCAGCCGCGCCAAGCAGCCCGGTTGGTGGCAGTCGTTGCTCGTGCCGTTCAGCAGGCCCACGAACGCGGAATTTTGCACCGCGATCTCAAGCCCGCCAACATCCTCCTCGGCAAGGATGAAGGCGGAAGGATGAAAGATGAAACCATGCGGAATTCATCCTTCATCCTTCAACCTTCATCCTTACAAGCTAAAGTCACCGACTTCGGCCTCGCCAAGCGGCTAACAGTTTCGCCTGATGGCATACGCGACTGGCGAACACAGACCGGGGCCATCGTTGGCACGCCAGGTTATATGGCACCGGAACAAGCGACGGGTCGCAAGGATCTCACCCCGGCCACGGATGTTTATGCACTGGGCGCGATTTTGTACGAGTGCCTGACGGGTCGGCCGCCCTTTCTCGCAACCAATCCCATTGATGCATTGATGATGGTCGTCGAGCAAGAGCCGGTTCCGCCGCGAATGTTGACGGCCGGCATCGAGCGCGAACTGGAGATGATCTGCCTGAAGTGCCTACAAAAGCCGCCGGAATTGCGATATGCAACTTCCGCCGAGTTCGCGGCCGATCTCGAAGCCTACCTTGCTGGCGAGGCCGTGTCGAGCCAGCCAAGTGGGCTGAGCTATTTTTTGTCGCGAATGCTTCGCGAGACGCACCACATCGGCGTGCTGGAAAACTGGGGCCTATTGTGGATTTGGCACTCGCTGGCCACGTTCGTGTTGTGCCTGCTGACGCAGGTGCTCGCCTGGTCGAAAGTGACAGATCACACGACCTACTTGTTGATGTGGAGCATTGGCCTGATCGCCTGGGGAACGATCCTGTGGCGATTGCGTCGCCGGGCGGGGCCGGTGTTGTTCGTCGAACGGCAACTCGCCCACGCCTGGGCGGCAGGTGTGTGTGCCAGTATCGCGATGTTCGTCATTGAACGCGTGATGCAACTGCCAGTGTTGACGCTCTCGCCGGCACTCGCGGTTGCCGCTGGAATGGTGTTCGTCTTCAAAGCAGGCATCTTGTCGGGCCGATTTTATGTGACGGCAGCGGGGCTTTTTCTCACGGCGACAATCATGCCGTTAGTTCCCGCGCCGTTGTTGCTGTTTGGAATGGTGACCTCGGCCTCCTTCTTAATTCCTGGCATCAAGTATTATCGACTACGAAGAAAGGCGAGTTCGGATCTTGGAGCCCGAGGCGAAAAAAATGGAGCCTGAAGCGTAAGCGAAGACGGCGATGCAGAGCCCGAGGTCGTATCGAATAGCATTGCCGCGATTCCTGCTAGAAATGGCCGCCTTCGCTTACGCTTCAGGCTCCGCGACCCGAGCGAGCAGCGCCCGGATTCCTTCCGCACCCAATCCCCGAAGCACCTCGATGTTTCGCTTCGGAATGTCGTTCAACGATTCCGGGTCGTCGGCCACGGCGGTGATGCTGTCTTCGCGAAGCAAGTGCAGCATTGGATAGGGCGAGCGGTTTGTAAAGTTCTCCACATCGTCGGGGCGGGTACCCGCGAATTGATAATGGGGATGAAAACTGGCGAGCTGGATTATGCCCTCCAGATCAAGACTCTCAATCAGAGTCTCGGCAGGTTCGAGAAAGTCGTTGAAGTCGAGAAAGTTGCCGAGGGCGTTCGGATGAATGAGGAGGGTCGTTTCGACGGTTTTGATTGAGGTGGCGGCTAGATTTTCTAACTCAAGTTTCAAATCCTGAAGCAATGCATTCTCTTCCGTGGCCGGACTGACCACGTAGCGAATCTTCTCGCCGACGAAGACGCGCTGGGCGAACGGGCAGAGATTGAGTCCGATCACCACGTTGGCAATCCATCGGCGCGTGGATTCAATAATGACCGAGTCGTCCATTCACCCACGTTACGACCTCCTTTCGCGTTCGCACCTATAATTCCCCATCACCCACACGGGATTCCAACCATGACGACCCGCACGATTGTTCTGCTCCTGGGAATTCTTGCCATGCCCGCGTTTTCCGATGAAGGCATGTGGCTGCTCAACGATCCGCCACGCGAACGCTTGAAGGCGAAATACAACTTCGACCTGACCGAAGCCTGGCTGGAACACGCTCGCCTCGCTTCGGTGCGATTTAACAACGGCGGTTCAGGATCGTTCGTGTCGCCCAATGGCTTGCTAATCACGAATCACCATATTGCTGCGGATGCCCTTCAAAAACTTTCGTCACCCACTCGCGACTTGTTCCGGGACGGCTTCTATGCGAAGACTTCTGCCGACGAATTGAAGGTCGAGGATTTGGAACTCAACGTGCTGCAAGCGATCGAAGATGTGACTGACAAGGTAAACGCGGCCATCAAGCCGGAGATGAAGCCGGCCGAGGCGTTCGCGGCCCGCCGATCGGCCACGGCGGCAATCGAGAAGGAATCGCTCGACAAGACCGGCCAGCGCTCGGATGTTGTCACGCTGTTTCAAGGCGGTGCCTATCATCTCTACCGGTACAAGAAGTACACCGACGTCCGGCTGGTCTTCGCGCCCGAGGAGAAGATCGCAGCCTTCGGAGGCGACGTCGATAACTTCGAGTTCCCTCGATTCGGACTCGATATTTCGTTCTTCCGCGCTTACGAGGATGGCAAGCCGGCCCAGGTCAAACACTGGTTCACATTCAGTCAGGCGGGTGCGAAAGAAGGCGACCTCGTCTTCGTCACCGGTCATCCCGGAACGACCAACCGGCTCGAAACGATCGACAAGCTGAAGCATCGCCGCGATGTGACGTTGCCGTTCACACTGGCTCGAATTCGCGCGATGGAAGCCGCGTTGATCCAGTACGGCGAACGCAGCCCGGAGAACAAGAGACAAGCAACGACCGACCTGCATCGCTATGCCAACTCGCGGAAGGCATTCAGCGGGCAATATCAGGGGTTGTTGAATCCCCAGACATTCATGATGAAGGAAGCGAAAGAAGCGACTCTGTTTCCAGTCGAGCGATTCCCAGGGTCGGAGGGCCTTGAACAAGCGTACCAACTTGCCGTTCGTCGAATTGCCGAGATCCAAAAAGCCTATGCGGTTTTCGAGAAACCGTACAACCTCCTCGAAACGGGAACCGCGTTCCCAAGCCCGCTCTTCGCGAATGCCCGCCACATCGTTCGAATGACGGCCGAGACCGACAAACCGAACGGCGAGCGCTTGCGAGAATACCGCGACTCGAATCTCGACTCGCTCAAACTCGAACTCTTCTCGCCGGCCCCGATCTACCTGGACCTCGAGCGAACCAAGCTGATGACGGGCATCACTTTCCTGGCCGAGCAACTCGGCGGTAGTCACCCCCTGGTCGTGCTCGTGCTCAATGGCAAGTCGCCGGCCCAGCGAGTGGACGAACTCTTGTCCACGAAGTTGAGCGATCCAGCCGAACGCAAGAAACTCGTCGAAGGCGGAGCGAAGGCCGTGGCAGAGAGCCAGGATCCGATGGTCGTGTTTGCTCGTTCGATTGACGCTGAGGCTCGCACACTTCGCAAACGATTCGAAAGTGAAGTCGAAGAACCCGAGCGCCAGGCCTACGGCGAAATCGCCAAGGTCCGTTTTGCCGTGCTGGGCAAGTCGGTTGCTCCGGATGCCACGTTCACGCTGCGTCTCGCCTACGGCGTCGTGAAGGGTTACGAAGCGGAAGGGAAACAGATTCCTTTCGCGACCACATTTGGCGGCCTCTA
>Ga0105044_10008260_pt1 | contig 14293 bp, 8 predicted proteins | sample MAT01_FD_78092 | JGI IMG/M metagenome (GOLD analysis project Ga0105044, IMG submission 78092) | Freshwater microbial communities from Lake Fryxell liftoff mats and glacier meltwater in Antarctica - MAT-01 | ecosystem: Environmental > Aquatic > Freshwater > Ice > Liftoff microbial mat | place...
ATAAGTTTCGCGCGGCGTTCCTCAATTTCATCCTGGGCGACGAAAAGCGACTTACGCTTGGCGTTGCGGATCGCTTCGAGGTTCTTCACCTGCTTCTGGCCGGCGAGCTTGTCTTCCAGGGTCAGCGCGGACGCAGCAGCCCGCCGTGCTTCCTTCAGTTGGCGGTCGAAATCTTTGATTTCGCGTTCGAGGCCGACTTTGAGGTCGTCCGCCCACCCGTCGAGCTTGGTGGCTTCTTCCTCAAAGATGCGACCATTACGTTCGGAGATCTTCTGTCGCTCGGCCGCTTGCTGCTGATTAATGTTGGCACTCAATCTCGGGTTGGCAATGAACGGAATCACGGGCTTTACTTCCAACGCATTCAGCGAGAAGAATTTACTCGCCATTTCACCCGGCAGCATTCGGGCATCGTCAGTGATGGCGGCCGCAAGACGAATGTCCACGGCCTGATCCATCGACTCCACGCTCAACTTACTCACGAGCAGTTCGCCGGAACAGCCTCTATAAGCTTGTAGCGCCCCGACTCGCGGCCGCGAGCCTTCCCAATCGAAGACGATTTCCCCTGGATCGAGTGGACGTTCGATCGCTTGCCGAATGAGCCTCAATGCGAGCGGGTGCCCGATCCGATACAAATGCGCATGTCCCGTACGGCGTGGGAGTTCATATCGGCCCGTAGGAACCGGCAATTCGGGGTAAGGGTTCGCCGTCAGGTCGAAGGACTCTTCCGAATCCGCGAACTCCGCATGGCGATCGAGTTCATGGCGAGACAGCCGCATCAGCATTGTCTCGTACCGGTTCTGAAATCCTTCACTCTCGATCTTGGATAACTTGAGCTTTTCATGAACTTCCTCCTCGAAGTTTTCCAGAAGTTCCCGCCGCGTCGTAGTCATCGCCTCATTAATTTGCGTATTGAGTTCCTGCTGAAGCTGGACGAACGAGGTACGAATCTCATCGGGCGTGCGGCATCCTTGATAAATGCGTGCGATTCGCTTCTCGAAATCGACGCCCGATTCGATCGCCCCGAGTACCTCGTCCGACGCCCCGAAGACTCCTTCAAACAGCTTGAATTTCAAAGCCAAGAGATCGAAAACGCGTTGATCGGCTTCGTTGTTGCGGTTGAGGAAGTTTACGACGACCACGTCGTGCTTTTGCCCGTAGCGGTGGCAGCGGCCGATTCGTTGCTCGATCCGCTGCGGGTTCCAAGGCAGATCGTAATTCACAACGAGCGCACAGAACTGAAGGTTAATGCCTTCCGCACCGGCCTCGGTGGCGATCATGATTTTGCCAGTGTCGCGGAAGTAGTCCACGAGCGCCGAACGCATATCCGCAGTCCGGGAACCGGTGACCTTGTCCGTCCCGTTATATCGCTTGGCCCACTCGGTGTAGATCGCCTTCGATCCCTGGTCGCTGTTCGAGCCGTTAAACAGCACGATGCCTTCGGAGTACGGGCTGCTGTGCAGCAGCCTGAGCAGGTAGTCCTGCGTCTTGCGGGATTCGGTGAAGATGATGGCTTTATGGGCTGCGCCGAGACGGCCTGCCTCCGCGAACGCCTTTGCGAGCGCGGTCAGTAGGGCACGACCCTTGGCGTTCTGGGTGATAGACATGGCGAGGTCGCGGAACGCCTCCAAGTCGCGGATTTCCTGATCCAGGGCGGTGCGGTCCTTCTCGGATAGAGGCTTGGTGTCGGCGGGATCGTCGCCCCATTCCTCAGCCGTCTCGTCGAGAGCTTCGTAATCCTCGTCGAGTTCGTCCTCGAGTGACTGAGCATCCGGCTTCATGCCCACCTTCACCTTGAGCCGGGCGATGAGCGTGTCGAGTGCTCCGGCGATGGCGAACGAGCTCGACGCCAGCAACTTCCGCAGCACGAGCGTCATTAGGCTCCGCTGGCTGGACGGAAGGGCCTGAAGGTTGTCGCGTTGGAGGTAAGCGGAGACTTCGGCGTAAAGGCGATCTTCGCTCTCAGTCGGGGTGAACTCTTCAAGGAGCGCATGCCGCTTTGTGAAGGGGACGTATTCGAGCACTTGGCGGCGCAGGGTTCGGTGGCAGATCGGGGCGAGCCGGACTTTGAGCTGCTGGAAGACCTCGTCCTCGCTCAAGTTGGCGAATTGCTCACGGAAGCTCTTGAGGTCGCCAAAGGCGTGGTCGTCGATGAAACTGACCAGCCCAAAGAGTTCCAGCAGCGAGTTCTGCAGCGGGGTGGCGGTGAGAAGCAGTTTCGGCGAGCGGGTCAGGGCGTTCTTGAGGATGTTGGCGATGACATTTGATGGCTTGTAGACGTTCCGCAAGCGGTGGGCTTCGTCGATGACGACGAGATCCCAGACGGTGTTAGCCACGTCGGACGCCTTCGACCGGGCAAACTGGTACGAGCAGATAACTACGGCTTCAGGTACAGGTAGGAACGGCTGGAAGGAGCCGCGACGGATCGCCTCGTTGTAGGTCTTCGCCTCGAGGATGCGGCAGGGTAGGAAGAACTTCTCGGAGAGTTCCTGGTGCCACTGCTTGCGGAGATTCGCCGGCGCGATGACGAGCAGCTTGCGCTTCCGTTCGGCCCACTTTTGAGAGAGCACCAACCCGGCTTCGATCGTCTTACCGAGGCCGACCTCGTCCGCGAGCATCGCGCCGCGCGAGAGGGGCGAGCGGAACGCGAACAGTGCCGCTTCGACCTGGTGGGGGTTGAGATCGACCTGGGCGTCCACGAGCGCCCCCGCGAGCTTCTCGATGCTATCCGAGGAGCAACGTTTGGTCAGTTCGTGTGCAAAGTAGGCACTGTGGAAATCGGTTGTCTTCATAGAGAACTCGTCTGGCGTATTCACCGTGACGAGTCGTTCTTCAGCCAAGGTACGACAAACGAGATTTTTTCGATCTCAGTTCGTACCTGTAGGATTCGAATCGCCATCCCATACCGATTTACCGGAGAGATAGTCTACCCACCTGAGACCGCTTATGATGCAAAGGTTTCGATAGTTTGTCAAACGACATTCGTAGGGCGATGTCAAATTGGTCCTCGACTGTGTTTGTAATGGCTCAGAATGCCTTCAGAAGTGAGTCAATCAGGTTTCGCCAAAACAAACCCACCGGGTTTAATCATCGGTCCTGGAGACGTGAAACTGGATGTCTGCCACGATTGCCGGAACGACCGGTTTCCCGCCCCGTCGCGCTTGCAACCGCTCGAGTTCATGCAGTGTCGATGTCAACAAACTGTGAAGGTGGCGCTCGTACTTGATGACGCGATCCGTGACTTTTTCTTGCGAGAGGAGCGCCGAAGACGCCAACCGCATCGTTTCGTCTTGGATGCGTCGCGTTTGCGCGTCCTTGTCCGATTCGAGACGCTCGATCGACCGGATGAACCGGTGCACATCTTCCTCGAGTGCATCCTGTAGCTCGATCCGAAAGTCGGCCGCCGTCAAATCGATCGCCTCGGCGAAATAGACAAGTGACTTCAGAAACTGGCCATAGTGGCAACCTTGTCCATGCTCGTCATTCGTTGCACTCGACGCGGGTTGTGTTGACGCTTTTGTTGAGAAGTACATACCGATCCTATCACATGGTCATTCGATCATTCTCAGACTGAACACGAATCCAGTAACAGTCTTGACTCTCAAGCTGACAGGAAGCAACAGGAGCGTACAATAAAGCAGCAGATGTAACAAATGTCTGCAAAATGCTCAACTCCTACGAGTGAATTATGTCGAATCCAAAGAGCATCGTAGCCCACAACGCGAATGAACAGACTCCAATCGATGGCGGCGTAGGCGAAGCTAACTTTGAATCGTGCGAAGTGTTTACGCTTCCCGGTTCCGACCTAACGGAGTGCCAATTCGTTTTTGGATTTCTCAGCGGGATTGATCGAGATTCGAAAGTCTGGAAAAAAACTTCAGAGCTTTTCAAATGGTTGGTGGAAGACAACGATCGTGGCGTTCGGCAGCGGATGGATTTGGAGAAGAGTAATGAAGGACGGCTGCAACTCTTTTTGAAAGATTTCCAGAGAACTCGACTGCTGCTCACCGAAAATGGGTCGATCAATCCGGCACGTTGGATGATTGAAAAGTCTTGTATGGAGTGGTGGCAGCAAGCGAGATGGTGGAGGAACAAGTTTGGATTTAACGTATTACGCCCGCTTCCGCATTTGCCCGAGGACTTCCAGAATGCTGCTCAAGTTCAAAACGCACTAAATGCTCTCGAAGCATGGGCACAAGAATCGATAGCACAATTGGACTCCGCAAAGCCGAGTGCAAAACCAAAATCCCAACGATCTGACCCGCAAAATGTGATCTACCAAGGCATCCGCGATTTGAATTTACGAACGGTTTCGAAAATCGTGGCGTTTATTCAATCGCCAGAGGGAAAAGACCTGCGAGAGAGGATCGAACAGGAGTTGGAACGAAAATCAATGACTCGACAAAAACCACTACGAAAACGAACTCTCACCGATGTCGTGGAAGCGGCACTTAAATCAACCTATCCGAGTCAACAAACTTAATGTGGAAACGCTACTCACGCTACTCAGATCGAGTAGCGTGAGTAGTACGCTTATTTCTTGCCTTGGTTTCACCGGTCTTTTCAAGTCTTTTCATTTTTTCTTTTCACTACTCCCACTACTCGGGAGTGTAGTGCCGAATCCACGAGTCTAGCGTTATACCCGTCGCATTTGGCGTCGGGATGCCCATGGCCCATGAGGAACGCATCGTGTCCACTCTTCACACCCCCGCTGCGAAGGCCGAAGCCCTCGAAGCCGTCACGCTGACCGGCCCCGAGGCCGCCCGCTTCACCAAACTCTCGGCTAAGACGCTGGAACGTCACGCTGAGGCCGGGGAACCGGTCGGACGAATCAAAATCGGCCGACGTGTGTTGTTTTTGAAAGCATCACTCGAATCGTGGCTCGCCGGTAAAGCCAACAACCCTTCCACTTCCACAACCCACTAAACGACCGCGGCCGTGCGCTCCGGTGAGATGGTTGCGCACGGCCACGGTTTGGAGAACTCTTTCATGTTACCGATCGACAAACGCAAGTTCTACAGCGATCCGAGCAACAAGCCCGTGATGTTGCCGGTGATTCCGGACGGCATCCCCGAGGAACTTCGCCGGGAGCGGCGTTGGATGCTCTGGAACCTCGAACTCAAAACGGGCAGGTGGTCGAAAGTGCCGAAGCAAGTGAACGGGCGGGATGCCAGTTCAACCGACCCGGCGAAGTGGAATACCTTCAATGCCGTGAACACCGCGTACGCGAAGGGTTCCGGCGATGGCCTCGGCTTCGCCCTCGGCGACGGCTTCGCGGGCATCGACTTGGATAACTGCCGCAACCCCGAGACGGGGGAAATTTTCCCGTGGGCACAAACGATCATCGACGATTTCGGAAGTTACGCCGAAGTCTCGCCAAGCCGTACCGGGGTGAAGATCATCGGCCGAGGAACATGGACTGCGAAGTGGCACAAGAAGCTCGCCCCGGACGGCGGGGAAATCGAAGTGTACGATTCCGGCCGTTACTTCACCATCACCGGCGACCGATTGAACACCCACGGCATCGGCGACATCGGCCTTATGCTCGTCTTGCTGGCCCTCGAATACGGCGAACGACCGAAACTGCCGAGGATTGACACGCCGGCCGCTTCGCAACCCCTCGAAGACGATGCCGTGATTGCCAAGGCGATGAATGCGAAGAACGGATCGAAGTTCCGCCGATTGTGGGACGGCGATACATCGGATCATAGCGCGGATGAAAGCCGCGCCGACTTGGCATTGTGCGGAACGCTGGCCTTCTACACTGGCCCGGATGAGGCACGGATCGACCGGCTTTTCCGCCAGTCCGGGTTGATGCGTGCGAAGTGGGACGAACCCCGGAAGCAATCGACCTACGGCCGCGACACGATAACGAAAGCCCTGGGAGGGCGAACCGAGTTCTATTTGCCCAGCGGGAAGGGGAAGGCCGAGGTGAAAACTGCGAATAGTGCGGAAAATGCGGACGATTGGCCCGCCCCGGTTCCGTTAGTGGTTCTGCCGGACGTTCCCGCGTTCCCTTCCCAAGTGCTGCCGACGTGGATGCGGGAATTCGTGGAAGCACTGGCCGTGGAATTGCAAGTGCCGCTCGACTTGCCCGGCATTCTGGTTCTCGCTGCGGCCGCCGCTGGCATCGGTCGAAAAGTCGCGGTCAGCCCCCGGCCCGGCTGGAAGGACGAACCGACGAATATCTTTGCCATGGTGGGATTGCCACCGGGGGAGAAGAAATCCCAGACGTTCAAGAAATGCCTGGCACCGGTTCTCGAATACGAACGCGAGTTGCAGGAGCGGGAACTCCCGAACATCGAACGCGCGGAGAGCGAATTCAAAGTCGCCGAGTTGCGTGTTCAGCACTTGCAAGGGAAACTCGCCAAGGCGGAATGCGCCACCGATCGACCGCCACTTAAGGAAGAGTTGGCCCGCGCCCTCGAAGAACGACAAGCGGTGCAAGTGCCCGCGATGCCGCATTTACAAGTCGACGACGATACGCCCGAGAAGCTGGCGCAAGAACTGGCGAATCAGAACGGGCGCTTGCTCGTGGCATCTCCCGAAGCGCGGGCACTGGAAAACATCAGCATGTACGGCGAGAAGCCGAACTTCGATGTGTTTCTCAAAGGCCATGCCGGGGACGACATGAAATCCGGGCGGATCTCACGCGGCAGGCAAGCGGTCACGAAACCCGCCCTGACCTGCGTGTTCACGCCGCAACCGCACGTCCTCGAAACGCTCGGAGAAACCGAAGCGCTGCGCGGCCGGGGTTTCCTGGCGCGGTGGTTCTATTCGCTACCCGTCAGCCGCGTTGGCTACCGCGACGTGGACCCCTCCCCGATGGGCGAACAAACTGAGGCGAGCTACCGGCAGTGTATGAAAACGCTCTGGCTCTCCGAATACGCGACGAATGACGATCCGCCAGAGGCCCATAACCTAACGTTCTGCCCCGAAGCCCTGAGGATGCTGAATGACTTCTTGCGTTGGATCGAAGCGGAATTGAGGCCCGGCGGGATGCTCGCCGATTTAGCCGGGTGGGGGAACAAGCTGGGCGGGTTGTTCGTCCGTTTGTGCGGGGTGCTTCATGTCGCAGGGACACTCTTTCCCGGTGCCCCTTGGCGAAGGATGCCCATATCCGCAGCTACGGCCCAGGCCGCGCTCACCTTGGCCCGTGACTACGCGGTTCCTCATGCTCGCGCCGCGTTCGCTCTGATGGGCGAAGACGTGAAAGTGGGCTTCGCCAAGAAGGTGTTGAAATGGTTGAAGGCAAGGAACGAACCGCAAGCCGACTTCAGCAAGCGCGACTGCTTCAACGGGTGCCGAGGAACGTTCGAGAACGTCGATGAACTGCAGCCGGTGCTAGATCTCTTGGAGCGTCACTACCTCATTCGATCGAATGAAACCGCAAGGAAGGTCGGCCCAGGTCGCAACCCCTCGACGAAGTATGAAGTGAATCCCGCCGCATGGCACGACGAACCCCTCGCGCAGAATCCGCACTATTCGCAGAATTCCAGCGCATAGACCGCGAAAGGCCATTCTGCGGATAGTGCGGAAAGTGCGCTGCCCCCTTTGCGCTCACACGATGAATTTTCCCGAGATGAAACCCCGTAGGCAAGTCTCTTCGGCGACGCGCCCCGAGGTTTGCCCGATTGAGTTCTCCCCCATCCGACCTGACGCAATTGTGTCGTGTCGGGTATACTCCAGTCCTCATCTATTCCAAAGGTAATTCGATCATGGCTTCAATCTCGAAAGACTCCAACGGGAATCGCACGGTTCAATTCGTCGGTGCCGACGGAAAACGTCGGTCGATCCGCCTCGGCAAGGTCAATGCGAAGAATGCCGAAAGCCTCAAAATCAGAGTCGAGACGCTCGCGTCGGCCGTCGCCGCGAGACTGCCGCTCGATTCGGAAACCGCCGCATGGCTCGGCAACATCGGCGACGAACTGGCCGCGAAACTCGCCGCCGTGGGGCTGATCCCCGTCAGACAAAACGCAACGCTGGGCGCGTTTTTAGAAGAATACATCACGCGAAATGCACACGAATGGAAACCCGGCACACTCACTCAAGTCAAGCAGCGCTGTAACAATTTATTCGACGCCTTCGGGCCGCAACGAGACTTGCGAACCATCACATCAATTGAAGCGGAGACCTATAAACTCTCCCAACAGTCGAAAGGCTTGGCAGACGCGACACTGCACAGGCGGTTTCGCGCTTACCGAACGATGTTTGCCGATGCTGTACGACGCAAACTGCTCGTAAATAACCCTTTCGCTGAAGTTCACTGCCGCGAAGGAGACGTCACGAAACGCCAGTTCTACGTTTCCGTTGACAGCATCAATCGTATTCTCGATGAAGCGAAACCATGTTGGAGGACAATTGTCGCGTTGGCGAGGTTTGCCGGACTGCGAACACCTTCGGAAACCTTGATGCTACGTTGGGATTGCGTCAATTTGGTCACGGGTCGCATGGTAATCGAGTCAAGCAAAACCGATGAGCGGGTGATGCCCATTATTGCCTCGCTCCGCCCCTATCTGGAAGAAAGTTTCGAACTTGCACCACCAGGGACAATTTATGTCGTGCATGGACCGGATGCCGATATGTATCGTGCTACCTCGAAGACTGGGAGAGGGTGGGTAGCGACAAATATTCGAACGGGCTTTTTGAGACTCATTCGTCGCTCGGGTGTGAGCACGTGGCCGAGGCCGTTTCAGAACCTGAGATCCTCGTGCGAAACGGACTTGAATGCGGAATTTCCGGGGCACGTAGTCGCCAAATGGATCGGGCATTCGATGGCTGTCGCCGAGAAGCATTACCTGCAAGTTCGAGATACCGACTTCTCACGTGCCGTTAAGTATCAATTACCCGTCGAAAATGCGGTGCATAAAGCGGTGCAGACACTAACGGACAAGACAGGAAATGATGAGACATCGTCTGTGAGGGGAAGTGCGAAACAGCTTGAAAGCGTGCTTATGTCTCAACCAGTCAGCCAGAGTCCATATCAACAAATTACCCGGCAAGGATTCGAACCTTGACGAAGTGAACCAAAATCACTTGTGCTACCGTTACACTACCGGGTATCGCATCAGTATCTTAGCAACTCGGTTCCCGTCGCTCAACCCCTACTGAAAGTTGGGTTCGAATTTTGTCCTTTTTCTAGTCAAGACGCCAACGGGAGACGCCGGAGAAGATTGTGCCGGGCGGTATCCACTTAGGTAAAGCGGGTTCGGCTCCATCGTCGAAGAATACTTTGAGGCCAGTGGATACGACCATGTGACGATCGAGCTGCCAGAGCGGAATGAACGGCATTGCGGCCAGGAATCGTTCGTGGACTTCGCGCGATTTCGGTATCAGTTTGCCGCGGAAATCGGCGTGGTGGCGGATTTCTTCGAGTTGCCGCGTGAATAGTTCGTCCTCGGCTGTCGACTTCGCCGACTTTGGCGGATAGCGCATGAAGTTGCGCCCGCCCGCATCGGTGGCGGACGGTGACAATAACGAGCCGAGGCCGAACGGATACCAGTCGTCGCGATATTCGAATGGGACGTATGCGAGGTCGAATTCGCGTTCGTTGTAGACTCGCCTGTGAAACTCCGCATTCGGTAAACCTTCGAGTGTCAGGCTGATTTTCACGGTAGCACCCGCAGCGGTTTCGATCTGTTTGCGAATCAGATCGCACGCCGCCCTGGCACGCGGATCGTCGTTAGGGAAAACGAGCGAAATCGTGACAGCACCGGATTTCTCCGCATATTCGACGAACTTCGCCTGAGCCATGTTCGGATTGAACAACGACAGTAACGGCACGCCGGGCAGTTTGGGTGTCGCCCACGCATCAACGGGATACGGCCCCACCAGCGCCTTGTGAAACTGCGGGAAACCCGCGCGATAAACCTTCTCTAAAATCTCTTCGCGATCGATGGCATGGGCGATCGCACGTCTAAGTGCCAGGCTGTGCGTAACCTGCCGATGGAAATTGACCGCGAGCATGTAAATCTGCCTGTTCGACGCGGCCGAGACGACCGTTGCCACGCCGGTGAGTTTCGCATCGGCGCTACTGTATTTCGTCAGTTCGTTCGTCGGCACATCGGGGACGATCTGCAACTGCCCCGCCCGGAACTGCACCGCCGGGTCGGTAGTTTTGTTGATATCCACGAAGCGGACTTCTTTAATAAACGGCTGGCCCAGTCTGCCAGGGCGACGGCTGAACGACGGGTTCACTGTGAAGACCACGGGCGCACCGGCCTGAGCGGTCGTTTCGAGTTGGAACGGCCCCGTGCCGTGCGGACGGCGTGCAAATAACGCATCGTCGAGACGCTTGTTCTGTGAAGCCAACCAGCGTGCGGGGAGTATTTTCGTTGTCAGCAACGATAGTGGGTACGGGTGGCCGGACGCGAACTGGATGCGGACCTTCGAGCGTTCTTCGACACGCGTTTGTTCGGTTAGCCATTCGAGGCCGTCTGCGGTCCAAGTGTGCGAGAAATCTTGTCGCAGGTTCTTAAGCGTTGCGGAAACATCGGCGGCATCGAAGTACTCGCGGTTCAGCCCGGACCAACCCGCTTGCCGAACGAGATCGAAATCGCGAACGAGGCCGCCGGTGCCAGGCATTCCATCGGCGAGTGCGGGCCGATACTTCACGCCGTGCGGGTCGTCGGGCAGTGCTTCGAGCAACGGTTCGAATAGTAGTTCCACGGCAAAGCGTTCGCTGTCGGTGCGTGCCGTCAGGGGTGTCATCAGTTCGGGAAGTTGCCGCACACCGATGGTGAGGATGCTGTAAGCACCCGTGAGTTGCCCTTGCAATTCGCGCAGGCCGGGGTGGTTCGGCTCGATGATTTCGATCGTGCGCAACAATCGCTGCGCATCTTTGTCGTTCTGTTTGATTGCCTTCTCGGCCAGTGTGAACAGCCGTTTCGCTTTTTGTTTCATTGAGTCGCGGACTTGTTCGGCGACGGCGCTTTTGCTACCGGGGAAGCGGCTTTCGAAGTCGACGAGCAGATCGCGGGAGACTTCGAGTTCGGCGGCCTGATCGGACTCCGCGAGCGCATTCAAGGCTTCCGCCAACCGTGCCGCGTAGACGTCTTCGAGCAGTTTCAAATTCGTCGGGTACAGCGTCGCCATGCGACTGCCGAGGCTGCGAACGAGTTTCCAATCCTTGCGTTCCGACGCCAATTGCAGCCGTTTCATCCGCGTATCCGCGAGCCGTTCCACGAGGGTGGCACGGACGCGATCCCATTCGCGGCCCTTGCGTTTGCTCTGATCGCGGGCACCATCGTAAAAGAACACTGCCGACGCCAGAAGCTGTTCGGCGACCGCGATTCGATCCGTATACGGTACCAACGCCGGCTCGCCGTTAGGGTTTGCCAGTCGTGTCGCTTCGGCAATGACCATCTCTTCGTAATGTTCGAGCTTACGAAGTTTGTTCACTTCAAAGCGACGTGCGAGTGCGGGTTCGTTTCGGTCGGATAGCTCGAACACGCCGAAGACATCGGGGAATTTTCCGAGGCGATAGATCGGAATCGGCGTGATCCGAACCGTCATATCGGCCGTATCGGTAAGGCGATCGAACGCAACGACGTACTTCGCGATCACTTCGCGCAATGCCGGGTGTTTGGCATCGACCGAAGCGCGGGCGAGTTCCTCGATGCGTGCGTAATACGCGCCGCGTGGCACAGTTACCAGCGGCGTTTCTTCGTCGATGGGCACCGCTTTTTTGGCTTTCGGCGGCGCGGTGTCTTCGACTTCCTCATAACCCCCCGTCGGGTTGGCCGGCGGGGTAACGGGCGGGGTTTGCGCAAACAAAACGAACCCCGTCGTGCTGAGTGCAACGAGAGCGAGTCGCAAGGCGATGCGATAGTCTGTCATGGCCTAATATTTCTCGAATACACGGAACATCTAAGGTTATATGGGGTTTATCTTAACAGGAATGGAGCAAGGGGCTCGAATGGTTCGTGAGAAGAGACACTCACTAATCTTTCACTTGACCAATTGCACCGACGGTCGTCCAATAGAAAAGACGAGTGTCGCCGTTCAGGCTACTATCGAATCGAGCACTGTGCCCGAATTCAGGCGTGGCCGATGCTCATAACCCAAAGGTTTTTCCCTATGCGTAAGCTCATGCTGTCGGTTTGTGCGTTGTTCTGCTCGATCGGCCTCGTCCTCGCCGGCGAAGTGACGTTCGTCAAGTTCGACAAGGAAAAGAAGGAAGTCACGGTCAAAGACGGCAACAAGGAAATGACCTACAAGATCACCGACAAGACCACGTTCAAGGCTGGCGAAAAAGATGTCGACTCCGAAAAGGCACTGCCCCGCTTCGAGAAGATGAAGGAAGGCAAGAGCAAGTTCGACCTGACCGCCGAGAAGGACACCGCCACGGAAATCAAGTTCTCCAAAGGCAAAAAGTAAGAATCCGAAGTGATTCATACCGATGCGGTGGGGCGATTCGCTCCATCGCATCGGCGTTTCTGCACGGCAACTCGCCTCAATCCCATCCGCTTTCAGTTGCGATTTGCCAAAGTCATACCTAGAATTACATCAGTCACACACAAAATGCCTCGAAGGCGATTGCTTATGGCCCGCAAGTCACCGAAGTCGAAGATCGTCGCGTTTAAGGTCGAGGAGAGCCTCGCGGACTTCCTCGATAACTTGCCGAACAAAAGCGACTTCATTCGCAAGGCGATCCTCGCGCAGTTCGGCATGACCTGCCCGCTATGCGTCGGTTCGGGTGTGGTGCCACGCGGGTTGCACGATCACTTCAAACCCGTGATCGAAACGCACAACACGCGGTCGTGCGACAAGTGCAAATCGGTGGTGACCGTGCCGATGACGGCAGAAGGCGTCACCGCAGCCGATCGCAAGCGCGTCGAGCAATTCCTCAACGGCGGACCGATTTACTGCACGAAATGCTACCCGACCGTACCGGCTTGCGACGACTGTGGCTGGCACGTACCTATGGAAAAAGTGGCCGAACACTTCAAGAAGCAGCACTCGCACGCTCATTAATCCTCGGTGCGGATCGCAGGCTGATACAATGCCTGCACACCCACCGACCGTATCGCGGAACCCCAACCGGAGGCCTCGCATGGCTGCCCCGATGACTCTCACCGAGAAGATTTTAGCCAAGGCCGCTGACCGCGACCGTGTGGTCCCGAACGACAATATCTGGGTCAATGTCGACGTCCTGATGACGCACGATGTTTGCGGGCCGGGCACTATAGGCGTGTTCAAAAAGCATTTCGGCAACAATGCAAAAGTCTGGGACCGCGAGAAGGTCGTCATCATCCCGGACCATTACATCTTCACCAAAGATGCAATGGCGAACCGCAACGTCGATGTACTCCGCGAGTTCGCAAAGGAGCAAAATCTGCCGTATTTTTACGATGTCGGCACGGATCGCTACAAGGGCGTCTGCCACATCGCACTGCCCGAAGAAGGCCACACTCGCCCCGGCGAAGTGCTTCTCGGCACCGATAGCCATACCTGCACCGCCGGCGCATTCGGACAGTTTGCTACGGGCATCGGCAACACCGATGCGGGCTTTGTACTCGGCACCGGCAAGACGTGGCTGAAAGTACCGCCGACGATGCGCTTCGTCTTCCACGGGAAAATGCCACCGTACCTGATGGCGAAGGATCTCATCCTCGCCGTCATCGGCGATATCGGCGTTGATGGGGCCACGTATCGAGCGATGGAATTCGATGGAGATGGCGTGTACGCGCTGAATATCGAAGAGCGAATGACGCTGTGTAACATGGCGATCGAAGCGGGCGGCAAGAACGGCTTGATCCCCGCCGATAGTGTGACGCTCGAATACGTGAAAGATCGCGGTCGTCGAACGGGCAACAAGCCGCACACGCTGTTCCGCCCCGATGCGGGCGCGAGTTACATCTTCGAAAAAGTCTACGATGTGACGAAGATGGAGCCGGTAGTGGCCAAGCCGCACAGCCCAGACAACAAAGCGAAAGTCAGCGAAGTGACCGGTACGAAACTCGATCGTGCGTACATCGGCAGTTGCACCGGCGGCAAGATGACCGACTTCCGCGCGGCGGCGAATATCCTCAAAGGCAAGGAAGTTCGCATCGATACCTTCGTCGTCCCCGCAACCACCGAAGTGGCTCGCGGTCTGGAAACCGAGATGATCGGCGGCATAACGCTGAAGCAAATCTTCCTGAACGCCGGTGCGAAGATCGGCGACGCAAGTTGTGCGGCATGCCTCGGCGGGCCATCCGATACGTTCGGCCGGTTGAACACGCCGATCAGTTGCATCAGCACAACGAACCGCAACTTTCCCGGCCGCATGGGCCACAAGGAAGCGAAAGTGTAT
>Ga0105044_10008266_pt1 | contig 14287 bp, 13 predicted proteins | sample MAT01_FD_78092 | JGI IMG/M metagenome (GOLD analysis project Ga0105044, IMG submission 78092) | Freshwater microbial communities from Lake Fryxell liftoff mats and glacier meltwater in Antarctica - MAT-01 | ecosystem: Environmental > Aquatic > Freshwater > Ice > Liftoff microbial mat | place...
AAATGCCCTGTTGTCATTCGACCGCGAACGCGGCGGGCGGGCCCGGCCTGGCTATAATGTGGGCCAGCCACGCACCATCGGGATGACCGCGCGCAAGAGTTTTTGATGCATATACTGAAATGAAAATGCTGCGGGGGAAGGATGCAACAAAATCCCCCTTTTCAGGATGACATTAATGTGGCATTCAGGATTTAACAGTTTCAGGAGGGGAGAGCCTGAAAGGCTGGGCCGGGATGCAAATCCCGGCCCTCTTTTTTTGCCTTTCCCGTGGGTTAGGCACGCCATCCTGCGCAGCATTTGCGTTACATAGCTGCGATTCATAACAGCCGGTCCGCGCACAGTTCCGGATAAACCTGTCCCATATCAGGACAGGTTTCAGTGTGAATCAGCCCGCACAAAATCCGCTGCGCGTTCGCCGATCATGATGCTGGGCGCGTTGGTGTTGCCGGACACGACACGCGGCATGATGCTGGCGTCGGCGACATACAGCCCGGCGATGCCGCGCAGCCGCAAACCGGTGTCAACCACGCTGGCATCATCGCTGCCCATGCGGCAGGTGCCGACGGGGTGATAAACGGTGTCGGCGCGCCCGCGAATTTCGGCATCCAGCGCGGCATCGTCATTGATGTCGAACCGCTGGCGCGGTGCACCGGCATAATCGGCGAGCGGTGATACGCAGGCGATCCGGTGCATCAGGCGCACCCCGGCGCGCAATGTGGCAATGTCGCGGTCATCGGCCAGGAAGTTGGGATCGATCCGCGGTGCGGCGCGCGGGTCGGCGCTGTTCAACGTCACGCTGCCCCGGCTGAACGGTCGCAGCACGCAAGCATGGATGGAAAAGCCGTGCCCCTTCACCTTCGTCCGTCCATGATCCTCCAGCATCGCGGGGACGAAGTGATATTGAATATCGGGTGCGGGCAGGTCGGGCGATGATTGCCAGAATCCGCCGCTTTCGGCGAAACAAGTGGTCATGATGCCAGTACGTTTGCGGCGGTGCTCGATCATCGCCTTGATCATCCGCCAGGTGCCTGCCGGGCTGTCGCCGAATGGCTCGGTCGAGGCCGTTTCCCAGCTGGCCACATAATCGATATGGTCCTGCAGGTCCGCCCCCACCGCTGCGCAGTCGCGAACGACGGCGATGCCCTGGCTTTGCAAATGCGCGCCCGGGCCGATGCCCGACAGCATCAGGATTTGCGGACTGTTAAACGCCCCTGCCGACAGGATAACCGCGCCGCGCGCGCGCAGCGTTTCGCGTTTCCACCCGCGCTTGATGACGACGCCGACCGCGCGTCCTTCTTCGACCAAAATGCGTTCGACCAGCGCGCCAGTGCGTACGGTGAAGTTTGCCCGATCACGCAACGGTTCAACATAGGCGCGCGCCGCCGTCCAGCGCTCCCCGCCCTTTTGCGTGGTCTGATACAGGCCGAACCCATCCTGCCGCGCGCCATTGAAATCATCGTTTCGTGCCAATTGCAGCGAAGCGGCGCTGTCGACGAATTTCACGCTCGCCGGATTGGGCCAGCGCTGGTCCATCACGTTCAGCGGACCATCGGTGCCGTGAAATTCGTCTGCAATCCGTTCATTGCCCTCCGAACGCCGGAAATAAGGGAGGACGTCAGCATGGCTCCACCCATCGCACCCCAGCGCAGCCCAATTGTCATAATCCCACTTGTGACCGCGGATATAGACCATCGCATTGATCGCGCTCGACCCACCCAGGCCCTTGCCGCGCGGCTGATATCCGATTCGACCATTCAGGCCGGGCTGCGGCACTGTGTCGAACCGGTAATTCGACCGTTTCGGGATGAACGGCATGAACCCCGGCGTCTTGATCCACATATCGTTGTTGGTGCCGCCGGCTTCGATCAGGCAGACGGTGCGCGTTCCATCCTCTGCCAACCGCCCGGCCGCGGCGCTGCCAGCGCTGCCGCCGCCAATGACGATGATATCGAACTGGTCCATGCTTTCTCCAACTTGCTGAGTGATGTTTCGCGGTTATTGATCGGTGTGCTGCGCCTGGTCGCGCCACCGCGCGCGGATCATGCTGCTGGTCTGGCGGCTGCCATCGTGCGTCCAGCCGGGTTCGCGCCACAAATAGGACAGCTTGTGCCGCCACGGCGCGGTCCACAGATCGCGCGCGATGCCAATCCATTCATGGAAGGCCGCCCACAGGACATTGAAACTGCCCAGTTGGCGAACAATGCCATAGCGGACCGGGTCGCTGTCCTCTTCGTGCACAAAGCTGCCGAACATCCGGTCCCAGATGATGAGCACCCCGGCATAATTGGCATCAAGATAGCGCGGGTTGACGCCATGGTGGACCCGGTGGTGCGACGGCGTGTTCATGACTGCTTCGAACCAGCGCGGCATCCGACCGATCGCCTCGGTATGAATCCAGAATTGATAGATGAGGTTGAGGCCGCCACAAAACAGGATCATTTCCGGCGGAAAGCCAATGAACACCAGCGGGATACGGAACAGGAAGGACATGCTGATCACCCCGGTCCAGGTCTGACGTAGCGCGGTCGACAGATTATAATGTTGGCTGGAATGATGGATGACATGGCTGGCCCAGAACCAGCGCACCCGGTGTGCGGCGCGGTGAAAGACATAATAGAAAAAATCGTCGAGGATGAAGCAGACGATCCACGCCCACCACCAGCGATCCCATGCCAAGCCGATATCGAACAGCCGGAACTGATAGGCCCACACCGCCGCGCCCAGCGCCAGACCGCCGAGCAGCAATCCCGCAACCGTGCTGCCGGTGCCCAGCAGGAGCGAGGTCAGCGTATCGCGCGCCTCATACCGCGCGGGATTGCGCAGCCGCGCCACAATCATTTCAACGATGATCAGCGCGACAAAGGCGGGGACGGCATAATCGACCGGGTTCGGCAATTTATCCATGGCCGACCTCGCGCATCCGGCTGGCCCACAGCCCGGCATCCTTACCCAGCTGAAGCGTAATGCTGCCGAACGTCCGTTCGGGGGGCGTCAGCGTCAGAAAATCTTTGTCGAGCCGTCCGCTAAAGCTGGCATCAATCGCGCGGGCGGCAAATTGCGTCCCATGCGCGCGGATCAGCAATTGGCGTCCAGCGGCGTTGCGGACAAGCGCGGCATAGCCCGCGCGGTCAAGACCCACGTCCGTTCCGCCAAAGCCAACCTCGGCATGTTCGGCCAGTTCCAATGCGTGGGCCACATCACGGATGCGCGCCTCTCCGCCCAGCTTCATGCGGTGCACCAGCGCCGTCACCGCGAACACCGCGACCAGCGACGCCGCCAGCTTGATCAGTTCAACCAACATCAGGCTCCTGCACTCAGGCTGGTGAGCATCGGGCGCAGCATGCCAAGGTCATAGCCCGCCCCCGCCGCAGCGCCACACAAGTCATCGACATCGCCCCCGCCCCGCGCGCTGGCCAGGGACCATAAATGCGTCGAGCGCGTGCCCGACCGGCAATAGGCGAGCGCCTTGCCCGGATGCGCGGCCCGCGCGGCGTCAAGCGCATCGAGCTGCGCAGCGCTGAAACCGCCATGGCCGACGGGAATGGCGACATAGGCCAACCCAGCCGCGGCGGCCGCCGCTGCGATGGCATCACCCTGCGGCGCGCCTGGCTCTTCGCCGTCGGGACGGTTGTTGACGATCAGCACAAAGCCCTGCTCCGCCGCCAGCGCAATGTCCGCAAGTTCGATCTGCGGGGCGACATGAAAATCATCGGTCAGGCGGCGGAACATGGAGCAACTTTCGGATCGAGCATGAAAACAGGGGCGACGATAGGATCGCCGCCCCTTACTGACAAGAGTGAAGGTTCGCTCACGTCACGCTGTTGTACCCTGTTCCTGTTTGGGTGTTGCCGCCACGGCATCCCCGCGCCCGATCACCTCGGCGAAACGTTCGGCATAGCGCGGATGTTCGGTCCCCAGCCATTTGTCCCACCAGGTGAAATACAACCGATAATTGTGCTTGAAGCTGCCATTGTGATGCAGGTCGTGGCGCGTTGTGGTGTTGACCCAGCGGGTCAGCGGGCTGGCCAGCCACCAGCGCGGGAAAAATTCAAACCCGGCATGCCCCATCGCGTTGCGGATGATCTGGAAATTCAGCCAGGCAAAAATTACCCAGCCCGGCGTGGCCACAAAAAAGAGCCACAGCGGCACGAACAGCACCATCACCACAGCTTCCGGAATGGCAAAACTATAGGCAGCCCAAGGCGTCGGCGTGACCGACCGATGGTGCGCACTGTGAAAGAATTTGAACAGGCGCGGCTGGTGCATTGTCCGGTGCGTCCAATAGAAATAGGCGTCATGCGCGATGACAATGCCTGCCAGCAGCGCCAGATCGATGGCCATGCCATAGCTGCCCGGAAAGCGGTGGAGCACGCCGGTGTCGACACCCCAGATGATGAAAGTCGACGCCACAAGATAAACCAGCACGCTTTGCAATGACTGCGCCATTTCACGGCGGATGTCGGCGGCACTGGCCTCTCGCGCCTGAATTTTGCGCGTGGCCATATGGGTACGGCGCAGCCACCAGACGATTGCAGCCGTGCCAGCCGCTGCGATCAGATAGCGGCCAAGATCAAAGGCAAAAATCACATATCCCTTGGCCATCAGATTGGCGAGCGGCGGGAAATTGTCGATCATATCATTGGCCTTTCAGCGAGACGGCGAGGAAGCCATGGCCCCCGTTGCCCCGCGCTGCGCTGATGTCGCACCACACTTTGAAATCGGCTAGCCGATTTCGAAATCAGCCAGCCAGGCGCGCGCGAAATTCGCTGGGTGTCATACGCACCGCTTCGCGGAAGGCGCGGTTGAACGGGCCAAGTGAGCCAAAGCCGGCATCGAGCGCAATCGTGATAATAGGCACTTCGCGCTGCGCCGGGTCGGCCAATGCAGACTTCACTTCGGCCAGCCGATAGCCTTTCAGAAACTGCGCAAAATTGCGATGCCCCAGAGCGCCGTTGATGGCACGGCGCAGGCGATATTCCTGTTCGCCAAGCTGCGCGGCGAGCGCGGCAATCGTCAACGTCTCGTCACGCCACGACAAATTGGCGGTCATGTGCGCGCGTAGCCGTTCGACCAGCGCATCATCCTCGGGCTGACCCGCGCTGGACCGCAGCGCAACCGTCACCAAGCTCGCGGCAATCGCCAGCCAACCGCTCCACCACACGCGCGCGGCATCGTTGAACCAGGTGCGCGCAAAGATCCAAAACAGCGCACGTACGCACACTGACCCCAGTTCGAACAGCGGGTCGAGCGGGCTACTCCCAATGGCGGCGGCATGGTGGCGATGATGTGCGCGGCGATGCCCGGCATTCATGGCGACCGCGACGCGCGCTGCGAGCTGTGCCCGGTGATCGCGGATCAGCAGCCAGCTCCACAAGGCCAGCAGCGCCAGCGACCCGCCGCGAATCATGAAGTCGAAAAGTGCCAGCGTCGCCATCAACCTGTTGCTAAGGCAAAACGCCGTGCGGTCAGAACTGCCGCACCACCGCCAGCAGGGCTTCACCATAAGCAGCAATTTTGCGCGCGCCGAGCCCCGGCACGTCGGCGAGCGCCGTCAGACTGGCGGGGCGGCGGGTCGTCAATTCCCGCAGCACGCTGTCATGTGCAATCACATAGGGGGGCACGCCTGCCTCTACCGCCAGATCGCGGCGCGCGGCGCGCAGGGCGTCGAACAACGGATCGCCGACGGGGTTGGTCGCCGCGCCCGGCGCCGCTCCCCGCTTGCTGCGCCGCGCCCGTTCGGGTTGCAGCGCCAGCCCGACGCTGGTTTCGCCCTTCAAAATCGCCCGCGCCGCCGGGCCCAGCATCCAGCCGCCATGTTCGGTTTGGCGCAGCGCGTCTTGTGCCGTCAGGCTGCGGGCGAGCGGGCGTAGCAGCGCCGATTCATCCGCATCAACGATGCCGAACACCGACAGCTGGTCATGCCCGCGCGCCGCGACCCGCTCATTCGTCTCCCCCGTCAGTACCGACATGACATGACCAAGGCCAAAGCTTTGCCCGGTGCGATACACCGCCGACAATAGTTTGCGGGCAAGTTCAGTCGCGTCGGTGCCCTTGGGCGGGCTGATACAATTGTCGCAATTGCCGCATGGCGGCGCGCCGACATCACCAAAATGGGCGAGCAAAATCTGGCGGCGGCACCCTGTCGCCTCGACCAGCGCGGCCAGCGCGTTGAGCCGCACCCGTTCGCCCTCCACCCGTTCTTCGGGCAGTTCGGCCAGCCGCGACCGCGCCGTCGCAAAATCACTCGCCCCCCACAACATGATCGCAATCGCAGGGTCGCCATCGCGCCCGGCGCGCCCGGTTTCCTGATAAAAACCTTCAATCGATTTGGGGATGCCGGCGTGGGCGACAAAACGCACATCGGGTTTATCGATGCCCATACCAAAAGCGACCGTCGCGACCACCACCCCGTCCTCTGACGCGACAAAACGGCTTTGCGTATTGGCGCGCACATCGGGATCAAGGCCGGCGTGATAGGGGGCAACCGGACGCCCGGTCGCACGGGCAAGCGCGCTGGCCAGCTCCTCGGTCTTTTTGCGCGTCGGTACATAGATGATGCCCGGACCGGGCTGTTCAATCAGCAAATCGTTCAGCTGCCGCAGCGGATTGATGCGCGGCATCATGGCGTAGCGAATGTTGGGCCGGTCAAACCCGGCGAGGATCAGGCCTTCGTCGGGGATACCCAGCTGAACCAATATGTCGGCCCGCGTATGCGCATCCGCCGTCGCCGTCAGCGCCAGCCGGGGCACATGGCCAAAGCGGTCAAGCAGCGGCCGCAGCCCGCGATAATCGGGACGGAAATCATGCCCCCACTCCGAAACGCAATGCGCCTCATCAATCGCGAATAGCGCGATCCGGGCTTCGTCCAAGAGCGCAGCAAAGGCGGGCCGTGTCGCGCGTTCAGGGGCGACATACAGCAGGTCAAGCTCGCCACTGCGCAGCCGGGCGATGGTGTCGGCCTGATCATTATCGACACTGGTCAGTGTCGCTGCGCGAATCCCCGCCGCCAGCGCGCCGCGCAGCTGATCATGCATCAACGCGATCAGCGGCGATATGACCACCACCGTGCCGTCCAACGCCAGCGCTGGCAGCTGATAGGTCAGCGATTTGCCCGCCCCCGTCGGCATCACCGCCAGCGCGCGTTGCCCCGTCATGACGCGGTCGAGCACTTCGGCCTGCCGCCCACGAAAGGCGTCGAAGCCGAAAGTGGATTTCAGCAGCGGGAGGAGGTCAGCAGCACATATCATATCGCACCGCCTTAACGAGCGCGAAGGGGGATGCATAGCGCGCGGCGCGGCCCTATATCGCGGTTTCCATTGCTAAGGCCGCCCCCCCATGACTGAAAATCGCAAATTGCCCGATGGGCTGGCCGTCCCCGGTGGCCGCGCGGCACGGTTGTTTCGCTTTGGCAGTCTGGTGTCGGGTATCGCGGGCGGAATGATGGTCGATGGCGCACGCCAGCTTGCGAGCGGCAAGCGCCCGCGCCTGTCCGACCTGATCCTGACCCCCGCCAACGCGCTGCGCCTGACCGACCAGCTTAGCCGGTTGCGCGGCGCGGCGATGAAGCTGGGGCAATTATTGTCACTCGACGCGGGCGAGCTGCTGCCGCCAGAGCTGTCCGCTATCCTGGCCCAACTGCGGGCCGAAGCGCGGCCGATGCCGGCGAAGCAACTGGACCGCGCGCTGACGGCGGCGTGGGGACCGGGGTGGGAAACAAAGCTGGCCAGTTTCGACCGCCGCCCCTTCGCTGCCGCCTCAATCGGCCAGGTTCACCGCGCCGTTACCAAATCGGGCCGCGATCTGGCCATCAAGGTGCAATATCCCGGCGTTGCCCGCAGCATCGATAGCGATGTCGACAATGTCGCGACGCTGCTCAAATTGTCGAACCTGCTGCCCCGCCATATCGATCTTGGCCCCATATTGGCCGAGGCCAAGGTGCAGTTGCAGCAAGAGGCGGATTACACGCGCGAGGGCGCAATGCTGGCCCGGTTTGGCAAACTTCTGGCCGATGATCCGCGTTTCGCGTTGCCGCGCCGCTATGCGCCGTTGTCGGGGCCAACCACACTGGCGATGGATTATCTGCCGGGGGTCGCCGTCGATACATTGGTGGGCGCGCCGCAGGCCACGCGCGATGCTGTCGCGGCGACGCTGTGCGAACTGGTGCTGCGCGAATTGTTCGAATTTGGACTGATGCAGACGGACCCCAATTTCGCCAACTATCATTATGACGTGGCGGGCGGGCGCATCATCCTGCTCGATTTCGGCGCAACGCGGGTGATTCCGCCTGCCATGGCTCAGGGGTATCGCGCGCTCCTCGCCGCCGCGCTGGCACAGGACCGGGCGGGGATTCGCGCGGCCATCAGCGCGCTCGGCCTGGCCAGCACCCGCGCCTTTGACCGCCACCCGGCAGAGATGGACCGCATTATCGGATCGCTGCTGGAACTGTTCGCGCACGACGCCCCCACCGACTTCGCCGACCGCACTCGCTCCGCCGCCATCCGCGACGAAGCCATGCTGGTCGCCGCCGACCGCGCCAACTGGATCATCCCGCCGCCCGATGCGCTGTTCATCCAGCGCAAGATGGGCGGAACATTCCTGCTGGCGGCGCAGCTTGGCGCGCGCATCAATATACGGGCATTGATGCGGGGTTACATCAGCTAAATAGCGATCTCGCCTTCGTCCTGTTGCCGCGCCCACATGTCGGCGTACAACCCGCCTTTGCGCAGCAGTTGTATGTGTGTGCCCATTTCCGCGACCTGCCCCGCCTCCAGCACCACGATGCGGTCGGCCCCGGTAACCGTTGACAGCCGGTGGGCGATAATGATGGTCGTGCGACGCTGGGCGATTTCGTCAAGTGTGGCCTGAATCGCATCTTCGGTACGGGTATCGAGCGCGCTGGTTGCTTCATCGAGGATCAGCAGCGGTGGGTTTTTCACCAGCGTGCGCGCAATCGCAACGCGCTGTTTTTCGCCGCCAGACAGTTTCAGTCCGCGTTCGCCAACCTCGGTGGAATATCCCTGCGGCAGCCGTGCGATAAAATCATCCAGCGCCGCGCCGCGTGTGGCGGCGGCGATGTCCGCTATTGTAGCGCCCTCGGCGCCATAGCCGATGTTATACCCGATGCTGTCATTGAACAGCACCGTATCCTGGGGAACGATGCCGATGGAGGCGCGCAAGGACGCCTGCGTCACCCCGGCAATATCCTGTCCATCGATCAGGATGCGGCCGCCCTGCGGGTCGTAAAACCGAAACATCAGCCGTGCGATGGTCGATTTTCCGGCGCCTGATGGGCCAACGATGGCAAGCGTCTGGCCAGGTTCAACCACAAAACTGACGCCGTGCAATATTGTCCGGTCTGAATCATATCCGAACACGACATTGTCAAAAATTACGCCCGCCCCCGACACCGCCAGCGGCGGCGCGCCGGGCGCGTCGACAATTTCGCTGGGCGTGTCGATCAGGGTGAACATCGCCGCCATGTCGACAATACCCTGCCGGATCGTCCGGTACACCATGCCCAGCATGTCGAGCGGGCGGAACAACTGCATCAACAGCGTATTCACCGTCACCACATCACCAGGCGTAAAGGTTCCGCGCGACCAGCCCCAGACCGTATAGGCCATCGCCCCACCCATCGCTGCATTGGTAATGAACGCCTGTCCAATGTTCAGCGCGGCAAGGCTGTTTTCACTTTTCACGGCCGCACCGGCCCATTGGTCTGCGACATCGGCGTAGCGTGCGGTCTCCCGCCCCTCAGCCGTGAAATATTTTACCGTTTCATAATTGAGCAGACTGTCGACGCTGCGCCCGACGGTCAGCGTATCAAGGTCGTTCATGCGTTCGCGCAGAGCGTTGCGCCAGTCGGTCACGATGCGGGTAAAGATGATGTAGACAACGACCATCACCGCCGTCGCCGTCGCCAGCCCGATGCTGTATTTCACCGCGAAAATCGTCAGCACGACCGCCAGTTCAAGCACCGTCGGCGCAATGTTGAACAGGAGGAAATAGAGCATGATGTCGATGCTTTTGGTTCCACGCTCGATAATCTTGGTCACTTCGCCAGTGCGGCGGGCCAGATGAAAACGCATCGACAGCGCGTGCAGATGGGTAAAGACCGACACCGCAAGCTCACGCGTTGCATCCTGTCCGACTTTTTCGAACACGACATTGCGCAGATTGTCGAACACCACTCCGCCAAAGCGTGCGCCCGCATAGGCCACCACCAGCCCGATCGCGAGCGCGACGCCCGGCTCCATGCCAGGCGCCATGGCGTCAATCGCGGCCCCAAACAGGAAACCAAGCGATAACTGCACGGCCTTTGACATCAGCACGATCACTGCGGACACGATGATCCGCACCTTTAACTGTGGGGCATGATCGGGCCACAGATAGGGCAGAAAACGTTTGAGCGTGTCCCACGCTGGCAGTTCTGCGCGGGTATCGGACAAATTGGTGGCGGCGTCAGGCGGCATGGGCGCTGCATGTAAGCGGGCCGCGTGCTTTTACCAAGTGCGGCGGTGCGTCGTGATTGATTTTGCTCAATCTTGGCGCGGCAGGGGATAGCCGTGGCGGAGCAAAATCCGGGCGATGATCGATAGTTCGCAGGCGGTTGGTGGTCCAGGCGTGTGCGGCATATTGGGGCGAGCGGAGACACGGGGCATGATGACGCACCTTGATTCTGGTCAACCAAACCAGCGCAATTGAGCGCGATTCGGTTGGCTGCCGGGTGGTCCCAGCACGCTTTTGCCGCACTATACTGTATTTCCTGTTAGCCGGGGGGTCCGGTCAATTACGCTTGGGCACGGCAAAGGTCCCAGTAACCCGTCCGCCAGTGCCGCCGGCAATCGGATTGCCGTCGGGGCCGCGCCCGGCGCCCCGGCCATCGACCGTCGCGCGCCCGCTGTTAAGGTCGAGCACCAGTCGCCCGCCGGAAAGATTATTGCCCGCCTGTTTAAGTTCGACATTACCGACCAACGTGATGATGCGCCGGTCAAGGTCATAGATTGCAACATTGCCGCGCGCGCTTTCGTTGCCCTTGGCCACCGTTACGCCGCCAACCGCATCGATGCGGTTGATCTCGGTCCCGCCGCTGCGGCTGTATGCGACAGTCATGCGCTCGGCAGTCAGCGTCAGGCCGGCCTGCGTCACTTGCACATTGCCGCTGATCAGCACGCGATCGGCGCGGTCCTGCGCCTCGATGCTGTTGGCCGCGACGCTGACCGGGGCATTGCTGTCGTGGTTGGCAAGGGCCTGGGCCTGCGCCGTGTCGCCTGCCCCGCCGGTAGCGAGCAGCGCAAGGGCGGTCAGTGCAAAAGCCGCGCCGCTGAGACATATGTTAGACCGGGCGGTCACCGCAAAACTCCCTGATTGATCGTCAGCCGGGCATTGCCCTTGAGCTGTACCGTGCGGGCATCAAGGTCCGCTTCCAGCCGATTGGCCGAAAAGCGCCCGATGTTCAAGGCACCATCGACGCCGTTGTTGCCCGAAAGGTGCCGCGCTTTCAGATCAATCACCACATCGCGTGCCTCCAGTCGATAGCCGCCAGCCGCCGTGACAGTGATCGGACCCGATACACTGACCTGTTCGCGGCGCATGTCATACGCGCCATTGGCCGCAACGATCGTGGCAGGGCCATCGACGAGCCGGATAGCGCCCGAAAGATCGCGCATCCGCACGACGGGGTCGCTGCTGGATGTCTGGACCGCACTGGCGGCAATCAGGGCAAAGGGCTGGCCCTTGGCATCCTGGCCGCGATAGGTTGCGCGTTCGACCCGCATACGTTCGCGCGCCACCTCTACCCGATCCTTGCTCAGCAGGAAGCTCAGCTCCTCGCGGTAGGTAAAGGGGGAAAAGACCAGTACCGCCGCGACGACGCCGATCACCAGCGGCAAACCGGTGCGCAGGATGCGCACCACGCGGTCATGGCTGCCGCCTGCCGACGCCCACAGGCGGCGCATGTCCCGGTCGATATCAGCGCGCGCAGACATGGACGTATCGTTCCCTCAGCTATGTGCGAAAATGTCGGTTTCGGCCCAGCCAACCAGGTCAAGCTCGGCCCGCATCGGCAAAAAGTCAAAACACGCCTGCGCCAGTGCGGTGCGCCCCTCACGCGCCAGGCGCAGATCAAACTCGGCCTTTAATCGGTGTAAAAAGCGGACGTCGCTGGCGGCATATTCGCGCTGCGCGTCGCTGAGCGTTGGCGCGCCCCAGTCGCTCGACTGCTGCACCTTGGACAATTCCTGCCCCAGCATTTCGCGCACCAATTCCTTCAGCCCGTGCCGGTCGGTATAGGTGCGCACCAGCCGCGACGCGATTTTGGTGCAATATACCGGCGCAGTAACGACGTTCAGCGCGTGGCGCAGCGCGGCAATATCGAACCGCGCAAAATGAAACAGCTTGAGCCGCGCAGGATCGGTCAGGACCGTTTTCAGCACAGGCGCGTCATACCGGCTGTCCGGGGCAAAACGAACCAGATGCTCGTCGCCCGACCCGTCACTCAACTGTACAAGGCACAGGCGGTCACGCAGCGGGTGCAATCCCATGGTTTCGGTATCTATAGCGATGCTGCCTGAACCAAGCGCGTCGGCGGGCAAATCTTCTTCATGCAGGTAAACAGTCATAGCCCGGCCTTAGGGCAAGCGAAGCGGCGGCTCAATGGCTGGTTTAAGTGCGTTGCTGGTGCTGCGCGGGGCAAAACAAGTTTTCGTTCGCAAAAGCTTGGCTTTCTTGCTATATATTGCACAGAGTGGATGCAGGGTGAGTCTGTATCCGTGAACTGTGTCACGCTTCGTCCGGCGTGGCAGGTTATCGGAATTGGGTGCGGGCGAACCGAAAGTGATACGACCAAGATGAGTTTCAATAAAGACCGCCGGGGCCCTCGTGGGCGCGGTAAGCGCGATGATTTCGGCAATTTCGATAGCTTCGAACCCCAGCCTTCCTATGGCGAGCCGCGTCGCTCCTTTGGTGATGATCGTGGCGGCGGTGGTGGCGGCTTTGGCGGTGACCGTGCAGGCGGCGGCGGTTTTGGCGCACCGCGCGGCGGCGGCGGCGGCTTTGGTGCCCCACGCGGCGGCGGCGGCGGCGGGATGCCCGCGCAGGTCGTTGGCGAAGGCACCGGCCAGGTAAAATTCTTTAACGGTGGCAAGGGCTTTGGCTTTATTGCGCGCGATGATGGCGGCGAAGACGTGTTCGTGCACATCAGCGCGGTCGAGCAGGCCGGTCTGTCCGGTCTGGCGAATGGCCAGCCGCTTGGCTTCACGCTGGTCGAACGCAACGGCAAGGTGTCGGCCATCGATCTCAAGATCGAGGGCGAACCGATGCCGGTCGAACAATCCCCCGCAAGCGATCGTGGTGATCGACCCGATCGCGGACCCGATCGTGGCCCCGCCCCCGGCGGTGCCCGTGGTCGGCGTCAACTGACCGGCGAACGCGCAAGCGGCACGGTTAAGTTCTTCAACGAAACCAAGGGCTTTGGCTTTATCTCACGCGATGATGGTCAGGCCGATGCCTTTGTCCACATCAGCGCCGTGCAGCGCGCTGGGATGCAGAGCCTGGTCGAAGGCCAGCGCATGGCATTCGACATCGAAGTCGATGATCGCGGCAAATTCGCAGCGGTGAACATTTCCGCCGAATAAGCCCAAGTCGAAACAACAATCAAAAGGGGGCGGGTCACACCGCCCCCTTTTTTTTCAGGCTGCCTAGTCGCCCACCCAATTGCCGTGAAAGCCCGGCGGAATGCGGTGGGGCAGATGAATGGTCGCGGCAGGGGTGCCGGTGAAATCGCGGGCTTCCAGAATGACGAAATCCGTGGTCTGATCCGTCATGTCGACGACCAGCCCCAGATACCAGCCATCGTCCTCTTCGGTCCCGCCGTCGCGCGGCACGAACACAAATTCGCCGGGATAGCGCGCCGGGCCAAAGTCGTGCATTTCGGTCCGCCCCGCCATCAGATCGTGCCGATACAGCCGGGTGTCGCCCATGGTCATCACATTATCCTCGGCCGGCGGCAGCGCTACCGTGACCGCGTAACGATAGGGCTGGCCGGTGCGCCGTTCGTCATAGCGCGGGAATTCCTGTGGCCGGGGATCGATGACCTTGCGGTCGACACGGTGCGCGGCGGTATCGATGGTCCAGCGTTCGAAATGCACCGACTGGCTGTCGGGGCCAAAGGTAGACGCCGCAAACATCCGGTCGTGCGCACAGACATCGACAATGATGCACCCGTCCGCGTCCACAAAGGCGTTGGCAGGGTGGAACACATAACAGGGTTCGACATCGCACCAGATGA
>Ga0105044_10008267_pt1 | contig 14287 bp, 13 predicted proteins | sample MAT01_FD_78092 | JGI IMG/M metagenome (GOLD analysis project Ga0105044, IMG submission 78092) | Freshwater microbial communities from Lake Fryxell liftoff mats and glacier meltwater in Antarctica - MAT-01 | ecosystem: Environmental > Aquatic > Freshwater > Ice > Liftoff microbial mat | place...
CAAGGGTAGGGATGAGCATGTCGCCGAAAAAAAAGTTCGCGATCAGGGAGGCAGCCAGACGGCCGGCCAGACTGGAAAGGACAACACGATCGAAGGACGGTCAGACAGCGACGATCAGATCAAGGAGGCGAGGTGCTGATCTGATCCACCGGATCTACCGGCTCCACCGGTTCCACCTGATCCACCGGGACTTCGCCCTGGTCTTGGGTCTTGGGTCTTGGGTCTTGGGTCTTGGGTCTTGGGTCTTGGGTATGGGTATGGGTATGGGTATGGGTCTCGATCCGCCGCATGCAACTGTGCGCACCAGGAAATCTCGCCGTACCGAGTGGGTTTGGGGTAAACGGGCGTTGGGGATCCTCACGGCGACTCCCGCTTGTGCAAGCGAAACCACCCTTTGCCGATGCGATATATCGTCACGATGAGCGTGGCCACACTGAGGATCCCGAATGCCGCGAATGCCTTCAGCCCCACGGCAGCCGACATTTCGGTTCTGAACAAAACGGGCATCCGGATTTGGGTGTGTTTCCGAGTGATTTCTAACCTTTTGTAATTTTATCGTAAAACCGGATTTTGTTGTTGCAAAAGTTGCTTTGTTTCCCTACAATGAAACCGGATTACATTGTGGGAACAAGGAAAAATATGGAACTCTTCTCTGCACTCGGATTTCACTGGAACAGGTCAATCGTGCCTGGCGTGGTGCCGACGCACTCCATCGAGCGAGTGGCCTTCCGGTTTCATCGCATGCTGCCCGAGTTCGTTTGGGATGCATCCGTGCTCGAAGGTAATCCATTCACATTCCCTGAAGTCAAGACGCTGCTCGATGGCGTGACCATCGGCGGACGGAAAATCTCTGACCAAGAACAAGTTCTCAATCTGGCGACCAGCTCCAAACACCTTTTGGCTCTGGTAAAGGCTGGCAAGTTCTCACTGGACAAAGCCACGTTCACTGAGTTGCATGGTCTTGTCGCCCGTAATGAAGCGCTGGAGTGGGGTCACTTCCGGGGTGAAGGTCTTGAGATGAGCTATACGCCGGATGTTGGCTTAGGTGAGTATGGGCGGTACACGCCACTGGCGACCGTGGCCGGTGCGCCTGAGTTGAACCGCGTCTTTGCCAGTGGCCTGCAAGCGCTTCAAAGCGAGGTACAGCAACCCTTTGAGAAATCCGCTGCCTTCTTCCTGTTTGGTGCCTTGCAGCAATTCTTCTTCGATGGCAACAAGCGCACATCACGTTTCATGATGAATGGCATTCTGATGTCAGCAGGCATTGATGCGATCAGCGTCCCCGCAGCCAAGGCGCAGGAATTCAATGAAAACATGGTCCGGTTTTACTTGGAGAAGGACGCCACTGAGATGATGGCCTTTCTGATCGATTGCCACCCGGATGCAGAGCAAATTCGCGAGGTGAATTCAAGTCATTCCGCCGCGAGAAATACAAACGGGATGGGCTTGTAATGAGTAACGTCCCCGCTTTCTGGTCTGGGGTGCCTGATGCCCAGGCTGGAGCCAATTACACGCATAGCGACAGGCCGCTGAAAGCTATTCGGAAAATCGTTGTTAAAGGTTCGGTGGATGTGTACTTCCGTCGTTTCAACACGCCGCAACTGGTAGTTGCTGGTGAAACGCAAGAAGCGGTGGACGCCATCAAAACGTACTTCAAGGGCGACAAGCTGATTATTGAAAATGAAGGCTCTAGCTTTCAATGTGGCGGCTTTTCATTCGGAAACATTTCAATTGGTAGTGTGAATGGCAGTGTGCATATCAACGGCCAAAACATTCACATCATCGGTAGCGCAAACGGTGGTGGCCATGGCCGTGCAGTGGTGGGGATTGCCTTGCCAGAAATTCCTGCGGTCAATATCAAGGGCAGCGGAAACATCACCTTGCTGGATTTGAAACAGGTTGGCATTGAACTTCAAATCGAGGGCTCTGGCGACATCACTGCCTCTGGTCAGGTTGACAGCCTGTAGGTTTCGATTGCTGGTTCCGGTGATGTCGATGCAAGTGACTTGAGCGCCAATCGCGGCCACTTGTCGATTGCTGGCTCTGGTGACATCAGGGCTTATGTCAGCCAGGCGGTCACTGCGCGAGTCGCGGGGTCTGGAGACATTGTGGTTCGAGGTAATCCACCCCAACGCAGCAAACAGATTGCCGGTTCTGGCAGTGTGAAATTCAAGTAATCTGGGATTAAATATGCATGAGCCGCTTCAATTTTCAGTTCCCACTACGGCACGAATTGAAGATTTTGATAAGGTACGTGCAGATGTGCGACGGTCGTCACCTCTGTTGGTGAGTGCGATGGAAGAGGCTTGGCTGTTACAGAGTGCGCCAGTTCCAGAAACAGCCAAATCAGCATTGTTTGCTGCGGCAAATCATGGCATGAATCGTTGGTAACTGATGCCGACGAACATCCTGAATCTCCCCGACTACAAAATAGTGCGGGTTGAAGAAAACGACCACGATTACCACATTACCGCTGAAATCTCAAACGCGCCCACGGCCTGTATGGCCTGCGGGTCTGAGCGTTTAATCGGCCATGGTCGTAATGAACAGGTGATCCGCGACATCCCAACGCACGGCAAGCGGGTGGCGATCTACGTGGACACCCGGCGCTGGCGGTGCCAGGACTGCGGCAAGACCGTGATGGAGTCCCTGCCTGCCGTCAATGACAGGCGCGAGATGACGGAGCGGCTGTGCAAGTGGATTGGTCAACAAAGCATGAAGCGCACCTTCGCCAGTGTGGCTGAAGATACCGGACTGGACGAAAAGACCATCCGCAACATTTTTCGGGACTATGTGAACGAACTGGAAGCCCAGTTTCGTTTTGAAACACCCCAGTGGATGGGCATTGATGAGATTTACCTCATCAAGCCGCGTTGCGTGATTACGAACATCCAGAACAACACCGTGGTGGACATGCTGGCCAACCGTAACAAAGACACGGTGGCCAAGTACCTGTTTCAGATGAAACACCGCGACAAGGTGCAGTTTGTCGCCATGGACATGTGGGCACCGTACCGGGATGCGGTGACAGCCGTCATGCCACAAGCCAAGATCGTGATCGACAAATTTCACGTCATCAAGATGGCGAATGAGGCGATGGAGAAGGCTCGCAAGGGCATCCGGGCTGACTTGGATTTGAAGCAGCGGCGCGGCCTCATGCACGACCGTTTCGTTTTACTGAAACGGGAAAACGACCTGACAGACAAAGAAGCCTTCAACCTGGATGGCTGGACCAAGAATTACCCGGTGCTGGGTGAGGCCTACCGGCTCAAGGAGAGCTTTTACGCGGTCTATGAGGCATCCACCAGCAAAGAGGATGCCTTGGCCCGCTACGAGGCGTGGAGCAAGAGCGTGCCGCCAGAAATCAGGCCGCACTTTTCGGACCTGATCCGGGCCTTCACCAACTGGCAACCGTGGATTCTGAATTACTTCGATCACAAGGTCACAAACGCTTACACCGAGTCCCTGAACAGCCTAATCCGAGTAATGGATCGGATGGGCCGTGGCTACAGTTTTGAAGCCTTGCGGGCCAAGATTCTGTTTACAGAAGGTGCCCACAAACACAAACTCAGTCGTCCGAAGTTTGAACGTATGCGCGAGGTGGAGCCGGATTACGGTATTCCGGCTGACGCCATGGGGTACTGTGCTTTTGTGGCAGAGCCGGTGATGACTCGACCGCTCATGGTGGCCGAACAACACCAACTGTATGAACAGACAAAGAACTACGGAGCCGACATAAACACACTGATCGAGCTACTCGAAACAGGCAAGCTTTGATGCTTAAAACACACTCAAATCCGGATACCCAACAAAACCAGGGCCGTCGTGGATGCCCCACCGACCAGCAAAGCGACAACCGCCAGCAGCGACAAGAGGAACAGGCACCAAAAAGTTCTGATCTGCCATTTGAAGTGATCCCCCAGCCATGTGTCGTCGCTGGGATTGCGCATCTTGTATGCCAAGGCGAGGGCAAGTACCTGAGTCACGGCAAATGGCAGGATCATCATCAGGTAGATGGCATGCGCGGTCTTGTATCGCGGGCCCTCCGCGGCCTCACGCTTGGCCTGCTCAAGGTCAAACCGCTCACGCAACACCGATCCACGATCAAGGTAGTTCCTCTCGGTCTCCTCAATTTCGGCCTTGTCTTCCTTGGCTTTTTGCAAGGCCTCCAACTTTTCATAGACCGCGCCGCAGCGCGGGCACGCGTAGTCTGGTGCGGCATCAGATAACAGGCGGACGTGGCCGCACTTGAGGCACTTTGGCTGTTCTTCGACGATTTGAAGTTCCATGTTCAGGTTTTTTCTTCAACGATGAGCCACGCAAGATCACAGGCCTCTCGAGTGGATGTTCGAGGGAATGTACGAGCGAATGTACGAGTTGTGTCGGCTTGTCGAACTGAACCTCGCGGAAGATTTTTCAGCAGGCGAGTCATCCCTCACGCCGGCCGTCTTCCGAACCATCACTGACGGCCATCGATGTGAATAAGCGGCGGCTCTGGACTTCAAAGTTCCGACGGCGCGGAGGATGGGTTCAAACACCCTATTTTCTTCCAAAGGCTCCCCGACAATGCGCCGTTTGGAATCTCAGGAGCGGCGTCGCATGCGGACTCATCCGGCGGCGCATGGTGGTGCGCACAAGGATCAGCGACGGTAACGACGACGGTAACGACGACCTACCGATCCGCCGACCTGGGCTGTCCGCTTGTTGCACTCCTTGACTCACAAATGCAACTAGAAATTCAGCAACCGGCTGACGATCCCGAGGCCAGGCCAACCGGGAACGGACGGCAGCGCTGGGCCGAGGGTTGATCTGATCCACATCAGCAACGATCAGCAACGGTCAGCGTCGGCCAGGAGCCGATCCGATCCACCGGGCTCTAGGGAGAGGGTAGGAGTCAGAGGTGTCCCGGAAATTTCGGTCGAGCTCAATAATTCTCTATAGTCTTCTATAAAGCCCTATATTTCACGCCGTTCTTGCCTTGCGGGTTGCTTGGGGGAAAGCATGTCGACCGAACAAATTTTCAAGCGCACTGGGCTGGCGCAGCAAATGGCGCGCCAGTCCTGGCGCCGAACATCGGCTCCGCATCGAGCTCGGGGCTGTTCCTTGCTGCGCCCAGACGCACGGGGAAGTCGACTTTTCTGCGCGAGGATCTGAGGCCTGCGCTGGAGTCTGCAGGCGCACTCGCGGTGTATGTCGATTTGTGGGCAGACCGGAGCGCGGACCCGGGTAGGGTCATCGTCTCTGCCGTGCGCTCCGAGTTGGCCAGGCACGAAGGTGTTCTCACGCGCCTGGCCAAGCGCTCCGGGGTGGATCGTCTCAGCGTTGGAGGCGTTGCGTTCTCGCTGGACAATGTCGGACTGGGGTTGGAGGTGTCATTGAGCGACGCGTTGGCGGCACTTTCCGACGAAGTCCGCCGTCCGATCGTCCTGATCGTGGACGAAGCGCAGCATGCCATCACGACAGATCGCGGGTACGACGCACTCTTCGCATTGAAGGCCGCGCGCGATGAACTCAACAGCAGCGAGCATCATGGCCTGAGAGTGGTGGCCACCGGTTCCAACCGCGACAAGCTCGCCATGCTGCGCAACAGCAGGGACCAGGCCTTTTTCGGCGCGCCGCTTGTACAGTTTCCCGGGCTCGGCAAAGACTTCGTGAGGTGGTTCTGCGACGGGGTGTCACTGGCCGCGCCCCTTGATCCTTCTGCCGTCGAGACACTTTTCGTGCGCGCCTCATTTCGCCCAGAGGTGCTGGGCGCCGCGGCGGACGTTCTGCGCTTCGACTTCTCACTGCAGGCGCAAGATGTTGAAGCCAAGTTTGCGCAGGCGGTCGAGGAGCAGTTGCAAGCAGCAGACGCTCAGATGCTGCGAGTGCTCCACGCGCTGACGCCACTGCAGTCTTCGGTGCTGCGCGTACTGGCCGCGCGGGGCAAGGATTCGCACCGTTCGAAGCTGCGACCATCATGGCTTACCAGGCGGTGCTCGATGTGATCGCACCGGAGAGCGCTAGGAGGCCAGGGTCGGGTTCGGGGTCGGTCAGGAGTGGGTCACCGATCAGGGCAGAAATCGGGAATGTGCAGCAGGCGCTCGGCGCGCTCCAGGAAAAGGCGCTCGTCTGGCGCGAGCGCCGCGGGGTGTACGCCCTGGAGGAATCGTCCGTGGCAGAGTTGTTGGCTGAGCACCGAATGCTGGAGATGGTGCCGGATCTACCGTCCCAGGCGGATGTCATGCCGCCGGCGCCGCGCCCTCCTCGGCAGCGCTGACTGCGTCTCGCAGGCCTGGCAGCGGCCACCCACGGCGCGCGCTCTGAGCTGGACGGCATCCGGCGCATCAGCCTGGCTTGACCCGACGCCGCGGCCTGCACGCGGCCAGAGCTCTGCCGTCCACATGATTTGTTGCACCCCTTGACTCACAAATGCAACTAGATTTGCAGCAACCGCCTACGCCCGCCCCTGCCGGCTCAGGCGTTCGGCATTCTTGCCGGCCAGTTCTGACACGCGAATTCGACAGCGCGCTCCGTTTTCGCGAACCGCTTTCAAGAACATTTGCGAGAATCGTGATATGTGCTATCATCCTCATGATGATATCGTTTTGGCTGTTGTTACACGCTCCGAAGCTGGCCGGTGCCATCGATTCGTAGAGGAATTGAAGACGCGGAAAGGAAAGAGATTGCCCTTCGGGGTCGAGCTTCGTGCTCCTGTAAAGGATGAGGTCCACAACGGCACTTGTGGGTCCACAGAAGAAGCGGGCAAGCTGAAAAAAGAACACTCCGAACTGCTTGAGCGAATCGATGCAGTTCTTCGGCGCCTCCGCTCGCACGCGGGGTCAGGCGTTTTGGTGGCAAACCGAAAGGAGCGAGATGGATAACGACGAATTGAAAAATATGGTCGAGCGCATGCAGTGGAGTCTTGGGCGATTGGCTGGCGCCATAACTCCGACTGACGCCCTGCCAGACGACGATGCGATGGGCGGGAAGGTCAGCTCGCTGACCGAGGCGGTCATGGGCAGAAGTGCCGGGCTGGTGCGGATTGCAGAGGCAATCGATGGCTTGGCCGATGCTGTGCGCGACACGGGCACCGACGACAGGACCGTTTCTGAGGCGATTGACGGTCTGACAGTCGCTGTCCGCGAGCGAGACGCCCACCCCCGGTTGCCCAACCAATGACCGATATCGTCCGCCCGCCCGCGCCTGAAACCTCCGGCGGTGAGCCGCCCGATGGCGACTTCGCAGCGCTGAGCGTTGCGCAGAGCGAAGCGCAGTGGGTAAACTCAGGAGGGGCGCCCGGGGAAGGGTCCAACATTCACGGGCTTCTTCATGCCTCTTCCGGAACGCCAGAAAAGAGCCCTGAGCTTGAGTTCTTGAAGCAGCTGCTGCTGACGCATCTACAGGCTTCGCCATCCGCCGTGGCTGTAGTTCAGGCACTCAAGCGAGCAACGCTCGTGTCCACGCAGATCAACGAGGCACCTGAGAGTTTGGTGCGTGCGCTGATGGGCAATCTGAGCGATCTGGAGTCGATGGCAAGGAGCCGCGATCTGTCCCGCGTCGTCGACGAGACGCCGGTTCGAATGCGGCCGCGCACGCGTGTCGAGATGGAAGAGCGCGCCATCGAGGTCGTGCTGCAAGGCGCGGAGTGGCTGACAGCCCGCGAAGTCGGAGAGCGCCACAACCCGCAGGCTGGCAATCCACATGCGGCTGTGTCGAGGTGGGTCCAGACGGGCAAGATCTTCGGTATCCAGCGCGCTGGCCAGGCGCTGTACCCGAGCTACGAGTTCGATGAGCTCGGTCAACCCATCCCCGCTGTCCAGGATGTGATGTCGGTGCTTTCCGGGTACTCGCCGTTCAGCATGGCTTCCTGGTTCGAGTCGGTGAGCTCCATGCTCAATGGGCGACGGCCAAGAGAGGTTCTGACGTCGGAGCCGCACGCGGTGATCGAGGCCGCCAGGGACCACGTGATGGGGCCGGTGCATGGCTAGTTCGGACCCGCCGAGCGACCGTCCGGAGCCACCACCACAACACCCATTCCCGCTGGTACCGTTTGAGGGTGCGAGCTGGTACCGGGTGCACGAACTCAATCCGGACACCGGGCAGTTTGAAGGGGACGCGTTCAACGATTGCGGTCGCGGAAACGCCAGGTTCAGCCCGCTTCGGCAGCAGGGCGACGGCAAGGTGATTCCAACGCTCTACTTGGCCGAGGCACTCCAGCCGGCGCTTGCTGAAGTCGTGCTGCACGACGTGCCGACCCCGTCGACGGGGTACCTGCACGACCTCGAGCGGGACCTCAGAGGACATCTGCACGTATCGATGCTCGACATTCCAGAGTCCCTGCTGGTGGCCAACCTGACTTCGCACGGCCTGCGCGCGGCGGGCCTGGAGCCGCACCACCTATTTGCTGGCAACAAGCCGGACTATCCGAGAACCAGACGATGGGCCCAATGGATCTGGGAGAACCAGCCGGATGCCCAAGGGCTGCAGTGGATGTCCCGTCGTGACAACCGGTACCGGGTGGTGATGATCTTCGGCGACCGCGTCGCGCCTGGCGCCATCCAGAAGAAGTTAGGGACGGTGGGGACGTCGGGGACAGCCTCGCCCCTGGCGGGGTACGAAGACCTGCTGGTCGCGTTGCTTGACCAGATGGGTGCTGGGGTAATGCCCCGGCTCTGAGGCATTCAGGTGAAGGTTGACGGACAACAGGCGTGGGGAGACGGGAAATAGGCGACGCCGAGGCCCGAATGCGACCGTCCGCAGACTTTGTTGCACCCCTTGAAACACAACTGCAACTAGATTTGCCGCATCTTCCATCTCAGCGGCCGAACGCACCCAAAGTGATTTACTGTCTGAGGTGTAGAAGCGTTGGTACAGGTAAGCCGGCTCTCCGGTTGATTCCAGCAGAACGCCGTCGCACGGCCCCAGGAAGATCATGTAAACCCAGCCGCTCCCGGTGTGAACACGCTGTCGTGGCGCCTGAACAAGTCCTCGCGCCTGGTAATCGTTTAGACCCCCCCCACGATCACGCGTGTGCTGCCGACAGGTATATTTGCATTCGTCGGAGTTTGATGGCCGCGCCGATAAGTGCGGCGGTAATCATTTAGTCCGCCACCCTCAGACAGCTGAAAAAGCGGCACTGTGGGTTGACAAGGCAGCCGGGATCGGTGGCAGGGCAGGCGTGGGCAGGCCCATGCGGGCAGCGTGGATGGCGCGGGCGAGCAAGTCGGTGGCGCTGGCGCGGCGCAGGCGGCAGGTGTCGATGATGCCGGCCAACAAGGCGATGCTGTGGGAGCCCAGGTAGTGATGCTGCTGCCTCAGGCTGTTGAACAACGCCTCCTCGGCGGTGCGCCTGACTTGGCGGACCTCGAGCGCTCCAAGCGCGGCCAGACTCAGATGCAGCGAAGCTTGATCAACATCGACCACGCAGGGTCGTGCTCGGTCGGCCATCGGATTGCGAACGACGCGACGCACCGGCGGCATCTCGACGCGCCCTGCACGGTGCAGCATCAACATCATCCCGCGGCAAACCACGTCGCGCAGTGCGCCGTTGGTCTGCACCCAGTTCCACGCGTGGCACAGCTTCCTCGACAAACTCCAGCGGCTCAGCTGCGGGTGCTCGGCGATGAGGCGACGTATGAAGACGATGTCGTCTTCGGTGATCACACGGTGGCGTTAGCTCAGCACTTCTAGCATGCCCAGCACGGTAGCCGGTCTTGGCTCGGAACGCAAGCCCCTCCCCTCACCCCGAATGCAACCAACCTCATCGCCAAACATCCGCATTGGCAACAGCCGCACAGCCTATGCAAGTTCTCTGGTGGGGTCTAAACGATTCCCTCCGTGACGGTCCGAAGCGTCCTGGTGCAGGCCCAACCCATGGGCGGCTACATCGAACTCGGCGGTCATATCGACAAGCTGAACGAGAAAATCGCCGAGATGAAGGGCTCGATGCAACCGATCGAGGACCTCAACGCGGTCACCGTTCTCATGGTCGACCCGGGCGAATACACCCTGGACTGGCTGCTTCTGCAGAACGGCAGTCTGACCTCCAAGGCCTCCGGCGCTGCATCGGACGCGGGTCGACATCGCGTGGTTCGCGCGGTTCATGAGGCCCTTCAGGACAAGATCGGGCGGCCTCTCGGGCCGGCAACAATGACCCGGATCAATGAAGCCCTGCGCCTGAACCTGCCGCTGAAGCTCTCCGGCGTGGCCTATGACCTGCTCGAATTCGAGCCGATCATCAAGGCGGTCGTCGCGGATCCGATCAGCAGATTGATCGATGGCATGCGGTCGATGCATGAATTTGTGGACGTCATCGTGCTGGTCGGCGGCCACCCGGAGCGGTGCCGCGACGTGCTCGAGGAGCGCTTCCCGCAGATCCCGGTGTTCATCGTTCAGCCCGCCGTCGAGGCCAATGTCCGGGGCTTCCAGATCATCGGCGAGGCGACCGCGGCCGCGGCCGCCGATATCAGCAGAACTGGCTGGCGTTGGTGGCGAGGGCTCAGCCCCTATGGCTGCGTAGAGAGGGATCCGGCAATGAGTGCGCTCAACATCACAGTGATGGTGGATGAAGATGTTCACCCTGAACTGTTCCGGGCGCTGCTGAGCGTCAAAAATATCAGGTTCAGGTCCGAACGCTTGAGGGTCCTGGCGACCATGGGGCTCCGCCATATGAACGAAAGTACCAATTCGCAAACAGAGAAACCGCTGCAAGTGGTTGATCCTGAACAACAATCTTCTTTAATTGTGCCGATGGAGGTTGGAAAAGTTAAAACTCTGCAACACCCTGTTTCGCCAGCAGACAAAAGCCCTGACGTCCGAACCGATTTTCAGCCGCAAGCTGTTGATTCCAAAGGAATTCCCAATTTAATTGTGACGATGGGCCCTGAAAAAGTTAAAGAACTTGTTGCACCCGCAGAAACCCAGAAGATGCACCTTGGAATGAAGCTGGCAATGCAAATGGCCAGGCGCGGCGAGTTCGGCACAGGGTCGGCGCCAAGCTGGAAGAAAAGTCGGATTGAAGAGGATCCAAGAGATCTTGAGGGGGGAAAACGTCCCTCAGGAATGGACATTGAGGGCCGGTTTCGCTGAAATCGGCCGGAAAAGAGGGGTGGTGGCCGTTATTTCAACGCCCCAACATGGTGCACCGGCTATCATACATTTTCACGCAAGTCGTTTAATTTAAGAATTGCTCATCTTACACATTTTGCTTTTAACGACCTGTCCTTCATCTTACACACTACTGTCCAACGTAGGCTGATTTTCAAAAATTAGATCACCCCAAACCGAGTTCTGATTTCAAAACAGTATCAGACGGACAAAGTCACCACCAAACCGGGAAAATGCACCAAAACAGGGATTTATGACTGCGGACATCGCTGATAGACAGCAGACCCACCGGCGGGACCACCCACACAGGCTAGACTTCCCAGAATGCACATGCCGCACACAGAAAACCTCCAAAAAAACCTTGGGGCAGGTGAACCACCCCAACAGGACATCCAGGCCGGTCAGGGTGGCGGTTTCTGGGACGGAACAGGCGCTGATACCGGAGCTGGCTCGGGAACAGGTCATGCTGCTGATCCTGTCTCTGATCCTGTCTCTGATCCTGAGCCTGTCCCCGAGCCCGATCGATGGTCCTCTCAAGTGACTGTCGAACCCGAGGTTCCACAGTCTCAGGACGCCTGGCCAAACCGGACATCTGAACAACAAGGCAGGTCCGGTTCGAACGACTGGCCTCTGCCGATCGACAGGTCCGAACAGGAACACCCACCGAACCGGCAGCATGGCCACGATCAGGACAGGGAGCAGGATCAGGTCGGTCCCAGCAACGGCAAGCCCGATCCCGATCCCGGTCCCGATCCTTGTTACGGTCAGGGTCAGGGCAGCGACGACCATTGGCTGCGCGAGATCGAAACCTCGGGGTCGGTCAACCACGAACTTGCGCCCGGTCTGAATACACCCCCGAAAATGGACGCCTCAGATATGGTGGGCCCGCTGTTCGGTCCGGTTGTCGCAGGCCGGGATGGGTGGCTGATCAAGGAGTCGACGCGAGCCCACTATGAGACCCAGGCTCGCCGCATCTGGCGAGCAGCCGCAAGAGATCTCGCTGCCGAGGCCGGCGCGGTGATCACCCCGATGGGTGTGGTGGATCATTTGATCAAGCGGGGCCGCGGTGAGCCGGGTGGCGACACCCTGAAGATCAGCAGCTGGATTGCTTACAGATCTGCATTGCTGTGGGACTTCTCCCAGCACCCCCACCTGGCAGAGTACGCGCTGGCCATGCGGGTCCTCGAGGAGTGCAGGCATCCTGCCCCGGAGCTCGCCGCAGAGATGCGGGCCAGGGATCACAAGGAACGCGTCGAAAAACGTGGCATCCCCCGCCGTGATCTCCAAAAACTGCTCGCCCAGCTCGGAGCCATGGGCAGGACCGTCCACTGGGGAGCGCGGACCCAACACTGGGTGCTCGCCGGCATTGCGACTGGAATCCGGCCAGGTGAATGGGAACACACGAGGTGGTCGGACGAAGACCTGATGACCTGGCTCATCGCGCCGAACTCCAAGGAGAAGGCCGACATCCCGGGCACGATCAGGCAAAGAGTGGCGATCAGCGCTGTGATGGAGGGCCAGTCACTGGACAGCGTTCACAAACCACTCAGGGAAAACATCTCGATGCGCGTGGTGCCTGTCGATGCAATCGACCGGATGGTGATCAACGCACACCTGATCGGCATCAAAGCGGCGGCTGAGAAGGGGATTTCCTTCAGTGACTACTACACCTGCTGCAGGACGACCCTGTGGAGGGCCTGCAAGGTCATCTGGCACGGGAAGCTGAACTACTCCCTGTACAACGCGCGCCACCAGTATTCCGCAGATGCGAAACGGAAGCTGACCCCGGAAGAGATCGCGGAGCGGATGGGGCACAACAACCCACGCTCAGCTAGGCGTTTCTACGCCAACGCCTCAGAGGCGTACAAGGGCGCGGGGGCGATGAAGCAGAAGGATGGGCAGAAGGTGGGGCAGCAGGTGGGGCCGCAGTCAGCTAACTTTCATGAGTCGAGAGCGACGCACCCATGATCATGAAATAATCAAAAATCGCGATTTAGATCGTGAGGTTTCATTTAGTCTTCAAAATGAGTTATTTCACGTTAAGCGAGCTGGTCCTGAAGGCCCGCAAGGGATTAATTTTGCATCACGCAGGGATGTTATGTCGGCTTGATACCCATATGATGCTGACATTCAGCGGCGATGATTGGAAGAAAATGGATGAGCAAGACACAAGGGATTGTGAAAAGGAATCTGCGCTAGTATGTCGACGATAAGCCATCCCTCTCTGGCTATGACCGACCAAAAAGGCGCAGTGCATCAGCACAGTGCACAACCACCCCTTCAAGGGCATAAACAGAAAATCACTCAACCTCCGACTATGGCTTCAACGCCGGCGTCGGAACCTGTGGACGCGTTATAAACGCCAGTGCACTCGGAGTATCGGCATGTCCAGAGCATTTACAACGCTTGAACTTAATCAGCTGAAGTGTGAAGACAAAACCTCGGTAAGGAGGGGGGCTTCCTCATAAACAGACGCTCAAGCTAGTTGCCGAGCGCGAGCGATTTTCACAGGTGGTAGATTTTCATGTGCCGAGTGCGTCCCCGCGCAGCAATCAAGCCGTTCATCCGCATTCACCCGTTCTAAAACCCAGTCCAGATCCTGGAAGATGACGTGGGTGGCAGCGGTCAGGTTCAGGCCGACTCCGCCGGCAACCAGGTTGCAAAGCGTCACCTGAACTCCAGGCTCGTTCTGAAAGGCATCGGTGGCTGCCATGCACTGCTTGGCGTTGTCCGCACCCGTGTTGGTGACGGCCTTGTCGCCCAGGACCTTCTTGTGCCGGGTGATGCCTTCGGTGTAGCTGGTGAACACGATCACCTTCTGGCCCGTGGTCAGCACGCCTCGGATGCGCTCGGCGCAGGCGGCGTGTTTGGCCTTGTGCAGGGCCAGCCGCCGCTTGGTGATGCGGGCCAGAAACTCGGTGTCGTTCGGCCGTGACGGATCCGACCCCCTGAACCACTCGACGAAGTCGCTGTAGGCCTTCCAGGCGCCGGCAGCATCGATCTGCACCGGCACCCACGAGCGAATTTTCGGCGGCAAGTCGAGCCCGTCGTCCTTCTTGCGGCGCAGCATCACCTCCTTGAGCAACAGGTTCAGCTCGGCGATGTTGGAGGCGCCGTCGGTCACCCAACCGTAGTCGTTGCGATAGGCGCCGCAGTAGCGTCGGGCAAACGACAGAAAACTGCGGGCACTGGGATGGCC
>Ga0105044_10008269_pt1 | contig 14286 bp, 10 predicted proteins | sample MAT01_FD_78092 | JGI IMG/M metagenome (GOLD analysis project Ga0105044, IMG submission 78092) | Freshwater microbial communities from Lake Fryxell liftoff mats and glacier meltwater in Antarctica - MAT-01 | ecosystem: Environmental > Aquatic > Freshwater > Ice > Liftoff microbial mat | place...
AGCAAAGGTGCCGATCCCAAGGCCGTGGCTCGCAACGGCATGACCACGGTAGATATGGCCAACGGTCCGTTGCAGCGTCTGCGACCGTTACCTGAAACGATCCAGTTGCTCGAGAAGCTGGGCGCGAAGAACAGTCATCGCTGCGTGGCCTGCTGATTGCGAAAGGCGTCGGTCAGGGTTTCTTCTCGCCGGCGAGGAGAAGCCCGATGTGGCTCTGCGCCTGCTGGAGCCCACCTTCACCGTCGCCCCAACCGATACGGCCGTCCGCATCGTTTTCCGAGCTCGCGATGAGCTGATCGCAGATGGAAACGAGCTGCGCCACCAACGCGGCCGCCGCTGCGGCCGTCGTCGCGGCCTGAATCTGCCTGGCGAGGGCGATAGCCTGATCAGCACGCGTCATCGCGCTCCGCGCGGCGGTCGCGATATGCGTGGCGTGGGTCTTCACGTTCGCTGATGCCGTAGGTTCCTTGGCCGCCAGCTCCACGTGCTGCGCAATGCCACCGGCCGCGCGCTTCATGCCGAAGCCCTTGCCGGGGCCGCTGGGGGCCTGCGTGGGGTCGATCGCATGTATCACGTGCCCCGCGTGCGTCTGCATGGACTGCAGATTGTCCGGCGTGCGCGCGGCAAACGCGGCGTGCTGTGCCGCGATCTTCGCTTCGACCAGCGCCATCGGTAGGAAACCGGATTTGTCGGGCGTATCCATGAAGCTCGAGACCACGTGGCCCAGGTGCGTGCCCACGAGTCCCGGAGGCAGCGACGACGCAGCTACGGCGCCCGGTGCCAACGGTGCGGCAGCCATCACGCCCGGCAGCGGCGCGCCCGTGACCACCGAGAGGATGCTGTCGAACTGGCTGCGCAGTGTCGCATTGCTGCTCACCATAAAACGACGCTTCGAGAACACGGAGTCGGCCATCCCCTTCGTGGCGAGCGCTTCGGTGATCATCTCGCGCTTTTTGTGCTGCAGCTCGAGCTGCGCCTCTTTCGTCTTGTTCTTCTGCTGGGCCGCCTTGTTGTCGCTCGAATCGTGAATGGCGGAGACGATCAGATGCGCTTCCACCAACGCTCGCACTTCGGCGAGCGTAAGAGTGGGTGCCACCGCTGGGGCGCTCTGACCGGCGCTCTGTGCGGCGAGTGGCGCAGTGAAGGCTGCGGCCGAAACGAGGGCCGCTGAGAAGGTCAGCGCCAGAACGGAAGACGGGCGGACAGGGAGGGCCATGGCGTCCGGGAGGTGAGAGTCGATTGGAGCGCGTTGCTCACGCGCCTTGCGAAACTATACGCATTCGACCCGCACTCCGCTCTGGCGAAGTGACGATTTCGGCGGCATCGTCTCGTATCCACCCGTGTACGACCCCCGAGTTCTCCCACCGTTCATCCGTTCCGAGGCACCGCAATGACCCGAGGCATTTTTTCGCGCGCCCCACACCGCGTCGCGATCCTGGGCGCCGCGCTGGCCAGCGCCGTGGCGTCCGTTGCGCTGAGCAGCTCCGCCATGGCCCAAGGTGGCGCACCGCCCGCTGCCGCCCGTGATCCGCGCAACATGGGCGGCGGCAACTGTTCGGCCAATCCGTACAACTGCGTAGATGCGGTGAATCCGCTCCGCGCGCCGGACACCGTGTGGATGGAAGAGATGACGTGGATGGACGTACGCGATGCCATGAAGGCCGGCAAGACCACGGCGATCATCTCCACTGGTGGCATGGAGCCGAACGGTCCTTGGCTCGTGACTGGCAAGCACAATTATGTGTTACACACGAACTGTGACGCGATTGCGCGGAAGCTGGGCAATGCACTGTGCGCTCCGATCGTGAAGTTCGTACCCGAAGGCAACATCAGTCCGGCCAGCGGACACATGTTGTCTCCCGGAACGATCAGCATGCGTGAAGAAACGTTCCGCATGCTGCTCACGGATCTCGTAGCCAGTCTCAAAGCGCACGGCTTCACCAGGATCATTCTGATCGGTGACAGCGGCGGCAATCAGGCAGGACAGCGCTGGGTGGCCGACTCCGTGACCAGGATCTGGCAGGGATCGCCGATCGTGGCGCACATCCAGGAGTACTACGACTACGCCAGCGTCGCGCAGCACATGAAGCAGTTCGGCATCAATCAGACGGTGGCTGAAGGGCTGCACGACGATGCGGAAATCTCGCTCAACATGTTCATCGATGATCCCAAGTCGATTCGCTACGACGAACGCGCCAAGGCGAAGCTGCTGACGATCAACGGGGTCTCCCTTGCCGACCGCAAGAAGGCGACGGAGTGGGCGAAGCAGATCGTGGAGTTCCGCACCAAGGTCACGACCGAAGCGATCGACAAGGCCACGGCCAACAAGGGCACGCTCCCGGCCCAGCCGCGTCGCACTGGCGGGAACTGAAACCGGCTATCTTACGCCGATGTCGACGACTCGCTTCATCCGTTGGGTCAATCGCCCGGTCGCGGTGCTTGCCATGCTCTCGCTGACCGGCCTCACGCTCGCTGCCTGCACTGGCGATGCCGCGCCGGTGCCAGCGAAGACGAACAGCGCGCCGATCGGTTCCGCGTTACCGCCGCTGCCTCAACTGGCGCCCGACCTGCGACCGGTCGTGCCGCCCGACCTGGAGCTCGCGTTCGGCACGGATTCCGTGCGCGTGATGATTGCCGTGGAGCAGGGGGCGCGCGTGAATGCGCTGCTCCCTCCTGCGATCGAAGCAACCGACGGGCGTCGCTTCACGTTGCGCGCGACCACCGTGACCGAAGACAGTGCCTACTTTGTGGAACGTGCGTCGATCACGGTGGCGAGAACGGCTCTCCCGATTCGCGGCACGCTGCGCACCAGCTTCTGTCGCAGTGATGAACGGCTCTGTCGCAGTGCGGCGCGCGACGTACTGATCGAAAACCGATAAATCGAAAGAGCCTGAACACGGCTCACTCCCGCAACTTTTCTCCCTCGCTCCTGGTCGTGTGCAGCGTGGCATCGTCATTGAGGCCAAGCCGCTCCTGCTCCGCTGGCGACGAGCCGGCGGGCGATTGCCCCATACTCATGCGCAGTCCGCGCCACTTGAGCTTCGCGCCGGCCCACCGGTGACCGGGCGCCTCATAACCGAATGCGCGCCACTGGCCAGGCTCGACCTTCCCTTTCGACGCGACGAAACGCGTAAACTCGTCGGTCCACGCGTCGTACGTGGTCATGAACGGCGTATCGCCGACCATGTGTTCTGCCTGATTGTCTGCGTACGGCTTGTCCTTGCCGGTGGTGCAGTGCGCCCACAACGGATCGGGTACTTCGATGCCGCTGTACCGGCACTGCCACACGAGAGACGCGTACGCGTCTCGCTCGTTCGCGAACGGCTCGGCTGTCACGTCGAACCACTCCTTGTGGCGTAGCTTACGGGGCCGGCCGTCTTCATCGAGTTCGTCGCCCCCCTCGTCACCGTAGCAGAAGAAACCGGCGGTGCGCCCCTCGAGATGATTCACGGAGAGCTCGCTCCAATCAGGACTCCGCTCGAGTGCCATCGCCTGCTCCGGATTCTTGTGGTCGATCAGCTCTTCGCGCGGGTTGCCGCCGTTCATGCAGACGAGTCGGTCGAACATCGCCTTCAGGTTCGACGAGGGACCATACCAATTGATCGGACCGATGATTGCCCACGCATCGGCGAGATCGAGCCGACTGTACAGGTCCATGTCCCACATCAGATCCGGCTCCTTGTCGTTCGCCTTCGCGTAGCAGTTGCACGGCCACACGCACAGCGCCATCGACGTCGATACGCAGGCGTTGCAGCTCAGGATGTGCGCCCGCCCATAGACGTTACCGAGGTCTTCGTAGTCGACTTCCCATTTCGTCGGCATACGCTCCGCCATGCGGAGCATGAGCGCCCGAGCCTTCGAGTCGACTCCAGGGCAATTGTACTGCCGGCGGTTGGAGCCGGCGATGATGAGCACGCGGAACGGGCGTTCTGCGGTCGGTAGCAGTCCGTTGCGGTCGTCGGGTTTCATAGGGGTGCGATGTACGGGATATGCGAGCGGTAAGACGCATCGGGGCGTCGGCGCGTCGGTAGACTCACGGCACGCGCATTTATCGGACCAAGGGTTAATCGGCACCGTACAAGAAATCGTCGAGGTGCTGCAGAGTTCGTCATTGTCGAGCGACAAGGCTTTTGCGCCGCGCGTCACGCGACGTGGCGATTGAGGATCGATGAGGCCGGGCAAGATACAAACAGCTGGAACACGGAATAAACAGATGACACAGAACCGCACAGATAAGCAAAAAGTTGTTTGCTTATCTGTGCGGTTCCGTAAAATCCGTCAGCTCCGTGTTCCGGTCGTTGCCGTTGCTGTTTCTAGCGAACGCCCTACTTCACCCGCGCCCGCTCCAGCTTGGTCGTGGTCCCGTCGCGCGCTGCGAGAACGACCACACCACCCTGACCAAAGCCCACGATCGTGCGGTTCTCGGGGATCTGCACGCGATCCACGACTTCGCCCTTGCCGTTGATCACGTCGTATACTGCACCGCCCGGAATGGGCTTCGTGGCGATCGTGCGGACCCAGATGTTACCGTCGTCGTCGGCCTTCGCGCTCGTCGCGAAGAACGCCGGCTGGTAATCGGGTAACTCGGTGGGCGACACATAGTTGATTTGCGGCGCCATGATCTGTGGTGCCCCGCCTCCACGCGGAGGTCCGCCGGCGCCTGCGCGTACGTCAAGGCTCATCAACATCTGCGGGGCTGCACCACCGGCGGCGCCGCCCATGCCGAGAGCCGCACCGAACGCTGCGGCCATCGAGTTGCCTTGTCCCGGATTCGCGGCCGCTGCACGATCACGAATGGCCTTGACCGAATCGATGAGCGCGACCTTCTGCTCGTCCGTCAGGCGCTTCCAGTCGAAGGCTATCTTGGGCGACGAGCGATGTGTACCATCGGGCGACATCCAGTCGATGTGATAATCCTTGCCGCGAATCAGGGCCACATCGCCGTTCGAGGTCACGACCCAGTCATCGACCACCGGCAACGGATTGACTTCGATCGAGATGCTGATCTTGCCATCGTCGCTGCGTGACATGTTGGTGTTCGTCTTGGGAATCTTGATGAAGCCCACCGTATCCACCGCGCGCGACTGCACGTTCACGCGGACGATCGCCATCGTGTCCGCGATCGATGGCATCGTCGGGGTGCCGCCAGGTCCCATCTGCATGCGAAACCCGGGCATACCGCGGTACACGAGGTAGCCGTTGCTGTAGTACGCGCCGGTCCCGAGTCCGCCGGCGGCCAGCATCATCGCATCCTGCGAGCGCGGCACCGACATCACGCGACCGATCTTGCCTGCGGGGTCGATCACGAGCATCGAGAGCGACGCCGCATCGACGAACAGCGTGGAGTCACCACGGAACGCGATCAGACTGCCCGAGCGTGGCCCGTAGGCGTTGGCCGTGCTGCTGGTGGAGTCGGCCACGATACTGATCAGCTTGAACGTCGAGTCCACGAGCAGCACACGACGGCTCGAGGCATCGTTGATCAGCAGTCGGCCGCCGGGCAACGCCCGCACATTGTTCACCATACCGAGCGAGTCGCTGGTCGAGGCGTGCATCGCACCGAGTTGACGGATCGGAGGACGCGCCTGCGCGCCAGCGGCGGAAGCCAATGCTGCGAGCATGGTCGGAAGCGCGAGTCGTCGCGCGAACAGGGGAGTCATGACTGTTGTCGTGGTGATGAGGAATGCACTACCGTCGGATTTCAAACGTCTGCGAGCCACCGCCCATACCGCCGCCCATGATCATCGCCCCGGCCGGAAGCATCATGCCGCCACCGCCTCCGGACGTCGCGGAGCGGATCGACTTGAGGTAGCGATCGTCGAGCGCACTGGCCACGAACGGCGGCAACTGGCGACGCTGCGCGTCGGTGAGCAACCCCTTCACGGCCGGCGCGTACGTCCGCAGGATGTCGATACTCGCCTCACGCGCCTTCACGTACTGCGCGTAAATGTCGTCATGCTCGTAGCGCTCGGGCAGATCGGCAAAGCGCTTCGATATCGGTGCCCAGATCGAATCGAGTCGCACCGTGTAGCGACGGTTCATCGTGGCCAGACTGTCGGCCTGACCCGACGACAGCTTGAGCGTATCCTGATCGCGCAGGATCGTCGCCAACGGATTCGGCACACCGCCATTGCCGAACTGCGCCTTGATCATCGCTTCGCCCGCCTTCGTGCCCTTGGTGAGACGGCCGCGATCGAGCGACTGCGTGAGCAGCTGCCGTTCGCGCGTGGGACCGATGTCGTAGCGTAACTGAGCCGTGATCGTGACCGGAACGCGGAAGCTGTTGAACTGCGGATTGGTGGCCCCGAAGCGCTGGTTCACCTCGTACGTGTAGCGCCTGGTCGTAGCGTTGAATCCGCGCACGTACAGCAGCGACTGATCGAGGAACGGCTGCTGTCCCCAACCGCGCAGATTGTTCTCGCCGTGCAGCATCAGGTCGGCGGCACCGAGCGGATTGGACACGTTGAACGACAGGTTGGTGCGCTGCGGCAAGCGCAGCTTGAGCGGATTGAACGAGATCGACATGTTGGCCGTGCTCACCCACGGGCCCTGACAGCTGTTGCGGGCCGCCAGCTTCCCCAGCTGCGACGACAGGCACTCGCGAGCCATCCGCGACCCGTTGTCCAGCAGCGCCTGCACACCGGCCGCGGTGACCGCATCGCTCGACGCATTGCGTGACGCCGGGTTGAATATGAACGCGCGATCATTGCCGAAGCCATCGCCGTTCACGTCGCCACCGATCGTGGGCGTGAAGGGCGTACCCGACCGGAACTGACCGAACCATCCAACGCGAATGAAGTCGAACGCGTTGTAGCTCAGGTTGTACGTGATCTGGTGACGCGAATCGAACGACGAGCGCGACCAGGTCACTGCCTGCGGATCGCCGGCGGTGCTGGTGAAGCCGCGGAACTGCTCACGCACGTTCGAGTAGGTGTAGCTCATGCTCCAACTGAAGTTCGTGCTGAAGTTCGTGGGCGATAGTCGTACACTGCCCTGCGCGCTGCGCGAGTCGAGATCGCTACGCTGCTCCGTGACACGCTGAAACGCTGTTGCCAGGCGACCATCGCCCGCCGCGATCGCTCCTGTGAGCGGGACGATGCTGGTGGGCAGGACATACACCGGTCTGCCGGATTCGTTGTCGAGTTCGAAACGCTGCACGCCCTCGAAGTTGCGATCCACGAAGCTCGATTGCCGCGTGTTCAGCGAGTACGTCGCGTCGAAGCTGGCATTGAAGCGATTCCGCAGAATCGGTCCCGACCAGCTCAGGTTCGAGCGCAGACTGCTGGGGGCCGCGTAGTCCTTGGCGAACAGTGTCACGTTCGGCGCGCGGTTCGAGAACACGGTCCCGGTGCTGCCGTCGGCGCAGCGCGTGGGAATGAGCGCCGGGTTGCCGTAGGCGTTCCAATCGGGAATCGGCGTGGCCGGCCCCACGCAGGCGAGCTGCTGAATCGCACTCGCCAAGCCGGTGTTGTCGATCGCCGACCCCACCAGCGTGGCCTGTGGGGTGTTCTGAAACACGCCGACCCCGCCACGAACCACCGCGCGCGGCCCACGAAACGCGCCATCGAAGGCGCCGATCTGCGGGCCCGTACCATACTGCCACGAGAAGCCCACGCGCGGGCTCACGAACACGCCGTCCGGGACGAGATCGTTGCGTACGACGAGCAGTCGCTCCACGTCGGTGTTGCGAGCCGGTGCGTCGAGGTACCGGTTGGCATCCACGCGCACGCCGTACTGGAACTGCAGACGATTGGTGCGCCGATACGAATCGCCGAGCGAGATCGCACCCACCATCATGCTGGCGTTGCGTTCACGGGGAGCGAGCGCGCGCGTGAAGGAAATGGGAGTACCGGTCTGCAGATCGGCGAGCGAGTTGTACGCGAAGGTACCCAGTCGGTTCACGGTCTGATCCTGCGACGAACCATCGCGGCGCACTTCAGTGGCCAGCTTGAGACGGTGCTTGTTGTCGCCGCTGAACCACGACAGCGTGTTCATGGCCGACACACTGTTCGACGTCTGTGAGATCCCGAGGAATTGATTGCCGCCGAACGTCAGATTCTGAACGCCGTTCGTACCGTCGGCGAAATTCGAGTTCACGCGCACGCGCCCGCCCGGCAGATCCATGTACGGCAATCCGTCGTTGCTCGAGGCACTCACACCGCCCGACGTCTCGGTGAGAATGCCGATATTGCGCAGAGTGATGTAGCCGCTGTGCCGGCCCTGCAGACCGCCACCCACCGACGTGCGCTCGCCGCTCGTGGTCGCCAGTCCCGTGTTCAGCGGTGTCGCGGGATTCTGATGGTTCCAGTTACCGCTGAACGTGAGGTTGTACGCGGCGCCGCTGGTGCTCGACGGCGGCGTGAAGTCGATGGCGCCGAACACGGAACCCTGATCGCCGAGACGGCTGGAGGGCAATCCGCTGAAGCCGATGGGTACGCGCGCGTTCTGCAGAATGCCCACGAGGCGTTGCACGGAATCGGCGGCGACACCCGACGCCTGCAAGCCGGTGCTCGATGTGTTCAGCAGCGTCTGCAAATCGTTGCTGCGACGGCCAAGCTGAAACGACATGTTGTAGAATGCCTTGTCGAAAATGAGTGGCCCCGATACGGAGCCGCCCAAGGAGCCGTTGGTGTACTCCTGCCCGTTCGCACGCGCCGCCGCATCGGGAAACTGCAGCGACGGCGCATCACCCACGAAGCTCAGTCCTCGGCCGATGAAATTCGAGCCGGGCTGCGTGCGCAGACTGAACTGCCCGCCCGAAAATCCGCCACGCGATACGTCGTAGGGTGATGTGGTCAGGGCGCTCAGCACACTCGCATCGCGCGGCAGTCCGGCGCCGCCGAACATCATGCCATTGAGCGTGGTGTTGTTCTGGTCGGCGCCCAGGCCAAGCACGGAGAAGCCGTTCGCGCCGCCGTCTTGCCCGGGTACGAGTTGCACGCCGGGAAGCGTGGCCGCCATGGCGGCGAGGTCACCCATCTGGTCGGGCGGCAGCGCGCTGTTGTTCTGTATTACGCGCTCGGTGCCTCCCACGTCCGCTTGCACCTCGTTGCGGGATACTTTCTGGCGCGCGGCTGTGACCTTCACCGCATCGAGGACCGCGCCCACTTTCGACATCTTGGCATCCGCAATCAGAATGTCTTCGTCGGCGCCACGCTTCACTTCGAAACGCTTTACGCCATAGCCGAGCGCCGTGACGGTGACGATGTAGTCGCCGTCGCCACCGGGGAACGTGACCGTAAAGCGTCCGGAACGATCGGTGCGCGCGGTCCGATTCACGTTACCGGAGATCGAGGTGACGACCACGGAAACGTTGTCGAGCGGCTCACCCTCAACGCCGGTAATCCGGCCACGGATCACGTCGACCTGCTGAGCGACGGCGAGCCGCGGAGAGATAGTCAGGCCTAGAAAAAGAAGGCCAGCCATAGTCAAAAAACGACGAAGCACGTCGGAGGGGGATCGAGGGAACGGGCAGGGCGGGTCCCAATTGATGCGGACCGCGTCTCCTACACGTTTCGACACAGGTCACCCGGTATTCGTTTTCTCAGCGTTCTCTGCAACGAACGCTTTTCTCCTTTCCTCTTTGCCTCCTTGCCTCTGTGCGATCAGTTCTCAAAACTTGCCCGGGAACAGATCACACAGAGAAAAAGAGAAAAAGAGGCCAAGAGAACAGCAGTGCACGATTTAGAACTCGCCGATAAAGCCGACCTCGGGCTGTAGTTCGTAGCCGAACCGCTCCTGTACCACAGATTGCGCATGTGCCACCACGGCCCGCACGTCGGCCGCCGTGGCGTGACCGAGGTTCACCAGGATGTTGGCGTGGATGTGGGAGATCTGAGCGTCGCCGACCCGGAAACCCTTGAGGCCGCACTGGTCGATCAGACGACCGGCGCCCACGCCTTCGATTTTTTTGAAGATCGAGCCAGCGCTGGGATGTATCTGTAGCCATGGATGCCGCGAGCCGCGCCAGGAAAGGTTTTCCTGGAGAATCTGGTGGAGGCGGGCTGGATCGGCCTTCGTGAGTTGAAAGGTCGCGCTCAACACCATATCCCGGCGATGGTGAAAGACCGTGTCGTCATAGCCGAAGTTGATGTAGTCGGCGCGCACCACGCGACGATCGCCCTCTTCGGTCAGGATCTCACAACTCTCGAACACTTCGGCGATGAACATCGTCCGCTCGCGCTCCGGGGCGGGCGACAGAAAATGCAGGTTCTGCCAGAGCGCCCCACCCACGGTGCTCGGGATGCCGACGTAGTGCTCGAGCCCCGACCAGCCGGCACGCACGGTGTCGAGCACCAGATCCTGCACCACGGCACCGCTTTCGGTCCATAGTGTACCATTTGCGGAGATCGTATGGGCGGCCGCCGCGTTCCGGATCACGAGCCCGCGCATGCCGCGATCACCGATCAGCACATTCGCCCCCAAACCCAATACAAACCACGGGATCCCCGCCTGTTTTGCAGCCGTGATGGCCCACGCGAGCTCATCGGCGCTCTGCGCTTCGAAGAGCACGTCGGCCGGTCCGCCGATACGGAACGTCGTGAACGGCGCGAGCGGTGCGCTGAGCTGCAGGCGGCTGCGATCCAGCGGCGGTGTAGCGGCGGCGGATGCGGCAACAAGTGCGTCGGCGATCTGGGCGGGAGTCATGCCGAAAGATTCCCCGCAGCGGGTCCGTGCGCCATCGTTCCGGTGACACTGCTCACCCTCCCTCATCTCGCGTCGCATGCCCGCACCCTTCAGCGCCCGGCTGTACCTCCGGCACCTCTTGGCGGCCGCCCTGCTCGCGGTGACCATTCCTGCGGCCACGCCGGAGCTGCTACCGGCGCAGTCCCGCGCCGAACTGGCCAAGGTCGTGCGCCGGAAGGTGCTCACGAACGGCATGGAAGTGATCGTCGTGGAGAATCATGGCGTGCCCATCGCGACGCTCGAAATCAATGTACGGAACGGCGCGTTCACGCAGAGTCCCGAGTACGCGGGCCTGGCGCACATGTATGAACACATGTTCTTCAAGGCCAACAAAGATCTGCCCGATGCCGAGGCCTTCAACGATCGCGCCGCCGAATTGGGGGCGGTCTACAACGGGACGACGCAGGAAGAGCGCGTGAACTACTTCCTCACGTTACCCGCCGATTCGGTCGCGGGGGGGCTCCGCTTTCTGGCCAGTGCACTGATCAGTCCGAGTTTTCTCGACGACGAGTTGAAGCGCGAGAAGGAAGTCGTGCTCGGTGAATACGATCGCAATGAAGCACAGCCGGGCTTTGCGTTTCAGCAGAAGGCCACGGAGCTGCTGTATCCCGGACAATTCAGCCGGAAGAATACGATCGGTGATCGCACGGTGATCGCGAACGTGACGCCGTCGCAGATGCGTGAGATTCAGCGCAAGTACTACGTACCCAACAACAGCGCACTGATCGTCACGGGTGACGTGGATCCGGAGAAGGTATTCGTGCTGGCCGAGCAGGTGTTCGGGGCCTGGCCGCGTGGTGCGGATCCGTTCAAGGCCGATCCGATTCCGCCCATTCCCCCGCTCGACGGCAACAAGTCGCACATCAGCGAAGAGCCGATCAATGCGGTGGCGGTGCTGATCCAGTGGCAGGGCCCGAGCGTGGGGAAGGATCCGGGCGCGACGTTCGCCGCCGACGTGTTCAGCGATGTACTCAACACTCCGGGTTCGACGTTTCAGAAGAATCTGGTGGACACCGGATTGTGGCAGGGCGTCGGCGTGAACTACTACACGCTGAATCAGACCGGCCCGATCTCGATCAGCGGACAAACCACACCCGAGAAGTTTCGCGCGGCGATGGCGGCGTTGGAGCGCGAGATCGCGCGCTTCACCGATCCCACCTACGTGACCACGCGTGAGCTCGAAGCGGTGAAGGCGCAGCGCACGGTGTCGAGCGCGTTCGGCATCGAGAAAGCCTCGGAGATCGCGCACACCATCGGCTTCTGGTGGAGCGTTTCCAACCTCGACTACTTCATCGGCTACACGGATACCATGGCTCAGCAGCGTATCACCGATCTCCTGCGGTACACCAGCACGTATATCGCCGGCAAGCCACGCGTCACGAGTGTGTTGTTGTCCAGTGAGGCACGCCGCGCGATCGGGCTTACGGAGAAGGAATTGCTGACGCCCGGGGGGCGGAAATGAAAAAGCAGTATGGGGTCGGGTGTAGGGGGTATGGGGTGCTGTGGGCGGTGGGATTCGTTGCGATTGCGGCGACTTCCTTGCCCGGGCAGGCGGTGGCGAAGCGGGTCGTGCTCTCGCCGGCGATCACGTCGCCTTCCGACACGCTCACCTCGAAGTTCGAGGTGGCGGGTATCCCGGTCATTCTGCGTCGCGTGAGTGCCAACAACGTGGTTGCGGCCAACCTGTATCTGTTGGGTGGCACGCGTCAGCTCACGTCGGCGAATCAGGGCATCGAGACGTTGTTGCTCGAGGCGAGTGAACACGGGACAGCGAAGTATCCCCGCGACCTGTTACGTACGAAAATGGCGCGGTTGGGGAGCGCGATCGGCGTGGGCGCGAATGCCGACTGGACCACGATCAGTCTTCGTGCCACCACCACAGGACTCGACAGCACGTGGGCGATTCTCGCCGATCGGGTCATGGCGCCGCGTCTCGATCCGGCCGAAGTGGAGTTGGTGCGTGAGCAGTTCGTGACCGCGACACGGCAGCGCAAGGACAGCCCCGATGCCTTGCTCGACTACCTCGCCGACAGCATCGCGTTCTCCGGCCATCCGTACGCCCTCGAGCCCACCGGCACCGAAGCGTCACTCACGTCGATCACGACCGCCGACCTCAGGGCGTATCACACGTCGCAGGTCGTGACGTCGCGCATGATGCTGGTGGTGGTGGGCAATGTGTCGCGCACCAAGGTCGAGAAGCTCGTGCGTGAAACATTGGGCCGCATGCCGAAGGGCAACTATACGTGGACGCTGCCCGATCCGCCGGCGGACTTGCCGAGTGCGTATGTGCTGGAGAAGCGCACGCTGCCCACGAACTATCTGCAGGGGTACTTCCACGGTCCGAAAGCCACGAGCAAGGACTATCCTGCGCTGCGACTGGCGTGCGCGGTACTCAGCGGCCGATTGTTCGCGGAAGTACGCGGTCGTCGCAATCTCGCCTACTCCGTGAATGCGCCGTTCGTGGAACGTGCCTTCTCGCTGGGTGGGCTGTACGTGACCACGACGCAGCCCGACGAGGTGCTGACGATCATGCAGCAGCAGATCACGTCGATGCGTGAGGGTACGATCACCACCGAAGGACTCGAACGGCTCGTACAGCAGTTCATCGTGACCTACTTCCTCGACAACGAAACGAACGCCGATCAGGCGAACATGCTGGCGCGCGCCGAGCTCTATCAGGGAGATTTCCGTCTCGCGGCGCAGTTTGTGGATGAGCTGCGTGCGGTCACGCCGGAGCAGATTCAACAGGCTGCTCGCACGTACATGGGGAAGGTGCGGTGGGCGTACGTCGGTGATCCGTCCAAGGTGACGCCGGCTCGGATGCTGCGCTTCTGAACGATATCCACCGCACTGCACGGGCCCGTGGGGTCGCGCTCTCGGTCGATCTCGCCTACGTGGACTACCGTGATATCGGGGTCGCGCTGGTCACGTACGACCGCGCCGGGCAACAGGAATCGCTGTCGGCGCGGGCCTTCGACGTGCCGCTCAGTGGACGCCCTTCGGTGGCACCGCTGGCCGCGTGGTTGCAGGACATGGTCGACGCGCACGCGGTGCGCTGTCTCTGCATCGATGGCCCGTTGGGCTGGCGATCGCCCGACACCGATTCGTCCCACTGCCGACTCAGCGAGCGCGTGGTGCGCGCCCCCGGCAAGACCGGTCTCCCACCCGATGGTGTGAAGCCGCGCACCTACCTCGGGTTCACGACGTTCTCGATCGCGCTGTTCGAAGCGTTGCTGGAGTCCGCCGACTGGGCGCTGCCCGGTGATCCCGCAGGCGCGTCGTCCGCCCGTGTGGTAACCGAGAGTTTTCCCACGGCCGGGTGGCGGGCACTGGGCCTGTCGCCCTTGATGGCCAAGGCGCGCGCGTCGGTCGCTGATGTGGAGGACGCCAGCGCGCGGTTGGAGGCGCGCACCGGCATCACCCTCGAGCAGGTCCGTACGCACGATCAGTTACAGGCGGTCGTGGGTGGTATCGCCGGTGCCTGGTGGGCCGCTGGCCGCACCGAACAGGTGCAATTGGCAGGTGCGCCGCCCTTTCGCCTCGCAGGAAGCTGACGCGAGGGATATATCATGATTCCAGCAGTCACGCCGTGATCGACCT